>Ga0268299_1002512_pt1 | contig 21504 bp, 20 predicted proteins | sample NOBtaG_FD_193484 | JGI IMG/M metagenome (GOLD analysis project Ga0268299, IMG submission 193484) | Activated sludge microbial communities from bioreactor in Nijmegen, Gelderland, Netherland - NOB reactor | ecosystem: Engineered > Bioreactor > Aerobic > Activated sludge | place: Netherlands... | reverse complement strand
CCCAATCTTCAAAGAGCAATCACCGAAGCGGTGAGCGCAGAAAATTTCAACTAAAACAGAGTCTGTTTGCCCTCTGTCCGGGACTGCGACTCTGGCAGAATTTCAACTAGGATTCGGACAACGTCATTCTTCCTCTGTTGAGATGCTGATGCCCCCCTAAACTGGGATGAACACCTGAAGCCCATTGGATTCTTCCGAATGCCCAGAGGCCAAAATTTCAATTCTCAACTCAAAACTGCGGTTCAACATAAAAAGAGCACATTGCGGTGATTTAAGATACGATAGACCAGATAAAACAATACGCGATGAGGAAAGGTCTGTCTGTGCGCTGTCGCACTTATCGCTGAATATAGTTTGCCGACCATGATTAAGTGATGATTATTGATGATTCCTACCCTGCCCCAACCTGTGAATACGATTGAAAACAGACTGCTGGCCGCATTACCCGAGGCATCGCTTACTCGACTGCGACCTCATCTGGAACTCGTTCCACTTAAACTGGGGCAGATTCTTTATGAATCCGGGGGACGCATGACACATGTTTATTTCCCTACGAACTCCATCATCTCGTTGCTTTACTTGATGGAAAATGGAACGACAGCCGAAATTGGTGTGACAGGTTACGAAGGAGTGGTCGGAATTGCTCTGTTTATGGGCGGTGACACGACACCGAACCGTGCCGTGGTGCAGAGTGCTGGAGATGCCTACAAAATGAAAGCGAAGGCATTGCAAGCCGAATTCGTGATGGGCGGCGCATTTCAGCAGTTGCTGCTGCGCTATACACAGGCACTTATCACCCAAATCTCACAAACGGCAGTTTGCAACCGCCTACATTCAGTTGAGCAGCAACTGTGTCGCTGGTTGTTGCTCAGCTATGACCGCCTGCACTCCAACAAATTGGTGATGACCCATACTCTGATCGCCAACATGCTGGGGGTGCGTCGCGAAGGCATCACGATTGCGGCCAGACATCTGCAACAAGAGAGAGTGATTTCGTATGTTCGTGGAACAATCACCCTGCTCGACCGGCCTGAACTCGAAGCCAGGGTTTGCGAATGTTATCAGGTCGTCAAAAACGAATATGATCGTCTGCTCAGTTGACGATTCTGCTCTTTATGCACCCTTCTGTGCGATGGCGCATATACTTAATCGCTATCTGGCTGATAAAGTTGCGATGTTCACTTCTTAAATAGTTCACCATTCGACATTGGGACCGGGCCGATGACCTCCTCCTTATGCCGTCTGTTGGGTTACCCAAACATGACAGCAACCAAACAAGGAGATTTACAGTGCCTGTATCCATTGCCAAACGCACGCCAGTAACCAACCAAATACTCACCGCTTTGCCAGTCAAAGAATATCAACGCCTGAGTCTCGATCTGAAAGAGTGCGCTTTGGATTTCGGCAAAATTCTCTATGAGCCGGGTGAGATTATCCGGCATGTCTATTTTCCGAATAGCGGCATCGTTTCCTTACTGACAATGGTGGAGAAGCGTTCGACTCTGGAAGTAGGTATTGTCGGCAACGAAGGCATGGTTGGCATTCAAGTTTTCCTCGGAGCCAGCAACTCGCTCAACCGAACGCTGGTGCAGGGCGCAGGCACAGCCATGCGAATGAAAGCCGGGGATCTGCGCAAACACGTCAAACGTGGAGGATCGTTGCCGGGTTTGCTGCTGAGCCATACGCATTCGCTGCTGAGCCAGATATCGCAATCGGCAGCCTGCAATCGGTTTCATAATGTGGATGCGCGGCTGGCTCGCTGGCTGATGATGACCCGTGATCGCCTTGATTCGGACAAGTTCCGTCTGACGCAGAAATTCCTTTCCGACATGTTGGGCGTCCGCCGCGAAGGTGTGACAAACGCCGCCCGCGCCCTCCAACAGAAAAACCTGATTCGTTACGTGCGCGGCTCTATCTCGATAATTGACCTGGATGGCCTGTCAGCAGCGGCCTGCAAATGTTACGAAATAGTCAAAAGAGGAGTGGTTTGAATCCCAAAATGCTGAAACGACCTTGACCTGACGCCAGGTGAAATCAGTCAATCCTCCATTTCAACTTCGGTCAGATCGTGGCTCTGTTTCGGAGTCCGGCTCAGAATCAACCACGCCGTCGGCACAACCACCATTCCCATACCCAACAGCGAAAGCGCGTTCACGGCGTGGTTCCAGAACAGAACATCGAACACCAATCCGAACAGAATCTGGGACAAGGCGACGACGGAAATCTGCGTGGCCTGCCCTTTGGCAAAGGCCATAGTCATGCCGATTTGCCCGGCGACGCCTGCCAAACCAACCAACACCAGCAGCGCCAGCGTGGTTTTGTCCGTCAATTGCGTCGAATAATCCTTGCGATTGGTCGCCAGCAAAAACAGAGTCGTCGCCAAACTGGCTACACCGGAAAAATGAACGACGATGGCGCGCGGATCAATGTGCTGCAACCGGTTCAACCCCAGCATCGCAATCGAAGTGCAAAAAGCCCCACACAGTGCCATCAGGCAGGCAAACTTGCCGCTTTGAAAATGCGGTTGCTGAATCAATGCAATGCCGACGACACTGACCAGCACGGCGACGCCGATGCTGGTCGTCGGTTTTTGTTTGAAGACCAGCCACAAGATCAACGTCACCCAGATCGGAGCCGTGTTCATCAACGTCAGCGTGTCCGATACCGGCAGATGCGCCAATGCGTAAAAGTTACAAATCATCCCGGTGCTGCCCGCCAGACTTCTGATCCACAACGTCCGTGAGCCGAACAAGATCAATTTGACTCCGGCAGCTTTGGCCAGAATGAACGCGAAGAAAAAGGCCACGGCGGCGCGCGCGACAACCACCAATTGCCAATCGCTGTATTTGCCTGCCAGATGGCTGACCGAAGCCATCACCGCAAACGCCAGCGAAGCCCAGAGCATGTGAAAGTACGCCGTTCGGTGATCGGTTCGTAACTCCACCCTGTTTAATGAAGACATTGGTTTCCTTGCCCGTGTTGACCTGATTCGATAAGCCTGAGCATAACTTGGCAATGCGCAGAGCGGCAACGCGATTCACAAATCCGTTTTGATGGACAACAATACCGGCGATTCGGCGTTCAGCGAATCGCCAACCCAAAACAATTTCGAGGACAAAAGTCATGTTGCAACGTCTGCGTTCCCTGCTCGCAATTTTCGCCGTTGGATTGGCGAATGGTTTGATGGCGTTTCCCTGTCTGGCTCAACAACAGACTTTGACGGCGGAAGATTACACGCGCGCCGAAAAGTTCCTGAGCTACAACACAGGGCCGCTGGTCTTGCGCGCCGGAGTTCGCCCAACATGGCTGCCTGACGGACAATTCTGGTATCGCGTGACGACCGAAACCGGCGCGGAATTCGTGTTGATTGATCCCGTGCGCGGAACTCGCGCTCCGGCATTCGATCACGCACGGTTGGCGGCAACCTTGTCTTCAACCACTGGCGCAAAATACGAAGCGTTCAAACTCCCTTTCCAACAGATTGATTTTTCGCCCGATGGCAAAACCGTTTCTTTCAGCATCGAACGTCGCCGATTCACCTGCGACGCGACGGGCAATCAATGCAGCGTTGCAAACGACGACATTGCCGCTCGCGCCGTAAACCAGCGAGGAGGCTTCGGCGCGAACGCGATGGCGACTTCGCCCGACGGCAAACGCACCGCGTTCATTCGCGATTACAATTTGTGGATGCGCGATGCGGCGACCGGCAAAGAAACTCAACTGACAACCGATGGCGTGAAGGATTTCGGCTACGCGACAAACAACGCTGGCTGGACGAAAAGCGATTCGCCTGTTCTTGTCTGGTCGCCGGATTCCAAAAAGATCGCCACCTTCCAGCACGACGGACGCGGCGTTGGCGAAATGTATCTGGTCAACACTCAAGTCGGTCATCCGAAACTCGAAGCCTGGAAATATCCGCTGCCCGGCGACGCCAAAATTTTCATGATCGAACGCATAGTGATTGACGCAGACACGGCGAAAATCGTCCGGTTGAAAATGCCTGCCGATCCGCATCGTTCGTCGCTCTGCGATCACATCGTTTGCGGAGGAACCTGGGCTGATGTTGAGTGGAGCGCCGACAGCAAACAACTCGCCTTCGCTTCGACTTCGCGCGATCACAAAGAAACAAAACTGCGCATCGCCAATCCCGAAACCGGCGAAGTCCGCGATGTGCTGGAAGAAACAGTCGCCACGTTCTTTGAATCCGGCAACAACCGTGTTGGCCCCAACTGGCGTTTCCTGGCGGGATCGAATGAACTGATCTGGTTTTCCGAACGGGATAACTGGGGACAGCTTTATCTGTACGACGCAAACACAGGCAAGCTGAAACATCAAATCACAACGGGCGAAGGCAACGTCACGCAGGTATTGCGTGTGGACGAGAAAAACCGCTTGCTGTATTTCATCGGCTTAGGCAAGGAAAAAGGCCGCGATCCATATTTTCGCCATTTGTATCGCATAGGCTTGGACGGCAAAGGCTTGAAACTGCTGACGCCGGAAGACGCCGACCACGACATTTCGCTCGCGCCTTCGGGAGCCTTTTTCACCGACAGTTATTCCAAACCGGACGTTCCGCCGGTTGCCGTGTTGCGCGACGCCGAAGGCAAACTGGTTTTGACGCTCGAAAAAGCCGACATCACACGCTTGTTGGCGACAGGCTGGAAGCCACCGCAACCCATCACCGTCAAAGCCCGCGACGGCGTGACTGACTTGTATGGCTTGATGTACGTGCCGACCAAATTCGATCCCAACAAGAAATATCCGATCATCAATCAAATCTACCCCGGCCCGCAGTCTGGCAGCGTAGGCCCGCGCATTTTCAACGCCAGTCGCGGCGGCGAACAGGCGCTGGCCGAACTAGGCTTCATTGTCGTGGCGCTTGATGGAATGGGAACGCCCGGACGCTCCAAGAAATTTCACGAAGCTTATTACGGCGACATGGGCGACAACACATTGCCCGATCAAATCGCCGGAATGAAACAGTTGGCGCTGAGACATTCATGGATAGACATCGAGCGCGCGGGAATTTATGGCCATTCGGGCGGAGGTTTTGCCACGGCGGCGGCGATGTTCCGCCACCCTGACTTTTTCAAAGTCGGCGTGTCGCAGGCGGGCAATCACGACAATCGAGTTTACGAAGACGATTGGGCTGAAAAATGGCAGGGCTTGTTGGTGACGAAACCCGACGGCAGCAGCAATTACGACGACCAGGCCAATCAAAACCATGCCAAAAACCTGAAAGGCAAATTGCTGCTGGCGCATGGCACTATGGATAACAACGTGCCGTTTTACAGCACGCTGCTGGTTGTCAACGAACTGATCAAAGCCAACAAGGACTTCGACCTGATTCTCTTCCCCAACCGCGGACACGGATTCGGCAACGAACCGTACATGATTCGCCGACGTTGGGATTATTTCGTCAAACATTTGCTGGGAGCCGAGCCACCAAAGGAATTTGAGTTGAAACCGCCTGCTCAACCAACGCTTGGCAATTGAATCTACGGTTGGTTAATTCAGAAAGACAATAAAGGATCACCAGAAATGAAACGTTATTTGCTGAGCATTGCCGTCCTTTGCTCCTGCTTGTTTGCCTCGCCAACGTCGGCGGTGCAGGAACCGGTTGACCGCGAGATCATCACCAAAATTCGTGACGAAGGATTGAACCGTTCGCAGGTCTACGAAACCTTCACGCACTTCACCGAAAACATAGGCCCGCGACTGACAGCTTCTCCCGCTTACAAAGCCGCCGCCGATTACGCACAAGGCAAATTGAAAGAATGGGGATTGGAAAATCCCCGCCTGGAAGCTTGGGAATTCGGACGCGGTTGGACGCTGGATAAGTTCACCATCGAAATGGTCGAGCCGCGCTACATGCCATTGATCGGTTACCCCGAAGCGTGGTCAGCGGCAACGGCTGGTGAAATCACCGCTTCTCCGATCTTCCTCGGCGACAAGAAACAGGAAGACATAGCCCAGATGCGCGACAAGTTGAAAGGCGCGATTGTCATGAGCCAGCCGATTCAGACTTCGTTTGAACGCGCCGACCGACCGCAACCGACGATGTTCGATCACCCTGTAGCCATCGGCCAACCGCGTCCGCCGGCAGGCCCCGCCGGTTCTTTCATCACGCCGCAAAACATGACCAGGACGCTCCGCGAAGCCGGCGCGGGAGTTGTGTTGCGTCCAAACCGTGGCGAACACGGAACGCTGTTCGTGCTGGGACGCGACAACGGCGACGCGGCTTTGCCAAGCGTCGTGCTCAGCGCCGAACACTACAACATGATCGCGCGCATGATTCAGCGCGGCATCAACGTCAAACTGCGCGTCAACGTGCAAACGCGATTTCTGACCGAAGACAAAAACGGTTACAACGTGCTGGCTGAATTGCCCGGCACCGATTCAGCGCTGCGCGACGAAATCGTCATGATCGGAGGTCATCTGGATTCGTGGCATTCTTCGCCCGGAGCCACAGACAACGCCGACGGAGCCGCCGCTGTGATGGAAGCCATGCGCATTCTGAAAACCATCGGCGCAAAACCGAAACGGACGATCCGCATGGCGTTGTGGGGCGGCGAAGAACAAGGTCTGCACGGTTCGCGCCGCTACGTCGAAAAGTATCTGGCGGGCGATGCCAACAAAGCTGCGCGCGACAAATTCAACGTTTATTTCAACCTCGACCCGGGCACGGGGCCGATTTATGGCTGGTATCTGGAAAACAACGCGGCGGTCAAACCAATCTTCGACGCGTGGCTGGAACCGTTCAAGGATTTGGGCACGCGCAAAAACATCCTGCAAGGCATTGGCAACACTGATCATTTGAGCTACACGCGCGCCGGAATGGCGGGCTTCAATCCTGTGCAGGATTACGTGGATTACGACATCCGCACGCATCACACGAACATGGATACATTCGAACGCGTCAAACCGGACGATTTGAAACAATGCGCAATGGTGCTGGCGTCATTCGCCTACCATGCCGCTGTTCGAGCGGAGAAAATTCCTCTCAACACGGCAAAATGACCTCGATGGCATTTGATTATTGAATGAGCTTGTTGGAATTGAGACGCGCGGAAGGTACATCGCTTGCGGGGAGCGGCGTCAACTGCTTTCTTCGCTGAAGCCCGGAAAATAATGTGATGCAGGAAAAGGCTTCCCCATACAAATTTCAGGCCGAATCGCCTGCGGAAAACGGCTTGAGGCAAAAATTTATGAATAGATGTCCGCTAAGTTCGTCACTGCCTTGACACTCCTAATCCCATTACGTATTCTTCGCGTTCGCTTTTTTCACGCTGAAACACGGAGAACATCTATGTCTACTTATTTTCCAAGTGGCAAAGGATTGGAGCAACATCGAAATTGGCATGTGATTGATGCCAATGGGATGACCGTTGGCCGTCTGGCCAGCGAAGTCGCCAGATTGTTGATGGGCAAACACAAACCTACGTACACCCCTTTCCTGGATATGGGCGATCACGTGATCGTCATCAATGCCGCAAAAGTTGTTTTCAAAGGCAACAAAACCGAAGACAAAATTTACCGACATCACACCGGCTGGCCGGGTGGGTTGAAAGAAGTAAAGGCGAAAGACCTGCTGGCTCAAAAGCCCGTTCGTCTGGTCGAGTTGGCTATCAAGGGCATGTTGCCGAAAACCAAACTCGGTCGCGCAATGGGCGGCAAGCTGAAGGTTTACGCCGGGGCGGAACATCCGCACGGGGCGCAAAAACCTGCTTCGCTCACTCTTTCAGCCAAGTAATGTCAATCACCAACCTGTCTGCTCTTCTCAATCACTCTCACGGAATCGAAGACGCAGGCAATCAACAATTCAGGAGCGATTCGAACAGTGGCTGAGATTCAGTATTACGGAACCGGTCGTCGCAAAAGTGCAACCGCACGAGTTTATCTGCGACCGGGAACCGGCAACTTCAAAGTCAATCGCACTTCGATTGATACTTACTTCAAGAACGAAACGCAGCGAATGATCATTCGCCAACCGTTGCAGTTGACTGACACGCTGGGCAAGTTTGACGTGTTGGTAAACGTTGCGGGCGGTGGAACATCCGGTCAGGCGGGCGCAGTGCGTCACGGCATTGCCCGCGCGTTGATCGAATTCAATGCCGAACTTCGCAAAAAGCTCAAGAAAGCCGGGTTGCTGACTCGTGACCCGCGCGCCAAAGAGCGCAAGAAGTACGGCCAGAAGGGCGCTCGCAAGCGTTTCCAATTCTCGAAACGATAATTTCAAGTGGTTGGTGGATCGTGCTTGTTGGTTGGCTGAGGCTTGATGCCTTGTCAACCAACAACGAATTACCACTAATCACCAATCCATTGCCTTCCCATCGTTGGTTGCTGCAAGTACACAAACGGAAGTATGAGGAAGGCGAGTACATAAACCAAACTCGTGGAGGTTTAATTGGCTACAGTTACGATGAAAGAGTTGCTCGAAGCGGGCGTGCATTTCGGGCATCAGGTTCGCCGATGGAATCCGAAGATGAAGGAGTACATCTTCGGCGAACGCAATGGCATTTACATTATTGACCTGCAAAAAACGCAGCGCATGTTCAAGGAAGCGATGCGGTTCATTTCCACGCTGGCCGGCGAAGGAACCAACAAAACCGTTCTTTTCGTCGGCACGAAGCGGCAGGCACAGGATGCCATCAAGGAAGAGGCGCTACGCTGCAACCAGTTTTATATCAATCAGCGCTGGTTGGGCGGATTGCTGACCAACTTCCAAACCATTCAGAAATCCATCAAACGCTACAAAGAGATCGAAGCGATGCAGGCCGATGGTCGCATCGAGCAGTACGCCAAGAAAGAACGGCTGGAAATCGAGCGTGAGCGTCTGGCTCTGGAAAAGAACTTCGCGGGCATTAAGGAAATGCGGCGATTGCCAGATGCCATCTTCATCATAGACACGAACAAGGAAGAAATCGCCGTCAAGGAAGCCAATAAACTGGCCATCCCGGTTGTCGCAATCGTTGACACCAACTGTTCGCCCGAAGGCGTTGATTACATCATCCCCGGAAACGATGATGCGTTGCGCGCCGTGCGTTTGTTCGCATCGCGCATTGCAGACGCCATTGTCGAAGGCCAGCAATTGGCGCAGCAGAAAGAAGCCGAAGAAGCGGCGACGACAGCCGAACAGGCCAAAGCCGCCGGAGTCACGATTGACATCCAGCAGCGCCAGCAAAAAGACCGCGGTGAAAGAGGTGATCGCGGCGGGCGCGGACGTGGTGATCGTGGCGGACGCAGTGATCGCGGTGGACGTGGCAGAGGTGGCGACCGTGGAGACAGAGGGCCACGTCGCGCGCCGGCAACCGCTCCGCCCGCAGCGACGGAAGCCGCTCCGGCGCCGGTTGCTCCGTCTGAAAGCCTGGCTGCCGAACCGGTGGTTGAAACAACGGCTCCGCCCGCTCCTGAAATCAGCGTGGCTGCTGAAACAGCATAGGTCGAAATCAGACCATTTTTCGATTAGGTCACGATGGCGCAGCCAACTTTTTCAAAGCGTGGCTGCGCCGTTTTTGTGAAAACAGTCAATTATCAAATAAGAACTAGAGGAATTTATGGCAGCAATTACGGCAGAAATGGTTAAGAGCCTGCGCGAAAAAACCGGCGCGGGAATGATGGAATGCAAAAAGGCTCTGAATGAGGCCAACGGTAACGAAGAACAGGCGATTGAAGCTTTGCGCAAAGCAGGATTGGCCAGCGCCAAAAAACGCGAAGGCCGCATTGCCGCTGAAGGCGCGGTCGGTTCCTATATTCATCTGGGCGGAAAGGTAGGCGTGCTGGTTGAAGTCAATTGCGAAACCGATTTCGTAGCGCGTTCCGAAGACTTCCAGAACTTCATCAAAGACCTGGCCATGCACATCTGCGCGTCCGAGCCGCAGTTTGTCAGCAAGGAAGAGGTTTCCGCCGAAGTGATCGAGAAAGAAAAAGAGATCGCTCGCGGCCAGGCGCTGGCTGATCCGAAAAACGCCAACAAACCTGAAAACATCATTGAAAAGATGATTCAGGGGCGCATGGAGAAATTCTTTACCGAGGCCGTGCTGTTGGAACAGCCATTCGTTAAAGACCAGACCATCACGATTGGTGAATTGGTGACGAACCTGACGGCCAAGACCGGCGAAAAATGCACCATTCGACGCTTCACCCGTTACAAGATGGGCGAAGGGCTGGAAAAACGCTCTGACGATTTCGCCAGCGAAGTGGCGGCTATGGCCAAGTAGGCAAATCCATTTTTCATTTTCCATTTGTCAGTTGCGATTCGTCATTGGTTGTTAGTTTTACTGGCTGGCCTCAATAAAAAAATCTCAACTGGCAAATGACAAATGGAAAATTCCCTTGATATTCAGTGTCAAACTCAATCAACACACAACCTGCTTACCGGCGCATCCTGCTCAAACTCAGCGGTGAAGCCTTGATGGGAGAAAACCGTTACGGCATTGATCCTAAAGTGGTCATTCGCATCGCGCAGGAAGTCAAAGACGTTCACGAACTCGGCGTAGAGATCGCACTGGTAGTCGGCGGCGGCAATATCTTTCGGGGCTTGAGCGCCAGCGCCATGGGCATTGATCGGGCGTCGGCGGATTACATGGGAATGCTGGCGACGGTGATGAACGCCATTGCCTTGCAGGACGGATTGGAAAAAGTCGGCGTGTTCACGCGCGTGGTTTCGGCCATCGAAATGCGCGAAGTCGCCGAACCTTTTATTCGACGTCGCGCCGTTCGCCATCTGGAAAAAGGCCGCGTGGTTATTTTCGCCGCCGGAACCGGCAATCCGTATTTCACGACGGATTCGGCGGCGGCGTTACGCGCCCTGGAAGTCAAAGCCGATGTGCTGATGAAAGCCACAGGCGTAGGCGGCATTTACACTGCCGATCCGCGCAAAGACCCGAACGCCGTCAAGATAGAAGAGTTGAATTACATGCGCGTGTTGCAGGATGAACTGGCTGTGATGGACGCTTCGGCAATTTCCCTTTGCAAAGAAAATCGGCTGCCGATCATGGTCTTCAACATGAACGAACCGGGCAACATCAAACGAGCAGTGTTGGGCGAACGAATCGGCTCCATCATCAAACCCGATGACGAATCCGCAACCAGGTAATTATTTTCAGGACTTCAACGACGAGTGACAGCCATTGGCCTTGTCACTCGTTTCTGTTTGATCGGAGGAAAAACCATGTCTACAGCAGAGATTATCAAAGACACAAAAACGCGAATGGACAAAGCCGTCGAAGATTTCAAACACAAACTGACGACCGTTCGCACCGGACGCGCTTCGTCCAGCATTCTGGAAGGAGTCACGGTGGAGTATTACGGCGCGCCAACGCCGCTCAATCAGGTGGCGACGATCAACGTCCCGGAAGCTTCGTTGATTACCGTTCAACCGTTCGATCCCTCTCTGGTCAACGAAATTGACAAAGCCATACGCTCTTCCGACCTGGGGCTGAATCCGTCCAATGACGGAAAACTCGTTCGAGTGCCAATTCCGCCGCTGACCGAAGAACGCCGCAAACAAATGGTCAAGGTCACGCACGACATGGCCGAAGAACATCGCACCGCCGTCCGCAATGTTCGCCGCGACGCCAACGAAAAACTGAAAAAATCGCTCAAGGATAAAACCATATCCGAAGACGACGAACGGCGCAGCCTGGACGAAGTGCAAAAATTGACCGATCAACACATAGGCAAAATCGGAGAACTGCTGGCTCACAAAGAAGCCGAAATCATGAAAGTCTGATTGTCGGTTTTCCCAAACAGACTGCCAAGCCGTTCAGACAATAAAGACAGCCCGGACTTCCCTGTCAGGAAATCCGGGCTGTATGTTTTTGATTGTGTACGATACCGCCTCAATCGCCGGTCTTTGTCAGAAAAAGCCAGGCAATGCCCGCCAGGTAAACGCCCAAACCAACGACCGCCAATGAGATGTTCACCGTCATAAGAAGTTTGAGTATCGCCAGCCAACCATGCTGCAAGCTTTGGTTCATCGCGTTCAAAATTTCGATTTCCATCATTTCTCCCACGAAGCGGCTTGCAACACCGATTGCCGCATAGCTACGCCCGATTCCAATTTCGATTTCATTTTTGGCAGCGCAGAGTAATCTGATCTGCCGCCTACTGCTGACACTTCCCATCGCAGGAACAGCATTTTCTTTTTGGCGCGTCTGCCGGGTCTGCGACCTGGTTTGATCTTTGCAAAATGCAGCGTCGCCGTTTCAACAGAAGGGGCGGATGAAAACATCTTCTTGACGGTGACATCCGCCAGGTACTGTTGCCGTTCGGGCATGCCGAGTTCGCGGCGAATTTGGTTGACGTAATTTTCGCAATGGCCGGCCGGATTCGACTTTTCCGTAAAATCGCTCAGCCCAAGCACGGCGTGGCAAAGTTCATGCAGGATCACAAATCCCAGATCAAAGGCTGCGATTGCCTCTGAATGACCGCGCAAATGTTTGAAATCGTCAAAATCTATTTCAACCGGCGTGGAGGTGATTTTCATGTCAGTCCGCCAGTGAACGGAATGTGTTTCGTATCCGCGCCGAGCGAAACCGATTTCCGGCGAGCGATTGTGGCTTTGCAGAACGACGACTTTCTTTCCGTCAATTGCCGCCAACACCAATTCCCGCGCCAACGCCGATCCGCCGATGAAATTCAGGCGGTCGTCAACTCGCAAAAAACCATCGTTATCGAACCGCATCCGCACAAATCCTGTTTTCTTCCTCAATTGGTTCAACACCAGATTCAATTCAGTCACATTGAGCGCATGTTCATGAAAACTGTTGCGTAACCCTGATTGATAAATTGGCTGACACTGCTGAGAGTTGTTTGCCGATTCAATAGGGCTGCATTCCGCTCCGATCAGACACGCAAAGATTATGGTCACACATATTGTGGCGTTAAATAAGAATCTCATGCTCAATTTCCTCCTTCCTTTATTCGCAAGCCCAATCTTTATTAAGCCTGCAAAAAGCGATGGCCGACCTGTCTGAACAAGCACAGAGTCGGCCATCACTGGCGGCGGCGTCGCGTTACCGTCGTGACGCCTTGCGATTACTCTTTTGCAGCGTCAATTGCTGGACGGTTTTTTCCAGCGATTTCAACCGCAAATCGAGATTGGTGTTTTGCTGCTGCAAAGTCGCGTTCTGCGCTTGCAGCGAGTCGTTTTCAGCTTGAAGCGTCGTCACCATGCTCTGCTGTTCCTGAACAGCCTTGATGACCACCGGAATCAACGTCGTGTAATTCATTCCCAACGGAGAAGCCGGGTCTTCCGACTGAACTACCGCTTCGGGAATGACTTCCTGCGTTTCCTGAGCAACGAAGCCGAGATGCTGCGAACCGTTGTTGTCGTCTTTCCATTGGAAGCTGACCGGACGCAGTTGCATCAATTCGTTGAGGCCGTAATTCAGATTTGCGATGCCTTTTTTCAGGCGAACGTCCGAAGTCTGAATGGTTCCATTCACGGCATAAACCGCCGCCCAGCGTCTGGCAGGCGTGCCAAGTCTGTAACCATCAGCAGTAGGAAATGCGTCGCCTTCAAACCCGACTTTCCCGACAAAACGTCCGGCAAAGCCATTGTTTGCCCAACCGAGCACTCCGACGCCGTCATCTGTCTGTCCCAGCACGCCCGCGTTGTGAACGCTCACGCCCAACACAGCGCCGCTTATTTCGGCGCGCGGTTGCTCTTCCAACACCTGCAACCGATATGGCGCATTGGTGTTCGTAGTGCCGATGCCGACATTTCCACCAGGATTCACTGTGATTGCGCGCACGCCACCCGCCCAGATAGAAGTGGAAGTGTTGGCAGCGCCAAACAGAAGCATTTCACCGGGAGCGATGCCGGTTCCAGTGCCCGGAACACCGACGTAACCTTTTCCGGTTGTGCCGTGATAAAAATCCCAGCCAGCCGCAAAGCTGTTCGCACTCGAAGACTGAGCGCGAGGCGGCAACACATCCGATGCTGCGGAAAGAATGTGCAATTTGGACAGCGGGCTGGTGATTCCGACGCCAATGTTGCCGTTCAATTCAGTCATCACCGAATTGCCCAGACTGTTTGATGACAGAAATTTGGCGATTCGCCCGGCAGTGGCGTTCGCGTTGGGAGAAAGCCCGGCTTTGGTTTCCAATTTCGATTCCGCCTTCGATTCGGCTTCGACATCATTCACAAAGCCGCTATCGGCGTTGCGGTCGCGTGGGATGGTGGCTCCGGCAATCACAGCGCCTTCGTTGCGAGCGACTGTCAAATCAGCAGCAATGTTGCTGTCGTTTTGACTGGTCACCCACAACCGATCCGATTGGTTGTCGCGGTCTGTGGCGCGATCCACGATGAAATGGCCTCGACGCACGCGCGCGGTTTCAGCGCCTGATTCCCTGACCGTCAACGTGTAGGCATACAAGCCGCTCTTGACCGCTTCGCCGTTGACCTGGCGAAACGCCCAAGCCAGTTCCTGCTGCGACATCGCTCCGCTGTCGAAAACCAATTGGCCGGTCTGGTCGAAAACCTGCAACTGCATTTCGGCTACGGCTTTTCGTGAAGTGAAACGGACCTGTTCCTGCTGAATCAGAATCGTCAGGTCTTCCTGGGAAACTTTGGTGTTTTGAATTTCCTGTTGTTTGGCAAACAACGGATTCGCCTGTGCCATTGGCACAAACATTGAAATGCACAAAATCAGTGCGAGTATTTGTTTAATGGATTTCATTTGTCCTCCTAATCCTTTACTTGATTGAGTTTTGACTCTCCTGCCCGACTTTTGAGCAGTGGTTCGGTTCAGTGGCAAAAATCATCGCGCGTTGCGACGGTCCTGCCGGGTTGATGGTTAAAGCAGAAAAGAGAACAATCAGGCATAGCTCCGCCATTTCTGTCGAACCGAACATTGGGACAATTCAGTTCGACAGGTCATCTCTACTGCTCGCTAAAAATTGATGGTGACGGCTTAAACGCGAGTGGCTGTCACTTCCAGATATTCGGCGTAAATGCTGGTTGTGCCGTCCGTGGCCTGATTGTGCTCAGTCCAAAGCTGATTCAGATCACGACGCAAGGCGGCCTGTCCCGCCTCATCCAGCGCGGCAAATGCGCGATGCGTCGGCCCATACCAGGTGCGGAAGTATTCGACTGCATCCGGCGGGGCCATCGGCAAATCCATGCGAACAATTCGTCGCGTGAGCTGCGGAGCGGCGAAATGATCTTTCAACCGTTCACGAACCGTCGCTTCATCGCCCCACAACAGCGGCGAAGGCATCGGCGGCGGTGGAACGTGAAATCCAGTGACCTTGAACATCTGGCCTATAAAGCCTGACGGCGTCCAGTTGGCCATTGCCACACGACCGCCGCGACGACACACGCGAGCCATTTCCGCTGTGACAAGCTGCGGCTGCGGTGCGAACATCGCGCCGAACATCGTCACAACTTCATCGAATGTTGCATTGTCATAAGGCAGGGCTTCAGCATCGCCTTCGTCAAAACGGATTTGAACGCCTTCTCTTTTCGCGCGCGCGCGAGCCGTTTCCAGCAAATTTGGCGCAATGTCCACGCCGGTAACGACGGCTCCGGCGCGCGCAGCCGGAAACGACAGGTTGCCGGTTCCGCAGGCGATGTCCAGCAAATGAACACTTGGCGTCAGATGCAACCGAGCGATGAATTCCGCTCCACCTGACCAGATGAGTTCGGCGATTTTGTCGAAATCGCCTGACATCCAGGTCGTTTTCAGCTTGGCTTTCAAATTCGCCAGCTCCGTCACAGTAGTAGTTGCTGCGTTCATAGTGTTTCTCCTTCAGTTGATCTCAATCGAAGCAGAGGCTTTGAGACAGGGTGGACAGGATTTTTTCAAGATGAACAGGATTCAAACCTGCCCGTAATGCCGCTGAGATTGATGCTCTTGTTCATCCTGCCGAAAATCTTGTTCACCCTGTCAAAAAGCGAATGACTCGATCTTACTTACCCTGCTTTAGCGATTCGGATTCGATTCACCTTCATCGCTGGCCAGGGTTTCGTTATGGTTAGAAGCGAGTCTCAACAGAATCTCCAGCAGAGTCTCGACTCCCGGAGCGATTGCTGTCGCCACTGTTTCGGTAATAGTTTGAATTGGCATTGTCATAATTCCCTCTTTCTTTGTTTGATTCGGTTTTGAAGATGGCAGCGAGTGTTGCAGGCGAAACGGTTTCGCCTGTTCTCGCCGCGTGAGAATCACGCCTTAGTTTTTGGCGCGGTAAAAGTAATAATCAGTCGTGTAAGGAACCTCGACCATTTGATCCACAAATTTGCCGGGCGCATTCGGAGCCAGTCCGCCAACCGTGTTGACTCGCTGGATATAAGTCACTCCGTTGAAAATGCCTGTGGTGTCGGTCGAAGCCCCTTTCAGCAGCAGCCAGGAAATCGCCGTCGGGTCAGGCGTGCAGCCTGCGACTCGAAATCCGAGCACTTTGCTGCCGTTGGCGCTTTCCCAGATCGGGCCGCCGTGATGAATGCCCACGACTTTCTGACGAAAATTGGCGATCCCGAACAAATCCGCCCTGGGCGCGACAAATTGCCAGGCGTCGCCGTCCCAGCGGTAAATCTGCACGCCGCGCGCGTAAGTGCGAAACGCGACAGTGTGGCCCTGCGGCACGTTGATGTTGTCGCAAACTGGCGACGGTAAATCCGGCGTGTAACCGGCTTCGCTGGTTTGCGCGAATGAAAGCGATGCAAATCCGGCGGCAATCATCAGCGCGACGACGCCGATAAAACGTTGAAGTTTGATGCAAAACATAATTTGACTCCTTCTGTTAATTGGTTTGGTGTTCGGCCTTGGCGACAAACGCGCACACCTTCGCCTTCTTCAGCTTCCGGTCTGCCCCCCCGCAATACCCAAAACTGGACGTACAAAGAATGCGCGCGTTTGTCAGAAATCTTATGGCCGGTGAATCGAAGCTTGCAGATTGGCGCAGATATTGGGCGGGCATCCGCCATTGAACAGGCTGAGCTGTTCGTTGAGCATCACCGGGTCGTTCAGATTGGCCTGGCCGTGCGTGCGCGTTACCAGATGAATTTCCGCGCGCAAACCATTCAACAAGCCTTCAGCCGTGCCGATGCCCGGAAAAACTCCTGTCTTATCGCCCACCGCGCGAAACGCCCCAAAAGTCGCTGCGCCATCCGCGCCGATGATCTTGCCTCCGGCGCTGGCAACCGAACCCTGCACCGATGGATTGGACAAATCCGCTGGCGTGCAGGGGCGTGTGGCACAGTTATGCGGGTTGTTGAAAATCGCCCACCACAGCGTCACAGCCGTTCCCGGCGTCAATCCGGTGGTGTGCATGGTGGCAAACAAGTTGTCGCGATTACGAACCAGAATGGACCCGCTGGCAGGTACAATCGCGTGAGTGGAAAAATTGACGACCGGGCTGAACGTAATTCCGGGGCTTGGATTCGGTTCCCACCAAAGATTGGCGCGTTGATCTTGCGGGTCTTGATCTGTCGGCTTCTGGATTTCGCTGATGCTCTGGCCGGAAACAAACGAAGATGCAATCAATGCGCACAGCGCCAACGCGCAGCCGAACAGAGTCACACGGCGAATGGAAATTTTCTGCGATATTTTCATAACTCCCTCCAATTGAGTTTTTGGTTCAGTAGTGAATTGACAAACAGACTACAGCCTGTCGCCAATTCACTACGGTTATTGACCGCAGCGGTTATCGCTGCTCATCAACCCATGCGAAACCAACGGAAGAAATTGCTAGTCGCAGAAAAGATTTTTTGTGGAGATTGCGGTTTAACTTAGTTGGCTTTGGGCAAAGCGCGGTAAGCAGACGCCTGATCGGCTTTTCCCCAGACTTCATAAAGTTCAATCAGACGGCTGACGGCTCTGCGGGTTGCGTCGTGCTGTTCGCCGCGCGCGGTCTTCAATCCGGCATAGGCTGTCAGCAATTGTTCTTCGGCTTCGGCGTACCGTTTGAGTCTGGTCAGGCAAGCGCCCAGATGGCTGCGGCTGCGATGAATCATCCAATGATCCGTGGCGAGCGATTTTTGATAAATGGCAATGGCTTGTCGCTGCAATCGTTCGGCTTCGGCAAATTGGCCTCTGTGATAAAGCGCGCTGGCGATGTTGTTCAAACTGGTGGCGACTTCGTGATGGTCTTCGCCCAATTCCTTGCGGCGAATCGCCAGCGTCTGCCTGTGCAAGGCTTCGCTTCCTGCCCAATCCCCTTTGGCCGACAACAACGACGCCAGATTGTTCATCGTCACAGTCAGCTTCAGGTGATTTTCGCCGAACAGCTTGCGTCGCAAATCCAGAGCCTGCCGATAACGCTGTTCGGCTTCATTGTATTCGCGTTTATCCTGCAGCAGCGAAGCCAGATTGGCCAGACTGTTGGCGACATCTGGATGTTCTTCGCCAAGCAATTTTTGACGCAGAGCCAGCGCTTCGCGGAACAACGGCTCGGCGGCATTGTAATCGCCGAGTTCGTGCAACATGGCTGCCACATTGTTCAGACTGTGCGCAACAAGCGGATGATCTTCGCCATAAAGTTTGCGATGGATTGCCAACGACTGCCAATAAATTTCCGCCGCTTCGGCAAACTTGCCCTGCTCGCTCAACACCCGCCCCAGCCCGTTCAGACTGGCGGCGATGTCCTTGTGTTCAGCGTCCAACAGCTTGCGTCGTTGCGCCAACGCTTCGCGCACCAGGGTTTCGGCTTCAGCGAATTTCCCCAACGCCATCAGGGTTTGACCCAGCGAGTTCATGCAGGCGGCCACATCGGTATGCTCCACCCCCAGCAGGTTGCGTCGCATTGCCAACGCTTGACGGTTCAGGGCTTCGCTGCCGGTGTAATCGCTTTTTTCGTAAGCCAGCGTTGCCAGATGGTGCAGGCTGGTCGCCACGTCCACATGTTCAGCGCCCAACACCTGCCGCCGCAATTTCAACGATTCTTTCAGCAGCGACTCTGCACGATCAAACACGCCTATGCGTTGATACAACCCGCCGATGGTATCCATCAGCTTAGCTTGCGCGGCGGGCTGGCCGTTCAGTTCGCGGACGACGTTTTCCACGCCTTGATCCAACAATTCCTGGGCAGTGATGACATTGCCTTTGGATTTGCCCGGATCGGCGAAATCGAACATGGCCACCAACGATTGAGTCGCCGCTTCCGCGGCTGCCGCCGCCTGATTGGCTCGGTCGCGTTCGGCGCGCGCCTGCCGCGCAGCCAGCGTCGTCGCCGAAATGCCGCCAAGCAAACTGAGCAGCACCAGAGCGGCGGCGACAACCGCCATACGATGCCGCCTAACGAATTTGCCTGCGCGATAACGGAAAGTGTCAGCGCGCGCCTGCACTGGCAATCCGGTCAGATAACGGCGCAGATCGTCGGAAAACTGTTCGACCGATTGATACCGCCGTTCAGGCTCTTTACGCAACGCCATCAGCACAATGTTGTCCAGATCGCCGCGCAAATCAGAAGGCTGGAGGATGAAGGACGGAGAATTGGAAAAGAATCCGCGCCCTTTCGTCCTGCCGCCATCCGACTTCGATCTTTCCAGCAAATCGCTGGGACGCGGAGCTTCGGTTTCGCAGATCGCGCGTTCAATGACGGCTGGCGCGTATGTTTCAAATTGATAAGGTCGCCGCCCGGCCAGCAATTCGTACAACACTACGCCGAGCGCATATACATCGGTCGTCGTCGTGATGGTTTCGCCGCGCACCTGTTCCGGGCTGGCGTATTCGGGCGTCATCAATCGCACAGCCGTTTCCGTGCGAGTGACGGCCTCGCCCGGATCAGGCGAAAGCAGTTTGGCAATGCCAAAATCCAGCAGCTTCGGCGTTCCGTCCGCCGCCACCAGAATGTTGCTCGGTTTCAAATCGCGGTGAACAACCAGCTTTTGATGAGCATGCTGCACGGCGGAACAGACATTGCGAAACAATTTCAACTTTGCAGTGAGCGAAAGTTTGTGGCGATGGCAGTAATCAGTGATCGGTTCGCCATCCACCAATTCCATGACGAAATAGGGCAATCCGTCAGCCGTCGTGCCGCCGTCGAACAATCGCGCGATGTGGGGATGATCCAGCGAAGCCAGAATTTGCCGCTCGCGCAAAAAACGTTCGCGCACGAAATCGGAATCCATGCCGCGTTTGATGATTTTGAGCGCGACGGATTGTTCAAACTGCTGGTCGTCGCGCACAGCTTGATAAACTGCGCCCATTCCGCCGTGTCCGATCAGAGCAGCCAACCGATATGGTCCAATCCGTCTGCCTACCATTTCATCTACTGGCGGATCGGTGACAGCCAATGCAGCGTGTTTGATGGGATCGTGAAGAAAGGTTTCAGGCGGTTCGTGAGCCAGCAATTCCAACACTTCGCGGCGTAATTCTTCATCATCACCGCAAAGCATAGTCAAATGCGCTTCGCGTTCAGCGGGTGGACGATCCGCCACTGTACGGAAAAGTTCGTCTATGCGACGCCAACGTTCGGGATTCATCAGACAACCTTTGTTTCGGGGACATCAACTCCGGTTCATTTCTCTGTGCAACCAGGCGCGCGCCAACCGCGTTTCGTGTGTGATTGTGGCAATCGAAAGATTCAGCGCCGTGGCGGTTTCTTCCAGACTCATGCCGCCGAAATAACGCAATTCGATGATGCGCACTTTCCGTTCGTCGAACTTCGCCAGCGCAATCAAGGCATCGTCCAGCGCCACCAACTCCGCAGCCTTTTCGCTGGAATACTGCCAGGCATCATCCAATGGTAATTCCGCCGCGCCGCCGCCGCGTTTTTCCGCGGCGTGCGAACGCGCGTGTTCCACCAGAATCTGACGCATCAACCGCGCCGCCACGCCGAAAAAATGGCTGCGGCTTTGCCATTCGGGAGCGTCCTGTTTGATCAGCCGCAAATAGGCTTCGTTGATCAACGCCGTCGGTTGCAGCGTGTGGTCGGGACGTTCGCGGCGCAGATAACTCTGCGCCAGCCGATGCAATTCCTGATAGACGATTGGCAACAGCAGGCTGAGCGCGACTTCATCGCCCTGACTCCATCGGAGCAGAAGCGGCGTGATTTCATTTGGCGGCGGATTTTGCATACGCCTCATTCTGTGACCGACCTCGAAAAGAAGTCAACGAACGGCTGAGGTTCAACATTCTGGAGTGCGCGCGACTTGTCGCCGCTTTTCGTTCTTGGCCGAGTCCTTGCTGACCCGTGGGAACACAAAGCTACGACAAGCCGCAGCGCTCCAAAGCTACGCAAGAGATATGTAACGCCGGGACAGAAACATCTGCGCTCCGGCTCAAGGCGCGAAGTAGCCAGACAAGTCAATCACCAGATGCGTGGCTCCAAGCGAATACAGCTTGAAAGTTCCATCCGGAGCCAAACCGACTGTGAAGTGCCTGTTCGCAATCTGGCCAGTGGCGAAATTCGATGTCGCTACTAGCGGGCGCGTGACGTTGCTCGGCCACAGAGTCAAAAAGCCTCCGACCGGATTGACCGTCGTCACGTTGCCGACCACCGCCTGCGCAGTCATCGGAATCGTCTGGCCTGCGCACATCCCTTGAGCTTGTTGCG
>Ga0268299_1002511_pt1 | contig 21508 bp, 21 predicted proteins | sample NOBtaG_FD_193484 | JGI IMG/M metagenome (GOLD analysis project Ga0268299, IMG submission 193484) | Activated sludge microbial communities from bioreactor in Nijmegen, Gelderland, Netherland - NOB reactor | ecosystem: Engineered > Bioreactor > Aerobic > Activated sludge | place: Netherlands... | reverse complement strand
AGATCATCGCGACTGTCGCCGCAGCTGGCGCGATCTTCATCCATCTCGGCCATCGCGACGAGCAGCTGAATTCGCTGGCGCGGAGTGTGGACGAACTCCGCGTGGCTGTGGCCGACCTCGTGAAGACAACCGTCGCGGTGACCACCACGATTCAGCACTCGCAGCGGATGCATGAGGACACGGCGCGTCGCATCGATCGCCTCGAGCAGAACCATCGCTTCCAGTCCACAGGTTGCTCTGCGCCATCTGGCTCAGGTCTGGAGCTCTGATCATGGCATCACGCATCGCACTCGTTGCCGAGGCAGTCGCCACCGCGATCAACGCGGCCACGCTGCCAGTCGCCGTAACGGCGCAGGTCGCGTGGATGCCGTTCACCGATCGCATCGAAGCTGGCGCACTCGCGTGCTGGGTCGTGCCATCGACGGAAACCCCGGCGAACCTCGGGCGCCGTGTCGCTCAGTACGACTGCGAGATCCTCGTTGCGCTTCAGAAGGCCGCTGAGGATGAAGCCGAGGTCAGCAATCTGGTCGCGGCTCTCGAAGCGATCAACGATGCGCTGTTTCAGCGAGTGTTGCCACTCCCTGGCGACCCGACTCCAGGCGATGCCGCGTTCGTCTCCGCACGACTTGAGCCGGTTCTCGATCCTGATCACTGGAACAGGCTCAAGCAGTACACGGGTGTGATCCGCCTCATCTATCGGGTGTTCGCATGAGAGCGAACCCCATCGCATTCGAACTAACGGTGGGCACGAGCTATGTGCGTGCGTCGAGCGCACGATTGCTCGCGAGCGTGACGGTTGTGAACACGACTGCGGCGCGCACGGTCTACCTCTCGACCGATGCCGGTTCGACGCGCGCATCCCTGCCAACGAATGTGCCGGTGCGCCTCGAGCGCATCAACCTCAACGAACTCTATGTGGCCGCCAGCTCGAGCGGCACCGTCGTCTCCTTCTCCGGGAACTCACCTGCGGACTGAAATCGTCCGTCGTTGAAAGGACTCTCCGATGGCCATCCGGCTCGGACTCAACGCCAAGCTCTACAGAAACACCGGCACCTACGCCACGCCCGCATGGAACGAGATCGCGAACGTCAAGGACGTGACGTTGAACCTCGAGTCCGGCGAGGCGGATGTGACCACGCGCGCGAACAATGGCTGGCGCGCGACCGCTCAAACGCTCAAGGACGCCTCGATCGAGTTCGAGATGGTCTGGGACACCGAGGACGCTGACTTCGACGCGATCAAGGACGCGTATCTCGGCAACACGACGCTCGAGATCCTCGCGCTGGATGGTCCTGTGAGCGGCGCCGGTTCCACCGGCAATCAAGGACTGCGTGCGACTTGCAGTGTGACTGCGTTCTCACGATCGGAACCTCTCGAAGAGGCGCTCAGTGTGAGCGTGACGCTCAAGCCCGCGTACGCCGCGAACGCACCATCGTGGTTCGAGGTGCCCTAATGCGAACCTTCACTGACAACGCCGGACGCTCCTGGTCGGTCAAGCTCAATGTCGCCGCCATCAAGCGCGTGCGCGATCTGGCGAAGGTCGATCTTCTCGACCTTGCCGAGGGTCGCGTCATCGAACGCCTGGTGGCCGACCCGATCACTCTCTGCGATGTGCTCTTCGCGGTGTGCAAGCCGCAGGCGGATCTCGCGCAGATCAGCGACATCGAGTTCGGTGAAGCGATGGCTGGCGACGCAATCGAACACGCGTCGAAGGCGCTCGTCGAGGAGCTCATCCAGTTTTTCCCGAATGCCCGCGAGCGAGCGGCGCTCTCGCGGGTGATCCGAACGATGGACGCCGCGATGGATCGGGCAAGGACGCTCGTCGAGCAACGACTCGAGAGCGGCGAGATCGAACGCGCGATGAACGCGGCGATCTCTGGTCCGTCGTCTATCGACTTGCCGGAATCGTCGGCGTTGACCCCGAGGGTCTGACGCTTCGCGAACTCGACTGGATGGCCGACGCGCACTTGGACGAGCGCTGGTCGCACACCGCATCACTCATGGCCCTCATCGCCAACATTCATCGCGACCCCAAGAAGGGCAAACGATTCACACCCGACGACTTCAACCCCCGCCCCCGGAAGGTCGGAGGTGGGGCAGCCCGCCACCCGCGCGGGCCACTTCCAAAGGCTGCAATCACCGTTCTTCGCGATGTTTTCTGCCCGCCCCGACCCCCGGCTTCCGGGGCAGGTCCGGGGGCAAAACGAGCTCCGGCTCAGAAGGGACATATATGAGGTATCGAAACTCGGTTCTGGCGCTCCTGTTCTGCATTGTGGCCATTCCGGGGGTGCTCGGGATGACCGGCTGCGAGGGCCTGCGCGATGTCGTGGCGGGTGCCGTCGGTGCCCCGACCAGCAAGGATGTGAAGGCGACCGCCGACCAGATCGCGAAGGCGGATGAGGAAGTCGAGAAGCTCAAGGAGCAGCGACTCCTGGCCGAGCGCGAGCAGGTGAAGCTGAAGGGCGCCGAGGACAGGATCACCCAGCGTCGCGGTGTGCTCGAGCGGATGCAATCCGAACTGGCAGCCAAACTCGCGACGGCGCCGCCTGAAGCGCGCACGATTCTGCTCGCGTCGATCAGAGAGATCGATGCGCAGCTCGAAGGACTCACGAACGAGTCTGCGGCTGTCGCGCGACTGCTGGCCGACTACGAGGAACAACTCGTCAAGGTCGAGGTCGCGGCAAGCAAGGCGAAGCGCGATCTCGCGCAGGCCGAGGCGACCCTCGAATCGTTCGATGAAGCGACAGTTGCCGCGATCAAGCGCACGACAGCCGCCGTGAAGGGAATCGGTGATCAGGTCGGCAATCTCGGCGTTCCGGGGGCAGGAATGATCGCGGGCCAGGTGTCGAGTGTGCTCGAGACCGGACTCGCCGCGCTTCTTGGTGGCGGCTCGATCGGGACCATGATTGCGCTGCGCGGTCGCAAGAAGGCGCGTGAGCTCGAAGAGGAGCGCGACGAGGCTGTGGAGCAGCGCGATGGTGCTCGCCGAGTGATCGCGGTCACCGAACGCTTCGGCATCGAGAACATCGCGAACGATCCGAACATCCGAAAGCAGGCGAAGGCAGTCCTCGCTGGCGACGACATGGCTCGCATGGAGTTCGCACTCGCGAAGGCGGAGGCCTGAGTCGTGCTCACGATGTCGATCGGCAAGAGCAAGGACTTCTTCTTCGATCGCGAGCGTGTCGTGCGCGCGATGGATGCCGCGACTCGCAAGGCGCTCTCCAAGGGAGGCGCTTTCGTGATGCGCGGTGCCCGCAAGTCGATCAAGGAAGGGAAAGTTCGTGCACGCGGCCGTGCGAGAGAAGGAGAGACGCCGAAGGTCGTCCAACGAGTCTCACTTCCCGGGGGTCCGCCATACTCAAGGACTGGACTGCTCCGTGATCGCATCCTCTTCGCCGCAGCCCCCGGAACAGGGAGCCCAAGTGTCCTTGTTGGTCCTGAGCGGATCAACAAGAGCAGTGGAGCGCCGGAGACGCTTGAGTTCGGTGGCACGACTGTCATGGAGCGCCGCCGCAGCAAGGGAGGCGTCGAGCGCAAGTCCGTGCGCATCGCGGCGCGACCGTACATGGCTCCCGCACTCGCGCGCGAGGCGAGCAAGTTGCCGGAGCAATTCAGGAACGCAGTCGTCTCAAAGGGGTGAGCGTTGGCAGCTTCACTTCAGTCCCAGCATCTTTCCGAACTGCATCGTGGGCGTCGTTGGTCGTCCTGGATCTGTACGAATGAGGCCAGCGATCGCCCAGCGCGGCAGGTTCTTCGTGTTCTGGATGTTTCGCAGGTCAGGATTCTCGAGCAGTGCATCCTGAGTGAGCTGCGTCTCCATGTCGACGATCTCCGCGAACGGGACCTTGTTTCGCGAGCCCGGACGAGCAACAAGAAAGAGAACGGGATTGCCCTTGCGGACCTTCCGCAGCGCGTCGTTGAAGTGCTCGCGCTTGTGGGGCGTGAAGACCTCCTGCCCGAAACCCTTCGTGGCCCGCCCCACATACCACGGCGTGAAGCCACGGCCCGCGCGGATCGCGAACACATAGACCCCTTGCTTGGGCGCGAGCGGCTTGTTAGTCGGCTGACTCCAGAACGCCGTCCCATGTTCCGCGCGGATGAACTTCGAGTGGCCCTCCGCGTCGAAGGCGATGTCAAACGGTCCGAACACTTGAAGATAGATCAGCTCGCGCATGTCGCAAAGACTACTTGGATTCGCCCCGCTGAGTCCCTGGTCCACCGGAGAGTGGGTGTGTGATGGCAAGAGGATCCGCGTCAGGCATCAAGGCTGGTCGCGCGTATGTCGAGCTTGGAGTCAACGACAAGCTCACGAAGGGACTGCGCGCTGCACAGGCACGACTGAAGGCGTTCGGTGGCGCTGTCCGCAACATCGGCCTTGGCATGGTGGGCGCTGCCACTGCTGCGGCGGCACCTCTTGCTACGAGCGTGAAGCTCTTCAGCGATGTCGGTGACGCGGTGGCCAAGGCCGGAGCACGCACCGGCATGAGCACGGAAGCAATGTCGGAACTTGGATTCGCCGCCGAGCAATCTGGCGCCGACATGGAGTCGCTCGAGAAGGGCGTTCGCATCATGCAGCGCACGATGGTCGAGGCCGCGAACGGCGCGGCTGGTGCCCAGGATGCGTTCGCGGCGCTCGGCATCAGTGTGGAGGACCTCGAAGGCCTCTCGCCGGACGAGCAGTTCGCGGCGATTGCGGAACGCATCAAGGCAATCGACGATCCGGCCCGACGCACCGCTGCAGCGATGGACATCTTCGGTCGTGCCGGCGCTCAGCTCATTCCTCTCCTGGCTGAAGGCGCATCGGGAATCGAGTCTCTCCGCCAGGAAGCACGCGACTTCGGCATCTCGATTGGAGGCAAGGACGCGAAGGCGGCCGAGATTCTCAATGACACCTTCAACCGAATGAGCAAGGCCGTTCGTGGCATCTGGCTGAACATCGGTGCAGCGCTCGCGCCTGCAGTGACAGACCTCACACAACGCATGGCAATCATCGCGGCCGCCACGAGCAAGTGGATCGCTGCGAACCGCCCATTGATCGTGACGACTGCGCAGGTCATCGCGATCGTCGGTGCGGTTGGCGCGGCACTCGTCGGAGTTGGTCTCTCGATCTCGTTCGCGGGAGTTGCGATCGGAGGATTGGCAACCGCGTTCGGTCTCGCCATCAAGGCAGTATTGCTCATGAAGTTGGCCTTCCTTGCGCTGGCATCGCCGATCGGGCTCGTGGCCGTCGCGCTCGGCGGTGGGATTGCGGCGCTGCTGTACTTCACAGGCGCTGGTGGCGCGGCGCTCGATTGGCTGCGTGATCGATTCAGTGAACTCCGTGAGCGCGTGACCGCCGTGCTCGGCGCGATCGGTGACGCGATGAAGGCGGGAGATCTCGCGCTGGCTGCGAAGATCGCTTGGATCGCCATCAGGTCCGAGTGGATTCGTGGCACTGGCTGGCTCAAGGACATCTGGACCGAGCTCAAGACTTGGTTCCTCCAGTCATGGTCCGAGGTCGTTGCTGGCGTGCAGCTCTTCGCGGCCGAAGCCTGGAGCACCTTCGAGACCGCTGCGGCCGAGGCGTTCGCGTTCGTCTCGCGCGCGTGGCTCTCGATGACGACCTTCTTCCGGAGTGTGTGGGAGTCCGTCACTGGATGGATGAGCGATCGCATCATCGATGTGATGGCGCTCTTCGACGACTCGCTCGACGCGACCGCGGCGAAGGCGGCCCGTCGCGCGACGGATGACGCAGGTGCCTCGGCGCTCGAGAAGGAACGCGCTGCGCAAGAGCGGCTCATCGCGGGCAGGCTCGAAGGACGCAAGAACGCGTCGGCCAATGCGCTCGCCGCACGGAAGGACGCGATTGGTGGCGGACTGATTGACGACCAACGCGCCATCGCGACTGCGCGTGACGCAGCACTCGCCGAGACGGCGGATGCACTCGCGAAGGCTCAGGAGGAACTCCGGGGCGCGATGGAAGAGGCGCGGAAGGCGCGCGAGGCCGCAGCTGAGGAAGGGCCGCTCGCCACTCGTCGGCCGGCGTTCGCGGATGCGATCGACGGATTCGACGGCGCTCGCGCCAAGTCGAAATCGCGAGGCATCTTCGCGGCCGCTGCGATTCAGAGTCTGCAGGCCGGGGGTGGCCGACCACTCGATCGAATCGCGAAGGCAACCGAGGACACCGCGAAGAATGTCGCCACTCTCGTGCGCAAGGCCTCGAGCGACGGACTCGTGTTTCAGGAGTGATTCTTGGCAGTCACCTTCGCCGAACTTGCCTCCAGCCCTCGAATCGAGAAGGACGCGCGCGAGCGTGCCTACATCGCCACCGGTAGCACCGATGAGAACGAGGTCGAGAGCGAGGCGTACGCCGATCTTCCCGCGACCGATGGAGGACTCGGCAATCTGCTCGTCGATGTCGCGCCGATCGACTCAAACCTCGGCATGTGGGAAGTCACGGCGCGCTATCGCCGGAGCACTCCGGCGACTCCGCCCGAAGTCGGTGATAGCGATTTCGAGTTCGAGATCGGGACGACCTCGACGCACATCACCCAGTCGAGAGCCACCGTCGGCGGCTACGCGCCCCCAGGTACACCGGCCATGCCGGACTTCGATGAAGCGATCGGTGTCACGCAGGACGGAGTCGATGGCTGCGACATCCTGACCCCGGAATCGAGATTCTCCGAGACGCACTATCTCTCGACGGGAGTGGTAACGGCGGCCTACCGCCGCATGCTCCGCTCGATGGTCGGCAAAGTGAACGACGCGGCATTCCGCGATCACTCTGCAGGCGAAGTGCTGCTTGTCGGTGTTCGTGGGGGGAAGCGCGCGAGCGACGAAGTCTGGCAGCTCACGTTCAGTTTCGCCACGAGTGACAACGCGACCGGACTCTCGGTCGGCTCGATCACCGGCATCGCGAAGGATGGCTTCGAATACCTCTGGGTCTACTACGAGCCCGCAGTCAGCGCCGACCGGATCGTGCCAGTGCCCGCGTTCGCATATGTCGAGCGCGTCTACGACGCGGCAGACTTCACTTCGCTTGGAATCGGTTCATGACCGTGCGTCCCGCCGATCGACTGCGCATCCGCGCCGCGGACTGGAATGCGGTCACTCTTGCGGCGCGCCGGATGCAGTCGATGCCACTCGCGGTTGGCGCACCTGCGCCCCAACTGCTAACCACCTCACCAACAACCGCGCTCGCGCGGAACATCGGCGAGGACACGATCCCGCGCTACGGCGCTGTGATCTGTGTTGCGCCAGTCATTCTTCCCGAGGACAACGAAGCCGAGTGGGCAGTGCGGCTCGCGGTCGATTGCAGGATCCCTGACACGGATGATCCCTGGGCGTGGGTCGCGGTTGCGACGGCGCCGATCCTGCCTGGCAAGCTGGGCCGCGTCTGCGTGAGCGGTGCAGTCCAGGCGATCGTCAATATCACGAGCGCGGACCATCACTTCGCGGTCGCTGCAGATGGAGAGGAGCTTCTGCATAGCGCAGCTGGTGGACCAGTGCGCATTCTCTGGCGCGAGAGCGGCACAGGTTCGAAGAAGGCGATCGTCGCCGTGAACGCTGGTGTCATCTCTGGCGCCGTCGCAAGCGGTCAGATCGTGAGCGTCACCGAGACAGAAGACGAGGCCACACTCGGCTATCAGGGCTACATCGTCGCGCGACATCAGAACGCCGCGATGGATCTCTTCGCGGCATCCGGCGCAGCGATCCCATGTGTGAACGCGTTCGAACTCTCTGGTGATCTGCAGGATCAAGTCACCGACTCACTTCCAGGAGGCATCGTCACCTTGCAACGCCTGCCTGTCGGCACGCTCGTCGGGCCGATCGTCCAGTTGCCTGTGCCTGCAGAGGTCGGCGCACTCTGGATGTTCACACAGGCGAACGCCTACGAGGTCACTTGTCCATGACGACGACCGCGCTTCCCGCTGTGATCTGCTGCTGCGACGATGGTCCGCCACCGCCGCCGCCGTTCGGCGGGAACTGCACGGCGTTCCCCGACTACATCGAGGAGAACGGTCCCGACACGCTTGTTGGCCATCTGAAGCTCGAGTACTCCGACGGCGCCGGTGGTTGGGTCGAGATCTTCTCGACGAGCTGGACGATGCTGCGCATGGACCTCGGCTATCCGCCGTCCACTCCGCCGTACCCGATCGATCCGCTTGGATTCTGGCGCGCAGGCACTGGAGGCGCTCTGCCGTTCGCGGGACCAGCCGGACAGTGCTGGCGCGGAGAAGACATCGACGCGCTCATGAGCGCGGGGTATCTGCAGTCTGGAACCGATTACTTCGAACCTCTCAACACGCTCGTTCAGTTCCTCTCGCTGCAATGCGAGGGCGTTCCGTCCTTCAGCGTGTCGATCGTGCTTGCTGCAGCGCTTCCCGCGAAGTGCGCGCAGGTCTACTACACGCCGGAGAGTGGGAACTGCTTCGAGCTCGATCCCGAGGACCCGTGCATCCCTGCGATCCTGCATTCCGAGGCTTGTTGCAACGCGGGCTGTTGCCCTGAAGATCCTGTCGATCCGCCGGACTGTGTGGTCGCAGACATCGGCGCCGCGAGCTTCGTGCTTGGGCCGTCGTACACGATCGAAGAGTTGCTCGATGGAATCTGGACGCTGCCCGAGCGCTCGCGCACCTACAGCGGCGGCTACGAGAGTTGTTCACGCACCTACCGCGTGACGACGAGCGTGTCATGAGTGCAATGCGCGCATGCCGCCATCAACGCGCGACGCGATCGCCCGAGCTCGTGCAATGCACGATCGGCGCGATGGGCACGATGCCGTTCAGGGTCGAGCGATGTGAAGGTTGTCAGCACCGCGCGCCTGGTAGACGCTTGCGCGTCGTCGAACGCATCCGCGAGTTCGCAGAGCGACTGCGATCGCTGGCCAGGCTGGCCCGCGAACGCCGCGCGGTGTGTCGCGAGAAATGCGGTGACCCTTGGCTCTGTCCCGAATGCCACTGCCTCCTGCCGCTCAAGCGCCGAGTGCCTTCGGCAAGCTGTCCGCGCGGGTGGTGGTTAGCGAACGCGGCAGGATCACGGTCGCGCCTGCGGTTGCCGTGCTGCCCGAGAGCAGGGCGGTCGGCCACCTCTTGACCGGCGCAAGCCCCGTGCTATCTTGATTTGGTCCGCATTCCAACGCCCCCGGAAGCGCCCGGCTGAGCCGCAGGGCTCGCCGGGCGTTGTTGTCTCAGGGCGGCGCCTTCGAAGCGATCGACACCAACTGCCAGAGGCGTTCAAATCATGGCTTGACCCGTGGGACCATGACTCGATCTGCGAAGCGGCTTGGCAAAGGTGTCCGCGCGGAGCCGCGCTTTCCCACCGACGCGGTCTTCACGATCGACGAGTTGGCGATCTACCCGAAGCTCTCGAAGCGGAAGCTCTACAAGTTGGCGCAGGAAGGCAGCCAATAGCCAAGTTCGGTATGCTCCATCGCCTTCAGTAGAACGATTCGTCGTGTCAACGCAGCCGAGCCGAGAGCATGCCAGATCCCTTCTTGGACTTACCAACTCGTCTACGGCAGATTCGAAGCGAGATCCGCGACGAGTACCTGCAGCCTCATGACCGACCATGGGTCGTTGGGTTCTCTGGAGGCAAGGACAGCACGCTCCTCCTCCAGCTGGTTCTCGATACGCTGCTGCAGATTGCGCCCGAAGCGCGACGCCGGGCAGTATGGGTCCTCTCAAACGACACGCTCGTCGAGTCGCCCGTTTTCCAGGCGTCCGTGAACGTGGCACTGGACCGTGTGCGTCAGGGGGTGGCAGCACTCAACCTTCCCCTGCGCGTAGTACAGACCCATCCCGATGACGACGCTACGTTCTGGGTCAATCTTCTGGGCAAGGGGTACCCAGCTCCGAATCGAAACTTCAGATGGTGCACTGATCGGATGAAGATCCGGCCAACGACGCGTTTCATCCACGAACGGATCGATGAGGCCGGCGAAGTAGTGCTACTGCTTGGGGTCCGAAAGAGCGAGTCGAGCAACCGTGCCGGGCGAATCAACGCCTACTCGGAGAAGTCGAATCACGCGCGCCTCAATCCCCATAATGACATCAAGGGATGCCTAATCTATAGGCCGATTGTGGATCTAGTAGATGAGGACGTATGGCAGGTGCTCTTGGCGTCCAGACCGCCATGGGGAGGCAGTCATCGCGATCTTGTAACACTGTATCGCAACGCGAAGGGGGGCGAGTGCCCATTTGTTCTAGAGAAGGATGATGCCCCCTCATGCGGTAGCAACTCTGCCCGATTCGGCTGCTGGACATGCACCGTAGTGGACAAAGATAACTCCATCAATGGCTTGATCGATGCTGGCTTTGAGAACCTTGAGCCATTGGCTGACTACCGCGAGCGCCTCAAACAGGTATCAAACGAGCCAGCGTGTCGTAGCAAGATCCGTCGCAATGGGCAGCCGGGTCTCGGACCACTTACGTTAGACGCGCGCCGAATGCTGCTTGAAGAGCTTCTCCAAGTTCAAGGGGAGTGCGGACTGCCTCTGATAACCACTCACGAGATTCGCCTGATCAAGGACTGGTGGAATCGCGATGAATCTGAAACGGTGATTCGTGACATGGAGCGCCTTGTGAAGCTGACCATTAAGGAGACCGTGCCGTGAGACCCCCACCATGCTTTGACGATGTGGAAACCAGAAGGCGAATTCAGCAGGTGTGCGAGCTCAACTCGATCGATGTTAATCTCCTCATCGATCTGTGCGAGGTCGTACAGGGCTACTCAGGCTCTGGTCGCAAGGAGGGCGTTACGGCAGACCTAACATTGTGCTTCGATGCTTTCTTGGCGCGGGCCAACGGCAGATAGCTGCACAAGACGAGCACGCGATGTTCCTGTCGACACTTCATCTCCAGAACTGGCGAAGCTACGGCGACGCACGCTTTGATTTTCGGGCTCCTAGTCCACGCCGCCCGCTGGTCCTCGTCGGTGCGATGAACGGGCACGGCAAGACTAGTCTGCTGCTTGGGCTCTACTTAGGTCTATTCGGCCGATTTGGCTTGAGGCATGCTGAGGGGTTCAGTGCGTTCAAGGATGAGGACGTTTCTTTCTATCGTGGTGCAATTCAAAAATTCCGTCGTAATGTGGCCCCCGCGGATGAGCCCACAACGGTTGAGATTGTGTTTGCACCCGCGACAGGCGAGACCTGCGAGGAGGTTCGTGTTGTGCGTCGGTGGTTTTTCACCAATGACGGCAAGCCGAGGCAAGGCGAAGGTTTTGAGACCGTCGAGCTTTATGTTGGAGGCAAACCGCAACGGCTAACGGGCGGCTTGGACGCGGCGCATGACCGACTTGAGCGGCTGCTGTTTCCAGCGCACTTCATGCCGGCATTCTTCTTTGACGGTGAACAGGCGCAGACGTTGATCAGCCAATCGGGCGAGACGGGCATCAAGAAGGCCGTTGAAGTGATGTTCGGCACCAAGATTGTTGAGGAGGTACAGGCGCAGATCAAGCAGTTTCTCACTTTCGCCCACGGCAAGGCCGGCGGTAAAAGGACGGTTAGCGTTCAACAGAAGGCGCTCGATCAGAAGCTGGATGAGCGCACGGCTCGCGACGGCGAGATTGAGGAACTCACGAAGCAACTAGTGACTCTGGAGCACCGCAAACAAGAGCTCGAGAAGGCACAACGACTTCTGACGGAGTCACTCGCTCGACTCGGCGGAGAGCGGAGGGGCGATGTCGAGGGACTTCACGCGGATGCACATCGAGTTGAGCAGGCCAAGCTGGCCGCGGAACGCGAACTAACTGACCGCGCGAGAGTGCTTGGGCTCGCGCTTGCGATTTCGCGGTTGGCGCCCGCAATCACCAACCGACTGCAATCAGAAGCCGCTCGTGAGGAATGGGAGAATCTGCGGCAGGGCGTGCAAGTACGCGGTGAGGAGGTGCTACGAGTCGCAATGCCGGAGCCACCAGAGTCAGATGAACTTCTGGGGCACCTGTCGCTGCCGCTTCGTGAGCGTGTGAAGGCGCGATTCGGTCTCGCGCTTGAGCAAATCTATAATCCGCCTCCAAACGGTTGCGCTCCTGACTATCTGCTTGGCCATGCGAAGGGGGAGATGCGCGAGAAGCTCGTGGCTCTAGTCCGCGATGTTGGAGGACAGCGCGCTGACGACATCCGCGCCTGCGCACGGCGACTCAAACAGGCCCGTGAAGAGCTAGAAGACATCCACGCCAAGCGCGGCCGAATTGGCGACCTACCCCGCGAGGTGGGCGACTTGAGCAGCAGGCTTTCGGAAGTTCAGACGGAGATCGCTGACACAAGCCGCCAGCTTGGAGCGATCGAGCGGGAGTTGCATTCCAAGAAGGTGGGGCTGAAGGACCTGAGCGCCGAGATCGGTCGACTGCAGGAGGCGCTTGCAGCACTAGAGCCCGAGCAAAAGCGAATCGCTGTCGCAGAGCGTGTGCACCGATCGTTGGAGGCGATCTCGCAGGAGCTAAAGCCGATCACTCTTCAGCGATTGCAGGAGCTTGTCACTAGGCACTTCGTGGCAATTGCAGATCGCAGGTATCGAGAGTCCGAGGTTATGTTCCCAGCTGAATCTCCGCCGCTCCTTTGTCGGAAAGATCTTCCAGACCAGCAAATCGCCATGATGAGTGGATTTGAACGCCGAGCATTCGGGATCGCGTTCACTCTTGCTCTTGCGGAGATTACGCAGCGGCGCATACCGCTTGTAATCGACACTCCTCTTGGAAATGCAGATAATGAGTACCGCCCCCGACTTCTGAATGCGGTTACTAACGTGGAACTGGACCAGGTGATCATTCTTACACACGACGCAGAGGTGGCCGGCTCACTCTTCGAAGCGATTGAGGATCAGGTCTCGCAGACGTTTCTTGTCGAGTTCGATCGCGATCGGGCGGAATCGGTGGTATCGGATGGGGCCTACTTCGCTGGAGTTGGCCGATGAATCTAGGTTTCAGGGAAGAGATCTGGAAGGGTGGCTTTCGTCCTGTGGTGGATGCAGAGGAGTTTGAGCACGAGCTTCGGTCGAAGATGGGGTTGGGATCTAAGTACGAATCTGCGCGTCTCGCGATTGGTCGGTCATTGGCTGAGCCGTCACAGCCCGCGCCAGTGAAGGATGGTGAGGAGCGAGGGAAACCCATTCATGGAGAGCAGCTGTTTGGTGCGGAGATCGATCTATGGATCGCCGCGGTGATTCTTGATGGGGCGCTCGGAGCCCAAGCGTCGCTAGACAACTTTCGCGGCGTGGTCGAGGCGCATTGGCGCCGGGGATCACGAATCTTGAAGCAGGAGCTCGTCGATTCACAGAACGATGAAGCTCGTCTGATGCTGCGACTCGCCGAGTACCTGCCTGCAGAGTCAGACTCAGCAGGTGCAGGTGTGTTGAGAAGTGGCAAGCCCGGAGAAATCCGAGTGTCTCTAGGGTCAGCGAGTACAAGTTACCCCGGAAACGCGCCTGTTGACTTCGTACTAAATGGCCCCGGAACGTCGCCGCACATAGCGCTCATGGGGCGGGTCGGCAGTGGCAAGACGACGACTGGTGTGCAGATGGCGATCCAAATCGTCGAGAAGGCCGGCATTCCCTGCCTCTTTATCGATCCGAAGGGTGAGTTTGTCGCGAATGGCCATGTGACCGGAAGCATGCGCGATATGGTGCCGATGCCAACTGCCATCGAGGTCGGGGAGGTTCCGATTCCGCTTGACTTTCTGCCAGACCCAGGGGTCGGCAGCGCGAGCATCGCGCGTGCGGCGATGCAGTTCCGTGACTCCATCGCGTCGTGCTGTAAGGGAGTCGGAAACGTTCAGCAGGACCTACTTCGTTCGGCTGTCGACAAAGTGATCAGGCACGAGCGTCCTCGCGATCTCAATGCAATTAAGGCGTGGTATCTTCAAGAATTGCAACACGCCGGCAAGGGGCACGATAGCGTTGTCAGCCGACTCAATGAATTGACCACACTCAAGGTGTTCCAGCCAACTATGTCAGCGCCGGAGTTTTTCGGCAGATCGTGGGTTCTCAGTCTTAAGACACTCGGCACTGAGGAGCTGAAGCGCCTCGTTATTTTGTTGGTGCTCGATGCGCTCAGAGCATTCGTGTTGTCGCAGTCTGACAGTGCTGTTATTGATGGCTATCGCACGCTACGTCACTTGCTCGTCATTGATGAGGCTCGACGCATTCTTGCAGAGAAGAAATACGAGTCTCTGGTCGATCTTGTCCGTCAGGGCAGATCGAAGGGCTCGGTTGCCGTTCTATTGTCCCAGGATCCGAGTGATTTTGAAGGGCAGGCAGACGATTTCACGAAGCAGCTTGGGGTCGTAGTCGCCTTTGCCTGTGCACAGAGCCAGCGAGGGCTGCGCGCACTTCAGGGGTCGTACGGGCGCCGGCTTCAACCCATGGAGTTCGCGGATACCCATCTCCCGCCTGGTGTGGCTTTTGCGAAGCTCCCAGGCAGAGAGGCCGACCGGATCCGCTGCTGGGTCGCACCAGGCCCGCCGGAATCCGCATAGGCAACGTTCACGCCGCCTTGTGGTGGTACCATCGGTTGTACTGTGAGGCTTGCAGGCGCTGCTGCACGACCAAATGGGCAGCGCAGCGGATGAGGGACTGGTTGGGTGTGGAGGGGCAATCGGATGACTCCTGTAGCGCGTCACCGAACAGCGATTGCTCGAACCGCGCTGTCCAAGCCAGTTCGGATTGCGCTGTCCTCGCAGGTGATCCGCAAGGAGCGCACGGTGTTGGACTATGGATGTGGGCTAGGCACCGATGTCGCGCTCCTAGCGGAGATTGGAATCTCCGCCTCGGGCTGGGATCCCGTGTATCGGCCGGAGGGGCCGGTGGAACCATCGGACGTGGTGAATCTGGGATACGTGGTCAATGTCATCGAGGATTCAGCCGAGCGGGCCGCGACACTGCGGCGAGCATTTGAGTTGGCACGGGAAGTGCTAGTGGTCGCGGGCCGAGTGGACGTCGATCGCGATGGTGCCGAGGTGGTGGCGTTCAATGATGGATGCCTTACTCGCAAGAACACCTTCCAGAAGTACTACTCGCAGTCTGAGTTACGTGGGTGGATTGAGAGCACAATCGGGGTGTCCGCTATCGCTGCGGCACCTGGGATCTTCTTCGTGTTCAAGGACTCCGCGAGCAAAGAGTCCTACCTCGGTGCGCGCTACCACACGCGCCACGCAGCGCCGAAGGTGCGGAAGAGTAATCGAGCGTTCGAGCAGAATGAGGCAGTGTTGCGACCGCTTATGGAGTTCGTTAGTGAGCGAGGACGAATACCGGCAGAACGAGAGCTTCCGACCGGCGCGGAGCTCATCGCCGTGTTTGGGAGCATTCGGAGGGCGTTCGCTTTGGTGCGCAGAGTAACCGGTGGTGAACAATGGCGCGACATCGAAGTGTCGCGACGCACGGAGCTATTGATTCGCCTTGCACTCGAGAGGTTCGGTCAGCGAACTAAATTCTCTGAGCTGCCGACGCTCATGCAGGGGGACATCAAGAGCCTCTGTACGTCGTACTCCAGAGCGATGAAGTTGGCCGATGGGCTGCTTTTCTCGATCGGTAATCGGGTGGTGCTGGACGGCGAAATGCGCTCTGCTGCCATTGGCAAGCTCACTGCGAGTGCGTTGTACGTGCACGCGGAGGCGCTTCACATGTTGCCGGCTGCCTTGCGAGTGTACGAAGGATGTGCGAGGGCGTTTGTCGGTGTCGTTGAAGCCGCTAACGTTGTGAAGCTGCACCGTGATGCACCAAAAGTGTCATACTTGTTGTATCCTGAGTTCGAGTCATCGCCACATCCGGAGTTGAGTGCATCGCTCCTAGTTGACCTGCAAAGGTGTGAGATCTCGTATCGCAGTTATCGTCGGGATGGGAATCCGCCTATCCTTCACCGCAAGGAGGAGCTAGTCGATCCGAGTTGCGATCGACGCAGCGAGTGGGCAGCGCTGACGGCCGCGGAGGAGGAGGCGGGGTTGTTCTCTGACACGTCATTGATCGGAACGCGCAACGGGTGGGACGCGGCGCTCGCCTCCAAGCACATTGCCATTCGTGATGGGCGGCTAGTTGCTCGGTAGCAGAGACGCCGGGTTCGCTTCATAAACCTCAGGTGCTGCTGGACTGTCGCTTATCGGTCCCCTTAGGCGGGAAAGCTCCGCCAAGCATCTGCGGGTCGAGCCTGTGCGTATTGGCGCATTTCGCGTCGGAGCCGAGGTGCGGTAGGGCTCAAAGTGAAAGTGGCTGCACCGCCGGCTGATCGTCGCTTGCGGCAGGGGCGGTGCAAAGAGCCATTACTGCCACCGCGCAACTCCGCCGCGCCACCGCGTAGGTATCCAGTAGGCGACAGCGGTGGCCAGCCGCGGCCCCAGGAACACTCGTCGCTGACCACGGATGGTCAGGCGATAACGCTTCAGCAAGGAGGCCGCGATGTCAGTGCGCCCAGAGAACCCAACGGCCCCGAGCCTTGCACTCATCACCGCCGACGAGGTCGCGAGGCAGCTCTCGTGCTCGCCGCGCCATGTGCGGCGTCTGAGTGATCGAGGCGCCATGCCGACACCTGTCCGACTTGGCGGTCTCGTTCGCTGGGAGCGCAACGCGATCGAGCGATGGATTGCGGCGGGGTGTCCGGCGGTGTCGCAGCTTTGCGACTGAGCATCACCGCTCCGCATCGAACTTGATCTTCGTGGCCGCTTCCGGCTCAGTGTCGCACGCGTGGCCAGCCACTGAACCCTCATGGGAACCGTCTTCCGCAAAGCATGGACCTCGCCACTCCCGCCGGGAGCCGATGTCGTCTCGGTTCGCGGGTGCCCGACGGCCCGCTGGCGGCTTCGCAACGGCACACTACGCACGGCCGAAGTGCTCACGGACGCGCGGGGTCGCGTGCGCATCCGCGGTCGCACGGCAACCTTCGTGGCCAAGTTCCGCGACGGCGCCGGAGTCATTGTCGAGATTCCGACTGGGTGCAAGGACGAAACGGCAGCGAAGGCAGTGTTGGCCAACCTCGAGCGCCGCGCCGAACTGATGCGCGCTGGCGTGATCTCGCACGAGGAGGACGAGGCAGGCCGTCACGGCACGCAGCCACTTGGCGATCACATTGATGCGTGGACCGAGCACCTTCGCACGAAGGGCAGCACCAAACGCTGGTGGACCCAAGCCAATCGCCGCGTCAAGCGGATCTGCGATGAGCGGGGGATCAAGCGGCTCCGCGATTTCTCAGTGGCGCCCGTCGAGCGTTGGATGCGCGAACAGACAGATGCTGGCATGTCCGCGGGCACGCGAAACGGCTACCGCCGGGCGCTCGTGGCTTTCGCGAACTGGTGCGCGCGCACGGGGCGGCTCGCGTCGAATCCGCTCACGCATGTGGCCACCGCCGATGATCGTGCCGACCGACGCCGCACGCGCCGCGCGCTCACCGACGACGAGTTGATGCGACTGCTTGACGCCGCGCGCAGACGGCCGCTCGCGGAAGCGCTCACGATTCAGAAGGGTCCGCGCCGCGGGCAGCAGGGGGCCAAGGTCTCAGGCGCCTATCGCGAGCGACTCGATCGTCTTGGCCGCGAACGCGCCCTCATCTACAAGACGCTCGTGCTCACCGGCCTTCGCAAGGGCGAGCTCGCGTCGATCACGGTGGGCCAAGTCGACTTCACCGGCCCCGTGCCGCACCTCTTGCTTCACGCGCGCGACGAGAAGAACCGCCGCGGCTCCGAGATCCCTCTGCGCAAGGACCTCGCCGCCGAACTCCGTGCGTGGCTGGATGAGACACTGGCCCTCGCACAGGCCGAAGCACGCGAGCGTGAGGAACCCGTGCCCGCAAGGTTGCCGCACTCAGCGAAGCTGCTCGCCGTGCCGAACGGCCTGATCCGCATCTTCGACCGCGACCTGGCCTTCGCGGGCATCGCGCGCATCGAGAAGCGCAACGGCAAGGAAGTCGTCTTCAAGACTGACGAGCGCGGGCGCACCATCGACATCCACGCGCTGCGGCACACCTTCGGCACGCACCTCTGCCGCGCCGGCGTCCCGCTTCGCACCGCGCAGGCCGCGATGCGTCACAGCGACCCGAGCCTTACGGCGAATGTCTACACCGATCCGAAGCTGCTCGATGTGGCGGGGGCGCTGGAGGCGCTGCCGAGTCTTTCGGCGACAACTGGATCCGAGGCCAGAACCACTCGGCGACCGTGGCCTTCCGCAGAGTCAACGGCCAGCTGATTCCGACTCCTGCGCGCGGACCCATGCCTCGAGGCTGTCGAACGTCTGCGCGGCGTCCAGCCCGATCTGGCCGCGGTAGTGGTCTCGGAGCTTTGTGGCATTCGGGTCGACAATGACGAGGCGTGGTGCAACCGGTCGCTGGAGCTGAGAAACCTGCATCAAGATGCGAGGCCGATGGTCGGCCGGAGGCAAGCTGAAGCCGATCACAATCCACTCGTCGGCGACTCTCGCGCGCCCCATTGCGAGCGTCCACTGCCAATCGAGCCAAGGAGAGTCGTACCGCTTGCGGGTCGAGGGCTCAACGAGAAGTGTTGCCGAGAGCGGCCAAACCGTTGCGTCCTCCGCCTCGCGAGCCTCAGCACGAACAAGGACCCAGGGTTCACCATTTCTGGCGAACTGTCGCTCCACTGTCAGGGGGCGATAGTTTGATGCTCGCTTGAGCTCGTCGAATTTGGTTTGCGTTAGCTCTGCAAGACTGAGCGCGCCATGTGGTCGCGCGATCGTCAGGCAGCCCTTGTCCCACAGGGAGTAGCTCCACCCGATGCCGGCGTTGTCGGCCGTCTCCTCAAGCAGCACGTCCCAGTTGAAGGAAACCACCGAGTCGCTTGTCCGCAGCCGGCGCACGAATCGATCAAGTAGCGCGCGACCGTCGGGCGAAGCAAGTCGTGACAATTCGCAAAGACGATGTTCGAGGGCCTTCAGGAGCTGCACTTTGCAATCGTGCGCGGTGCGAAGAGAACCGCTTAGAAACGTGCGCTCAAATGCGCTTTGAAACTGATCCGCTTCATCCAAGGCCGAAATCAGTACCTCGAAGTCCGGCCAGCTCGACGAGTCGTCGGGATCACAGCGGGCATCTGGAAACAGCACGCGGATGATCGCCAAATGACCCTGCATCACCTCGTGGCCAGGATCGGTGCTGGTGACCAACGGCGCTACAGGGCTTTCGTCCTCCAAGTTGGAACGCCACGCAGCGCGGAATACGAGGTGCGTCAGTTCGCTGGCCAGAGGGAGATCGCAGCATCGAGAGAAGCCGGCGCCGAGGAAGAAGCACCGCCGGATGTTCATGCTGAGTGTTCCTGCATGCGGATTCCGGTTTTAGTCTCCACGTCCAAAGACATGCGTGCTCTAGGCTTCGGCGACTCCAACCCCGTCGCTGTAACTCGGCTCTCGAATCGCAGTGAGCCGTGGCCATGCTGCAATCTGCTGTTTCAAGGCCCCAGCCTCAGACGCGAGATAGCGGTCGGTCAGCGTCCGGAACAGCCCATAGAGGAGCGGGATCACGAAGTGCAGAAGTGGCCGAAGACCACGAAGCGTTCGGATCGGCTCCACGTGGCCAGGAGTTTTTCCCAGGGCGAGCCACCGCTCCGGATTTGACGAGTGGACATCACGGCAGAGTGGTTTGTAGAAGCACACGTAGAGATGCTCTTGGCCAGCGTCGGCAGCCAGTACGCGGATGTTCTGCACCCCAGCGCCTTGGAACCACTCCTTGGTGACTTTGATCGAGGACCACGGCGCCACTTTCGCGCGTTGGTCAAGCCGAGCAAGCTCAGCTTGAGCGAGCGACTGCTTCGCTGAGTCGTGAAGTCCGGTCGTGGACAGGTGGGCGGCGGCGAAAAGCCTTGACACCTCTTGTCCCTCGACTGTCGATGGCAGCAGTGTGGCAACGTTGGCTCTCTCTCGCCGCTTGACATGTGCCCACCAGCAGAGCGCGCGATGATCCGTGTCCTTTGCAAGAATCCATTGGGCATAGAGCTGAGCTTCGAAAAGCGCACGCGCATTTACTCTTGCTGCGGCCGTGGTGCCCGCGCCAAGGAGCACCTCAATCGCGTCGGCCATCGCCAGCGTTTGCCCGGTCAGAACACAGAGACATGCCTCGGTGTAATCGACCGTGATCGCGCCTACCCATCGCTCGACCAGGCGCGCTCCGTAGTCAATCACTTCACGAAGATGCTTTCGCTCTGCGTCGATTTTCGCGCCATCCGCAACGGATTCAGATCGGTGAACCGGATCGACAATGCCGCCTGACATGCCCATTCCTTCCTTCTACTTTCCCTTGCTCTCCACCTGGCACCTGCGCATGCACCGACTGGCCGCCGCGGTGGTTCACGCGATTATGTCAAAATCGGGGGAGGAATGGAGCGTCGCATGCCGAGTCACCGCGCCGTCTGGTACTTCAACAACTGCAGGACAGAGGAACACGCCGCAGAATACGCGCGCGGCGCCTTCTTCGATCTCTACCGGAAGCAACGGTCGCACAGGATTGCTGGGCAGATCGAGCCAGGGTCGCTCTGCGCAGTGCTCTCACGCCGAAAGGTCGAAGACGGGATGATTCGAGTCGATTGGCATCGACTTGATCGCATTCGGGAGATGCGGCCCCGCAATGGCGGTGCTCGGGCGTCGGTCTTCGTTGGTCCTCTCTGTCGATCCGAACTACTTGTCGAGCGGCGCGCGGCGACAATCGATCGTTACAAACCCTTCTTTGATCGGCTTCACCGGATCAAGCATGGCTCGGTCTTTCGAGGAGAGATCCCGCTGGCCGAATGGCGTGCGTTGAGCCGTCGGACCAGTCCCAGGCCGGGCCGAAGCGGTCGTGCACAGCGCGAGGAGGCGGAGGCGATACGAGAAGTCACTCTCGTGCGAGGCGCCGGCTTCGGTGACCTTGAGACGAATCGGCGAGTCGAGAGAGTGGCGATCGGGGAGGTGACTCGCCGCTTCGAAGAGGAGGGATGGCGCGTGAACTCTGTCGAGCGGGACAAGCGCGGCTACGACCTCAAGTGCATTCGTGGCGGCACGGAAAGGCATGTGGAGGTCAAGGGCATCCAGGGGCGAGCGAGCGTCTTCATCGTCACGGCGGGAGAGCTGCGGCGCGCGCGAACCGACCGGAGGTTCTGGATCGCGATCGTGACGGCCGCGCTATCCAGGAAGCCGCGCGTCGAAGTCGTGCCCGGACGCGAACTCATTCGCGGGTTTCGCCACAAGGCGCTGGCGTTCCGCTGCTGCCGGAAACGACAGCGGCCTTCCCATTGAAGGCCACCCCTTGCACTCCACCTTGCACCAGCGCTTGCACCAACCCACGGCCGCGCCTGACCACTCTGGTCCACTGGTGGCAATCTAGCGGCCTTTGGCCGACCTCGCGGCCTCGCTCCCAGCCGCCGCGCAACTCGCGCCCGTGACGCGTCTTGGCTACTCCTGTCACCGCCTGACCACTCGCGTCCACAAAAGCGGGTGAAGGGACTCGAACCCTCGACATTCAGCTTGGGAAGACCGCGGCAGTGCGTCAAACGACGCGAGGAAACCAAGGGATTCCGCGAGCGCGCCGGCGCCTTGCACCAGCGCTTGCACAAGGGATCAGGAGCCGCTCGTCA
>Ga0268299_1002510_pt1 | contig 21514 bp, 24 predicted proteins | sample NOBtaG_FD_193484 | JGI IMG/M metagenome (GOLD analysis project Ga0268299, IMG submission 193484) | Activated sludge microbial communities from bioreactor in Nijmegen, Gelderland, Netherland - NOB reactor | ecosystem: Engineered > Bioreactor > Aerobic > Activated sludge | place: Netherlands... | reverse complement strand
GCCGCGCAGTAGAGTATCAAGTCATTGAAAAAAAAGAATGCCCCCGTAGCTCAGTTGGATAGAGCAGCGGTTTCCTAAACCGCGGGTCGCACGTTCAATTCGTGTCGGGGGCACCAATTTTTCAACACGTTAGCGAAACCTGCTCTGGCCGAATCGCCGCTTGTGCTAAATTTGTGCTAAACGTCCTTCCCGCATCGAAAATCGCCACCCCATCCCGCAAACTTTCCGGATAATGATGCGCATACCGCTGCGTCATCATCGGTGATTTGTGCCCGAGAATCCGCTGGACCTTGTACAAGTCCACACCCGCCTGCACCATGCGTGTCGCACAGGTATGGCGCAGATCATGGAACCGGAAATCCGACACCTGTCCGTGCTTCAGCGCCAACCGAAAACTCCGACGTAGGTTGGGAGCATCTAAGGGTGTGCCTGCCGCGCTCGTAAACACTAACTCCGAATCAACACGCCGGCCACGAGCTTGAAGGGCTTGCACCAGCGTATGACTGAGCGGAATCGTCCGCCGCTCCCCGTTCTTCGATTTAAACACCGTGGCTGTCCGTCGAGTGAGGTCCACGCCTGCCCAGGTGAGATTGAGAATTTCTCCACATCGCATCCCGGTATGGATCGCGAACACGATCACTTCCTGTAACCACGGTGCTGAAGCCGCAAGGAGCCGTCGTTCCTCCTCACATGTCAGCCATCGATCCCGCGTGTTGTTCTCCCGTTCCATGGACACCCGGCACACCGGATTGTCCTTCGTCCATTCCCATTCGCGACAGGCCAGATTGAAGGCCTTCTTCATGAGCGCTAATTCGCGATTGATCGTGGCCGGTGTGACCCCATCCGCGTACCGTTTGTTCTTATAGGCGACGATCATTTTGGGTGTCACGTGCTCCAACTTGGGATTACCAAAATGCGCGGTCAGATTCGTGACCATGTTCACATATCGACGGTAGCCCGACCGTCGGCTGGCATGCTCGCGCAAATAACGATCCATCAACTCCCCGAATGTCCTGGCTTCCTCTTTCGGCTTGTCAAAGTACTTGCCTTCCACAATCTGCACTCTGACTTTGCTTAGGATAGCTTCGGCCAACTTTTTGTCCGAGGTTTCGGTCGATCGCCGCACTTGCCGCCCTTGAACGGTAAATGACATCCACCAGATATTGTTCCGTTTAACGAGCCCCATGCTGCTCCTCCTTCGTGCGTGGGCTCGGTGTGATGGTTTCCCCGTGGCGAGTATAGACCTCAGATTTGGCCGCTTCAATGAGGTGGTCTACGTCACCCTCTTTATACCGGGGCAGGCGGTGAGGCCTCATATTCGACGTAGAAGAAAAGCTGTTCAGCCAGGTCTGGATCGCCTCAGGGTCAAAGCGGACGAGGCCATGAATACGGCGGCACGGGATTTTATTCTCAGAAACCCAGAGATACAGTGTGGACGGCTTGATGTTGAGCCACGCCGACAGCTCTTTGACGGTGAGCATGTGCAGTCCCCCTAGCATGGGCTGCCCGCGTGACCGCCGGCAGACCGGTGAAACCGAGTAGGTTGTTTGAGCAAACTCCGGTGTCGGTCCTTCCACCTGGAGATGCCCCTGACAATTTCTTCCAGTAGCCATTCTTCCCCTCCAGGGGTGGCACAAATGACCGCCAACATCGGCGTCAGGGTGTCGCTCACCCATCGTTTCACATTCTGCAGGGTCTGCACCTGCTGTTCCTGGGCTAATCGCCCCTTCTGAAATCCCTCCGTCAGGAGGGCATACCACTCCAAGACTGGAGCCCGGTACCGTTCTTCATCTTCGGCATCCTTCGGAATCTGCCGGAAATCCACATACGAGCGAAGCAAGCCGATGACCAACTCCTTCCAATCGGCTTCGTCTAACGTGGCCAATGCTCTCGCGCACTGATCGGCGCGATCCTTCTTCAATTCCAATTCCCAGCGAGTCCCATACTCCTGCCAGTTCTCTTGTCCTTTGCTCTGGAGTTCGAGTCGTTTGTCGTAAATTCGCAACAGGGTCTGACTCTGCGGACTGCCGAAGTACAGGGTCTCACCCGTCGTCGCTCCGGTGCCATGCGTCAGGTTGGAGACGATATGCCGGACTTGTGCGGCACGCGTCACACATTGGCCTGCCGAGACCGCTTCTTTGATGGTCGAGACCGGCACCGTGCCCGTCCGATCATCCAGCGCACAATCAATGCGTGTGACATGGCCTTGTTGGGCATGGACCCACTTGAGCAGGTTGCGGATTTGATCCAGCGTCAGGGCGGACGCGAGGCCGCCCGAGAGATCTACATGGATTTCATTCGGACGCCGAGGCGCATTCGTGCCCAGTTTGCCGACCCCGCGCAGGCCATCTGCCCGCATCCAGGATAAGGGATACCCTCGGAAGCCACCCTTGGCCTTACTCCAATCGCCGCCGAGGACCTTCATGGTCTCTTGGGGATTGCTTGCCAGGACGGTAAAGGCCAGCCAATCAATGGTTAGTGTGAAGCTCGACTCCATGGACTCTATCGAACTCCTGTACGGAGCGCTGTAGGTAGCGCCCCCGTGTTACCAAGACGGGGGCCATTCCGCTCCGCCCCGCAGCCTCTCGGCATGCGGCGCGGACCGGCTTTGCCTCCCGGCCACGGACAACGATGTTGCTGTGTGACGCGCTCCGACTCGGACATTTGCACCTTCTTGTGAGCCCTGCTCTAGTTCGTCTCACCCTAGGCGAATCACCGGACTGAATCAAAGGCCCCGGAAGAGGTCACTAGGGGACACGAGGGGACAGCAGAGGACAGATTGTGTGACAGCTCAGACGCAAAAGGAAGTGAGCATAAGGAGGCGTATGTGCGCGTTCGTGCGCTCAGAGCGGCTATTGTGCGCATCGTTCAGAGCCAGAACATCGAGCAAACAAAAATCGGCTCGTTTTTGCTACCTGCGCGAAAAAAAGTTTGGAAGGCATTACGCGCCTTCTGGGATGGGTCAGAGGAGAGCGAAGCCGTGAAGTCAGCTCATCGTAAGGAAGCAGGATCGCTTGGTTAGGCTGACCGTTTCCAGCTTTCGACGATGAGGCCAGGAATGCGCTGGAAGTGCGCGAGGTTGTTCGTAATCAAAGGACGCTGCGCGTCCAAGGCGGTAGCAGCAATGAGCAGGTCTGCATCTGGCAACAAGGTTCCCTGTCGATGGAGGTCACCGTATAACGTCGCCGCACGCTCCACGACTTGGTCGGTGATCGGGAGAATGAGACTGGCTTGGCAGAGCAACGTGAAGGCCGCCTCTTGAGCCCGTGCCTGTTTCGCCTTCAGTCCTCGCAGGAGTTCATAGCGCGTGATGATCGAGAAGGCCAGCCGCTCGTGCTCCGCCAGATAGTTCCGCACCCGCTGCACGACGAGGGGATGTTGTTTGAGAAGTTCGGAGAGAATATCGGTATCGAGGAGGACAGCCGGTTGCGGCATTAGACAGCCGGCTCACGGAAGAAGTGCTGTCGATCCAATGCGATGGACTCTACCTGCTTGATCTCGTCGGCAGTCAGCCCTTGATAGACCTGCGCCGCACGCCGCAGAATTTCGTCCGTACCGAGCGCAAGGTCGGTATCGACCGTGACCTGGACTTCGGCGTCATCAGCCAAGGCAAGAGGTTCCAACGGCTGTAACACTCCGTCATGATAGCGGGCCTTGATTGTTTGTCGCATCGGAAAACCCTCCCCCCTGCATTCGCCCATTGGCGGCAGTGCATCGGTAGATGCCTATTCTACTCAAACGGCGTCCAAATCTCACCACTTGTCGCAAGAACGCCCATTAGCGTGCACAATGAGTTGGGCCGGCGCTGGCCCTGACTGACGGTCTCAGGGAAGGCCCCCCAAATCCCTGTGCTAAATTTGTGCTAAATAGTTTCAAGAAAGGGTTGAATTTCTTGCACCAACTGACGGCGCGGAATCTCCTCAAATGGTAGAAGCACCGAGATTCCCCCAAATGTTCTTTCTCGATTTCTAATTCCAGCAAGTCAAATGAACGCTATTAATTACAAAGGTGCATCCCCGATTTATTGGAAGGCCTTTTTGATCCTTTTGATGATAGGCAGTCTTTTTAACATTGGAGGCTGTGTTGCGATTGGCCATGGCACATACAGCTGGCCAACTTTTGTTGGAGGTAGCGAAGATGATGAGGGAAAAGAATATCCCGTTCTAAATCTGTCAGGAATAGCGATTCGTGTATTTGCTCACAATGATGATTCATTCGGTTTGATCGGACCTGTGGTCCCTTTCATTCCCATTTGGGAGCACACTGGTGGTTCTCCATTTTGGATAGGCGTCCATCTTAACCCGGAGGTTAAGGAATTTGTTTTCGATCCATTTCAGGTCGGTCTAGCGCTGGAGGGAGGGCAACTATTGCTTCCTGAAAGATTTACCGGACCATTCATGGCCACAGAAGACGATCCTACGAGGTTTTGCTCCGGAATTTTTGATCCTGAATTTCACAAAAGCGAGCGCGCCACTTTTTTCGTGATCGGCGAGATGTGCTTTGGGATTGCGTTCAACATCATCACTCCAAAGCCAGATGCCAAGTTTTCTGTGCTAATTGACGGTCTTGAGCAGAAAGAACGGTCTGTGAGTGTGCCGAAAATTACATTTGGCAAGAAGGAGCGGGGAGGCTGGTCCATTTGCCTCAGTGGCTCAGTTTGCACAGAGCATTGGACGATGAGATGAACGTCAATATTCTGAGAATTCGATTCGCATGTGGGGTGAACCCCTTTAGTGAGACAGTTTCGCATTAGCACACTTCGGGTGGATTGCCGTCCTTCCTCTACGAGACTTCTCCCGATGTTGATTTCTGTGCAGGCCGAAAAAACTGCATGCGGGCCGCAGTCGACGGCGGCCCGGACGCGAGCTCGCGCTCAAACTCGTTCGGGGGCTGGTAGCCCAGTGCCGAATGAAGTCGGGTGCCATTGTAGTATTCCTCGATGAAGACGGCGAGGTTCGACCGCAGATGGTCCAGATCGCGATACGCGGTCGCGTAGATCTCCTCCCGCTTCAGCGTTTTCATAAAACTCTCACAACTGGCGTTGTCATAGGGATTCGCCGGCCGACTCATGCTCGGAATCATCTGCTGCTGCCGGAGCACCTGCACATACGCGCCTGAGGCATATTGAATCCCTCGATCAGAATGATGCACGACGCCTGGCGGAGGCTGGCGCGCCGTGATGGCCTGATGCAAGGCCGCCAGTGGCAACCGCGTCGCCAAGGTCTTCTCCAAGGCCCAGCCCACCACCTTGCGGGAGAAGCCATCGAGCAGCACGGCCAGATAGACGAACTCCGTGCGCAGGCGAATGTAGGTGATGTCTGCCACCCACAGCTGATTAAGGCCCGTCAACGTGAGCCGGCTGGCGAGATTGAGATACACCTCCAACTCATGCTGTGCATTCGTCGTGGTGACAAAGGCCCGCGGCTGAACGGCCAACAGGTTGTCTTCTCGCATGAGCCGGGCGACGCGCTTATGATTCACCAGGAGGCCGCGCCGCCGTAACTCCGCCGTGATGCGCCGATAGCCATACCGCCGGCGATGCGCCAGGGCGATGTGTTGAATGGCATCACGCACCGCCATCTCCTCCTCGACCGGATGCCACTCCTGCAGTGACCGATAGAAGCCCGCCCGACTGACCGGCGCCAGCTGACACATGCGCTCGATACTGAGGCTGCCTTGCTGCGACATTACGCCTCGGATGTGGGCGTAGATGCCGTCCCGCCAGCATCGCCGCTCCGCTGACGTCGAGCCTTTACTTCTCGCAAGGCACCGGCGAAAAAATCCGCCTCCAGCGTCTTGTCCGCCACCGCCCGTTTCAGTCGGCTGACCTCCTTGCGGAGCGTCGCTTCCCGGGAATTCGGCGGAGGTCCTTCGCCTTCTTCCGCCGGCTCCAACTGATCGCGCCACGTATACAACAGCCGCCGATGGACGCCTAACTCCTTCGACAGCGCCACGATGTTGTCGCACTGCTTCAACCGCATGACCGCGTACTGCCGAAACGCCTTCGGAAATTTGCCCACGCGCTTCTTGGCCACTTGCCTCCCTCCTGGTGCAAGTGTGCCAATGTTGGCTGTCTCAATCTAGGGGTGCAGTCCACATGCCTGTGCTAAATTTGTGCTAAAAATTTTCAAAATCGACCAATACCCCTCGAATCCATCGAATCAGTGGAAGGCACACAAGTATCTGTTTTGGCAGTCAAAACGGGGAAACCATTTGATACACCGAGCATTCTAAAAACTGTCCAGGCCTGTTTCCTAAACCGCGGGTCGCACGTTCAATTCGTGTCGGGGGCACCAATCCTACCGCCAATGCTCCTTGCGATCCTTCTCGTCCATATCCAACGCATCGAAGACGGATGAGTCCTTTCCTACGGGATGTCCGCTCATAACACGACTCTCCTTTCAACGCTACGAGGCCGAAGAGCATTCCTGCGAGGAATGCTCGCGTAGATTGCCGTTCCTTTCGCCCGACTCCCCTTAGGCCTTCCGGCTCAGCGCAAAATGTTCTCAGTGCACAGTTCTCTCCCTCCACTTTGGACTCCTCACTCGACACTTTCACAGCGAACCCGCCGTACAGCCAGTAGAATCAATCGCTTACCGAAACACCGACGGACGGTACCGAGCTTGCAGTAGCGACTCCACATAACAAAAGGAGTCCCCATCATGATTGAGTTCCCGCTGATCCTCATAGGTTATGCACTGCTACCGATCATTGCCTTCCAGCTGATGATCATGGCTGACCGTCCCCAACAGAAGGGCGAGCAAAACGCCTTTCCGCAGGTCGAGATCCTGTGAGCCTGCGGCGGCTCTGCCGGCCATGAGCAGAGCCGCCGCCTTGCCGGCAGCGACGGGCCCCCGCCGCAAAGACGTGTGATCAAGGCTCACGAAGAACGATACCTCTCCACCCTCCGCAATCAGACATCCATGCACCTCGCTCAACCATACGTACGCGAGGGTATAGCCACACTCCCAAGTCCAGCTCAGTGTTCCTCGACGAATCAAGCAGACGTAGGTAAAATTGTTCATGTATAATGCGTGCAGATACTGATCGCACTATCCGTCACACCGCATAAACGGTTCTTCATGAGCACCCCTGTCACCGAAACGACCTCCTTCGCATCGACCGCACCGAAGCCCCTGAGACAGATACATCTGCATGCCTACCTGGCCATCTTCCTTATCCTCACGGCCGGTTGCCACGGATACTCCCACTTGGAGATTCCGACGACGGATGGATTCCATTCAAAGTTGCCTGCTCCCTACACCCGAGCGGTCGTCTGGGGCGGACGCCCCGACACCGTACAAAGCGCCAGCACCTGGCTCCTGAAACGGGGCCTCCTGGTTGTGGACCAGACAAAGGTCCTGCAGGCAGCAGCCGACCAGAAGGTGAGCCTGACGGGATATCAATACCTCGAAACTGATGTCTTGCGAATGGCCAAACTCGTCGGTGCCCGCCTGGTCGTGTTCAGCAATGCAGAGGTCGGATCGTGGGAAGCCCTTGATTGGAGCGCGGGGATTCCGCACAGTCAACGTGTGTATTCAGCCACCATCTCCTTACGAGCTGTCGACGTGAATACCGGTGAAATCGAGTGGAGCGGCAAGGCCCAATCTCCAGACCGATTCAGCAACATCGAGGAAGGCATCAGCCAGCTCACCTGTCATGCCCTGGCCACCGCGTGGGGCATGCGCAACCCCGGAGCGACTGCCCCTGGAAATGTGTGTCCGCAGGGATCCGGCACCATGGTGACCGAACCCCAGAAACCCGCCGCGAACTTACACTCCATCGGCCGCGAAACTCTCACGCCCCCGATGAACAACTAGCAGAATTCTCACCGCTCTCCGTCTCCCTGTGTGTAGAAACGCGCTCTTTCTGTCGATTTTCCACCCCAAGCGCTATACTGACCTCCTGACACGCGTCACGTTCGACGACCGCAGACACGTATGGCCTATCGCCTGCCCATACTGCTTCAGACCCTCTGGCTCGTCTATCCTCTGCTCGCCGGAGCCGCAGAACATCGCCCGTTCTGGACGGAGCAAGCCCTGTTTCATTTCGGCGACGATGTATTCTTTACCGGCCGATCTTCATGCGCGCCTTCAATTGAAGAAGGACGTCAGCGTGCCTACCTCGCCGCAGTTCAGGAAGTCAGAAACTTCACCCGCGCCAAGGACATCGAAGGGTTTCCCTTAGATACGCAGATGATTTTTGAAGACGCCCGTCCCGCGGACTGCGCGCCGGGGTTCGTGACCGTCTGGCGATTGCTGCGGGCCCCCCGCGCAGCGTTAGAGTCACTCGCAAAGCGCCCAAGCCGGGGGAAACCGGCGGACATCTCCCCGATCCTTGCCCAAGTCATGGCAATCCGCAACCTCACACCCCGCGTGGGCATGCTGCGGGACGAGGTCTGGAGTCGCTACGGCTTGCCTCGATCGATCTGGGCTCGGCCGGATCAGGGCGAACTGATTTGGGACTATGCGCAATTCGGGCTGACCATCGTGTTCAACCAAGATGATGTGTTGACCCGATGGCGCCTGAATGGCCCTCATCCACGGTCCAGTGACGAGACCACATCTCCTGCCCAACAGGAGCCGCGTACGGAGACGAATCTGCCGACCATCGACCTCACAACTCGACTCGAACAACTCGAAGAACAGCAAGACCAGGAACGACGTCGGGCAGCCCACCGCTACTGCTCACTACGTTTCGCGGACGTACCCGATGCGCTACGCCCCAAACCCGGCGCCTGCGAACAGCGCGAATACGAACGACTGAAGGAGCAACATCCTCGATTCTGACCAGATGGGCCTGCCCCACCGCCGAGAAGGAGACCGTCATGACTACGGCACCGGCACCGCACGCAACCATCCTCATCGTAGACGACGATCCCACTACAATTCTGTTGGCCACCAAACCCCTGCAACTTGCCGGATACACCGTCCTGCAAGCCCCCGGAAGCGCCGAAGCCCTTCGGCTCTACTCCGAGCACCCACAGCCGATTCATCTCATCCTCACCGATATCTTTCTTCCTCCACCCGGCTTCCAACTCTCCGTCGAGAAGAATCCCTACCCCAGAGTCAATGGTCTCGAGATGGTCGAACGGCTGCTTGAGAAAAAACAGGACATCCGCATCATTCTCATGTCCAGCGCTCCAGGACCGGACCTGCGCGGTCGTGGCCTCATTCGGGAGGGATTGCCCTTTCTGAAAAAGCCCTTTACCGGCGAAGCGCTGCTGACGCTGATCCATGACACCTTGGCCGGCCCGCCCGCCGCACAGCGGCCCGCAACGCCTTCGGCGTCGGGGAAGGCCGAGGTCGAATGGGTCGACTGACCGTCATCGCGTCTCCGCATCTCACGATCGGCAACGAGTAAATGCAGGGATTGCTTGTCAGGCAACACCCCCTCGGATAGACTTTTCTGACAAGAGGGATATGTCGCATGGCACGAGCAAAAGCAACCGATCCGCTCCGCAGCAAGACCAAACCGAACGCCGTGGAAGAGCTCACCCGCGGCATCGCCACGCTCCGGGAATTAATCGTCCAGATCGAGGATCTGAGCCGGGACGGATTCCCCTACCGTGAAGCCGTCCGCGCGAGAACCGAACTTTCTTTTCGTGAAACGATCCGTCGTTTGTTCGGTGAAAAATCCCCCGAGTATCAGGCGCACAAGACTCACAAGCTGCGAGTCGGTAGTCGCGCGGAATCCGCACAGAGCACTGCGCTCTTGAAGGAATTCATCGCGGCGCTTGAGATTCAGAAAGCTGAGTTACTCGGTCTCAAGCCGGATGGAGTCATCGCCGTCGTCCAGGCAGAGCCCGATCCTCCGCCGCTGACTGTCGTTCCGCTGACCACCCCGCCCGACTCCCCCACGGCGCCGAACGCACTGGAACCTGCCCCACTCGAAGCCGAGTCTGTTCCTGGTCCACCTGCTTTGGCCGCCAAGGCGAGGGCCACCATCAACCCACTTCCCCCGTTCCCGTCGACGACCTCTGCACCGTCCCCGGGTGTTGCCCCTCTCCGGTCGATATCCGCCAACGATGCCGTGGCTTCAGCTCCGCGAAATACGGAGGCACCGCACCCGCTTCAGTCGCCGCCCCCGGTCGACTCAGTATCGACCGAAGCCACCGTGGCACTGCAGAACGACATGGCACGACCGCCGGCCACGCCATTGCCGCCCGACGTCGCAGCGGCTCGGGCAACGCCGCCGCCAACGAGCAGCTCCACCACACGAGCGGCCACGGACGCCCCCATCTCCCCCACAACGATTCCTGCTACCGTGCCGGTCGGCAGCGCCATTCCGCAGGGGACCATTCCACCTGTTCCCCATACCACGCTGCGCGCTCGGCCTTCACCGTCCATCAGCACCGAATCTCCGGTACCGCCTCAGGCGATAGCGATCGTCACAACCGCTCCGGCCACGCCCACTCCGGTCGTGACACCACACCAGTCGCCGACACCATCGTCGGCGACACAGACCGCTCGTTCCCGCGCCCTTCCTGCTGCAGACACTCAAACCGTAGATCCGATCATTCAGACCACGCCGCCGGCACCAATGAGTGCATCTTCCATGCTGCGAGAGGAGCCGCCCGCTCCCCCACCCGTGGCACAGGCGACCACGCCGGTCCAGCCCTTACCACTCTTAGCGACTCAGAGCACGGTTCCGGAAAATGCTGAAGAAGCCAAGGCTCACGTCAACGACGGGACGCTGGAAACACTCAGGAGGGTCTGTGCCAGGTTTCACCTCGTCGCGCGCCAACTCCGGCTCCGAAAGGAATATCGCCCGACACTCGAAATCAACGACGAGTACGATCTGCAGGACCTGTTTTATGCCCTTCTGCGCTTGCAGTTTGATGAGGTGGGCACCGAAGACTGGTCCCCGGCCTATGCGAACGGCGCACGCCGGACCAGTTATCTTCTCGACTGGGAGAAGACGGTGGTGGTCGTCAAACAAACTCGGGCAGGCCTGTCGACCAAGGACTTGGCCGAACAGGTTGCGGCAGATAAGGTCCACTATTCCGCTCGACCTAATGGAGCCACACTGCTGTGCTTTATTTATGACCCGGAGGGACGGGTGGGAAACCCTCGTGGACTAGAGGCCGACTTGACCTCCACAGAGAAGACGTACCGCGTCGAGGTGATCGTCGCGCCGAAATAACGCGTTGCCTCCCTCGGTACGCGTTTTATTGACTTCACCCGGACCAATCCGATAGGTTTCGACTCGTGGAACAGCCTCGCCGCCTGTCCGCACTAGTTCAAGGGAGAATCCCACCTATGTCCGACCGAGCCTACGTCTTGATCAACGTCCATCCCGGACAAACCGCCGACGTCGTGAAAGCCCTGTCTGATATCAAAGAGATCAAACAAATCGACCCTTGTTGGGGCAAACCGGACATCTTCACGATCGTTGAAATTCCTCATCAAGACGCCTTGACCCAGCTGGTATTGGCGAAGATTCATGCCATTCCCGGTGTCGATCAGACCGACACACACATGGTCTATCGACTGCAAGAAGGCAAGCCGAAATGAGCCGGATGTTGCCATCCCGTGCGGCTCTCTTCCTTGTGGCAGCAATCGCCGGGTGTGCAGGCAGCCCTGCCTCCCCGGAGCCTGATGTGATGGACGTCACGCTCCACGCTCCCGTCGAGCAGGTCACCGCTGCCGTGGCCGATGTACTGTCACAGGACGGCTATACGGTCGACCAGGACGATTCCGGTAATGTGACGACGGGCATGCGGCAGGAAATCAGAAGTCCTTGGAACTGGTTGCTGCGCTGGAGATTTGGAGTAGGCAAAACCCGGGTGGAAGCGCGCGTCGTCCCGCAGGACGAATCGACGACCCGGCTGCGACTGCAAGTGTTCCACCGCGGGAAAGACGGACTCTTCGACACGTGGGAAGATGCGGAAACGCCTCTGCCGCAGAGCGCCGCGAATGAAATTCGCCGGATCAAGAACGCCCTGCGATTATTGTAGTCTCAGGCTATTTGTCGTCGCCCTCTTCGCCGAAGTCCAGGCCGAATCGCTCCGCCATCCGGTATAACGTTCGCCGATCAATCCCGAGGATTTTCGCTGCCTTCACCTTGTTGCCTCGGGTTTCCTTGAGCACTCGGGAGAGATGCCGTTTTTCCACTTCGTCCAGAGTCAGTAAGGCTTCGGGATCTGCGTCTCCGCGACTCTCCTTGTGCATCGCCGATGGATCAGGCTCAGCACGAATGGCTTCCGGGAGATCTTCGGGCAGCAACAGCGGTCCATGACTGAGCGAGACCGCCCGCTCGACGGCGTTTTCCAACTCACGCACATTGCCCGGCCACTGGTAGCGCTTGAGCAGGGTCATGGTTTCCGGCGTAAACCCCCGCACATGCGACCCGTGTTTGGCATATTTCTGCAAAAAGTGGTGGGCCAGCATCGGAATGTCTTCCTGCCGCTCAGCTAAGGACGGAAGCGCAATCCGTACCACATTCAGGCGATAATACAAATCATCGCGGAACTTTCCGTCCTTGACCTGGGCGGCCAGATCGCGATTGGTGGCGGCGATGATGCGTGCGTCGACTTTCACCGACGACGTACTCCCGACACGCCGAACCTCATGCTCCTGCATCACACGCAACAGTTTGACCTGGAGCGCCTGGCCCAGATCTCCGATCTCATCAAGAAACAAGGTGCCGCCGTTAGCTGCTTCAAACAAGCCGGCCTTGGCGCCGACCGCTCCCGTGAACGCCCCCTTTTCGTATCCGAACATTTCAGACTCCAGGAGATGATCGGGCAACGCCCCGCAATTCACGGGAATAAAAGGCTTGTCGCGACGCGGGCTATTAAGATGCACCGCCCGCGCGATCAATTCCTTGCCGGTTCCACTTTCTCCTTCGATCAGCACGGTGCTCCGCCCGTCCGACACCCGAGCGACGAGTTTATACACCTCCAGCATAGCCGGGCTGCTGCCGACCAGGTGCGACCAGGGTTCACGCGCTCGCGCATCCTCACGAAAGCGGGCATTCTCCCGCACCAGCCGGCAATGCTCCAAACTGCGTTGGACGACCAGGCGGATATCGTCCTTCTTGAAGGGTTTCGCCAGATAATCGTACGCCCCCTGCTTGATCGCCTCGATCGCCCCTTCCAACGAGCCGAATGCGGTGAGCAGCACAATCGACGTATCCGGACTAAACCGTTTAAATTCCTTCAGCACCAGGAACCCGTCGCCTTGCTCCATACGAATGTCGGTCAACACGACGTCCGGGAGGACGTGCCGACCGCGTTCCACGGCTGCCTGGCCACTGGCAAAGGCCTCGACCTCGTACCCCTCCTTGGCGAGCGCTTCGGCCAGCAGCGCACGCGCGGCGTCGTCATCGTCGACCACAAACAGTTTTGCCTGACTCATCAGCGTTCTGCTCCTACGTTGCAGCCGACTCCGACGGCATGCCGGGAAGCACCACCGTCACCGTTGTCCCTATTCCCAATTCACTTTCCAGCGTCAATTGACCGCCATGGGCGACAACGGCCTCTCGACTGAGAAAGAGCCCCAACCCTGTCCCCTTGCCGATCGCCTTGGTCGTAAAAAACGGTTGAAAGGCCCTCTCCAGGTTTTCCCGTGGCATGCCGCATCCCGAATCGGCCACGACGAGCGTGACCACGGTGTCGAGATCGGACCGGCCCGTGCAGGCGGCGCGCTCCCGTTCGTCCGCCGACGCCGGCCGCATCGCCGCAGTGACCGTCACCTGCCCTCCGGTTCCGGTAGCCGCCAGCGCATTGGTGAGAAGATTGACCAGCACTTGGTGGATCTTCTCGGCATCGGCCCAGGCCAATAGCGCCGGGGCTACCTGCGAGTGAAGCGCCACCCCCTTGGCATGATAACCAGGCTCCATCAGGGCGATGACCGGCTCGATGAGGCGTTCGGCCGGATACCACGTCGGCTCCGGCTTGCGCTGTCTGGTGGAGGAGAGCAGATCTTGAATGATACGCACCACCCGATTCAACTGCTCCTCGATGATTCCGATACGCTTCTGCATCTCCGGGGTGACGCCAGGCTCCTCCGATAATGCCTCCACATGCCAGGCAATGGAGTGCAAGGGCGTTCCGACTTCGTGTGCAACCGACGCCACCAACTCCCCCACCGTCGCCAATCGTTCCGATCGTGCCAGCTTATCCTTGAGCTCCACCAGCTGGGTATTCGCCCGAAGCAGATGTTCTGTCTGCGTCGCCAATGCCGCCTGTGCCGCCTCTTCGCGGGCCTTGCGTTCCTCCCAGGTCACGCCGAGATAGGCCACGCCCGTCAAGACGCACACTACCATGATGCGGTTAAACACGACCGTCGTGAAACGTTCCTTTTTCTTGGCCGGCTGAAACAATCCAATAAACGTCACCAGAATGCACAAAGCCAGGGTCACAATCATGAGCCCACGATTTCGGACCGTGGCCACTAACAGAATCGGCAACACGAACCCGAATGCCCCCACCACATTCAACGGGAACATCCATTCCATCACTGTAACAATGAGAAATAAGAGTGCGGCGATGACCAGGACCACCTGGTTTCGATTCTTCATGGCCACTCCCGGTCGGACGAAGCGAAGGGGCCTGCGGACCGATCAATGCGCATCGAACCGTTCATGTGGGTAGGGAAGACAACGACCGGGGAGCGACACTCGGACGGGGCGGGAAGCCGCCCCTCACAGGACGGGAAGGAGCGGGACCGGACACGCATCCCTTGCCCGCTAGCTGGCTCCGACCGAAGGCCGAAGCGTTCGCACGGCAGCAGCGAGAGCTTGTACACGTTCATCCCGTTGGAGATCCTCCAGCGACAACGACAGTTTACGCGACCAATTGGGATAGGCATCCACGGTCCCAGGCAGGTTCATTTGTGTCACTTCGCCGATCACGTCGTCAAGATTGGCCATGACCACCCAAGCCGGCGACATCGCCAGATACACATGAATCGCCCGACAGAGATCCGGCGTCATGACCGGAACATGCTCCGGGTGATCACTGACCCCGGCCGGCAAGACTCCCATCCCTTTGAGCGCCGTGAGGATGTGCTGCTTATCCCGGGCTCGTTCCTCGAACGCCTGCTGCACCGCCTGTTCATGCGCATACATGCCGAGCCTGGCCCGCAACCGAATGTCCTCTCCGGTCCAATAGCCGGTCAAGGTCGGCAGATCGTGGGTGGTGACGACCGCGAGCGACTGATCAGGATAGGCCGACGGGTGCTTGTAGGAGCCATCCCAGTTTCGTTCGAAATACAACACCCGATAGGAGAGCACCCTATAGCGCGCCAACTGTTCGCGCACATAGTCGGGCACCGTTCCCAAATCTTCGCCGATCACCAGCGTCTGTGCACGCGTACTCTCCAGCGCGAGGATCCGCAGCAGGTCCTCGGCCGGATACTGCACATACGCACCCGCGGCGGCGGTCATTCCGCGAGGGACCCAGAAGAGGCGGAACAGGGTCATGACATGGTCGATCCGAATCGCGCCGCCCTGCCGGAACGTTTTCCGCAGCAATTCGATAAACGATCGGTATCCTGTGGCCTTGAGGCGCAACGGATTAAACGGAGCGAATCCCCAATTTTGCCCTTGAGGCGCGAACGCATCCGGCGGGGCCCCGCAGTCCATGCCCAACGCCAGGACATCTTGCAGCATCCAGGCCTCCGCCCCGTTTCGATCGCTGCCGAGCGCGAGATCGGGATACAGCCCGACCACCATCTGTACCTGTTCGGCGCGAGTCTTGGCGGCTCTGAGTTGATCGGCAGCCACCCATTGCATGTACTGAAAAAACCGGACCCGCTTGCGATGTCGTCGGGCGAACTCTCGCAACGCCGGAGAATCGGCATTGCGATACTGGGGCGGCCACTCCGGCCACACCCTGTGGGTCTGTTCGATCAGGCGCCGATCTTCGTCCAGCACCTGGAACAACGCAAACCGTTCAAGCGACTCCCCTTCATCCCGAATAAACCGTTCCAACAACCACCCGCGCGCACTCGTCGGTTGCAGAGCCGGTTCGGTTCCCGCGTAGTTGTCGGTGAGAAATTGGCGGTAGGCGAGATCCAGCATCCTCCGTTTCGCCTGAGCCACGGACTCGGAATCCACCCAATCAGCCGTGCGTGCCCGCTCCAAGGTTTGTTGAAACTCGGGGCTCTGTTTCACACGCTGTGCCTCGGCCGAGGCGTGATATTCCGGCAGCCGGTCGAGATCGATGTAGAGTTCGTTGAGGAACAGACGGCTCGTGGGCGAATAGGGACTGAGATGGTGCGGGCGTGAATTCTTCAAGGCGTGCAAGGGATTCAGACCGACGATGGCTGCGCCCAGCTCCCTGCCGGCCCATTCAACCAACCGGGTAAGGTCCGTGAAATCGCCGACGCCCCAGTTGGTCCGCGAGCGCAAGGAGTAGAGTTGCACGGCCAACCCCCAGACCCGAGAACCGCGGGCAATACCTTCCGGCACATAACAATGCGGGGGCGCCACCACCACACGGAGGGTGCCCTTCGTTGGCACCGTACATCCCGTACTCGTCACCGAGAGGTCGTAATACCCCAGCGTCAGATCGGACACCAGCGGCACTTCGACGCGCACCATCCGCCGCCCCGACAGGAATCGAACGTCCTGGGGCTGCAGGCCAGGCCCGGCCTCTCCGCGATGAACCGTGGTGCCCTTTTCGTCGGTCAACTGCCACGCGACAGCCAGATGCGGCTCTTCGTCCGCCTCGACCGGGAGACGGCAGGTCCACATCGTGGGACCGTAGCCCTGCTGGAGGATGAGAATCGGATCGCACACCTGTTGCCAGGGCGCGTCGTCCCACTGGAGCAGAGCCCGCGTCAGCGACTCGCGCGACGCCACATCAAACCCCATGGCGGAGAGGATGGCGCGACGGGTGTCGTCGCTCGTGACGTGAAGCGTACCGGCGATATCGTGATAGTCGGAACAGATACCGGCTCGCGAGGCGAGCAGGCGAAGCAGGTCTTGCTCAGTGCCGTCGTACATAGTGTCGAGCGAGTGTGAGTGAAGACCTCCATCAAGTCAAGGCATCCTACGTTTTTCCGCAGGGTTGCGATAGAATCCCCCGCATGCACCTCATCCAAGATCGACAGCAGCCCCCACGACAGTTATGCAGGCAACCGTTCAAAGCCAGAGTATACCGACGCGTCGGGGAGTGGACGCTATGATGGACCTCGCCCGTGTCCGTTTCGGGACCAGTTCCTGGGCCTATGAAGGCTGGCAAGGGCAGGTATACCATCGTACGTATGCCGCCGGCCGCTTTTCGAAAGAGAGCCTCGCCGAGTATGCCGCCTATGCGCCCGGCGGGCCACCACTGTTCCGCACGGTCGGCATCGACCACACCTTCTATCGTCCCGCGACGCCCGCGCAACTCGCCCACTACGCGGCCCAGGTTCCATCCGATTTTCACTTCTGCTCCAAAGTGTGGGAAGAGCTCACCATCCCGACCTATGCCAACCTTCCACGCTACGGCGTCAAGGCCGGCAAAACAAACCCGCGCTTTCTCGACGTAAGTGCCTTTCATGATCGGGTGCTGCAACCGTGTGTCGAAGGGTTGCCCGGACGCGTTGGCCCGTTCATCTTCGAGTTTCAGCGCACCGGTCTCGACCCGGAGCCGTTCCTGGACGCACTCGACAGATTCCTCGCAAAGCTTTCGCCAGGACATCCCTATGCCGTGGAAATCAGAAATCCCGCGTTGCTCAGCCCGCGCTACCGAGACATGCTGCAGGCCCACGGCGTGGCACATACGTACAACCATTGGACGGGGATGCCACCGCTCCTCATGCAGCATCGACTGCTGGGAGAACGATTCACCGCCGCTTTTGTGGTGATGCGCCTGCTCACGCCGCTCGGGCTCCGGTACGCTTCAGCCGTAGAACGGTATGCCCCGTACAACCGGATCGTCACCGTCCAGCCGCAGATGCGCCGAGACGCCGCCTCTCTGATTCACGCCGCAGCCTCGCAGGGGGTCATGCCCTATGTGTTGGTCAACAATCGTTCCGAGGGCAACGCGCCACTCACGATTCAAGCCATTGTGGAGGCGTTGGCGGCAGTCCCCGATTCATCCGCATTGCCGCCACCCTGAACGCGTGGTAGCATAATCTCACGTAGACCTCGACGCCTGACTACCGCACGATGTAGACCTGGTGATTGAGAGGGAGGTGGCTCGTATGACTCCATGGCTGTCACTGATAGGGGGCGGAAGCCTCTTCGCGATCACGCTTCACGGCCTGGTACTCGTCGCGCCGGCCCAGGCTTCTTCCGATAACGGTCTGGTCGAAATCACCGGCGATTATCGTTACGCCCTGCATCAGCCGGAAACCTTGGCCGAGGCCAAGCAGCACGCCTGTACGGAAGCCTTGCATCAGGCTGTCAGCAACTCGGTCGCGGTGAAAGAACGCACTGCTTCCCTGGTCGATTCGACCTTCTTTCACCGGCTGATTCACACCCTCGCTACGCAACATGTGTCCGACCAGCACATCGTGCAGCAGAGCGAGCAGGGCCGCACGGTGTATTGCAAGGTCAAGGCGCTCTTCCATGCCGACGCCGTCGATCGGGTTCTGCAGACCCAGACTTCCAGCGGAACCGACCAGGTCCTGGACCAGAATCGCGCATTGCGAATCCTCAGCGCACGCGAGGACACGGACGGCACGCTCGTCGTCACCTATCAGGCGCTCAAACGTTTGGATTGGCTGGGAACCGCCTATCAAGGGGGGCTCCGCGAATCAGCCGACGTGATGGTGGATTTTTACGACGAGCAAGGAGTGCTCGTCCGGAGTAGTCGGCATCCGGCCAGGAAAACCGCGACAGGCGATGATGTAATGAATCCCGGCGAAGTGGGAACGCTCAGAATTGCCAAACCGCTGAACGCAAAAAGCTACCGGGTGTGGGTTGTGAAATAGCGCGGCTGCCGCAGAGGCCGGGCCGGAACCGGTCCGGCCTGGCCCGACTACCCTGCTCAGCTCCACGAACTCCTGTTGATCCGCGTTACCGATCAGTCCCTGACGACGGCATATTGATGCCGACCCGCTCCAATCCCATGATGACGGTCAAGGCTGTCGGCGCATGCTGCACAATTTCTTTCTGCACCTCGATGCGGCGCAGATCGACAAATTCCGGGGCGGTCAATCCCAATGATTCACGATAGGCCCGGTCTGCGATGCCGCGCTGTTTTTCTGCCTTTTCACGCGCCTCTTCCGCCTTTTGAAACTCGACCATCGTGATCTTGCGCTGCTCCTGCACGATAGTTTGCGTCGTCTGTTCGACTACGCCTTTGGGCGGAAGAATGCTTCCGACCACAACCCGGTTAAGACGAATCGGCATGTTCTGCTTATCAATGAGTTTATTCTGCACCTCGCGCGCAATCGCGTCTTGCAGCTTGGTCCTGGTCGTCGGATCCGTCGTCAACTGAAAGAGCGGGTACCGTTGCACTTCTTCACGAACGAAGGTCCGGAACGCTTCCTTCACGTTATTTTGATACCAAGTGGCTCCGTAGCGACCGATGAGTTCGGGAGAGCGCCCTTCGACGACGTTGGCGATCAGGAAGGCATCGAACGAGACCGGCGCATTTTCAGCGGAGATAATGTCAAAATGCTCCGAATACTGCAGCGGCCGGACATCCACCTCAATGACCTTCGTGGTCGGCGCCACCCAGACGCGACCGGTCTTGGAGGGAGACGGATCGATCCCCCCGTGGCCGAAGAAGAAGGGCTGCTCAACCATCACGCCTTCATGACCGGCCTCGATGGCCACACAGCCCGAGGTCGACAACGATGCCCCGACGATCCCTACCACTCCCAGCATGAACCAGGCTCCCTGTCGCATAGGTTCCTCCTGTGAAAAGGCCTCGCCAACGAACCGAGCCGCCCCTGTGGTCCTGGCGGGTGTCAACGGCCTCGTGGGCCATGCATCTACCTTACGAACCGCACGCGCAGGTTGTCAAACCGGAGTATTGGAGTATGGAGACCGACGAGAAAGAACCGGGATGAGGAGAGGATGGAACCGGCAGGCAACACGGATCAATATATGCCTGCCTCGCGTTGCAACCAGCGTACATACCGGATGATCTGCTCTACATCCGCCGGCGTCACGCCTTCAATCTTCGGCATATTCCCGAACTCCCAATGGTGCGCGCGCACGCCGTGCTCCGCCGCGCGCTGGAAGGCCATATCGGCATGATGATTCGGTTCATAAATCTTATGGACAAGCGGAGGGCCCTGCTTGGTTCCGACACCACGGACACCGTGACACGCGGCGCAGTTGGCCGAGAATTTTCCTTCACCGACCTGCACATCCGCCGGTGTAACTCCTCCGGCCGGCTTAGCCCCATCCTGATTGGTCGCATTCGATTCGCACGCGACCAATGCCGCCACCATTACCGCAACACTTGTCCCCACCATCCAGGCCTTCATCGACATGCTCCTCACCACCGTCTGCCTCATCGCGGTGGCTCCGGGGGTGGCGTCGCCGACTGACCGGGCTGCGATCGGTTCATTTGCTCGCGCAACATCTGTGTCGTACGGTTCAACGTCAGGCGACGATAGACTCGCGCCGCAATCGGGGTCACGATCACCAGTGCGATGATCAGATACATAAAAAACTCTTCAGGCGTCATCGGTCCATCTCTCCCGACTCAGGCACGCACGCGCTCACTGTTTGTTAGAGTATCGCATAGGGGACGGGATCCTCAACTCCCGCCTGACGAAAACCTTCTCGACGAATCCGACAACTGTCGCATCGGCCGCAAGCAACCCCATCGCCCCCGGGGTCATAACAGCTATGCGTCAGCTCAAATGGAACGTTGAGCTCCTGCCCCCGGCGCACGATCTCTGCCTTGGAAAGCATCAAGAGCGGTGCGCGAACCTCGACCGGCCGCCCCTCGACGCCCATCTTCGTCCCAAGCCGGGCAACCGCTTCAAACGCGCGGATAAACTCCGGGCGGCAATCCGGGTAACCGGAATAATCCAGCACATTGGCACCGAAATAGATCGCCTGTGCCTGAAGGGTTTCGGCATACGCCAACGCCAGCGAGAGAAAGATGGTATTGCGTGCCGGAACGTAGGTCACCGGAATTTCGTTGGCCCGTTCCATCTGAGTGCGATCTTTTGGCACCGCCACCTCGGCCGTCAGGGCGGACCCGCCGAAGGCTCGAAGGTCAACCGTCACGATCGCATGACCCGCCGCACCTAAGGCCGCCGCGACGGCCTGAGCGCGCAGCACCTCAACCCCATGACGCTGCCCGTAGGAGACGGTCACGCAATGAATACGAAACCCGTCCTGCTGCGCAACGGCGGCCGTGACGGTGGAATCCAATCCGCCGCTCAGCAACACCACCGCATTCGACTGAGGATGAGTCATAGCCGGAGGCACGAGTACCGGAGACCATTGAGGTCGGGTGCCGGAGAGGGAGCACCCGTGCGTTCACAGGCGCGAGACCTGAGGGCAAACTGAAAAAGAATCGTCACCACGCGAGCGCGCTAGTCTCGATCCTCTTCCTTCTCGATCTTCTCGAGGAGTTCCTGTTGAGACTGACACTGGACGCAGA
>Ga0268299_1002509_pt1 | contig 21525 bp, 21 predicted proteins | sample NOBtaG_FD_193484 | JGI IMG/M metagenome (GOLD analysis project Ga0268299, IMG submission 193484) | Activated sludge microbial communities from bioreactor in Nijmegen, Gelderland, Netherland - NOB reactor | ecosystem: Engineered > Bioreactor > Aerobic > Activated sludge | place: Netherlands... | reverse complement strand
GACCCAGAAGACGGTGCCGCCACCCTCGGCCGCCTCGAAGCCGATCGCCCCGGAGTGCTGCTCCACGATGCCGCGTGCGATGTTGAGACCGAGTCCGGTGCCGCCGCTCTTGCGCGAATCGGCGCCACCGGCCTGCTGGAACCGTCCGAAGATGCGCTCGGCGAACTCGGGAGCGATGCCCGGGCCGAAGTCGCGGACCCGGACCCGCACCTGGCCCTGTTCGAGCCCGATCGACAGCTCCACCGTCCCCTCGGCCGGCGAGAACTTGATCGCGTTGCTCAGGAGATTGGTGAACACCTGGATCAAGCGGTCCGGATCGCCGATCACGTCGGCGTCGGCATCCATCGCCGTGGTGATCCGCAGGCTGATCCGGTGGTCGCGGGCGAATCCCTCCAGCCCCGTGCAGGTGGTCTCGAGCAGCGGTCGCAGGCGCAGCCGATCCCGCCGCAGCGAGATCTGGCCCGCGTCCATCTTCTCGATGTCGAGGATGTCGTTGATGAGCCGGATGAGGCGTTCGGTGTTGGACATCGCGATCTGGAGCAGGTCGCGACCCTTGGCGGGGAGCTCGCCGACCTTGCCGCCGAGGATGAGACCGAGCGCGCCGCGCATGGAGGTCAGCGGCGTGCGCAGTTCATGGCTCACCGTCGAGACGAAGTCGGTCTTGAGCCGTTCGAGTTCGCGCAGCTGCACGATGTCCTGCTGCAGCTGGCGTTCACGCCGTTCGATGTTGGCCGCGAGCTGCTCGAACGCGGTCGCGAGGTGGGCCATCTCGCGGTTGGGGGCGAGTTGGGCGTCGGGCAGGCGGGCACGCGCGTACGCGCCGGCGTCGAGGGCCTCCGCGGCCGCCACCACCTGCGCGAGCGCCCGGGCCACGAGCCGCATGAGCAGCGTGAGCACGAGCAGGAAGACCGCCAGCGCCGCGGTCCACACGAAGAAGTTGGCCAGTTCGTAGTACGCGGCGTCGGCATCCACCGTGAGTTCGGTCTGCAGGGTCGCGTTCCGCAGGTTGCGCGCGACCTCCGCCTGCAGCTGCTGCGCGACGGCCATGGCGGCGGCGCCGCTGGCGATGGCGCGGGCTCCCGGAGTGCCGGCGGCGAACGCGGCGAGGCCACCGGCGCGCCGCCGGGCGACGTTGGGGACGAATGACGAATCCTCCCAGCGGGCCAGCAACGTCTGCAGGGAGTCCAGCGCGAGGGTCGTGCGCGGGTTGGGAACGAGCTCCGTCAGGTCGGCGATGTCCACGCGGAGGCCGAGGCGGGCCCGGGCGTAGGCGTTGAGATACGCGGTGTCGCCGGTGAGCAGGTATCCGCGGTGGTTCGACGCGATCTCCCGCAACCCCGTCTCGATGCGCGTCGCCACGAGGGTCGCGGTGTGCAGGCGGCTCAAGCGCTGCGTGACCGCCCGCAGTTCGGTCTGCTGGCGTTCGCTGGCGCGCCGGGCCACGAGGAACCACCCCAGGCCGAAGAGCATGCCGACCACGAGCAACTGTGCGGCCAGCGGCAGGCCGCGCCAGCGGGCGATGAGCGTACGGCGTGCCGGGGCGGGCGCGGGACTGGGTGATGTCACACTGCGGAGACGAATCAGCCGAGAGCGAGGGCACGTCCGCCGTGACGGCGAGCGGACTTCGTGACGCCTCTCGTGGTAGATTCCCAGTTCGGCCTCCCGTTCACCTGTCCAGCATCCCCTCCATGTCCGCCAACACACCGCTCCACACGCTGCACGCCGCCGGCCAGTCGATCTGGCTCGACTACATCGACCGCACGATGCTCGCCAACGGCGACCTGCAACGGCGGATCCGCGATGACGCCCTCACGGGCATGACCTCGAATCCCACGATCTTCGAGAAGGCGCTGGCGACGGGGACGGCGTACGACGCGCAGCTCAGCGCCGCGGCGGGGACACGGGGCGCCTGGGAGCTGTTCGAACTCGTCGAGACCGATGACGTGCGCACCGCCTGCGACGCGTTCGCCGGCGTGTATCGCGCGTCGACGGGACTCGACGGCTACGTCTCCATCGAGGTGTCGCCGGGGTCGGCCCACGACGCCGCCGCGACGATCACCGAGGCGCATCGGCTCTGGAAGACCGTGGACCGGCCGAACGTCATGATCAAGGTGCCCGGCACCGCCGAGGGCTGTGTCGCGCTGCGTCGCCTCATCGCGGATGGCCTCAACGTCAACGTCACGCTGTTGTTCTCCGTGGACGCGCACGCCCGCGTGATCGACGCCTATCTCGCGGGTCTCGAGGACCGGGCGGCGGCGGGCGGTGACCTGCGCCACGTCGCCTCGGTCGCGTCGTTCTTCGTGAGCCGGGTGGATGGCGCGATCGACGCGATGCTCGAGGCCAAGGTGAAGGACGGCGCGCTCCCGCGCGAGCGCGCGACCGCACTCCAGGGCAAGGCGGCGATCGCCAACGCCAAGCGGGCGTACCGCCTGTTCCAGGAGCGGTTCCGCGGCGCGCGGTGGGAGCGGCTCGCGGCGCTGGGGGCGCAGGTGCAGCGTCCGCTCTGGGCGAGCACGAGCACCAAGAACCCGGCGTACCGCGACGTGCTCTACGTGGAGCAGCTCGTGGGGCCGTCCACCGTCAACACCATGCCGCCGGCGACGCTCGAGGCTTTCCGCGACCACGGCGTGACGGCCCGCACGGTCGACGCCGACGTCGCCGCCGCCGACGCGCTGCTCGAGGCGCTCGCGGGCGTCGGCATCCGCCTCGATGCCGTCACCGACCAGTTGCTCATCGAGGGCCTGGCCAGCTTCCAGAAGTCCTTCGACACGCTGATCGCCGGCATCGAACGCAAGACCGCCTCTCTCGCCGCCGGACACTGAGCCCCGCATGAGCCTGCGCCACCCCGTCACCAAGATCGTCTGCACCATCGGCCCCGCGTCGTCGAGCCCGGACGTGATCCGCAAGCTGATGCTCGCCGGGATGAACGTCGCGCGGCTCAACTTCTCGCACGGCACCCACGAGGCACACGCCCGCACGGTCGCGAACATTCGCGGCATCGCGGAGGACCTGCGGCGTCCGGTCGCGATCCTCGGCGACCTGCAGGGTCCGCGGATCCGCATCGGGATGCTGGCGGAGGCGATCGAGATCAAGGAAGGCGACAGCTTCGTGCTCGCGCCGGAGCAGGTCGCCACGGGCAAGGAGGTCCCGGTCACCTACGCCGACATCGCGAAGGACGTGCGGACCGGCGGCCTGATCCTCGTCGACGACGGTCTGCTGGCCCTCGAGGTGACCGGCGTACACGGCGACCGTGTGGCCGTGAAGGTGCGCTACGGCGGGCTGCTCAAGTCCAACAAGGGCATGAACCTCCCGGGCATCGACGTCTCGGCCCCGTCGCTCACGGAGAAGGACCGGGCGGACATCCCCTTCGCGATCGAGCACGACCTCGAGTACCTGGCCCTCTCGTTCGTCCGGCGGCCGGAGGACATCCACGAGCTCCGCGCCCTGTTGCCCAAGGGGATGCTCATCGTCGCGAAGATCGAGAAGGACTCGGCGCTCACGCGCATCGAGGAGATCCTCAAGGCGACCGACGCGGTGATGGTGGCGCGCGGCGACCTCGGTGTGGAACTGCCGTTCGAGGAGGTGCCGATGCAGCAGAAGCGCATCATCGGCCTCGCGAGCCGCTACGGCCGTCCGGTGATCACCGCCACGCAGATGTTGGAGTCGATGGTGCAGCATCCGCGCCCCACGCGCGCCGAGGCGAGCGATGTGGCCAACGCGATCCTCGATGGCACGGACGCCGTGATGCTCTCGGCCGAGACCGCCGCGGGCCTGCATCCGGTGCTCGCCGTGGAGGCCATGCGCCGCATCGCGTCGGCCGCGGAGGAGACGCCGGTCCAGCGCGGGCAGGGCATCGACCGCGTGACACCGGGCTCCGCCTCCGTGGAGGAGACGATCGCCTCGGCGTCGGTGACGGCCGTGCGGTTGCTCGGGGCGAATACCATGGTGGTGTTCACCAAGAGCGGCTTCTCCGCGCGCATCGTCGCGGCCCGCCGGCCCAACGTGCGCATCGTCGTGCTCACCGACAACGTGCGCACCTACCGCCAGCTCGCGATGGTCTGGGGCGTCGTGCCGTTCCTGGTGCCGCACTGCGACACCTACGAGCAGATGACCACGCTCGCGCGCGAGAAGCTCAAGGAGCACGCCCTCGCGCGACCGGGCGAACGCATCGTCGTGACCGCGGGCGTGCCGTTCGACGTGCCGGGGACCACCAACCAGCTCAAGGTCGAGACCGTCTGACGTGCGGCTGACCTTCCTCGGCACCGGCACGAGTTTCGGCGTCCCGCAGATCGGTTGCGGCTGTGCCGTCTGCCGGTCCGATGACCCGCGGGACCGGCGCACCCGTGTGGCCGCGGTGCTGGCGCGGCGCGATCGCGCGCTGCTGTTCGACACGCCGCCGGAACTGCGGCTCCAACTGCTCGCCACGGGGATCGACCGCGTGGACGCCGTGCTCTACACGCACGACCATGCGGACCATACGCACGGCATCGACGACCTGCGCGCGATCTCGGTGCGCACGGGCGCGCTGCCGCTCTACGGTCCGGTGGAGGCACTCGACGGGCTGGCCCAGCGCTTCCCCTACATCTTCGACCCCAGCGTGAAGCCGCTGCCGGGCACCTCCAAGCCCGAAGGCAGCCGCGTGCCATTGGAGCCCGGCGTGCGGGTCGCGATCGCCGGGTTCGACGTGCTGCCGATCGAGGTGCCGCACGGACGCATCCGCGTGTTCGGGTATCGAGTCGGTCCCGTGGCGTACATCACGGACGCCAAGTCGTTGCCGGACGCCGCCGTGGCACAACTCGCTGGCGTGGAGGTGCTGGTGCTCAACGCCCTGTTCCGCCGGCAGCACCCCTCGCACTTCTCCATCGACGAGGCCGTCGCCGCCGCACGGGCGGTCGGCGCCTCGCGCACCTTCCTCACCCACCTGACGCACGAGACCGGGCATGCGGAGCTCGAGGCGTCACTGCCGCCGGACATCCGGCCGGCGTACGACGGCCTCGCCGTGGAGATCGGCACCGAATGACGATCCAGCTCGATGTGACGGGCATGATGCGCAGCGCGGTGCCCACCGGGGCCACACCGGAGGCGCTCGCGGCGCTGGCCCCGCGTCTCGCCGCGGCGCACGAGGGGCTGCTGGCCGACGCCGCGCGCGGCGTGCTCGGCTTCCGCGAACTCGAGGCGCAGGCGGCCGAACGAGCCCGTGTGCTCGCGTGGGCCGCGGCGCAGCGCGGGAGCTGCGACGACGTCGTGGTGCTGGGGATCGGCGGATCGGCACTGGGCGCGGTGGCGCTGCGCACCGCGCTGCTGCCGCGCGACTGGAACCTGCGATCGCCGGCGCAACGCGGCGGGCGACCGCGTCTGCACGTGCTCGACAACGTGGACCCGCGCTCCGTGCGTGGCCTGCTCGAGCTCGTGGATCCCACGCGCACGCGATTCCTCGTGATCTCCAAGTCGGGGAGTACGGCCGAGACCATGTCGCAGTACCTGCTCGTGCGCGAGCGGCTGCGGGCGGCGGGGCGCAGTCCCGCCGAGGGACTGGCGTACGTGACGGACCCGGTGAAGGGCGTGCTCCGCCGCTTGGCCGCCGCCGACGGCGTGCCGACCTTCGATGTGCCCGCGAACGTCGGGGGCCGATTCTCCGTGCTCTCGCCCGTGGGCATGCTGCCGGCCGCGCTGCTGGGCATGGACGTGGACGCGATGGTCGCCGGCGCGATCGCGATGCGGGACCGCTGTGCCTCTGGGGTGCTGCAGCAGAACCCGGCGCTCGCGTTCGCGGGTCTGCAATGGCGCGCGCATGCGGAGGCGGGGCAGGGCATGCAGGTGCTGATGCCGTACTCCGACGCGTTCCGCGACCTCGCGCCGTGGTTCGTGCAGCTGTGGGCGGAGAGCCTCGGCAAGGTGACGCCGGCCGGTGCCCATGTGGGCCCGACGCCGATCGTCGCCGTGGGCGCCACCGACCAGCACGCCCAGGTGCAGCTGTTCATGGAGGGCCCGGTGGACAAGACCGTCACCTTCATCGACGTCGAGGAGATGGACGGCGGTGACCTGACGATCCCGTCCGTCGGTGCGGACGGACCGGCTGAGCTCGCGTACCTCGGCGGGCACGGCTTCGGCAAGCTGCTGCGCGCGGAGTGCCGTGCGACGGCGGGGGCGCTCACCAAGTCCGGCCGCCCGACGATGACGATCCGCGTGACCCGCGCCGACGCCTGGCACCTGGGCGGCCTCTTCATGCTCTTCGAGCTGGCGACGATCTACGGCGGGCAGCTCTACGGCGTGGACCCGCTGGACCAGCCGGGGGTGGAGCTCGGCAAACAGCTCACCTACTACCAGTTCGGGCACCCCGACTGGCAGCACATGAAAGTGATCTGGGATACACTCCCGGGCTCCGACCCGGCCTGGGTGATCTAGGCGCGTTGCCCTCCCCGAGGGGCAGGGGCAAATTGCCGGGATGCCGTCGGCGCGCCGGAGTCCCGGTCCGCCCGCGCGCGGTGCGTGGCGCCGCGTGCTCTCCCATCCCACCCGCCCAGAACGATGTCCAAGGCTCCTGACTCCCTCCACCGCGTCCTCGGCGCGGCGATCACGATCGACGGTTCGCAACTCGCGGTGAAGGACCCGGCCGCGCTCGCCGGGCCGATGATGGACGCGCTGGTGCGCCTGGCGGTGTTCGGCGGGACGGAGGAGAAGGATTGGGCGCGCTGGGTGATCTGGGAGGCCGGGCGTGCGGTGGGCACGTACTCCGCGTCGATCCACGACTTCTACATGGCGCGCGGGCGCGGGGACGTGAAGGGCGTCACGGTGCCGGCGATCAACGTCCGCGGTGCCGCCTACGACACCGCGCGCGCGATCTTCCGCACCGCGATCGCCCTCGAGGGCGGCGCGTTCCTGCTGGAGATCGCCCGCTCGGAGATCGCGTATACCGAGCAGCGGCCGGCCGAGTACGTCGCCGTGATGCTCGCGGCCGCGCTGCGTGAAGGGTACCGCGGCCCGGTGTTCATCCAGGGCGACCACTTCCAGGTGAACGCCAAGAAGTACAAGGCCGACCCGGGCCCCGAGGTGGCGGCCGTGAAGCAGCTGGCCACCGAGGCGATCGCGGCGGGCTTCTACAACATCGACCTCGACACCTCGACGCTGGTGGACCTGGGCCACCCGACGCTCGAGGCGCAGCAGCGGCTCAACTTCGAGGTGGGGGTCGAGCTCACCCGGCACGTGCGGGCACTCGAACCCAAGGGCGTGACGATCTCGCTGGGCGGGGAGATCGGCGAGGTGGGCACCGAGAACTCGACCGTCGCCGAGCTCGAGGCCTTCATGGACGGGTACAACCGCACGCTGCAGGCGCAGGCGCCGGGCATGGTGGGACTCTCCAAGATCTCCGTGCAGTCGGGCACGTCGCATGGCGGCGTGGTGCTCGCGGACGGTTCGATCGCGGACGTGAAGCTCGACTTCAAGACCCTCGAGGACCTGTCGCGGGTGTCGCGCGAGAAGTACGGGCTCTCGGGCGCGGTGCAGCACGGGGCCTCCACGCTGCCGGACGACGCGTTCTTCCACTTCCCGCGCACCGAGACGGCGGAGATCCATCTCGCGACCGGGTTCCAGAACATGCTGTACGACCACCTGCCGACGGCGCTGCGCGAGGAGATCTACGGCTGGTTGCGCAGCAACGCCGCCGACGAGCGCAAGGCGGGCGACAGTGACGAGCAGTTCTTCTACAAGACGCGCAAGAAGGCGCTCGGGCCGTTCAAGGCGAAGCTCTGGGACCTGGACGCCACCACCAAGGCGGCGCTGGCCAAGGCCTACGACGCCAAGTTCACCTTCCTCTTCGAGAAGCTCGGGGTGGGCGGAACATCCGCCGCCGTGCGGCGGTATGTGACGGGTCCGGCCATCAAGCGGTCGGCACCCGGTACCGGAGGCCCCGCCGTCGAGGCGGCGCCGGACGATGCCGAAGCGGGCGAGTAGGACGGTCGGGATCCACTCGACCCGTGCCCCCATCACGCGCGCGCGACGCGCAATAGCAAGGAGCAACACGATGCGGCGTATTCTTCTGACTGGTGTGCTGGCGCTCGCGGCGACCGCCTGCGTCTCCAAGTCCGAGTATGACAAGCAGATCGAACAGGTGACGGCCATCTCCGCGGAGAAGGACTCGCTGCTGCAGGAGGTGCTGCAGACCTCGCAGTTCATCTCCGAGGTCAACTCCGAGCTCGACAAGGTGAAGAGCGGCCAGCCGGTGGTGAAGGCGGGCGGTGAGATGGAGCAGATGTCGCCGACCGAGGCGCGCAAGGCGCTCGCCGAGCGGGTCAAGGGCCTCACGGCGCGCCTCAAGGATTCGGAGGACCGCCTCGCCGCGAGCCGCCGCCGCGTGAGCCAGCTGGCCTCCAACAACACCGGCCTCACGGCGCAGGTCGCGCAGTACGACTCGACCATCAAGTCCTTCCAGGCGCTGATCGACAACCAGAAGGCCGAGATCGTCTCGCTGCTCGACCAGGTGTCGGTGCTGACCTCCGAGAACATGTCGCTCCGCGACGCGAACGCGCAGTTGGAGACGCAGCGCGCCGAGCTGAACGCGAGCTTCACGTCGCTCACCACCGAGTCGAACACGGTGTACTGGGTGGCCGGCAAGAAAGACGACCTCATCAAGCGCGGCATCATCGAGCAGCGCGGCGGCATGCTGGGCATCGGCAAGACGCAGGTGCTCGCCCGCACGCTCGATGCCGGCGAGTTCACGACGATCGACCGCCTGCAGATGCGCGAGATCACGCTGCCGGACCCGACCAAGCAGTACCGCATCATCTCCACGAACGACCTCGGCGGCTTGGATTCCGCGCCGGCCGATGGCAAGTTCAAGGGGTCGCTGAAGATCCAGTCGCCGGAGACCTTCTGGCGCCCCTCGAAGTTCCTCGTGTTGATGGAGCTCTAAGGAGACCGACGTGTCCGACTCGAATGGCGGGGAACCGACCGTGGTGGTCGAACGGCGGTCGGGTGGCGGGATGGGACTCTTCCTGCTCGGTCTGGCGCTGGGTGCCGGACTGGCCCTGCTCTACGCACCGCAGTCGGGCGCGGAGACCCGTGCCGACCTCCGGCGCGGGGCACGGAAACTCAAGCGGCGCGTCCGCGACCTGGCGGACGACACCACCGAGGCGGCCGGGGAACTCTCCCGGTCGGCTCGGGACGCCGCCCGCGAGGCCCGTGAGACCCTTGAACGGCGCCTGGCGCGGCACCAGCGCCCGCGCGCCACGGACGATGAGGACGAGGACATCGGCGTCTGAGAGCCCTCGGGCGTTTCCTGGCGGATGTCTGGCGTCGCGCTGACGCCGACGATGCACTGTTCCTGGCCGGCGGGGTGGCGTTCAACGTCCTCCTCGCCGGCATTCCGTTCTTCCTGCTCCTCGCGGCGGGCCTCGGCTACATCCTGAAGCAGTCCCCCGACGACGCGGTGCGCGTGGTCCAGGCCGCACTCGGCACCTGGCTGCCGGCCCGCATCGTCGCCGAGGGCACCATCCTCGACCCCGTGCTCGCGGACGTGGTGCGCACACGCGCCCTCGTCGGCTTCTGGGGTGTGGTCGCGTTCGTCTGGTTCTCCATGCGGCTGTTCACCTCGCTGCGCGCCGTGCTCGCGTTCGTGTTCATGCTCGGCCGCGACCGCGGGTACTTCCACGGCAAACTCGTGGACTTCTACCTGATCGTGTTCTCCGTGATCCTCATGACCACCTGGGTCACCGTGAACACCTGGCTGCTCGTGACCAGCGGCCGTGTGGGCGAGACCCTCACGCGCGTGGGGGTGCTCGAGGACGCGACCGGTGCGCTGGGCTTCTGGGTGGGCCGTGTGGCCGGGTTGCTGGCGCTCGCTGCGATCTTCGTCGGGCTCTACCGCTGGCTGCCCCGCAGCCGCACCCCGTGGCGCCCGACCTTCGTGGGGGCCGCGGCTGCCACCGCGCTCTTCGAACTCGCCCGCTGGCTGTTCGCGGAGTTCATGCGCGCCTACTCGCCGACGTCGCTCTACACCGGCACGCTCGGCGCCATCTTCATCGTCATCTTCTGGACCTACTACGCCGCCCTGATGTTCGTCATCGGCGCCGAAGTGGCGCATATTGTCGAACTCCGGCTGATCGAACGCGGCGACCTGCCCGCTCGCTCCCCCCTCACCGGCGAGTTCAAGTCCACCAGCCACGCCCGGGCGTCGGGGGCGATCGACCGCCTGCGCGCGTCACGCCCCTCGCCGGGCGACGTCCCGACCGTCCCACCGGATCCCTCGCCATGACCACGCCGATCGACCTCCGCAGCGACACCGTCACCACACCCACGGCGGCGATGCGTCGCGCGATGGCCGAGGCGGAGGTGGGGGACGACGTACTCGACGGGGATCCGACGGTGCGCCGGCTCGAGGCGCGCGTGGCGGACCTGCTCGGCAAGCCCCAGGCGCTGTTCTTCCCGACCGGCACCATGGCCAATCAGGCGGCGCTCTGGTTGCAGGGGGAGCCGGGCACGGAGGTGTACTGCCACGACGATTCGCACATCGTGAACTGGGAGATCGCGGGCACCGCCGCGCTGGCGGGGCTGCAGGTGCGAATGGTGCGTGGTGGTCCGGTGCTCGACGCGGCCGCGCTCCACGCCGCCTTCCGGCGGCCGTTCTCCATCCACGCGCCGCGCGCATCGCTGGTGTGCGCGGAGAACACGCACAACGGTGCCGGCGGGATGGTGACGCGCCTCGAGCAGCTGCGCGCGATCCGCGATACGGCCGCCGAGGCGGGACTGCCGCTGCACCTCGACGGGGCACGCCTCTGGAACGCCTCGGTCGCGACGGGGACCTCGCTGGCGGACTTCGCGTCCTGTGCGGCCACGGTGATGGTGTCGTTCTCCAAGGGGTTGGGCGCGCCGGTCGGCGCCTGCCTGGCAGGCGATGCGGCCCCGATGCGCCGCGCGTGGGAGGTGCGCAAGCGGCTCGGCGGCGGCATGCGGCAGTCAGGCATCCTCGCGGCCGCGGCGCTGCACGGCCTCGACCATCATCTCGGCCGCCTGCACGAGGACCACGCCCGGGCGCGCCGCCTGGCAGAGGCGTTGGCGACGGTGCCCGGCGTCTCCGTGGTGCCACCCGACACCAACATCGTGATGATCGACCTGGTGGGCGGCCAGGAGTCGAGTGCGGTGGTGGAGCGGGCCAAGGCGCTGGGCGTGCGTTGCACCTCGTGGAACGCCACGCGTGTGCGCTGCGTGCTGCATCTTGACATCGACGATGCGGCGCTGGCGCGGGCGACGGCCGCGCTGGCCGAGGCGCTGCGCGAGGCGCTCCCCAAGTGAACACCGACGAACACCGCGTCGCGGACGCCTCGCTGCGTCTGTTCGCCGCGGGCGAGCGCGAACTGCAGCGGATCGTCCTCGACATGCACGACGGGCCCGTGCAGGACGTCTTCGCGGCCGTCTCGCACCTGCAACTGCTGGAACGCGAACTCGCCGACCGTCCGGCGCAGGCCCGTCGCGCCGGCCAGGCCGTCCAGCTCCTGGAGCGCGCGCTCAGCGAGGTGCGCACCCTCATCGGTGTCTTCCGCCCACCGGGCTTCGAGCGTCGGGCGCTGGGCGCCATCCTCGAGGGCCTCTGCGTGCAACACGAGGCGATGACCGACCAGCCGGTCGAGCTCACGATGGACGCGAACCTCGGGGACTGCGAGCTGCCGACGAAGATCGCGCTCTACCGGATCCTGCAGGAGGCGCTGGCCAACGGCCATCGCCACGCACGGGCGACGCGGCAGACCGTGAGCGTGGAGCGACGCGGGGACGAGATCCTCCTCACCGTCACCGACAACGGCCGTGGCTTCGACACGCCGCGCGTGCTCGCGGCCGAGGCGGACGTGGGCGTCGAGGGCGGCCACTTCGGGCTCCGGGGGATTCAGGACCGCGTGGCGATGCTCAGCGGCTCCTTCGCCCTCGACAGCACACCGGGGCAGGGCACCGTGCTGCGCATCTCCGTCCCGGCGGCCCGATGAGCCGTGACGCGATCCGCATCCTGCTCGTGGACGACCACGCGATCGTGCTCGAGGGGCTCCGCGCGCTCGTGGACGGCGAGGACGACATGGCCGTCGTGGGAGCCACGACCAAGGGGGAGGACGTGCTGGCGATGGTGGGCGCGCTCGCGCCCGAGGTGGTGGTGCTCGACTATGAGCTGGGGGGCATCCGCGCGACGGACCTGATCGAGCCGCTGCGGGCGATGCCCGACGCGCCGCGCGTGCTCGTGCTCACCGCGTACCACGATGGCGAGACGATCCGTTCGGTGCTCGAGGCGGGTGCCGAGGGGCTCGCGCTCAAGACGGCCTCACCGCAGCAAACGATCGCGGCGATCCGGCAGGTCGTCGACGGGCAGCTCGTGTTCCCGCAGGCCGCCCGGCGCTGGCTCGAGGCCCGTGGTGCGGCGCGCGGAGGTGCCTCCGAGCTCACGGGCCGCGAGCGCGAGGTCTGGGCTCTCCTCGCCGAGGGACTCACCAACGTGCAGATCGCCGCGCGCCTCTCCCTCTCGGAGAACACCGTGAAGTTCCATGTCCAGCACCTGTTCCAGAAGCTGGGTGTGAAGAACCGCACCGAGGCCGCGCTGCGGCACGCGTCCCCGGGACGCTCCGGGAACGGTCCTTCCTCGCGCCGCTGACCACGCCGCTGACCACGCCGCTGACCACGCCGTCGGGCCTGCGCCGGACGTGCGCGGGGAGGGCGCACACGGAGCGGGCGCACACGGGCGAATCGCCGCGTCGGGCACGTTGTCCCGCCGGGTGGCAGCCACTATCCTTCAGTGGTCCCAGGTCCCGGAGGGCTTCGGCCCGCCAATCCGCCAGGGCCGAAAGGCAGCAACGGTACGTGGTGTCCATCGTCGCTCCGTCAGGCCTGGGGCACTCGCGCGGGTGAGCACACAAGTGCTCCCCGCGCGAGGTCGTTTGGGGCGGTCGTTTGGGGCGGTCGTTTGGGGCGGTCGTTTCGGACGGTCGTTCGGGGAGGTCGAGCGGCGAGCACCGGTGGCCGCACCCCGCATCCCCACCGGCGCCCCGCAGCGCGGGTCACCCTGCATCCCGCATCCGCAAGAGTCGCCCAATCCCCCCACCCGGGGCTAAATTCCGCCCATGTCCTTGGCATTGGCCCGCAAGTATCGCCCCCGCCGCTTCGCCGACGTCGCCGTGCAGTCCCACGTCGCGAACACCCTGCGGAACGCGATCGCCGGCGACCGGCTCGGCCACGCCTACCTCTTCTGCGGGCCCCGCGGGACGGGGAAGACCACGCTGGCCCGTGTGCTTGCGATGGCCCTCAACTGCGAGGCCCGGCGGCCGGACCGCGAACCCTGCGGGGAATGTGCGTCCTGCCAGCGCATCTGGAGCGGCGGGGCTTCGCTCGACGTCGTCGAGATCGACGCGGCGTCCAATCGCGGCGTCGATGATGCGCGGGAGCTCCGTGAGCGCGCGATGTACGCCCCCTCCGGAGAGGACCGCTACAAGGTCTACATCATCGACGAGGCGCACATGCTGACGCGCGAGGCATGGAACGCCCTGCTCAAGATCCTCGAGGAGCCGCCGCCGCGCGTGGTGTTCGCATTCGCGACCACCGAGCCCAACAAGATCCAGCAGGCGGCCGCGCCGGTGCTCTCGCGCATGCAGCGCTTCGACCTCAAGCGTATCGGCCCGGCCGACGTGCGGGCGCGACTGGCGACCGTGCTGGCCGCCGAGGGCCTCAGCGCACAGGGTGATGCGCTGGCAATGCTCGCCCGCGCCGCCGACGGCTCCATGCGCGACGCCCTCTCGCTCACCGACCAGGTGCTGTCCCTCGGCGGCCAGGAGATCACCGCCGCGCGGGTGCGCGAGGCGCTGGGTCTCGTGCACGAGGACGAACACCTCGCGCTGCTCGACATCGTGGCCGAACGACGGGCGGGCGACGTCTTCGCGGCGGTCGCGCGCCTCGCGGACCACGGTGTGGACTTCGGCACCCTGCTGTCCGATTTCGCCGACCTGCTGCGGGCGCAGCTCTCCGTGGTGCTCGGCGGCCGCCTGCCCGATCTCTCGGAGCGGCTCGCCGAGGAGCTGCCGAAGCGCGCGCCGCAGTTCGCGGCCGGTGACCTGCTCCGCATGCTCAACATGGTCGTCGAGATCGAGCCGCACCTGAAGCGCAGCGGGCAGCAGCAACTGCTGTTCGAGACGCTGCTCGTGCGCTTCGCGCTGCTCGACCGCACGATCGACCTGGAGCAGGTGCTCCGCGGTGTCGGCAGTGGAAGTGGCGGCGCTGGCGCGACTGCGTCCGCGAGTTCGTCCGCGAGTTCGTCCGCGAGTGCGTCCGCGAGTGCGTCCGCGAGTGCGTCCGCGAGTGCGTCCGCGCCGGCGGCCCCACGCGCCGCTCCCTCGTCGCGGCCTGCGCCGCAGCACGCGTCCGCCGTTCCCGTCGCCGTGCCCCCCGTCGTGCCGGCCGCGACGCCGCTCGCGGCGGAACCGATCGCGCGCATCGAGTCGGAGCCGCCCCCGCGTCGCGTCGCGGCCCCGAGCGCCGCCCCGGGCGCCCGCGTGCGCGAGCCCGAGGTTGCCGACCGGGTGGCACCGCGCCGCGAGTTGCTCGCGCTCGACATCAATCGACTCGCCGAGCATTGGGACCACATCGTGGACAGCGTCAACGCCGAGCATCGCGCGCTGTTGCTCTCGAGCACCTTGGCGCACGCCACCCCCACCGCGGTGACCGCCGGCGGCACGGTGACGATCACGGTCGAGTCGGATGCCCACGCGGACATCCTCACCGGCGGCGAAGCGGTGTTGCTGGCGGCGCTCCGGCGCCGCTTCGACGGCGTGCAGAAGCTCCTCGTCCGGACGGTGGCGCCCGAGGGGGATCGGGCGCCGCGCCGGCTCAACGAGGGTGCCGTGAAGGCGGACCGCATGGCGATGCTCCGTCGCCAGTCCCCGTTGCTCGATGCTGCGGTGGACGCGCTCGATCTCGAACTGCTGGACTGACGATGACGGATTTCATGAAGATGCTGCAGCAGGCGCAGCAGATGACGGGGAAGTTGCAGGAAGTGCAGGAAGCGCTGGCGCGCCTCACGGTCACCGGCGCGGCCGGGGGCGGACTCGTGCGGGTCGAGGCCGACGGCAAGGGCACGGTCAAACGCGTGTCCATCGATCCGAGCGTCGTGAACCCGGCGGACGTCGAGATGCTCGAGGATCTCGTGACGGTCGCGATGCAGGAGGTGCAGAAGAAGGCGCGCGAGCTGAGCGAGCAGGAGATGAAGAAGGTCGCCGGCGGGCTCGGGCTCGGCGGACTCCCATTCAAGCTCCCGTTCTGAGCCGGCCGTGTCCGCCATCGACGACCTCGTGACCGAGCTGTCCCGGCTCCCGACCATCGGGCGGAAGTCGGCGCTGCGGCTCACGTACCACCTGCTGCGGCAGCCGGCGGAGCAGAGCAAGCGGTTGGCGGCGGCGCTGGTGACCCTCGCCGAGAAGGTCCGGCCCTGCGCGGAGTGTTTCAACCTGACGGAGGCGGAGCGCTGCGCGTACTGCTGTGACAGTCGGCGCGACCGCGCCGTGGTCTGCGTCGTCGAGGAGGCGTCGGACATCCCGGCGATCGAGCGGACGGGTGAGTACCGCGGGCTCTACCACGTGCTGGGCGGGCGCCTGGCGCCGCTGGACGGGATCGGACCGTCCGACCTGACCGTGGCGGCGTTGGTGACCCGCGTCACCTCCGGGGGGGTCCGGGAGGTGATCGTGGCCACGAACCCCAAGCTCGAAGGCGAGGCGACGGCGCTGTATCTTCAGGAGCAGCTCCGGGAGACGGGCGTGACGGTGAGTCGTCTGGCTCGTGGACTGCCCGTCGGCGGGGACCTGGAGTACGCGGACGGCGTGACCATCGTGCAGGCGTTGTCGGCGCGGCGGGCGATGTGAGTCGCCGGGCGCTGTGGTTCGGAGTCGGACTCGCCGGCGGCCTGGCGGCGGGGTTGTGGTGGTGGCGGCGCCAGCAGGCGCGGCATCAGCAGGGCCTGTACAGCTCCCGCCCGCTCGAGCGGCTCGCCGCCCTGGGCTGGTTGCGGGGCCGGCCGAGTGCCGAGTCGGTGGTGCTGTTGCGGGAGTACGTGCAGTGGGAGCGACATCCCGTGTTGCGGCGCCGCGCCCGGCGGCTGCTGACACGCTTCGAGAATGCCCTCGCATAGGACGGACGCATGGCGATCGGCTCGGCTAGTTGGTCCTTCACGGAAGAAGACTTCGGCGCGATCACGCGCACGCTGCAGCGGTTCCTCACGGACACCAACGCGCGCTGCGCCCTGCTCGTAGACCGGTCGGGGCAGTTGGTGGCGACGGTGGGCGAACCGCCCAACTTCGATCCCACCGCCTTCGCCACGCTCACCGCCGCCGACTTCTCGGCCAACGACCAGCTCGCGAAACTCATCGGCGAGAGCGACTTCAACTCCCTGTTCCACCAGGGCGAGAAGGAGTCGATGTACCTCGCGGACGTCGCCCGGCGCGTGATCCTCGTCGCGCTGTTCGACAACCGCACGACGCTCGGCCTCGTGCGCCTCAAGATCAAGGACACCGTGCTCGAACTCACCAAGCTCTTCCACGACGTCTTCACACGCGGCAAGTCGGCCACGCAGCAGCCCGGGCTCCTCGCCGGCGCTGATGATGAAATCGACAAGCTGTTCGGGTAAGGAGAACAGACGATGTCGATGATCAACTACGCCTCGCGCGAGATCAACTGCAAGATCGTGTACTACGGTCCGGGCCTCGGCGGGAAGACCACCAACCTCGAGCACGTCTACGGCAAGGTGAAGCCGGACACGCGGGGCAAGCTCATCTCGCTCGCGACCGAGACGGAGCGCACGCTGTTCTTCGACTTCCTGCCGGTGGACCTCGGGACGATCCGCGGCTTCAAGACGCGCTTCCACCTGTACACCGTGCCGGGCCAGGTGTACTACAACGCGTCGCGCAAGCTCATCCTCAAGGGCGTGGACGGCATCGTGTTCGTCGCCGACTCGCAGGTCGAGCGCATGGAGGCGAACCTCGAGGCGATGCAGAACCTGTACGACAACATGGCCGAATACGGCTACGACCTCACGAAGATGCCCTTCGTGATCCAGTACAACAAACGCGACCTGCCCAACGCCGCGCCGCTCGCCGAGCTGCAGCAGACGCTCAATCCCGGCTGGGAGGTCACCGACCCGGCCCGCATGAAGGTGATCGCCGACCAGTTCCACCCCGGCGAGAACATCGTCGAGCAGCTGCCCACCGGCGAATGGGTGGAGCGCGCGACGTACTTCGAGGCCGTGGCGGTCACGGGCGACGGCGTGTTCGACACGCTGCGCGCGGTGAGCAAGCTGGTGCTGAAGACGTTGGCCTGAGGATGGCCGTCCTCGTGGCCGCGTGAACCTCCCCAACAGCATCTCGGCCGCGCGCATCGCCGCGTCCCCGCTGCTCGCGGCGCTGCCGTTCGTGCCGTCGGTCCCCGTCCGCGGCTTCGCGTTCCTGCTCTACCTCGTCACCGCGATCTCGGACCACTGGGACGGCAAGATCGCCCGCAGCCGCGGGCTGATCACCGACCTCGGCAAGGTGCTCGACCCCCTCGCGGACAAGCTGCTGCTGCTCGGCACCTTCGTGCCGATGTTCCTGCTGCAGGGACGCCCCGGCGATCCCGTGCTCGAGCTGCTGCCGACGGTGGCCGAGCGCTCCGCCTACCCGTTCATCACCTGGGGCTTCGACGCCATCTGGTTCCCGTGGTGGGTGCTGCTGCTCATCCTCGGGCGCGAGGCGTTCATGACCTGGTTCCGCGGCTTCGCCCAGGGCCGCGGCGTGGTGATCGCGGCGCAGCGGCTCGGCAAGTGGAAGGCCGGCTTCCAGTACACGTGGATGGGGGCGTCGTACTGCTGGTTCACGCTCAAGCTGCTCTACGACCAGCAGGCCTGGCACGGCAGCACCGCGATGTTCTGGGGACAGCTGCTCGGCGGCATCGGCCTGGTGTCGATGTACGTCGCGTTCCTGCTCACGCTGATCTCCCTCGTGGACTACCTCATCCGCCACGGCAGCGTGTTCGCGCGCGCCACGGCGCGCTGACTTCGACCCACCGGCCGGGACCCGCATGGACGTCGAACTCGTCTCGATCGGCGACGAGCTGCTGCTCGGCTTCACCATCGACACCAACGCGGCGTTCTTCGCGCGTGAGGCGGCGGCCCTCGGCATCCAGGTGGTGCGCCGCGCGACGGTGGGGGACGGCGCGGAGGCGATCGCGTCGGCGGTGAAGGAGGCGCTGGTGCGCACCGGTGCGGTGATCACCAGCGGCGGCCTCGGACCGACCGCCGACGACCTCACCAAACCGAGCATCGCGGCGCTGTTCAACCGGGGCATGCGGCTCGATGCCGCGATCGTCGAGTCCCTGCGGGCGCGGTGGAAGGCGCGCGGCTGGCCCGGCGAACTCCCCGAGGCGAACCGGGCGCAGGCCATGATCCCGGAGGACGCGGTGATCCTCGAGAACCGTCACGGTTCCGCACCGGGCATCTGGCTCGAGGACGAGGCGGGCCGCTGGGTGGCCATGCTGCCCGGGGTCCCGCGCGAGTTCCGTGGCATGACGCGCGACGTGCTGCTGCCGCGACTCGTCGGCATGGGTGCGGGCGGCACGGTGGTGCGCTCCCGGACGCTCCGCACCACCGGCATCGCCGAGTCGGCGCTCGCCGATGCGCTCGGGCCACTGGCGAAGGATCCCGAAGGCGTCGCGCTCGCGTATCTCCCGGGCTGGGAAGGGGTCGACCTGCGTCTCACGGTGCGTGACCTCCCGGGTGACGAGGCCGACCGCCGGCTCGATGCGGCGGCGACCGCACTCCGGGCGCGCGTCGCACGGCACGTCTACGGCGAGGATGACGCCGACCTCGCCGTGCTGGTGCTGGAAGCGCTGCGCGCCCAGCGGATGCGCATTGCCGTCGCCGAGAGCTGCACGGGCGGGATGCTGGGCATGCGCCTCACGGCGATCGCGGGCTCGAGCGACGTCGTGCACGGCGGCGTGATCGCGTACGACAATGCGGTGAAGACCGGGCAGCTGGGGGTGCGGCCGGAGACGCTGGCCGCGCACGGCGCGGTGAGCGAGGAGACGGCGCGCGAGATGGCGAGCGGGGTCCGCGAACGGCTGGGGGTCGATGTCGGCGTCAGCATCACGGGTGTCGCCGGGCCCGGCGGGGGCACACCGGAGAAGCCCGTCGGGACCTACTGCGTCGCCGTGGATGTGCGCGGTGCGCTGCGGTCGTTCCGCACGTCGAGTGTCGGCGACCGCCACGAGGTGCGGCAGCGCGCCACGCAGGCCGCCCTGAGCCTCGTGCGCGCGTCCCTGGGGCGCTGAGCCCCGCGGGGCGGCGCTCCACGGCGAAGTGGTCCGAAACGACCCGTTCCGCCCTGCCGTAGTGGGCTCAACCGCCGGTCCCGCCTGCAATTCCGGCATGTTCCGGCGGGCATGGACGTTGCCCCACCTGCGGGTGAACGGCGAACTTTCCCCCTATGACTGACCCGAACGTGAAATCCGACCCCACCACCACGTCCTCGTTCGAGAACGCGGCGATCGATCCCGCCACGGCGCGTGCGGCGCAGGAGGGTGGCGACGGTCCGCCGCGCAGTCCGCGCGCGACGGACGAGAACCCGACGATCGACCAGGAGATCGGCATGGTCGCGGGCGCGCTCGAGCGCGAGGTGGCCGAGCAGAAGGAGAAGTACCTGCGGTTGTACGCCGAGTTCGAGAACTTCCGGCGCCGCTCGGTGAAGGAGCGCCAGGACGCCGAGCACAAGGGCATGCAGAACCTGCTGCGCGGCGTGCTCGAGATGCTCGACGACCTCGCGCGCTTCGCGCATGTGGATCCGGCGTCGACCGATGCGCGCACGATGGTCGAGGGCGTGGCGATGGTCGAGCGGAAGCTCCTCAAGTCGCTGAACGGCCACGGACTCGAGGTCATCGATCCCAAGGGACATCCGTTCGACCCGGCGCTGCACGAGGCGATCACGACCACACCCGCCGCGAGCAAGGAGGAGGACCATCTCGTGGCGCAGGTCTACCAGGTCGGCTACGTGCACAACGGCACGCTGCTCCGTCCCGCTCGCGTCGTCGTGACGCAGTGGAACGGGTGAGCAGGCCCGCCACTTCCGCGTAAGCCCCATGGCCCAGAAGGATTTCTACGCCGTCCTAGGCGTGAGCGCCTCGGCCACCGCCGACGAGATCAAGAAGCAGTACCGTCGCCTCGCGAAGCAGTACCACCCCGACACCAACAAGGGGGACGCGAAGGCCGCGGAACGCTTCAAGGAGATCTCGGAGGCGAACAACGTGCTGTCCGATCCCGCGAAGCGGAAGCAGTACGACGAGATGCGTCGACTCGGGGCCTTCGACCCGTTCACGCGCCCGCGGCAGGGTCCGTCGGCGCGCCCCGGTGCCAGCCGTCCAGGCGGCGCGGGCAGTGCTGGCGCGGGCGCGGGCAGCCGGACCACCGAGGAGTTCGACATCGGGGGTCTGGGTGGCCTCGGTGACCTCTTCTCGTCGATGTTCGGTGGCGGCCGCGGCCGCGCGGCCGGTCCCGAGCAGGGACAGAGCGTGGAGACCACGCTCGAGGTGCCGTTCAAGGTCGCCGCGATCGGTGGCAAGGTGCCCATCGAACTCGAAGTGAACGAGGAGTGCGGCACCTGCAACGGGAGCGGCGCCGCGAAGGGCGCCAAGATCACCGTCTGCCCCGAGTGCAGCGGTCGCGGGACGATCTCGTTCGGCCAGGGCGGCTTCGCGGTGAACCGCCCCTGTCCCATGTGCCTCGGCAAGGGGTCGGTGCCGTCCGAGAAGTGCGCGTCCTGCGGGGGCGCCGGTGCGTCGCGCTCGCGCAAGAAGGTGCTCATCACCGTGCCCCAAGGCACCGAGAGCGGCGCGAAGATCCGGCTCAAGGGGCAGGGTGGCCGTGGCGTCCGTGGCGGTCCCAACGGCGACATCCTGATCACCTTCCAGGTGAAGGACGACCCGGAGTACGCCCGCGAGGGGCTGGACGTGATCGTCCACGCGCCGGTGAACATCGCGCAGGCGACACTCGGCTCGCGCATCTCGGTGCTGACCATCGACGAGAAGAAGGTGACGATCACGCTCCCGCGCGGCACGCCGAGCGGCAAGCGGTTCCGCGTGCGCGGCCAAGGCATCACCCACGGCGACAAGACCGGCGACCTCATCGTCGAGATCGCCGTGGTGGTGCCGGACTCGCTCACGGCGGAGCAGGAACGCCTGATGAAGCAGTTCGCCGCGGCGAGCAACCTCACGTACTGAGCCGCGATGCCGCGGGCCATGCCTGGGGAGGGAGTGGCCGCACCGGCCGCGGGCCGCAGCGGCCTGATGCTCGCGATGCTCGTCGTCGCGTACACACTGAACTTCGTGGACCGGCAGGTGATCGGCATCCTGGCCGGTCCCATCAAGCAGGAGCTCGCCCTCAGCGACACGCAGCTGGGGCTCATGGGCGGCGTGGCGTTCGCGCTGTTCTACAGCGTGCTCGGCCTCCCGGCCGCCGTGCTCGCCGACCGTCACGGGCGGGCGAGGGTGATCACCGGC
>Ga0268299_1002508_pt1 | contig 21528 bp, 21 predicted proteins | sample NOBtaG_FD_193484 | JGI IMG/M metagenome (GOLD analysis project Ga0268299, IMG submission 193484) | Activated sludge microbial communities from bioreactor in Nijmegen, Gelderland, Netherland - NOB reactor | ecosystem: Engineered > Bioreactor > Aerobic > Activated sludge | place: Netherlands... | reverse complement strand
GACCGAGTCGAGCATCGCCAATGTCGGCTACTCCTGGTACTACCGCCAGGGCTGGCGCGGCCGCTGCTTCTACAAGTACCTCTACGTCACCAACGGCTACCGTTGGGCGTATCGCTGGCGCCGGACCTGCTACTAGGCAGGCAGCGCACAAAGCGCAAAACACAGGCGGCCCGCTCCGGAAGAGCGGGCCGCTCTGCGTTTCGGGGCGCGCCGGTCGTGCGGCTATGCGGCCGCGAGCTTGGCGACCGGATGGCGCCGGACGGCGTTCGCGATCGCGTCCGCCTGGCGCTCGGCCGAGGCGGCCGCGGCCGCCTCGCCGGCGGCGAAGCGCTGGCGCGCGGCGAAGCGCAGGGCCAGCGGGCTGTGCGGCTTGGTGGTGAGCCGCTCGGCCACCAGCGCGCGCGCCAGCGTTTCGCGTCCGCCGCGGAGCGCCGCCTCGATCGCCGTGAGGCTCAAGAGATCGCGCTGGGCGTGGCTGCCGCCGAAGCGCGCGGCGACGGCGCGGATCGGCAGGATCGCGTCCACGGCGGCGCCATAGTCGCGGCGGCCGAAGGCGACGAGGCCCTTGGCGAGCGGCAGGCCGACATCGCCGGCCATGCGCGCGTTGGTGCCGCGGCCCGCCGCCGCCCGGGCGAGGGCCGCGACGACGCGCTCTGCGTCCGCGATTCGCCCGGCGCCGACGAAGGCCATCGCCGCATGGCAGTCGTTGAAGGCGTAGTAGCCGTCGTCGATCATCGGCGCCCACGCTTCGGCGAGCGGCGCGAAGCGGCCGCCGACGTCGACGCCGAGGATATGGAGACGCCACAGCATCGCCGAGGCATCGACCATCTCGAGCGCCAGGGTGGAGGGTTTGGGGCGGATGCGCGTGTCGTAGATGTCCAGCACCCGCTCGGTGTCGCCGACGTCGAGGAAATAGAGCCCGAGGTGCCACCAATTGTGGAAGGCGAACGCGTTGTCGAGCGCCCAATCGGCCTTGCGCGTGAGCATCAGCTGGATGCCTTCGGCGAGGCGCGCCTGCATCTCGTAGACATGCGCCAGCGCGTGCACCGACCAGGGGTCGCGCGCCTCGAGCGCGAGCGCCTCGTAACCGTTCTTCTCGGCGCGCGGATACTCGCCCATCTCCTCGAGGCCGAAGGCGTGCATGCCGAGCACGTAGCCGAAGCCGGGCACGGTCTTGTCCCAGGCCGGAAATACGCGCGCGATGCGGTCGCGCAGCATCAGGCTGTTGCCGTTGTAGAAATCGCCGAGATGCGCGAGCTGCACCGCGAGGAGATCGCGCGGATATTCGATGGCGACGGCGCCCCAGCGCTCGGTAGCGCCGGCGAAGTCGCCGTCGAGCCAGGCGCGGGCGGCGGCGACGTGGCCGCGCTCGCGGGCATTGGCCGTGCCGGCGAGCGCTTCGGCCGCTTCGACGCTCTTGCGGAGCTCGGGCTCGAATTCCTTCTGCGCCGCCATGGCGATGGCACCGGCGCGCAGCACGAGGCCGCCGACGAAATCGGGCTCCTCGGCGAGCGCCGCGTCGATGAGGGCGACGGGATCGCCGAAATAGCTGTTGAGGGCGGCGAGTGCGGATTCGTAGGTTTCGTGGGCACGCGGGCTGCCGTTCGAGAACGGGGCGCCGCGGCGGTCGGTCTTTGGCATGCGAAGACTCCTCTCAGGGGTCTCGCGTCGTCTCCTGCGCCGTACGCGGTATTTTCCGATCTGCGGTGCCGGCCCCGGCTCCGCATCGGACGCGTGCTTCTAAAGAAGCCGGCGGGCCTTCGCAAGTGACGGCCGTCACACCCGTTGCGGGTGCGGCAAACCGTTCCAGGGCGTCATTGGGAGGTCGTGGCCGGGGGCTTCGGCGCCTCGATCTTCACGTCGGCGCCCGGCCGGTCGCGTCGGAGCGCATTGCCGAGTGCGAAATAGGCCACCACGCCGGCGGCGATCACCATCGCGCCGGCGACGAAAAAGATGCCGCCACCACGTCCGCCGCTCGGGTTTGCCACCGCGAATCCCTTCGAAGGCAAGGTCGACGCTCCTAGATACGGCGGCAAAGGTTAATTCTTGCCGCCGTGCTCGCATAACGCGCCGGGCGTCGTTCCGCAACAACTGAAGCGCGACCCCGGCGCGCACGAATGCGTGCGGGCCCGTCCTCGCGGAGCGGGCCGCCACGGTGGCCGATGCGGCGCGGTCTATTGCGTCTTGGGCGGCGGCGCCTTCGGCGCTTCGATCCTGACGTCGGTCTTGCGGTCGCCGGTGCCGCCGAAATCGCCGCCGAACACGAAAAACGCGACCGCGGCGACGACGACGACTAGCGCGCCGACGATGAAATAGAGCCCGCCATGCCCGCTCGTAGTTTCTTCAGCCATACCGGCTCTCCGTTCGTTGCTGCCTCGCCCCATCGAAACGGCGGCCATGAACGAGAGTTCCACCCCGCGGCGTGCCGTCACGCGTGCGGGTGCATCCAGCCGAGCGTCTCTTCGGTGCGCCGCGTCGGGTTGTATTCCGCGGCGGCGAAGCCGGCATAGCCGGCGCGGTCCACGGCCGCGAACTGGCGCCGCCAATCGAGCGCGCCCGTGCCCGGCTCGCCGCGGCCCGGCACGTCGGCGAACTGGATATGGCCGAGCCGCCGCCCGAGCCGGGCGAGCGCGGCATCGGCGTCCTCGCCCATGCGCGCCATGTGGTAGAGATCCGCCTGCACGCCGATGTCGCGCGCGGAACCGGCAGCGGCCGCCTCGACGATTGCGAGCGCTTCGGACGTGCGGTTCACGAGGAAGCCCGGCACGTCGGCGAGATTGATCGCCTCCGCCAGCACGCGAATTCCGTGAGAATTGAGCGCGTCGGCGGCGTAGCGAAGATTTTCCGTGAACCGCGCGAGACAATCGGCCTTGGCGGCGCCGGGCGGCAGAACGCCCGCGAGCACGTTGGTTTTCCGCGCGCCGAGGGCCACGAGATAGTCGCGGCCGTGCGCCACGGCGGCGCGGAACTCGGCCGCGTAGCGCGCGTCGGGCAGACCGGCGACGCCGCGCACGCCGGTCGAAAAATCGCCGGCCGGCAGGTTGATGAGATCCACGGCAATGCCGGCATCGGCCCGGGCGCGCACGAGCTCCGCGAGCGGCGTGTCGTAGGGGAACTGGATTTCCACCGCCGCGAAGCCGGCCGCGCGCGCGGCGGCGAAGCGCTCGAGGAGCGGGCGCTCCTTGAACAGCATGGAGATGTTGGCGGAGAAGCGGGGCATGGAAGGAGCCGGAACCGTCCGTGGATGAAGCCGATCGGACGGACGAGCGGTATCGTCAGCTGCCGGGCGGCGGCGCGAAGAAGCAGCGCATGGTGGCGCGGTCGGCGCGGCAGAGCCAGAACTTTCCGTCTTCCGAGGGCTTCGCTTGGCGGTAGGGGATGATCATGCCGAAATCGCGCAGGCGATAGCCCTCGTCGGTGCGCTCCACGCGCGAGGCGGGAATCTGGTCGCAATCGTCCTGCCCGCAACAGCGCGTTCCGTCGACGCCGACATGGCCGCCGCGGCGGATCCAGTCGTGATCGCCATGGGCGTGGGCGGCGGCGGCCCAGCCGGCGACCAGGAGCCCGGCGAGGAGTGCCGGCGAAAGCGGGGCGGGCCCGTGCGGCATGGCGGCATTAAAGGCCATGCCGGCGAAACGCAAAAGCCCCGACCGAAAGATCATTTCGATCAGGGCATTGCGTCGCGCGCGAAGGGTGGCCGCCGATTGGTCGGAGTGAGAGGATTCGAACCTCCGGCCCCTAGCTCCCGAAGCTAGTGCTCTACCAGGCTGAGCTACACTCCGGCGGGGCGGGGTATATAGCCTTGCTGCGGGGACGCTGCAAGGCGCGCGGCCAGCGGTCGAATGGCGCCGCGCTCAGAACGTGCGTTCGATCGTGAAATCGATGGTTTCGAGCAACGCGCGCTTGGCGGCGTTGTCGGGGAAGAGGCCGAGCGCGTCGCGGGCGATGGCGCCGTAGTGGCGCGCGCGTTCGAGCGTGTCCTCGATGGCGCGGTGGCGGTTCAAGAGGCCGATGGCGTGCTCGAGATCGCCCTCCTTCTGCTCCTGCTTCTCGAGCGTGCGGCGCCAGAAATCGCGCTCGGCCTCGTTGCCGCGGCGATAGGCCAGGATCACCGGCAGCGTGATCTTGCCGTCGCGGAAATCGTCGCCCTTGGCCTTGCCCATGGTGGCGCTGGTGGAGGCGAAGTCGATGGCGTCGTCGGCGAGCTGGAAGGCGATGCCGAGATTGAGGCCGTAGCACTCCGTCGCGTCTTCGGCGGCGCGCGCCTGGTTGGCGACGATAGCGCCCACCTGGCAGGCGGCGGCGAACAGCACCGCCGTCTTCCCCTTCACCACCTCGAGATAGGTGGTTTCGCTGGTGGAAAGATCGTTGGCGGTCATGAGCTGCTGCACTTCGCCCTCGGCGATGCGGGCCGAGGCGCGCGACAGCACGGCGAGCACGGGCAGCGAGCCGTCTTCCACCATCATCTGGAAGGCGCGCGAAAACAGGAAATCGCCGACCAGCACCGAGGGCTTGTTGCCCCAGAGCGAATTGGCCGTGTCGCGCCCGCGGCGAAGGCGGCTCTGATCCACCACGTCGTCGTGCAGCAGCGTGGCGGTGTGGATGAACTCGATGCAGGCGGCGAGGGCGAGCTGGCGCCGCCCGGCATAGCCGCAGAGCCTGGCGGTCGCGAGCGTCAGGATCGGGCGGATGCGCTTGCCGCCGCCGGCGACGATGTGGCCCGCGATCTGCGGGATGAGCGGCACGCTGCTCTCCATCCGGCGGAGGATGAGCGCGTTGACGTCCTTCAAGTCCTCGGCGACCAGGGCGTTGATCGCATCGAGCGTCGGCTTCGCGACGACCCTGCGCTCGCCCTCGAGCGGAACGATGACGGCCAAGATGGATCCCTTTCCGGGCGCGGCTGCCGGTCGCAGCCGTCGCTTGTCGTGCCCCGATACGCTAACACATACTGGCGGGGCCACCCCGGTCAAGGGCGCATCTCGGCGCGCCCGGCGCCGCTTTCCGCACATGTTCGCGAGCCAATCGAGAGTCGATGAAAGAACTCGTCCGCAGCAACGATCCGGTGTTCATCTCGTGGCTGATGGCCGCGCTGGAAGACGCCGGCATTCCCACGCTGCTGTTCGATCAGCACATGAGCGTGGTGGAGGGCAGCCTCGGCATCCTGCCGCGCCGCCTCTTGGTGCCCGACGATTCGCTCGATGCGGCCAAGGCCATCATGGAGGCGGGGCCCGACCAAAGCGTCGTCGAAGGCATGATCATCGACAAGGTCGCGGCCACGGCCGACAGCCTCTTGGGCGGCAAGATCGTCTTCTACCAGCCGGCCGAAGGCTATCGCACCGCCATCGATCCCGTGATGCTCGCCGCCGCCGTGCCGGCGCGATCGGGCGACCGCGTGCTCGATCTCGGCGCGGGTGCCGGCGCCGCCGCACTGTGTCTCGCCAAGCGCGTGCCCGACTGCAAGGTGACCGGGCTCGAGATCGATCCCGCCCTGGTTTCGCTCGCGCGCACCAACGCGGCGGAGAACGGATTCTCCGAGCGGCTCGCGTTCGTCGTCGGCAACGTCGCGGCACCCCCGGCGGAATTGCGCCGCGAAAGCTTCGATGCGGTGATGACCAATCCGCCCTATCGTGCCGAGGGCAGCGGAACACCCTCGCCCGATGCGGGGAAGCAGCGCGCCAACGAAGAGGGCGAGGCCGATCTCCGCCTGTGGCTCGCGACGGCACTCGATCTCCTGAAGCCCAAGGGAACGCTCGTCCTCGTCCACCGCGCCGACCGCGTCGATGAACTGTTGACGTTGCTCAGCGGCAAGGCCGGGGAGATCGCGATCCTCCCGCTCTGGCCCAAGGCGGGCAAACCCGCCAAGCGCCTCGTCGTCCGCGCGCGCAAAGGCATCAAATCCGGCACCACCATGCTGCCCGGGCTGGTGCTGCACGAGGCGGACGGGAAATACACGCGCGCGGCGGAGGCGGTGTTGCGGGATGGCGCCGGACTCACCCTTGCAGATTAGGTGCTTCGATCAATGGTGGTTCCGGGATCGTTGGGATGACGAGTGGCTTGCCATCGATGTCGAATATCTCTCGAAATTCGATCTCAATGCGCAGATAGCCGTAAGCCAAGTACACTGCCTGTTCGGGAGATGCACCATAGCTGCACATCACGGCGCCGCCGCGACGCATTCCGCATTTCATAGGCGCACAAAAGACGCCTCGCTCTTCCTCAAAAGGCGGCCAAATTGCGAGTTCGATCCGCGTCTTTGAACCATCTTTTTTTGTCCAACCTTCCACACGAAAAATCGGCTCTATGCCACGTTTGACTTGCGTGTCTGGAGATGGAACCCAAGAACGATCCCGTGGGGGACTAGGCAACGACAGCCGGTTTCCCACTCCATCGACAAGCTCATGTCTGTCGTCCGACAGCGTATTGCGCAGCAATTCAAATGCCTTTGCCCACGCGTCGTAAGGCAATCCGGAATAGACTGGATGAGGGTGCTTCGAAAGCATCGAGCTATGCACATCGCATTTGAACGAGCCATCCGGCATGAGCACCGGAATCTCGACCACTATGCGAATCGGCCGAATGCTGCCTTGACTGTCGCTTATGAATGCATCCAGAACAAATGGCTCAAAATCAGCCATTAATTCGACCCCACTCGTCGATTAGCAAACTGCTTCTTGGAAACTGTGGAGTGTCGGCCACTTCAATACGTTCCAGTGTCGAGCGGGGGATGGCCGAGCTTCTTGTGATGCTTGCAATAGCCGTATCTTGGCTGCACTGACGCCCAACAGCGTTGCGCCCGATATGCGCCATAACGTTCTTCGATACGGCGGCATGTTCGCTCATCATCCAATGCTTGTTGTTCACAATCTTCCTCGGTGGGCTCATCGCGAGGTATTGGGCAATAGTCCCGTCGGCGGAAGAAGTCCCATGGACGCGGCCCTGGACTGACCGCCGGCTCGGCACAATCATCCCCTCCTAAATCATCATCGCCGCTCCCCTTTTTTCGCAAGCGATTTATTCACGGATTGTTCCGTTTCGCCTTGCGGCAGCATGTAGCCGTCGACCGTCAGCGCCGCGTCTTTCTGGTATTTGCGGATGCCGTCGAACAGCGGCTGGTCCGGGTAAGGCGTGAGGCCGTAGGTGGGAATCTCGTAGTAGCCCAGCTGATTGAAGGCGGATTTGGCGTCGAGCACGTCATCCGGATCGGACTCGGATGCAGAACTCAGCGGAAGGCGCAGCGCAAACGTGTCGAACTCGAACATCGAGGGGTTCCAGGCACGAACTCATTATCTAGAACAAAAAAAGAACATCTAATTATTCCTATATCAAGGATTTAATACACATAACATTCGAGCCCTTCGAAATCGGCCCAGCCGTCGCAAATCCTTGGCGCCCACCCTCGCCCCGTCTAAGTTTCGCGCCATTCTTTGCGTCTAGTATCCAGGTATGGCCTTCTTCTTCTCCTCCGCCCCCGTCGTCTCGGTCGTGCGTTTGCATGGCGTCATCGGCCAGGTGGGGCCGTTCCGGCGCGGGCTCACCTTGCGCGCGGTGGCGGGGCAGCTCGAGCGCGCGTTCCAGCCCAAGCATCTCCGCGCCGTGGTGCTGGCGGTGAATTCGCCGGGCGGCTCGCCGGTGCAGTCGGCGCTGATCTTCCGGCGCGTGCGCCAGCTCGCGCGGAAGAAGGACGTGCCTGTACTGGCTTTCATCGAGGACGTGGCGGCATCGGGCGGCTATTGGCTGGCCTGCGCCGGCGACGAGATCTACGCCGACGAGAATTCCATCGTCGGCTCGATCGGCGTCATCAGCGCCTCGTTCGGCTTCGTCGAGGCCATCAAGCGGCTCGGCATCGAGCGGCGCGTGCACACTTCGGGCGAGCACAAGGCGGCGCTCGATCCCTTCATGCCCGAGGACGCGCACGACGTGTCGCGCATCAAGGCGATCCAGGCCGACGTGCACGAGAGCTTCAAGACACTGGTGCGCTCGCGCCGCGGCCGCAAGCTGCGCGCCCCCGAGGATCAGCTCTTCAACGGCGATTTTTGGACCGGCCGGCGCGCGCAAGAGATCGGCCTCGTGGACGGCCTCAGCGACATGCGCGCCGTGTTGCAAGACCGCTTCGGAGAGAAAGTGCGGATCGCGATCATGGGCGAATCCGTCGGCTGGCTCCGCCGCCGCCTCGGCGTGCGGGCCGCCGCCGAGCCGCGCGAAAGCTTCGGCCCCGGCCTCGGCGCCGGCTTCGCCAGCGGCATGCTCGCCGCGATCGAGGAGCGATTCTTCTGGTCGCGCTTCGGGCTCTGAGGTGATCTCCATTTGGAAGCTGCTGCTGCTGGTGCTGGTGATCGGCGGCGTGTTCGCCGCGGTCGCGATCTACAAGCGCAGCCAGAAAAAGGCCGAAGTGGATTTGCGTCCGCGCCAACCGCCGCCGAAAGTAAGCGGCATCGAGACGATCCCCTGCCGCGTCTGCGGCACCTACGTCCCGGCGCACGGCGCCACGAAATGCGGCCGCGCGGATTGCCCGGCGTAGTGCCTTTCTAGCGTCGAACGGTTTTCATTTTGTTGTCGCCCCCCTTGAAGGCGGGGGCCCACTCGGTGCCAACGCGCCTATGTCGCTGCCGACGGTGATCGGGCATCGGCGTGGGTCCCCGCCTTTGCGGGGACGACAAGCTGGATCGGCGTCGCCGGCGGCTCCGGCATCGCATCCGCATTCGCCTTCGGCAGCAGATGCTCGATCGAATTGGCGTAGTAGTCGAGGAGATGGCGGTTCTCCTCGTTGACCCGCAGCAGGCCGTCTTCTTCTTCCACGATGTGGCGGAGCTTCAACATCTCGACGCCGAGCGAGATCGCGTAGTCGCGGTCGGAACGCGGGATGTAGGTGATGGCCCCGGCGCGGTCGAGCTCGCTCATGATGTCGAGCGCCGCGGCTTTGACGTTCTCGGCGTCGAGCAGCAGCGTGCCGCGACTCCGGAACACGGCGGCCACCAGCGGCACGGGCAGCACGGGCACGACGCGGCTGACCGCGCCGATGAGGTCTTGCGCCAAGGTCTTTACGCGCTCGATGCGCGCCTCGGGCGAGAGCGCCTTCAAATCGATGCCGCGCTCGGCCAGATAGGCGCGGAGCGAGATCGGCGAGCCGAAATTCACGCAGGCATAGCCGCTGACCCAGCGCCCGCGCATCGCGAGGCCGATCTGGTGCAGCAGGAAGCGCGCGGTCGTGCCGAGCACGAACAGCTTGCCGCGCTTCTCGGCCTCGGGATCGAGCGTCCGGAGCAGCGTGCGGTCCTCCACCACGCGGTCGTAATTGATGCCGACCGGGATGAAGGCCACGTCGCGGCCGGCGGCGGTGTCGAAGCCGCGCATCACGTAATCGAGGAGGCCGAGCTTGGGCTCGCGCAGCCGCCCGTCGCGGGAGAGGCCGCCTTCCGGGAAGATCGCCTGCGGCACGCCACCCTCGGTCGCCATCTGCACGTAGCGCTCGAGCACCTTCCGGTAGAGTGGGTTCTTGGAATTGCGGCGCACGAAGAAGCCGCCCATCAGCTTGATCAGCGACTGCAGCGGCCAGACGCGCGCCCATTCGCCAACCGCGTAGGAAAGCGCGGTGCGCTCCATCGCCAGGAACGCCACCAGCACGTAGTCGAAATTGCTGCGGTGGTTGATCACGAACACCGGCGTCGAATCCGCGCCGATACGGCGCAGGCCCTCGTCGTCGGCATAGCCCATGCGCACGCGGTAGAAGGCGCGCGACAGGCGCCGGGCGAGCGAATAGCCGATGCGGAAATAGAAATAGGCATTGAACGCCGGCACGATCTCGCGCGCGTAGCGCGCCACGGTCGCGGTGGCGACGGCGCCGGGCATGTTGTTCTCGGCGGCGTATTGCGCGGCCGCGGCCTGCACCGCGCGGTCGTGCACCAGCCGGTCGATGAGCACCTGGCGGCGCGTCAGCGTGAATTCCGGGATCTTGATGTCGAGACGTGCCCCCATCGTGTCGAGCACGCGGTTGACGCGCCGGCGGATGAACCAGCGCACGCTCGGCACGAGCAGTCGATCGAGCGCCGCCCAAGCCGCGAAGATGCCGATCAGGATCAGCAGCCAGAGCGGGAGGGTGACAGCGGCGGTCATCGCGTTGCCGTCTGTCTCGAAGAGACGCAATCGCATCTGGCCACCTCTCCCCCAGGGAGAGGGGAACATTCGCGGGAGCTTCTCATCGAAGCCGCCGGACTACGCGCCCGCCTTGGCCTTCTTCGCCGCGTATTTCTTCTTCTCTTCCTCCACCAGCTCCTTCTTCGAGAGCTTGCCGATCATGGTCTTGGGGAGCTGGTCGCGGAATTCGATCTCGCGCGGAATCTCGTGCTTGCCGAGCTTGTCCTTGACGAAGCCGACCAATTCGGACTCGGTCGGCTTGGTGCCGGCGCGCGGCTTGATGAAGGCCTTCACCGCCTCGCCGAGATAATCGTCGGGCACGCCGACGACGGTGCATTCCTCGACGGCCGGGTGCTGATAAAGGCATTCTTCGACATTCCGCGGAAACACCTTGAAGCCGCCGACCGCGATCATGTCCTTCATGCGGTCGACGATGAAGACGTAGCCGTCCGCGTCGATGAGCGCCACGTCGCCGGTGTGAAGGCGTCCGTCCAAGAGGCTCTTGGCGGTCGCCTCGGGGTTCTTCCAATAGCCCTTCATCACCTGGGGGCCCTCGATGCAGAGCTCGCCGCGCTCGCCATAGGGCAAGATTTTGTGCGGGTCCTCGCGGTCGGTGATCACGATCCGGGTCGCCGGCACCGGCACGCCGATCGAGCCGGGCTTGTTGACGCCTTCCACAGGATTGCAGCACGCGATGGGCGAACTCTCGGTCAGGCCATAGCCCTCCACCAGCGTGCCGCCGGTTATCTTTTCGAATTTCTGCTTAACCTCCACCGGCAAGGGCGCGCCGCCCGAGATGCAGCCCTGGATCGACGTCATGTCGATCACGCCGGCGTCCTTGTGGCCGGCGATGGCGACATACATGGTCGGCACGCCGTGGAAGATGGTGGGCTTCTTCTTGGGGATGAGCTTCATCACGGCTTCGAGGTCGAAGCGCGGCAGCATGATGATCTCGGCGCCGATGCGGATCGCGGTATTCATCACCGCCGTCATCGCGAAGACGTGGAAGAAGGGCAGCACGCCCATCATCCGTTCCTGGCCTTCCTTGGCCTGTGGAAACCAGGCGCGCGCCTGCTCGGTGTTGGCCCAGAGATTGTAGTGGGTGAGCATGGCGCCCTTGGGCGAGCCGGTGGTGCCGCCGGTGTATTGCAGCACCGCCACGTCTTCCTTGGGGTCGATGGCGATGGGCTGATAGGCACCGTCATTCTTGACCAGATCCTTGAAGCGGACATGGCGGTCGTCCCACGCGACCTGCGCTTGGTCCTTTTTCTTCGCGATCGGATAGAGAAGGTTCTTGGGGAAGGGCAGCGCATCCTGGATGCCGCCCACCACCAGCTTCTTGAGCCGCGAGCCGTCCAGCATCGCCTTCATCTTCGGGTAGAGCAGCTGGAGGCCGAGCGTCACCATGATGTCGGTGTCGGAATCCTCGATCTGATGCTTCAACTCGGGCTCGGAATAGAGCGGCGAATAGTTGACGACCGTGCCGCCGGCCTTGAGCACGGCGTAGTAGCAGATCACGAAATGCGGGCAGTTCGGCAGGAACAGGCCGACCTTGACGCCCTTGGTCACGCCGATCTTCTGGAAGCCCTTGGCGGCGCGGTTGGTGAGCTTGCCGAGCTCGGCATAGCTGTAGAGCCGGCCGAGGAAATCCAGCGCCGGACGGTCGGCGAAGCGCTGCACCGCCTGATCGAGGTTGTGATAGAGCGGCTTGGGCTCGAAATACTGGTCCCAGCGGATGTCGGCCGGGTAGGATTTCAGCCAGGGAAAGGCGATGACCGGCGTATTCGCGGTGCTTTGCATCTTGGATTTCCTCCACGCCGGATAGTGCCCGAGCGGCACGGCGCGGGCAATCCGGCGCGGCAGGCCGGGGCGCCAAGCGCTGCCGGTCCCGCGGACGGCGGCGTGCTCGTTAACGATTAGGTCCCTCCGCCAGAAGACCTTGCCGCCGAAGGGCGGCGAGCGGGCCTGCGCGCCCGCGCGAAGTTGCGCGGTTACTCGTATCGCAGCGCGTCGATGGGATCGAGCTTGGAGGCCTTGCGGGCGGGGTAGAAGCCGAAGAAGACGCCGACCGCGGCCGAGAAGCCGACCGCGACGCCGATCGCCTGCGGCTCGATCAAGACCGGCCAGTCGCCGGTCTGCGCGATGAGGTGCGAACCGCCGACGCCGATGGCGACGCCGATGAGGCCGCCCAAGATCGAGAGCGTGATCGCCTCCACCACGAACTGAGTGAGGATGTCGCGCCGCCGCGCGCCGAGCGCCATGCGCAAGCCGATCTCGCGCGTCCGCTCGGTCACCGACACCAGCATGATGTTCATGATGCCGATGCCGCCCACGATCAGCGAGATCGCGGCCACCGAGGCGAGCAGCAGGCCCATGACGCGCGTCGATTCGGCGCGCGCCGCCAGGAACTGCGAGATGTTGCGGATGTTGAAATCGTCTTGCTGCCCCTCGGCGAGGCGGTGGCGCTGGCGCAGCAGGGTCGTCACGTCCTTTTCCGCCTGGGCGACGTCGTCGGCGTCGCGCACCTTCACCGTGATCTGTCCGACGAGGTTGCTCTTCACCCAGCGTCCGCCGAGCACGCGCTTCTTGGCGGTGGTGAGCGGGATGAAGGCGGTGTCGTCCTGGTCCTGGCCGAACGGCGTCTGGCCCTTGGCGGCGAGCACGCCGATGATCTGCACCGGCACCTTGTTGATGCGGATGATCTTGCCGATCGGGTCCTCGCCGGGGAACAGCTTCTCGGCCACCGTGGCGCCGATCAGCACCACCTTGCCGGCGCTGCGCGCTTCGAGGTCCGAGAACGGCCGGCCCTGGTCGATCGACCAGTTGCGCGCGGTCATGTAGTCGTCGGTGATGCCGAGCACCGAGGTCGACCAGTTGGCGTTGCCGGCGACGAGCTGGAAGCGCCCCTGCACCGAGGGCGCCGCTACGTCCACGGAGGGAACGTCGCGCTGCAGCGCCTGCGCGTCCTCCTCGGTGAGCGTCTGATTGCTGCCGGTGCCGCCGCGCGCGCCGCCGGTGGTGCGCGAGCCGTTGAGCACGATCATGATGTTGGAGCCGAGGCTCTCGATCGAGGCCTTGATCTGCGATTCCGCGCCGGCGCCGATCGCGACCATGGCGATCACCGACGAGATGCCGATGATGATGCCGAGCGAGGTGAGGATGCTGCGCAGGAGATTGGCGCGGAGCGCCGTCACAGCCGCGCGGAAGCAATCGGCATAGGTCATGCGGCCTCCGGCAGGGCGGCGCCGGGCGCCGTCAGCATCGCCGCGGCCTGGATGGGCTCGGCCACGGCGTCGTCGGCCACCAGCTTGCCGTCTCGGAAACGCAGGATGCGCCTGGCGTGGGCGGCCACGTGTTCGTCGTGGGTGACGACGATGACCGTGATGCCCTCCGTGTTGAGGCGCTGGAACAGCGCCATGATCTCGGTGCCGGTGCGGCTGTCGAGGGCGCCGGTCGGCTCGTCGGCCATCAGCACCTGCGGATTGTTGACGATGGCGCGGGCGATGGCCACGCGCTGCATCTGGCCGCCGGAAAGCTGCGAGGGACGGTGGTCGGTGCGGTTTCCGAGGCCGACCGCCGTCAACGCCTTCTCCGCCGCCTCGCGGCGCTTGCGGCGCGGGATGCGGCCGTAGGTCAGCGGCAGCTCGACGTTCTCGAGCGCGGTGGCGCGCGCCAGCAGGTTGAACTGCTGGAACACGAAGCCGATCTTGGCGTTGCGGATGCTGGCGAGCGCGTCGGTGTCGAGCTGCGAGACGTCCTCGCCGTCGAGCCAATAGCTGCCCGAGCTCGCCGTATCGAGGCAGCCCAGGAGGTTCATGCAGGTGGATTTGCCCGAGCCAGAAGGGCCCATGATGGCGATCATCTGACCCTTCGGAATCGCGACCGTGAGATCGACGAGCGCGCGCACGTCGCCGCCGCCGATGTGGTAGGTCTTGCCGAGTTTCTCGGTGCGCAGAAGAGCCATGGCGTCGCCCGTCAGAGACCGAAGCGGCGGCCGGGGCTGGCGGGTGCGGCGGGGCGCGCGCCCTTGGCATCGGCGCCGACGATGACGTGGTCGCCGGCCTTGATCTCGCCGCTCACCAGTTCGGTGTTGGAGCCGTCGGTGATGCCGACCATGACGCGCACCGCCTTGGGCTCGCCGTTGGGGCCGAGCACGTAGACGGTGCCGCGGCGCGGACCGTCCTGGCCTGCGGCGCCGCGCATCTCGTCGTATTTCGTGCGCTGGTCGGGCGTCAGGATGGCAGCAACGCGGTCTTCGGCCACGCGCCGGAGCTTGGCCGTCTCCTCGCGCATCGATTCCGGCGGCGTGCCGCCTTCGCGGATCTGGCGCATCTTCTGTGCCATCTCGCGATAGATGGCGCGCACCTGCTGCTCCTGCTCTTGGGTCAGCTCCAGCTCGCGCTTCAGGTTCTCGATCTGCTGCTCGCCGCGGCCCTCGCCGCGCCCACGGCCGGGCGCGGCGCCAGGCTCCGCGCGTGGCCGCTCGTCGCTGGCGCGGTCGGCGGCGGGACGTTCGGCGCGGGCGCTCGCGGGCCGGAAGCGCAGCGCGGTGTTGGGGATCATCAAAGTGTCGTCGCGACGCTCGATCTGGAACGTCACGTTGGCGGTCATGCCGGGCAGCAGGCGGAGATCGGGGTTCTGCGTGCTCACCACCACCGTGTAGGTGATGACGCTCGAAACCTCTTTCGGCGCCTTGCGCACCTGGCGCACCTCGCCCGGAAAGCTGCGGCCCGGGAAGGAATCGACCGTGAAGCTGGCGCGCAGGCCGTCGCGGATGCGGCCGATATCTGCCTCGTCCACGTTCACCTCCACCTGCATGCGCTTCAGGTCCTGGGCGATGGTGAACAGGATCGGCGATTGCAGGCTGGCGGCCACGGTCTGGCCCACGTCGACATTGCGGGCGATGACGACGCCGTCCACAGGCGAGCGGACATAGGTGTATTCGAGGTCGATCCGGCGCTGCGTGAGGGTCGCCTCCTTCTGCTGGACGGTCGCCTTCGAGACCTGGATCTGCGCCGCCTGCTCGGCTTCTTTGGCGATCAGGCCCTGAACCTTGGCTTCCGCCTGCTCGAAGGCCGCCACTGCCTGGTCATAGGTGGATTGCGCGATCGCCTTGGAGGGCAAGAGCTCTTTCTTGCGGTCGAGATCGAGCTTGGCGAGGGTGAGGGCGGATTTGGCCTGGCGCGTGTCGCTCTGCATGCTCTGCAAGCGCGCCTCCATCAGCATCACGCTGCCCTTGGCCATCGCCACGTCGGACTCGATCTCCTTCACCTTGGCCTCGAAGGTGGCGGGATCGAGCCGTGCGATGACCTGGCCCGCCTTCACCTCGGTGTTGAAGTCGGCGAAAAGTTGCTTGATCTGGCCCGAGATCTGGGTCCCGACATCGACCGTGATGAGCGCCTTCAAGGTGCCGCTCGCGGTCACGGTGTTCGAGATCGTGCCCTTCTCGATCTTGGCGAGGCGAAAATTCGGCTTCACGGCCGAGGCGTCGCCGTTGGCGTACCAGAACCAAGCGGCGGCGCCGATCGCCGCCAGCCCGATAAGATACTTGCCGGGCCCGAGGACCCAGCCGGTCAATCCGCGGCGTGGTTGTGCCATGACATTTCCTTGGCAGCGGCTCCCACCCATTCGCCCAGGAAGCCCGCGCTTCTCATTATACGCGTTTGGGGGGCGCCTCCGTCGCCCTAATTCGCCGCCTTGCCAGAGGCATGGGGTTCATTATTTATGGGCCGGGCGGGTTCCCTGCCGGGGGCCCGCGCTTTTGTTGCGCGGAATTGAGGAGATCGAGCATGAAGTTCGGGATCGGGCAGGCGGTGAAACGGCTCGAGGACCGGGCGCTGGTGACGGGCGGCGGCCGCTTTACCGACGACGTGGCGTTGAAGGGCCAGGCCCATGCCTTCATCCTGCGTTCGCCCCACGCCCATGCCCGCATCGCGTCGATCGACGTCGCCAAGGCCAAGACCGCGCCGGGCGTGCTGCTGGTGCTGACCGGCGCCGACGTGGAGCGCGACGGGCTCGGCCTGATGCCGTGCATGATCCCGATGAAGAGCCGCGACGGCAAGCCGCGCTATGACACGCCGCGGCCGATCCTGGCGCAGGGCCGCGTGCGCCATGTCGGCGACCCCGTGGCGCTGGTGGTGGCGGAAACCATGCACCAAGCGCGCGACGCCGCCGAGCGCATCGAGATCGAATACGAGGATCTGCCGCACGCGGTCGATACCTACGGGGCGACGCAGAAGGGCGCCGCCAAGGTGTGGGACCACATCCCCGACAACATCGCCTTCGATTGGGAGAAGGGCGACCGCGCCGCAGCCGAGGCCGCCATCGCCGGCGCCCACAAGGTGGTGAAGCTTCGCATCGTCAACAACCGCGTGGTCGTCAATTCGATCGAGGCGCGCGCCTGCCTCGCCGACTACGACGCCGCCGGCGACAAGGTCACGGTCTACACCTCGTGCCAGGGCGTGCACGGCCTCAGGAACCAGATCGCCGACGTGATCTTGAAGATCCCGAAGGAGAAGGTCCGCGTCGTCTCCGGCAATGTCGGCGGCGGCTTCGGCATGAAGCTCTTCCTCCACCCCGAATATGGTTTGGTGCCGTGGGCCGCACGCAAGCTGAAGCGCGCCGTGCGCTGGGCCTCGGACCGCGCCGAAGCCTTCCAATCCGACGTGCAGGGCCGCGACCATGTCAGCTTCGCGGAACTGGCACTGGATAAGGAGTCGCGCTTCCTCGGCCTGAAGATCGAGACTTACGCCAACGAAGGCGCCTATCTCTCGAACTACGCGCCGTTCGTCGCCACCGGCGGCTCCGACATGCATGTCGGCCTTTACAAGACGCCGGCGGTCTATACGCGCGTCGTCGGCGTGGTGACCAACACCGTGCCGATCGACGCTTATCGCGGCGCCGGACGGCCGGAAGCGGCCTATCTCGTGGAGCGCCTCGTCGACGCCGCCGCGCGCGAGACCGGCTTGAGCCCCGACGAGATCCGCCGCCGAAACTTCATCCCGGCGGCGGCGATGCCCTACAAGACCCCGCTCGGCGACGTCTACGACAGCGGCGAATTCCAGGCCTGCATGGAGCAGGCGATGAAGGTGGCCGATTGGGCAGGCTTCGAGGCGCGGCGCAAGGCCTCGGCGGCCAAGGGCAAGCTTCGCGGCCGCGGCATGGCCACTTACATCGAGCGCTGCGGCGGCGGCGGCGCCGAAACCGCGATCGCCAAATTCGATCCCAAGAAGAAGAAGGTCACGCTCTACATCGGCAACCAGGACAATGGCCAGGCGCACATTACGTCCTACACGCAGGTGGTCTCGAGTGCCCTCGACATCGACGCGAAGCACATCGAGATCGTGCAGGGCGACACCGACACCGTGCCCGCCGGCATGACCGGCGGCTCGCGCGCGCTGCCGGTGGGCGGCGCCGCCATGCTCGGCGTCTCCGACAAGGTGAAGGCCAAGGGCAAGGAAGTGGCCAGCCGACTGCTCGAAGCCGCGGTGGAGGACATCGACTACAAGGACGGCAAGTTCACGATCGTCGGCACCGACCGGCGCGCCAGCCTCTGGGAAGTGGCCGAGGCCGCCAACGATCCCAAGATGCGGCCCGAGGGCGCATCGGCCGGCCTCGACGAGCAGTATACGCGCACGCCCGAGGCGCCGACCTTCCCCAATGGCTGCCACATCATCGAGGCTGAGATCGATCCCGACACCGGCATGGTCGTCATCGATCGCTACGTCGTCGTCGACGATTTCGGCGCCATCATCAATCCGCTGACCTTGGCGGGCCAGGTGCATGGCGGCATCGTCCAGGGCCTCGGGCAAGCGCTCCACGAATACACGGTCTACGACAATGATTCGGGCCAGCTCGTCACCGGCTCGTTCATGGACTATTGCATGCCGAAGGCCGACAGCTTTCCGTTCTTCAAGTTCGAGACCCGCAACGTGCGCTGCACGACCAATCCGCTCGGCATCAAAGGCTCGGGCGAGGCGGGCTGCATCGGCGCGTCGCCGGCGATCATCAATGCGGTGGTGGACGCACTGGCGCCGCTCGGCATCCGCCACATCGACATGCCGGCCACACCGCGCGCCATCTGGGAGGCGATCCAAACGGCCCGGGCCGCCCGGCCGCGCGCCGCCGCCGAATAAGCCCGGGGTCAGGATAGACGGGACGATGGAAAAGTTCACAGGTCCTTTCACCGCCGCCGCCGCCGTGGCGCTGCTCGCAGCGGCACTGGCCACGCCAGCGGCGGCGCAGGCCGAACGCAAATGCGAGCTCAACGCCTACACGATCGACGAGGATCCCAAAGGCATCAACATCCGCGGCACGCCCTCGAACCAGGGCAGGGTCGTCGGCGTCATTCGGGTGAAGAAGGACGACGACGTGCAGGTCGACATCGTCGCCGAAAGCAACGGCTGGTTCCGCATCAAGGCCTACGAGCATTTCGCCGTCACGCGCAACGTGAAGATCGATGGCTGGCTGCACGGCTCGCGCCTGGGCTCCGGCCTCATGATCATGCAGGCCGGCAAGGCGTCGGAGCGGCTGCTCGAAGAGCCGTCCGAGCGCTCGAAGACGCTGCTACTCCTCACCTGGGATCCTGGCGAGGACGCCGCCAAGCAGGAATTGTCGGCGGAGCTGCCCGGCGGCAAGCGCGAGAAGATCGATTACGCCAAGATCAAGCATGCGGCGACGGCGATCCTGCTGGCTTGCACCAATGGCTACGTGAAAATCCGCGTCCATAGATACGAAGGGTGGGTCCCCGCCAACCGCCTCTGCGGCAATCCGGTGACGACGTGTAACTAGCGGCCGGGCGCCCCCTAAAGCGCTACCTTCGCGAACGCCTTCTCGTCCACCGTGGCGGCCCAAAGCTCGCCGTGCTCGAGATCGAACCACCAGCCGCGCACGTCGAGGGTGCCCGCGTCGACGCGCTCTGCGATCCACGGGAAATCGTGGAGATTGCGGAGCGAGGCCAGGATGGCGCGCTGCTCGATGTGGCGGGCGCGGCGCTCCGGGTTGGTCGAAAAATCCGGCCCGCGCGGCACCTGGGCGCAGACATGGGCCACCATGTTGACCCAGGGGGCGATGAAATCGCGCCCGAGCGGCTTGCCGCCATTGTGGTCGATCAGCGCCTGGATGCCGCCGCAGCGCGAATGGCCGAGCACGATCAGGTGCTTGACGCCGAGATCGCGCACAGCGAACTCGATCGCGGCGCTGGTGCCGCGGGCGGTGCCGTCGGCGACATAGGGCGGGACGAGATTGGCGACGTTGCGGACCACGAACAGATCGCCCGGCTCGGCATTGGTCAGGAGCGCGGGATCGATGCGCGAATCCGAGCACGCGATCACCAGCACCGCCGGCGATTGGCCGCCCACCACGAGCGAGCGCAGGCGCTCCGGCTTTTGCTCGAAATGCGTGGCGCGGAAACCCCGCACGCCTTCGATCAGCTTCTCGATGGCGGGGAGGGATGGGATCGGCTTCGTCATCGCAAGGGGGTTTCCAGGCTGAGTTCGATGGTCCGGGCATTGACGCGGGTTGCGGGCGCGTCCGCCACGGACTAGGACAACAGAGAAGCCGCCGCGTCAATCGGGTAACGCAACGCATGCCGCCGGCCATGATGCGCGGCTTCGTCCGCCACGAGGGAAACCCCATGACCATTGCCTATTTTCTCGTCTATAGCGGCCCGGCTGAGGCGGGCGACGCCGTCCGCGCCTGGATCAAGGGGGCACCCGCGGCGCTCTTCAAATCCGCCGCCGGCCTCGAGACGCTCGACATTTACGAGCCGGAAAAATCCGTGAGCGACCCCTATCTCCACGACGGGCCGCCGCCGCTCGTCCAGCTCCAGGCCGGCTTCGCGACCAAGGAGGCGCTGCTGGCCCTTCTCGCCAGCCCGGCCTATCGCGGCACCGTCGTCGCCCCCTCGCCGGCGCCGCCCGACAAGGTGACGGCCGTCCACGATGCGATGGAGCAGCATTTCTATCCGGTGGCGGGCGAGACCAAGCCGGGGCCGTTGAAGGCGCCCATCTCCTATGTCGTGCGCTACCAGCGCCCGGCCGACAATGAGAAGGAATTCGGCGACTTCTACACGTCGCATCATCCGCAGATCCAGGCGCGCTTCCCCGGCATCCGCAGCATCATGTGCTATCTGCCGCTCCAATGGAGCGATCCCACGCCGATTACCCAGGCGAGCTATCTCCTCGGCAACGAAGTGGTGTTCGATTCGCTCGAAGCGCTCAACGCCTCGCTCAATTCGCCCGTCCGCCACGAGCTCCGCGAGGATTTCAAGCGCTTCCCGAAATTCAGCGGCAAGAACACGCACTACCCGATGCGGAGGACGAGGTTGAAGGGTTAACGCACTCGATCTGCTCTTCCCCCGTTTGCGGGGGAAGCCGGATGGGGGTTGATCCGCGTGCAAAGCGTCTGGAGCGAGTCGGTGGCCCGACCCCCATCCCACCTTCCCCCGCAAGCGGGGAAGGAGCTCGCAGGCAGCGCCTACCGCGGCAGATGCCTTGCCAGGATCCGCGTGTAGCGCTCGGGGCGGGTGATGTAGGGGTAGTGGCCGCCGCGGGGGAGGCGATAGAGCTTGGCGCGCGGATATTTCTCGCGCATCGCCTTTTGCGCGGCGCGCGGAATCAGCGGATCGTCCACGCATTCGATGATGACGGTGCGCGTTTGCGGCAGCACCGGCGGCGGAACTTCTTTCCCCGTGGCGGTGGCGAGCACGCGCTGCTTGAGGGCCTTGCCGGAGATTAGCTTCCGGCCGCTGTGCAGCAGGATTTGCTTGAGCGTGGCAAAGATCGGCTCCGGCTCGGGCCAGGTCTCGACCGAGCCGAGCACGATGCCCTGGTGAACCTTGGGCGGAAGGCGCCGCAGCATCGCGGGGGGCTTCCGCGCCGGGTTCACCGTGTAGGGATCGGTCAGCGAATTGCCGATGTAGAGCGTCTCGACGCGCTTCGGATGGCGCGCCGCGAACCATTGGCCGAGAAAGCCGCCGAGCGAGGAGCCGACGACGCTCGCCTTGGAAATGCCGAGCTTGTCGAAAAGTGCGGCGAGCCCGTCGGCGAGCTTCAGAATGTTGCCGACCGGCGGGTAGGTGACCGAGACGATGCGGATGCGCTTTTCGAGCGCCACGATCTGGTTCCAGAAAATCTCGGCGGTGCCGAGCGTGCCCGGCAGCATCACGAGCACGGGGGCGCCGCGCTTGCCGCGCGTCTCGATCACGCCCCAAAGTTGGCCGCCGGCGCGCACGGTCTGGACGGGATGACGGCGGCGGAAGGTCTCGATCTTCATGCGGCACTTCTCCAGGGATCGGGCCCCCAAGGGTCGGCATCGAGGGGCCATTTCGGCCGCCGGACGCGAGTGTAGGGCAGGGCGGGAATGTCGAAGGCGATGGCGCCGGGCCCGGCGGTGTAG
>Ga0268299_1002507_pt1 | contig 21529 bp, 18 predicted proteins | sample NOBtaG_FD_193484 | JGI IMG/M metagenome (GOLD analysis project Ga0268299, IMG submission 193484) | Activated sludge microbial communities from bioreactor in Nijmegen, Gelderland, Netherland - NOB reactor | ecosystem: Engineered > Bioreactor > Aerobic > Activated sludge | place: Netherlands... | reverse complement strand
GCCAAACGGAACCCAAACGTCTGGCTCCTCCCCGCTCTCGACCTCGACGCACTCTCAAAAGCCCGCGCAGAACGCGCCACTTCCAGAGAAAGCAAAAGGGGGTACTATGTACCTGCTTTACCCGCTTTCGCGCATGTTTAGCGTTGCCGCGCAGCCGACCCGCTTGCTCCTGTCTTTATTTGTTCCGGGGTGGTAACAGCGCCCCTTCCCTCATTACCCATCGAGGTGCCGCCTTGACCGAGGTCGACGTCGAGCTTCGCGACAGAATTTTTGAATCGATTCAACACAAGCGTTGGCCGGAGTTGGACGAGGCCTGGCTTAGAGTCGTCGAGGGTGCCCCCTTTCCCCTCCACGTCCACGAGGCGGTCATCCAACGCCTCCTCCGCAAGCGCCACACCCAGAAGTTGGCCGAGTTGTACGGGGTCCTCTTCGACACACGGATGAAAGCCAAGGACTGGGAGGGGACGCTCAAGATCGCAGAAGTCATCCTGAACCACGACCCCGCCTCAGAATTCCTTCGCCCGACACTCATCGCGGTCCTTCCTCAGGTTCACGCCGACCGCGACCCCGCCCGCATCGCAGAATTCCTCAAAGTCAGCGGCATCCTCGGTGAGACTCCCGACCTGCGCAAGACCCTCTCCAGATTCGAAGAACTCCTCGGCGCCACCAAGGGTCAGGTCTTCCGCCATCGCACTTGGGGTCTGGGAATTGCCCGTTCGCTCGACACGGCGAGCGGCAAGGTCGTCATCGACTTTGAACTCAAGAAGGCACAGACGATGACGCTGGACGGCGTCCGTCAGTTCTTGGAGCGCATCCCCAAGGACCACCTTCTCGCCAAGATGGCTTCCGAACCGGATGAACTTAAGTCCTTTGCATTCGCTGATCCAGCCGGACTGATCCGTCTCGCCCTCAAGAGCTTCGGCTCCAAGCAGAAGGTCTCCGACCTAAAGCGCACGCTCACCACGCGCTTCCTGACTGAGGACGAGTACCGCCGCTGGTGGACCAAGGCGAAGGAGGACATCAAGCTCGACCCCTATCTCGACCTAACCGGGACCGGCGTGAACGCGACGCTGATCCTGCTATCGCAGCCACGCTCCTTCCTCGATGCCGTCATCGGGCGCATTTCCGGCCCGAAGTCGATGGAGGACCTCCGCAATGCGATGCGCGACATCCGTCTGCACGGGGAGGAAGCCGAGCTCTCACCGACGGACGTTCAGCGCCTGCACAAGATTTTCACCGATCCGGTTCAGAGTTCCAGCACATCGTATCCTGAGAAGCTGAATCGCGGGCTCATCTACGGGGAGTTCGAAGAGATCTTCGGCGAGCTGGCGAATCCGTTCGATCTCGACGCACTCCTTCAGGATCGCGAGATCGCGGACGTCATGGCCCTTGTGGAGGAACCGGATTCACGCCGCACGGCGCTCGATCATCTCCTCAAGACACGCCCGGATGATTGGCCCACGCTCGTGCACGAGTGCTTCGTCCACCTCGACACGCGTTCCGCCTCTTGGGCGGAAAAGGAACTCGCGCGTCAGGGCAAGGCAGACGAACGCCGCTTCGCGATCGAGGCCATCCTTGGTCGTCCCGACAAGAATCCCGAACTCTTCATCTGGGCCGTGCGTAACGTCTTCGAAGGGACGTGGAATCTCGGCGAAGGCATCGCGCCTGTTCCTCTTCTCATGGAGGAAATCCTCGCGCTTGCGGATCAGTATCACGCCGACAGCCTCTCCGAGGACTCGACCGTCGCCGCCCCCGCGAAGTCCACGCTGACACGCCTGCGCGCCTTCGTTCAAGAGGGTCAGGGACGCCAGATGCGCCGCGTCGTCTCTGCATGTACACCGGAAGAGGCGCGAAAGCTCCTCACGCGCATCCAGCTCCACAGCGCACTTGCCGCGCCGTTCAAGGAAAACGTCGAGCGACTCATCATCGCCGAACACCCAGGCCTGCGACGCGCCAGCAAGCAGGAAATCGAGGAGGAGCGCAAGAAGCCCCCGTTCCACTACACGATCGCAGAATCCGTCGAGAAGAAACGCATGGAACTTTCCCATGTGCTCTCGACCGAGATCCCGCTCTCTGCAGAAGCGATCGCCGTAGCTCGTGCTCTGGGTGACCTTCGCGAAAACGCCGAATACCACGCTGCCAAGGATCGTCAGAAGACGCTCATGCTCATGGCAGCGGAGTTGGAAGACCTCATCGCTCGCGCGCGCATCATCGAACTCGACAGCGTGCAGACGAACGTCTCCCGCTTCGGCACCTCGATCCGTCTGCGCCGTTTGGAGGGCTCCGATGAAATCGAGTACACACTCCTTGGCATGTGGGAATCAGACGCACGCCAAAACGTGTTGTCATACCTGACACCCCTCGGCAGCCAGCTCATGAACCGCTCGGTGGGGGAGACGTTCACCGTCACCACTCCGGATGGTCGCAAGGAGCAGTTCGAGGTACTTGCCATCGAACGGGCGAAGTTTGCCCCGGTAGGATAAGAAAGGATCGGCCGCCGCGGAGGGACACCAACGCGGCGGTCGTCCACCCATGAAAGAATCGCGCGAAAATCGCAGGCAGGCTAGGGCACTCCGCACGGGGAGCGCCAAAGGGCGCCGCACCGTTCGCGATGTCTCAATCCTCCTCCTTGTTCTCGCGCTCGGCGGCATGGTGATTTATCTCACGCCGTTCCGCGTCTTCGAGGCTCTCACCAGCCGCACCGCACTCATCATCTACATCGTCATGGTCGCCGAGTACCTCTTCATCAAGAGCACCGATCGCACGCGCATTTATCGAATCGAGAATCAGCGCCTGCGCGATCATCGCCATAATCTCGAGGCACTCGCCAAGGAATCCATTTCGGCCCTCGATGAGGCGGCACCCCGCCTCCCTGATGGAGAGGAATCCGAAAAATGGCGCGCGCGGATTGATAGTTTGAAGGAGCGCATTCGCAAGCTCCTATGATCGTGCTCGCCCCACCGACAGCCCACCACACGTTGAACCCCAAGCCCCCTCTCACGGAGTCGGTTCCAACATGGACATGACGCAGGTAGCCCTCATCCCCGGTGACGGCATCGGCCCGGAAATCGCCGCCGCCGTTCGCGCCATCTTCGAGGGCGCCGAGGCACCCGTCGAGTTCATCGAAGCTCAGGCAGGGCTTGGCTGCGTCGAGAAGTTCGGCACGGGCTGCCCGCAGGAAACGCTCGACCTGATCGCGGAGAAGGGAATCGCTCTCAAAGGTCCGACGGCCACACCCATCGGCGGGGGACACAAGTCGGTCAACGTCACTATTCGCAAGGCCCTCGATCTCTACGCCAACGTGCGCCCCGTGCGCACTCTGCCCGGGGTGGAGACGCGCTATCCGGGCATCGACCTGATCATCGTGCGCGAGAACATCGAGGATACCTATGGGGGCATCGAGCACATGCAAAGCGCCGACGTCGCGCAGTGCCTCCGCCTGATCACACGCCCCGGCTGTCTCAAGATCGCCCGCCATGCCTTTCGCATGATGCGCACGCAGCAGCGCAAGCGACTCGTCTGCGTCCAGAAGGCGAACATCATGAAACTTACCGACGGTCTATTCCTCGACGTTTTCCGCGAAGTGGCAAAGGAGTTCCCCGACGTCGAAGCACAGGAAATGCTCGTTGATAACTGCTGCATGCAGCTCGTCACCAAGCCCCAACAATTCGATGTCCTCCTGCTTCCCAACCTCTTTGGCGACATCGTCAGCGATCTCGCGGCCGGATTGGTCGGCGGGTTGGGGATCGCGCCAGGGGCTAATATCGGTGACCACTGCGCCGTTTTCGAGGCGGTCCACGGCACCGCCCCGGACATCGCTGGAAAGGGACTCGCCAACCCGACGGCTCTTCTCCAAAGCAGTATCGCCATGCTGAGGCACCTTGGCCTGCTCGGGCACGCCGACCGAATCCAGCGAGGACTGGTCAACGCGCTTCAGAGCGGCGTACGAACCCGTGACCTCGGCGGGAAGGCCGGGACGCTCGACTTTACAGAGGCCGTTGTCCGCGAAATCCAAGCGATTCCCCTCCCCGAAGGGGACGCCAGCGCCGAATCCCCCGCGAAGGGCTCGAGCGAGGAAGCAGTCCCCTCCTCACCCAAGCCGCGCCGCAAGGTCCTCGGGTTCGACATTTTCGTCCAGCACGACGGAATCCCTGCCATGCCGGCCACCGCTGGGCCGTTCAAGCTAACCATGATCAGCAACCGCGGGACGAAAGTCTTCCCGGGCAAGGCCCCTAACATCCTCCTGGTGGACGTGCATCGCTGCCGCTACGAGCCCGCGACCACGGGCGCGGAGACGACCGACTCGGACGTCTCGAACGCGATTCGCGAGCTCGAAAAGTCCTGCACTTGGGTGCACATCGAGAAGCTACATTCGTTTAATGACAAACTCGGTTTCGGCCTCGCGCAGGGACAATCATCCTGAAAGAAGCCCGCAAAACCGCGGTTTTCGGCGGATCATCGCCTCCGGAGAATTGCTGACGACCAGACCGCCCCGCCCCCGCAGGGCGGTTTTTCGTTGTCCCCTTTTGTCCCAACCATCACGGTCCCGACAACGTAACAGGCTCGATCACACTCTCACAGGAGGTCACCCCATGTCCTCGGAGGTGAGCCCATCCGGCGTCGAAGAACGTATTCGCCGGCTCGAATCAAAATTTGACGACTACCAGAAGGCAGCCAGCTCCCTAAGGAGCACGTCGCGGGTGATGTCACTCATCCTCGTCATGACCTCTGTTGGCCTCGTCATTCGGATGCTCATGCCCCTCGTGGATCTCTACGAGAATCGCAACGTCTTGGCAGCGCACATGGTTAAGGACCTCGAGGCCCGAGTCCTTCCCACGGTCAAGATCCAGGCAGAGAAGCTGTACGAGGAGGACCTCAAGGATTGGCTCGATGCCGAGATGAAGGTCCGCCGTGACAAGACGCTCCCGAAGGTCATGAGCGCCATGGAGGCCGAAGCAGGCCAACTGCTCACGGACCTGACCAACGGCATGCAGGCACGTCTTGGGACAGAAGCGGAGAACTTCAACTCCCGCACACTCGCCCGCCTCGAGAAAGAATTCCCGGATCTTGCGAACGATGAGCAAGCCAAGGAACTCCTGATGAAGATGCAGGAGGGGTTGGAGTCGGCGAGCGACCGCATTCTGGACGACTTCTTCTCGATGCATCGCGCCGCGCTGCTTCAGATGGGTCAAACCTATGACAAGATCAATGTCCCCGATGACGTGGCCGGCATGTCGAATGACGAACTCGTTCATTTGGCGCTGGGGCAGCTGGCGGACATCGTCGCTGTCCGATTTGACATCGAAGGTGAGCTTACTCTTAACGCGGATGGCGCGGCGACAGATGCCGCGTCCCCGGCGCCCTGACGCGGAAAGGAACGAACTCAATGTCCAGCGAAATCAAAGCGATCGAATCGCTCGAGCGAAAGATCGAAGAGCAGATCGAGAAGGCAAACAAGTCCAGGACCCAGATGATCGTGATCGTGGGTGTTCTCATCCTGCTACTTGGCGGCTACCTCACCGTCCTCGGCAATCAGGTGGAGAGCCTCACCAGACCGGAAGATGTCTCGGGAATGGCGGCAGACGCGATCAAGAACCAGATCCCGGGCATTCGTCGTCAGGTTGCCGCGGAAATCAAGACGCAGGCACCCAAGGCGCTCGATCGCGCCGTGGACACATTCCTCTCCGAAATCCCCAAGGGTCGCGAAAAGGTACACAAGCTCGTGGATGCGCTCGTTGATGACCAGATGCGCGCCATCAATCGCGAACTGGACCTGATGCTTGACGAGGCATTGAGCAAGCATGGCGGCGAGATTCGCGGCCTGCTGCGCGAGATCAAGCAGCCTGACGGCCAGAAGCGATTCGAAGACTTTATGTACAACACCCTCTCGGAACAGCTCTCCTCTCCGACGATGCGTACCGACGTGGAAGGCTACGGGATTTTCCTCGTACGGCTTGCCAACCGCCTCGACCAGTTGGTCACTGCGGATCCAAGCTCTCTCTCGTCCGCTCAGCGTGCTGAGTTGAACTTCCTCATCTCCCTGCGCGAAATCAGCAAACGCTCGCCGAAGTACAAGCAGACCAAGATGGACGCGAGCGTCTCTGACGAGGTCATCATCAAGACCCAGCCCAAGACATCCTCGACCCCCGCCAAGAAGTAATCCTGGCGCACAAGCGCGGAGCAGGGCCGAAGAACGCAAGAATCCCCCGCGATCACTCGCGGGGGATTCTCTTTGTCCCTCAGATTGATGCATTCAGGTCCGGCTTACTTCATCGACACGAGCAGCGCATCGAGATCCTTCGAGGCCTTCGCAAATCCCGCAAACGCACCCTCGAGTACCTTGCGGTCTGCGAGGTCCACGCCACCCAGACGAACTGCTTCGAGCGGGTCCTTGCTTCCGCCGAGGCGGAGCATGTCGAGGTACTGCTCGCAGCCCTTCTGGCCCGAGAGAATCTGCTGGCAGAAGAGAAGGGCAGCGATGAAACCCGTCGAGTACTGATAAACGTAGAAGTTGTAGTAGAAGTGCGGAATGCGCGCGAATTCACCAGCGATGCGGCGATCCGCATTCACGTTCGGTCCGTAGAACTTGGCATTCAGATCGTAGTACCTTTCCGACAACCAGTCCGCTGTGAGTGGCGTGCCCGCAGCGTCCGCCTCATAGATCATCTTCTCGTACTCTGCGAACATCGTCTGGCGATAAATCGTACCACGATAGGACTCGCACAGATGGTTGAGCACGTACGCCTTCAAGCGGACATCATCGGTCGTCTTCATCAGGTAATCCGTCAGAAGATTCTCCGCGGTCGTGCTGGCGATCTCGGCGACGAAGATCGTGTAGTCCGAGTAGCGGCTCGGTTGGTACTTGTTCGAGAGCCACGAATGCACTGAGTGGCCCAGCTCATGCGCGAGCGTGAAGACATCGTTCAGTGTCCCCTGATAGTTCAGGAGAATGTACGGCGATGAATCATAGCAACCACCCGAGTACGCGCCGGAGAGCTTGCCCTTGTTCTCGTACACGTCGATCCAGCGTTGCGCGAAGCACTCCTCGACGGCCTGCATGTATTCGGCGCCCATGGGCTTCATCGCTGCCTTCACCCATTCGACGGCCTTATCGTACGGAATCTCGAGGTGGTACTCCGGCACGATGGAGACGTGCATGTCCCACATGTTCAACGCATCCAGACCCAACGCGCGGCGACGGACCTCGAGGTAATCGAAGAAGTAGGGCAACGCGCCGTGCACTGTCTCGATCAGCGTCGTGTAGATCGCCTTCGGCAGGTTGTTCGGGTGCAGCGCTGCGTCGAGCGCAGAGTCGAACTTGCGGACCTTCGCATCGAAGTTCATCACCTTCACGGAAGACGAGAGCGTCTTGGCCGTCGTGTTCCGGAAACCCGCGTACGTGTCATAGAGCGCCTTGAACGCGTTGTGGCGGAGCGTGCGATCGGGATTCTGCAGATGCGCGCCGTAACGACCGTTCGTCAGTTCGTGCATGTTCCCCTTCGAATCGGCGATCTTTGGGAACTTCATGTCGGCGTTCGTGAGAAGCGAGAACGTCTCATACGGCGCCATGAAGATTTCGCCCGCCTGGGAAAGGATCGTTTCCTCCGCCGTCGAAAGCGTGTGCGGCTTCTGCCGCAGCAACAGGTCAACCACGCGAACGAAGGGCTTCATCTCGGGGGTTGCCTGCCAGGCCTTCAGCGTTGCTGTGTCCAACGCGAGCAGTTCCGGGCGGACCCACGCCAGCTTCGAAAACACTTCGACGGCGCGCGACTGCACGAGGCTCTTGCGCGCCTGGTTGGCGGTCTCCTCGGTGTTCTCGTCCGCGCGGTGCGATGAGTAGGAGCGAAGCTTGCCCGCGAGGCGGTGCAGCTTGTCCTCCTTCGTGTAGAAGTCTGCGAGGGCGGCGGAGGAGGTGAGCTTGCCCTTCTGCTCGGCGAGAGTTTCACCCAGCTTGGTGAACTCTTCCAACTCACGCTCAAAGTCAGAGATCGATGGATAGATTCGTTCGAGATCCCATGTGTGCTCGATGGCGATCTCCGTCCGGTTCTTGATCTGGGATGCTGATGCCTCGGTGCTCATTACCTGCTCCTGAGTTGTCATGAAAGTGTATCCAGTGAGAGTTTGTTATGGGGGCGGCGCAACCCGGCTTTCCCGGTGATCGATACGAAGTCCAGCCTCCCCTCCTTCACAACATCGCAGATTTCCCGGGGCACATCGCCAGTTTCGTTGGCACGGTTCTCGATCCCAAGTGCCATCCGGCGGGATCGCCCCACGGCGAATCGGGTAAGACTAGAGCTTGGCAGCACAGTCAAGACACGCTTAACTTTCAAGGAATCAGCGTAATGAGACCAGTCGCTACGCAGGGAACGGTTGCGCGGAGCAACAATACGGGCCCAACGCAGTCAATGAAATCGAACCCCGCCAAGGAACCACCGATGGCACCGGACCGCATGGAAGAGGACGCATACTTCGACGAGGCGCCGCAGGCAGCGCTCCGCACCCTGGGCATTGAACCGGTCGTGCGCGAACTCCTCAATCGGATCGGCGAGGACCCCGACCGCGAGGGGCTCCTGCGCACGCCGACCCGCGTCGACAAGTCGATGGCGTTCCTCACCGCTGGCTACACGATGAACCTCGAGACCCTCGTGAACGACGCGCTCTTCGCGGAAGAGTATGGCGGGATGGTCGTCGTGAAGGACATCGAATTCTACTCCATGTGCGAGCACCACATGCTGCCGTTCTTCGGTGTCGCGCATGTGGCATACATCCCGAACGGTCAGGTAATCGGCCTCTCCAAGATTCCACGAATCGTCGAGATGTTCTCCCGCCGCCTCCAGTTGCAGGAGCGCATGACCGCGCAGATTGCGGACTGCCTTGTGGACACGCTCAAGCCCCTCGGCGTCGCGGTAATCACCGAGGCCCGCCACCTCTGCATGATGATGCGCGGCGTGGAGAAACAGAACAGCTCCACGATGACTTCCGCGATGCGCGGCGAATTCCTGACCAACCCTCAGACGAGAATGGAAGTGATGAACCTCGTCAGCCAAGCGCGGCGGTAAGCTGGTTCCTCCAAGGTCACTTTTTGATCAGCTGACGCCACGTCACATTTGGTGCTGTCGCAGGAGCAAAGTTCGCACAGGTTTGGCGACGCGGTGGAGCCTCGCTCCCGCCCAGTGACCCGCCCCCAGAGCGGTTTCGCTGTCTGCTTGCCCGAGGCGCGGTCAGGATTCCGTTGCACTTTAAAGTTGATCGCGCGCGAGGAATGATTTCCCTCGGCCTGGTAGAATCAGTCATCGCGAGTCCGAATGCGCGAACGACACGCGGGCCGCAGGTTGACCCCGCCGGGCAGCGCGAAGGGTACGCATTCACTGGGTCCGACGGCCCATATCTGCGCGTGATTGCGGTGGCATTTCCTTTACTTCAAGAGACGCCGGACTTCGCCTCAGTCATCACTGCTTACTCCATCCGAGAGTCCGGCGGCGCGGCACCGAAGAATCGGTAACTCGGTTGCGAAGAAATGCGAACGCCATGAAGACAGCAACCGAACGACAGATCGACGAGTTCTTCGCCGAAGCGCTCCGAATTCAGGCCGCTGAACCACCGCCCGTGCGGCGTAAACCCACAGCGTGGGGAAGCCGTCGACATTTCTGAAATCGGACTCATCGGGTCGACACCGTCTGGAACCGAAGTCCTCGTCGACGAATATCCCGATGGGACCATTTGCGCTTTGATCCTGAAGCCCGAGATTCTTATCCACGCACTTCTGGCGCTGGTTGTTTCCCGGGAGCAGGACGAGATGTCGGGCGACGTACACTGATTCATCAGACGTACGATGGCGCTCACTCAGGCTGAATTGGCAGCCAGGATCGGAACCTCGCGCGAGAAAGTTACTCGCATGGAGGCGGGAGCAATTCCCGTCTCAATCTCCGATGCGGGGCGATGCGCCATCATCGGGCGATGTATTGGCTGCGTGAACTAAACGTGACTCCGGAGAGTCACAAGTTCCTCAGCGACGCACTCGGGTTGCCGGGCAAGACCACTGGCCGCACATCGTCAACAAAACGCGGGACGCGTAAGGGCGATGTCGGGCCATCGTTGCCTTTCAGGGTATCACGCAACTACTGTGTGGGCATCGCTTCGCGGGGCTGAATCGGCTTCCGAAAATGCTGCGCGATTTTGATGACCGCATGGGATGAAGTATCCCCCATTTCTCTTTGCTCCCGCACACCTAAACGGAACACCCTGTCGTAGTCCCATTCCGACCGGGGGTTTCTGTCATGCCGGAGAAAGTTTCGATCTTCGTCGAGGGCGCACCGTCCGCCTATGGCCACTTCGCGCAGGCGATCAAGCTCGGCGACACCGTGCACATCTCCGGGCAACTCCCGATCGATCCGCAGACGAACAAGCTCGTGGCGCCGGATGCCGCCACACAGGCGCGCACTGTGTTCAACTACCTCACGTCCATCATGCAATCCTGCGGAGGCCAGCTCTCCAACGTGCTCTCCGTGCGGCTCTACTTGATCGACCTTCGCGATCACGCCGAGGTGGACAAGATCTCGCGTGAGTTCTTCTTCTTCATCCCACCGGCGCGAACCGTGGTCGCGGTCGCAGCGCTTCCGTTCGGAGCCCGCGTCTGCATCGATGCAACTGCGCAACTGACTTCCTCAGAGATTCCGGGCGCGTCCACCAGTCGTCGTATCTGATCATTCCCAACACATCCGCTCGAGGTCACCGTGGCCAAAGCCATCAAGTTCGTCGTCATGGGGAGCGTCGCTCTCCTGCTCATCTGGGGCACCGTCACTGGGGTAATCCCCTGGCGTCGGATTCTGGGGATCTCGCGAACCGTGGTCGGCAACGCCGCACACACGGCGGGGCAGGCCGCGGGAAACCTCAGCACGGGCGGCGGTCCCTCGAACGTCGGCGGGCCAGCGGCCGCAACGCAATGTCGCGAAAATCTCACGCGGATCCACACGGCGAAACTATCCATCCGATCGAAGACAGGAATCGAAGTGAAGGATGTGAGTTGGGACGCCGTCGTGAAGGAAATGGGAGGCCGCATGCCCAAGTGCCCAAGCGGCGGAACGTACTCGATCGGCACGATGCAATCCCTCCCGTCGTGCAGTGTCGGTGCGAACGGCAACACCGACGGCACCGACGATCACCAGATCCGGAAATGATCATCCGCGCGGTCTGAAGTTTTTTTCCCGTAACGATCTTGACAGTGTAACGGGGGGAGGCGGATGCCTCGACGCAAGTCCACGCGCCGCCCCGTGTGGAGCCAGTTTCCCTCTCCTGTCGAGGCCGTGCCATGCTTCCTGTTTCCCAACTCCGCGGTGCTTCCGTCGCCCTGATCTCGCCGATGACTCAATTCGGCAGCGAAATCGTCATCGATATCCCCGCATTCCGACGGCTCTGCGCGACGGCAATTGACGCAGGTTGCACAGGCCTCCTTGTCGGCGGCACCACAGGTCAGTCCTGCACGCTCCTCCACGATGAGCTCCTGACCCTCACTCAGGAGGCGTGCACGTTCGGTCGCGACTATGCAGCGTCGCTCGGTCGTCACATCAACGTGTTTGCCGGTGTGGCCGCGAACGCGACGCACGAGGGACTCGCGCTTACGCGCAAGCTGTTCTCGGCGACCGACGTCGAGGCGCTCCTGCATGTCACGGGATACTACAACAACCCCCCGCAAGAGGGTCTGCGCAAGCACTTCGAACTTATGGCGGACGCGGCAGCAGAATTCGGACGCGGCATCATCCTGTACAACGTTCCGTCGCGCACGAAGTCGAACCTCGAAGCGCGCACCACGATCGAGCTCGCGCGTCACCCGGCCATCCTCGGCATCAAGGAAGCCAGCGGCGACCTTGCCCAAATTCGCGCCATCGCCGAAGGCACCGACCGCAAGTCCTTCGCCATCCTCGCGGGTGAGGACGATCAGGTCGTCGAGATCATGCGCCTCGGAGGGATCGGCGTCATCAGCGCCTCCGCGAATGTTTGGCCCCGCGAGTTTCAGGTCATGACGGAACTCGCGACGGCGGGCCTCTGGAATGCCGCAGAGGAATTGCAGGCCGCTCTGCTTCCGTGCGTCCGCGCCGTGTTCGCTGCCAAGAACCCAATTCCCCTGCACTACATGTTGGACAGCCGTCTGCGTCTGCCACTCGTGGAATTGGGTGATCTCGAAGAGCCGACGCGCGCTCGCGCGCTCGAACTGATCCATGCGGCGGGGGAGATCCTTTGCTTTCCCCACGTCGGGGCGCACTTCGGGCTCTCCATGATCGAGACCGGCTAAATCTGCAGCACTGATTGTTGGTTTGCAAGTCAAGTGATATCAGTAGTGCGCAAGTCTGTCATTGATTTGTGGCGGATATTGTGCATCTTTCCCGCCCGCACGAGTGCGAGCCAAAATCCCGGAACGGAAAGTGCTCCCCACCACGGCGGATACAATAAAGCGCCCTGACTTACCCATCGAGGAGTCGGTATGTACGTTGAAGTGATCAAGACCATCGTCAAACACGGGCAGGCCGAGGCCGCCCGGCGCACGCTCGACAAGTGGATCGCCGCCGCCCGCAAATCCCCGGGGCACCTGTGGGCCAGCTACTTCTCTCCCGAGGACGTCGCACCTGAGGCCATGGAAGGATTCCAGATCGAAGATCCGGAGCGCACCTTTTTCATCATGATGGCCTGGGAGAACGATCAAGCCGTCGCGGATTTCGTCCGACGCTATCACGCGGGACCGGTGAACCTCCTGCCCGGTCAGGAAGTTTATGTCTGCGGCCACTTTCAGGCCTGATCAACTTTCGCCTCGAAGTTCCAAAGGGACCGCCTCACCGCGGTCCCTTTCGTTTTGCGCACACGCCTCCCACAGCGCGAGAACGTCGTCATGGCGAACGCGCATGAACTCACCGAGATTCTCAAGAACGCAGCCCACGATCGGGGCTTGGCGTGGTTTGGAGTCGCAGAGGCCACCGCGCTCTCGGAGGATGAGGAGCACCTTCGCGCGTGGCTCGCGGAAGGGCGTCACGGCACGATGGCGTGGCTCGAGAAAGACCCATCCCGCCGTGCCGACCCGCGTCTCGTGCTCGACGGATGCCGCAGCGTCGTCGTGCTCGGACTGAACTATCTCTTCGAATCGTTTCCTGCGGAAACCGCGGATGCACCCACGGGAGCGATCAGTAAGTACGCGCGCACTCGCGACTATCATCGAGTGTTGGAACGGGAGCTTCGCACACTGGTGCGTGTGCTCGACGAGGCCGCTCCCGGAACCAAGTCGAGAGGGCTCGTTGACTACGGCCCCGCGCTCGAACGCGCGTGGGGGACACGCGCGGGCCTCGGCTTCATCGGCAAGAACACGATGCTCATTCACCCGCAGGAGGGGAGCTTCCACTTCCTCTCGGTCCTGCTCACGACCGCCGAACTGGAAATCACCCAACCCGTCCAGCCGATGACCGATTGCGGAGCCTGTCGCCGCTGCATCGATGCGTGCCCGACGGGTGCGATCACAGAGCCATGGAAACTCGACGCGAGGCGATGTATCTCGTACCTGACCATCGAAGAAACAGGCCCGATCGACGAGTCCTACTGGCCGCAGTACGACGGCTGGCTCTTCGGGTGTGACGTCTGCCAGGACGTCTGCCCCTACAATCGATCGCGCGCGCCGATCGCGGGTCCTGATTCCCCGCTGGGGCCTCAGATTGTCCCTGCGGAGTGGAAGCTGGCGGATATGATCGGGATCACGGAGGCCGAGCTGGAATCGATCCCTGTCGCGACCCCATTGAGGCGTGCGGGGCGTGACTCGCTCGCGCGCAACGCAGCCATCGTCGCCTCGACTCGCGGCGGAGAGGGGGAAGCGGAAGCCCTTCGCACCTTGGCCTCCGATGAGCAGCGACCCGAGTGGCTGAGAAAGATGGCCGCCCGAATCGCCGAACGACTTCGGAAACCCTAGCAAATCGTGTCGATTCCGTAAGTCGCGAAAATGAAATCGCGCGCGTGGCGATTCGGTCTTGCTGTCAGTCCTGCATCAGCGGTCTTATACTAAACTCATCACCGAGAACTTACTTTCAGGGAGCACCCTTCCCATGTGGCGCATCCTAACAGTCGATGACGAACCCGATGTCCGCGCGATTATCGCGGCAACGCTTCGTTCAAAATTCGAAGTCTTCGAAGCGAAGGACGGACTGGACGCGCTCGAGAAGATCAAGCGTGTCGAGCCGGACTTTGTCATCATGGACGTGATGATGCCGCTGATGGACGGGTTCCAGTCCTGCGAGGCGATCCGCAAGGACCCGGTCTACCACAGCCTCCCCGTGCTATTCCTCACGGCGCTTGGCACGAAGGACGACATCAAGAAGGGCTACAACGTCGGGGCGAATCTGTACCTGACGAAGCCCTTCGATCCGATGCGCCTCCTGAAGAACATTGAAGTGTTCTTTGACACCACGCCACCGCCCCGGACGAAGAAGCGCCACACCTACGAAGAACTCATCGAGGCCGAGAAATCCGGAAAGCAGCCCGTCGCCCCCGGCGCGGCGGAATTCGCTACGGACACGGGCGATCGCGAAACGGTCATGGAGGGTGTGCGCCGTGCAACGCCGTCGCAGGAAACGTGGAAGATGGCCCCCATGCCTTCAGGCACGTCGGGGCCCGCAGGTGATAACAAGCGCTCCCTGCCTCGTATCCTCGCCGTCGATGACGACAATTCGATCCTCGATGTCATGCGTCTGACTCTCGAAGGGGTCGTCGAATTCACGTGGGCGAACGACGGCATCGAGGCAATCGAGAAGCTCGTCAAATTTCAGCCCGACATCCTGATCATCGACGTCATGCTTCCCAAGATGAGCGGCTACACACTCTGCCAATCGCTGCGATCCAACGCAGCATTCTCGTCGCTCCCGATTCTCGTGTGCTCTGCCAAGGGCGGTGAACGTGACATTCAGTACGCTCGCCGCATGGGCGCGAACGACTATCTGGTGAAGCCCTTCGCACCCGACGCGCTGATCCAAAAGATCAACGACATGCGCAACATCCCTGGGTTCCGCGTGCGGACAAAGACGCTCTCGATGGATCAGGTTGACGCGATCCTCGGCCCGCGCACCCAGGAAAACCTCGACGTCTTCGAGGCCGACGAAGAAGCGCGCCACACCGAGGGTTCGCTCTCGCACGATGCGCCGCGCAGCGGCAAGAAGGCCATGACCGAGTTCCTCAAGAAGGAAGGGCAGAAAGAGGCGTTCGACAAGGTCGATCCCAAGAATGAGAAGAAGCGCACGAGGCTGCTCTTCGGATTCGGCAAGAGCAACGAGGAGTAAACGTGGTCGGCGCGATTCGCTCCGCCATGTTCGATGTTTGGTCCGTCCTGTTTCCCCAGGTCTGCATCGCGTGTTTAAAGTGCCTCGGTCCCTCGGCGGATGCGCCGCTCTGTGCCTCCTGCGCGGATGCGATGGTCATCATCCCGCTCGAGACCTGTTGCGGCCACTGTGGTGCTCCGGACCTCGCGCCTATTCCCGGTCGCGTCCCGCGCTGCGAGAACTGTGTCCGCCTGCCGGACACGTTTAAGGGCGCCCTCTCCGCCTTTCCATACGATTCCCCCGCAGGCGCGATGGTGCGTCGCCTCAAGTACCAGAATCTCGAATGCGCCGCGAGATGGCTCGCCGAGTTCTCTCTTCCCGCCGCGGATCCATTCATCACCGAACGCGCACGCCCCGACATCATCGTGCCCGTCCCGATCACTCTCATGCGTGAGCTGAATCGCGGATTCAACCAGGCAGAGGAACTCGCGGATGCCTTCGCCAAGCTCTACGGGATCCACCATGAGCGCCACGCGCTGAGACGTGCGAAACGGACTCCTCCGCAGGCGCGCATGGCTTCCATCTCCGAACGCATTCGAAATGTGACTGGGGCATTCCGCGTGGTCGATCGGGAGGCGGTCGCGGATAAACGCGCACTACTGATCGACGACGTGATGACGACGGGTGCCACGGCGGCGAGCGCTGCGGCCGCGTTGCTCGAAGGTGGCGCGGCGGCGGTGTACGTCTTCACCCCGGTGCGCGGCGGGGCGCGAAAGAACTAGTTCGATCACACCACGCTGCGGCGTCTCTCCACACGACGCGCGCGGGGCTGCATCATCGCAATGAAGGCGGCAATCGCCGCGCCGATCGCGCTCAGGTACAGTCCCACGCGATAGGTCGGAGGCTCATACACGAGACGGACACGCCTGTCATAGAGGTGATCCTGCGGGACGACAGCATGCACCGCGGAGATCCATTCCACCGGCCAACGCCGCCATTGGTCTCCGGTGATATACCACCCGGGATACGCGCCCAAGGTGACGATGATATCGCTGATCGGCATCGTCGAACCGAGGTCCACGACGATCGAGTTGGGCGTGGGCACGTGCGTCTCCAGACGCGGCCACGGACGAGTCCAATCGGGGGCATCGCCATACTGAATCGCTTCCGTTGTGCGGCGATTCTGGAATCGCTTGCCGCGCGTTCGCACGGGGCCATCGAACAGGGAGAAGTCCACCCCTCGAGCCGCGTCGCGCCAAAATGCCGACCCGACCCACATCGGATTGCGCCGCAACTCGAGTCCACCGGGGGAGAACTCGGGCGCGATTGGATAGAGCTCCTTGTCATAGAGCAAATTCGGATCGTCCGCATCGACCCAGAGGTACCGAATTCCGATCAGCGAAAGGAACAGCGGGTCCGGTCGATACCACCGCATGTTGCGATTGAAGTAGAGAAGGAAGTCCTTCGTCCGCAGGGTCGGAGAGAGTCCCTCCTCGTAACCGTCCTCCATGCCGAACCGCGAAACGATATTCATGTTGGGCTGTTGGCGGAACCAACGTCGCAGCAGCGGATTGCCCTGCGAAATCGAAGCGCTCAACTCACGTTCATTCTTCGCCACGAATTGATCGTCCAACATCTGAAGTCGGAACACACGCGTGTCGAGATTCGGCTCTCCCTTAGGAGGTGCACTCGCGATCTCGTGCAGCAGCGGTTGGCTCGGCACGGGGAAGCGGAACTTCTCCTGCAGCGATGGAACGTACAGCGCAAGGACGATCGACGCGAGAAACGCGGCCGGCGCGATTCTGCGGAGCAGGGGAGACATCTCCCGCGCGGCGAGCCATTCGGCAAGACTCCTCCAGCCGAACGCACCCAGCGTCACCACCAACATCATCCCCAACATCAGGATGCGAGCCGGGGCGCGAAATCCCTGAGCGGGGGGCACGAGCATCAGGAACAGGTCATACGGCGACCAACCCACGGGAGGAGACTCGTCCGTCGCCATGATCCGCGAAGGAGTGAAGTTCCCGCCTGCCGCGAGCATGAAACATCCAACAGCTCCGACGGCAAGGAACAGCGCCAGCCGCTTCCTTTGGCGCAGTCCCCACGCCACGCCAACCAACGCGAGCGCGAGCATCGGCCAACCCACGAACATTCCGTATTCGTTGTAGGCGCGAAGGTCGGGGATGTCCTGGTTCTCGCCGAGACGGCGATAGCCATCGCGAAAGCTCCCGAATGCGTGGGGCAGAATCGCGAGTCGCATCGCGTCGAGCGGGACACTGTACTCACGCGCGTACTGAGGATCCTTCTCCGAACGAATCGAATGCTTCGTCATCTCAAGCGTTGGGAGCAATTGGACCGCAGATACCATCCCCCCGAGCAGACCGGCGCAGCCATATCCGATAAGCGTCCTCTTCAATCGATGCAGACGTTCCTCACGCCGGGAGAACACGAAACCGGTCAGCATCGCCGCGACCGCGAGGTGCGTGTAGAACGCTGCCTGCGGATGCCCGGAGAGGAACTGCATCGCCGAGAGGAATCCATAGAGCCCGACGAAGGAGGACGTGCGTCGCATTCCCTTCGCGAACTCCCACGCCACCCCCATCATCCATGGCATCCACGATGCGCACGCGATCTGGTTGATGTGCTCAGAGTGCCCCCAAAACCACGAGGTCATCGGGAACGCCGCCGCGATCACAGCCGAAGCCCAACCGAAAATCCCCGTCGCGCGGCGGATCCAGAACTGCATCCCGAGCGCACAGAACATCAAATGGAGCACGACGTAAATGCCGAGACCCGCGTCCGCGGGGAGCGCACTGAAGATCAGCCAATCCGGCGGATAGAAAACGCCATGCTGCATCGTCGCGGCGAACGGCGTACCTAGATAGGACCACGGGTTCCAAAGCGCAATGACTCCTGAGTCCCACGCCCGCTGAACGTGCAGCTTCCCCGGCCAGAACAGGTTCGAGAAGTCCCCGCCGGACAACATTGCCTTGAAGTTAAAGTACGGCGAATAGAAAGCCGCCGTGAGGCCGGCGCAGAGCAGGATCTCGCTACGACGAACCGGGTTCGCGGGTAATGATTCAGACACGGAATGGGTGTGCCATGCGTTGGACGTCAGGTGTGCTAAGGCGTTGGGCGCATGCACCCACGCAGCAGCGCCTCGCGATCTGCATCGATGCGCCTCGGACGACCGTTCGCATCCATAAAGACGTGGCGACTCTTGGCCTTGCTGATGATGGCGCCGGTGGCTGCGCTGCGGAATTCATAGTCAAAGTTGAGCCTGAGACGGCTCACCGAAACAATCTCAGTATGGACCTCGACGATGTCATCGTACCGGGCGGGGGAACCGAACTCGAATTCCAGCCCGATCACGGGAAGGAGGAATCCCTCGTCTTCCCACTGCTTGTACGATTCGCCGGTGAAACGGAGGTACTCCGTGCGAGCCCACTCCGCGTACACCGCATAGCGCGAGTGGTGCAGAAAGCCCATCTTGTCCGTGTCGGCATAACCGACTCGGAAAGTGTAGATGTAGGGTTGCCACTCAGCGGCTTGGGCGTTGTCCGACATGCCCAAGAGCGAATCAGCCCCCGCCCACGCGGACAAGGTCGGATTCGATTGCGGCGACTTCTGCAGCGCTCGCCATGTCGCCGACCACCATGCCCTCTTTGAATCGCTTTAGGTCGAGGTGCATCAGCGCCCAGTGATCATGCGTGCGATGGGCGACAACGGTGCCAAGCTCGTCCGTCCCCCAGAACACCGCATTCCAAGTCTGCTTGCCGAAGACGATCGTCAGCTTGCGACCGCGCACGAACGGATTCGCGATTGGTGCCGCGCCTCCGGCGCCTCCGGGGCCGGTGTTGAGCTTGGCCACGGATGTGCTGCTCTGCGGTGCAGGGGTATCGTTTGGGGAAGGAGCGACAATCTGCGGAATCAGGACACAGTCCTCGTATTCGAGCAGATGGAAAATCAGGAGGTCGCGATCCCACTTCAGGCCGGTGAGAAGTTTCTCGAGATAGGCTGGCGCGATGCGGCCAAGCGGGCGGACGTCGTAGCTCGCCAGCGGGATGCCCTGCGGCTTGAGCCGCCCCGTCGGGGCCAGCTCATAGACCATCTCATAGTCCTTGTCCTTCATCTCGCCGCGATAGATCGCAACGGTTTGATCCTCGAAGTAGAGAATCGTGCCCGGGAGATATCCACCACCGGCGGCGGTGACCTGGACGTCGCGCTTCCAATGGGTGCCGGAGGGCTTTCCCGGGGCGGACCCTTGAGCAGACGGACCAGCAGGCGCGCCAGCAGCAGGAGGCAGTGCCGATAGCTTCTGAACGGCGGGGGACGACGTGCGTCCCATCGGGACCGACACGGGTCCCGTCGGGCCAAATTGTCTCTGGGAAGGAGGATCCGCCAGCGATTTGTCGGCGGCCGCCTTGCGCTCTTTCTCGACCACCGATTGGGCGAGTTTCTTCAGATAGTCAAGACCGTCGTCGTTCGGGCTCATGTCCGTTTTGTCTGCTCGGGCGTGTTGCGCGATTGGAAATCGACCTGCCTCACCAATGGAAGCACAATTAGTTCCCCAAGTTTGGGGCAGGGAGTGGCTGACTGTCAACGTCTCTTGAAAACTGCCAAAATTCAAACGAGTCGGATAGACTACGAACGAATTCGCAATTCCTTAATGGCAGAATTGCGGAATCAGACACCGACCCAGACCGCCATCCAATCAACTCAACAAGATGATCTTACTCGGTTTCTTCACTTCGACCCCTGCCTTGACGAAGGCAACCGATGCAAAGGACACAAGGCAGTTCTTGTCGTTCGAGTTCGACTGGACGTACTTCTGTACAACCCCCTGCGAGCGCCCCTTGAGCGCAGAAAGCGCGATGTACATCGGTCCGACGCTGCACACCTTTCGGGCATTCAGGTCCGGGCGGAAGGTGTCGAAGAATCTCTCGGCGTCCACGGCCGCGATTGCATCCAGGGCGGCCTTGTCCCCGACTTCGATCGATTGCATGCGCTCGGGGGTGTTTGGTTCCTCATCCCCGAACTCCGGGCCGCAGTGCGAAAAGTCCACTCCACCGATCAGCGCCATCCGATCGCCGCGGCTATCCATGACTTTCTTGAGCGCGTTGATGAAAGCCGCCACTTCGGGGTCGGATTCCATCGGCGATCCATCGGCCTCCAGCAGATCATTGAAACTCGACACGAGAATCGGGACGATTTTGAACGGCTTGTCACCAAGGAGCTTCTTCAGGTAAACCACCTGAAGCTCGATCGAGTGCTCGGTGACGTGTTGATACTCGTCCACGTACAGTTCGCCGCCGAATTCCTTCTCGAACTCATCGAGCAACGCCGTGTCGCATTCGACCGTTCCAAAGGGCGTTTCGAACGCCTTCTTGGTTGCGATGAACCGGTGCATCGCCGGGCGGTGAACCACGCCGAGGATAAAGTATGTCTCGGCGGAAACGCCGTGTTCCGCGAGGGCGCGATAGGACCAGTTGTAAACTTCGCCACCACGGATGTAGTCGATGTGCGGCGCGAAGATCGCACTCACCGCAAAGCGGGGGAGAGCCAGCTCCGCCGGTGGGGAATCGTGTCCGGCCGTGTGGCGACGAAACTCTGCGCCCAGGTCGGCGAGCATCTTGAGGCGGTCCGCCTTCTCGACGCGGAAAACCGAGGCCTCACGCACGGTAAGCTTCGCAAACTCGGCGCGCTTCGCTTCCCATGCCTCGACGAATCGATCCGTCAGGAGCAGGTATGCCTCATCGAGCTGCATGACCATGTCGCGCAGCAACTCGATCGAGATGATCTGTCCTGTCGCGTGTGTGGCCTTGGATGCGATTTCACCGATCGTCGTTTGTCCGTCCGCGAGTTGCAGGACGATGAGCAGCAATGGATCCGCCGGGAGCACGACGGCCCCATCGATCACCCCCGCAGGATCGCGCACAAGCAAGTACATGCCGGTGCGGTCGCGCACGGGCGAAATCTCCAGCGGGCGAAGAGCCGGCGTCTCAACTGGGAATGTCTGAATTGTGAGCTTCAACGGGGACTCCGACGACGAAATGGCTGGCGGATCAAGCGAAGGAGTCTGCGCGCTCGGCCTAGAGGCGGGCAACCGTTGGTTTGCGCATACAAGGTAAAGCTCAGGTACATAGTGCCCCCCTGCGTGTGTTCGGTCGGACGCAGTCAGCGGAGGTGCGCAGGTGGCTCGCTCAGTGGCTCCCCTCCCCCCGGCGTAGCGTAGCGTCCCTGCCGCC
>Ga0268299_1002506_pt1 | contig 21552 bp, 10 predicted proteins | sample NOBtaG_FD_193484 | JGI IMG/M metagenome (GOLD analysis project Ga0268299, IMG submission 193484) | Activated sludge microbial communities from bioreactor in Nijmegen, Gelderland, Netherland - NOB reactor | ecosystem: Engineered > Bioreactor > Aerobic > Activated sludge | place: Netherlands... | reverse complement strand
TGGCCTCAGCGTGGCCCCCTCGTACATCGCCAACTCCTACCTCGAAGGCAAGGAGGCCGCCCAAAAAATCGGCTTCCCGCTCGTGATTCGCCCTTCGTACACCCTCGGCGGCACCGGCGGCGGTTTCGTGTTGAAAGACGAAGACTTCGACGAGGCGCTCAAACGCGGCCTTTCCGCCTCGCCCACCCACGAGGTGCTGGTGGAAAAAGCCGTGCTGGGCTGGAAAGAATTCGAACTCGAACTCCTGCGCGACGCCAACGACAACGTGGTCATCATCTGCACGGTCGAAAACCTCGACCCCATGGGCATCCACACGGGCGACAGCATCACCGTGGCACCGGCCATGACGCTGTCCGACACGGCTTACCAAGACATGCGCAACCAGGCCATCAAGATCATGCGCGCGCTCGGCAACTTCGCCGGCGGCTGCAACGTGCAGTTTGCCCAAAATCCGGAGACCGAAGAACTTATCGCCATCGAGGTCAACCCGCGCGTGTCGCGCTCTTCGGCGCTGGCCAGCAAGGCCACCGGCTATCCCATCGCCAAAATAGCCGCCAAACTCGCCATCGGCTACACGCTGGACGAACTGAAAAACCAGATCACCAAAACCACTTCGGCGTACTTCGAGCCGACGCTCGACTATGTGATCGTGAAAATGCCGCGCTGGAATTTTGACAAGTTTCACGGCGCCGACCACCGCCTCGGGCTGCAAATGAAATCCGTGGGCGAGGTCATGGCCATCGGGCGCAGTTTCAACGAAGCGTTGCAAAAAGCCTGTCAGAGTCAGGAAAACAACCGCACAGGCCTCGGCGCCGACAAAAAAGAGTGGCTGCGCACCGACGATATTCTGGAACGCCTCGAATTGGTGTCGGACGACCGTATTTACCGCGTGAAGGACGCGCTGCGCCTCGGCATTCCGTCCAAGTCCGTACAGAAACTCACGGGCATTGACCCCTGGTTTATCGGCCAGATCAAAAATTTGGTGAAAATGGAGGAGCGCCTCCTGCGCGTCAACGTACCGGAGGATATCTCCACGGATTTTTTCATCGAACTGAAAAAGAACGGCTACTCCGATGCCCAGATCGCGTGGATACTGCGCGTAGACGAAAAATCGGTGACCAGCGAGCGCAAAAAACGCGGCATCCGGCGCGTGTACAAAATGGTGGACACCTGTGCCGCCGAGTTCGAGTCGAAGACGAATTATTTTTATTCCACCTTCGAGGGCGAAGCGTCGGCGAGGTTTGAAACGTCGGCGGGGTTTGAAACCCCGCCGACGTTGACGCCTGCCAAAAACGAAAGCATCGTTTCCGACCGAAAAAAGATCGTGGTGCTCGGCTCCGGCCCCAATCGCATCGGCCAGGGCATCGAGTTCGACTACTGCTGCGTACACGGTGTTTTAGCGGCCAAAGAGGTCGGTTTTGAAACGATCATGGTGAACTGCAACCCCGAGACCGTCAGCACCGACTTCGACATTGCCGACAAACTCTACTTCGAGCCGGTGTACTGGGAGCACTTGGAGGAAATACTCGAGCACGAAAAACCTGACGGCGTCATCGTGCAACTCGGCGGCCAAACGGCGCTCAAATTGGCCGAAGACCTGCACAAAAACGGCTGGAACATCATCGGCACTTCGTACAACGACATGGACATTGCCGAAGACCGGGGGCGTTTTTCCGACCTGCTCAAGGAACTCGACATTCCCTACCCCAAGTACGGCGCCGCCCGCGACGTGGACGAGGCGCTCGACATTGCAAAAAAAATCCCGTACCCGTTGCTCGTGCGGCCCAGTTACGTGCTCGGCGGCCAGCGCATGAAAATCGTGATCAACGACAACGAACTGGAGCGCCAGGTGCTCACCATTTTCAAACACATGCCCGACAACCGCGTGCTCATTGACCAATTTCTCGAGCGCGCCAAGGAAGCCGAAATTGACGCCATTTTCGACGGCGACGAACTGCACGTCATGGGCATCATGGAGCACATCGAGCCGGCGGGCATCCACTCCGGCGACTCCTCCGCCGTGCTGCCGCACTACTCGCTCGGCCCCATCGTGATCCAGAACATGGTGGAATACGCGGAAAAAATTGCCCGCGCGCTGAACATCAAGGGTTTGATCAACATCCAGTTTGCCGTAAAAAATGACGAGGTGTACGTCATTGAGGCCAACCCGCGCGCCTCGCGCACCACGCCGTTCATCGCCAAAGCGTACGGCGTGCCGTACCTGAACATCGCCACCAAGGTGATGCTCGGCACGCACAAACTGAAGGACTTCGAGATCACCCACAAACTGGAGGGTTATGCCATCAAAATCCCGGTCTTTTCCTTCGAAAAATTCCAGAACGTGGACAAACGCCTCGGCCCGGAAATGAAAAGCACGGGCGAAGCGATCTACTTCATCAAGGATTTGAAGGACCCGTATTTCCGGGAGTTGGAAAGGAATCGGAGTATGTATTTGTACAACTGATTTACCATGAATATCCTAAAAGTAGTCACCACCCTCAACTGGGTGATCATAGCTGCAGTTGCCATCATAGCGATAGCCGAGGCACTTTCCCCCGGCAGAGGCGGCGGAGATGCTGCTACGCGGGGGCTTTGGCAGGTGCCAATTATCGTATTGGTCGTGCTGCTGGTGCTCAACCTGCTGCCGTTCAACTGGACAAAATACCTGTCCCTGGTGCTCGTGGTCGGGTCGGTCCTGCTTTTTCGATTCTGGCCGGCTTGGACCGAAATGCAGCGCAAAAAGCGGGAGGAGGAGCGGTACAAGCTCGAAGCGGCCCAACCCATTTTTGAGGACCAACAGCGGGATCAGATCGCGCGGGTTGTCCGGGATGGAGAGCCGGAAAAACTGAAAGAGTTGCTGAAAACGCCCGTCGAAAGGCTCAATGAACGGGGCGATCTGCTCGATTTTGCCATAGATTGGGCTGCCGGAGCCAATCACCGGCAAGCAGAAAAATTCGAATGCGTCCGACTGCTTTTTGAAGCCGGGGCAACAATGGACAGCACAATAGGAACACGCGTTACGTCGCACATGGCCGCCGCGAGCACCGGCGATGTGAAGTTGCTGCGTTTTTTGTTGGAAAAAGGAGCCGACCCGAATGCGTTCAACGACAATATGGGGTACCCCATTCTTTATGAAGCTATCACTGCCTCCCGTGAGCCGGAAGCAACCGTGCGGGCCTTGCTCGAATTTGGGGCCGACCCCAATGCCACTGCGGTGTTTGATCAGGAAGAAGGGCCGATTTCGATGTTATGGCGGGCTGCAAAAATGGAACGTTGGGGTGTTTGTTTAGTCTTGCTGGAACAAGGAGCCGATCCCGAATTCAAGACTGCAAAAGGCAAAACAATCCGCGCATTGGTACAGGAATCAGACCGGGAATTTCCTGCTGATGGCTTTTTTAGGCAGAGGGATTATGATCGGTTGAAAGAGGTGCTGGGGCAAGCGGCCAAGAACTAAATCAGATTCAAAAAATCATACAAATTCTCCTCCGCCTTCAGGTCGAGTTTCTTCCGAAGGCGCGAGCGGCTGATGTAAAAACTGGAGGGTTGGATGTGCAGCATTTCGGCTATTTCCTTGGAGTCAATGCCTATTTTCAGGTAGGCGCACATCCGGAGATCGTGGTTCGATAAACTCGGGAACCGGGTTTTCAACTTTTTGAAAAACTCTTGGTGCAGTTCGTCAATCTGTATTTCAAAAATTTGGTCTTCTGCTTTGATGTAGGACTCCAGCAAACGTTCCATCTCTTTCCATTTCATCTTGAAAAGCGATGGGTTTTCTTGAGCCATCGCGCACTTCTCTTTCAAGGAAAGAAGCAAGCGATTTTTTTCTTCGTTCTCCCTGGCTTGTTTGGCCAGTTCTATCGTTTTGCTGCGCAGATTTTTCTTCAACTGATTGTACTCTGCTTGCAAGCGCTCTTGTTCCAGGAACAATATCTCCTGTTCGTGTTTCTCTGCTTGTTCCCGCAAAGCATCCTGTTTTTTTTGCAACAACTTATCCTTTTGTTTTTTCAAGGAATGCTTTTTCCAATAGTGAATGGCATACGTTGCCATTGCTATCAGAATCAAATAGGCAACCAAAGCAAGCCAGGATAGGTACCAAGGCGGAGCAACGCGAATTGCAATCGAACTGGTGTCAGTGACCGTGTCCTGGATTTTTGCCCGCACCGACAAAGCGTGTTTGCCGGCATTCAAGCCGATCAGTTTGATCGAACTTTCGGATGCCCATGCACTCCAGGCATCGGATTTGTCCATCCGATATTGGTACAGGACATCGCCATGCCCGGGGACGATGAAGTCTATTTCAAAGTTGTTGAGCCTGTACGGCACTTCCATTCCCGATGGAATCTCCATACTCTGGTCATTATTGAAGGCTTTGATCTCCCTGAAAACGACCGCGAACTTGTCCCGGGCAGTGGGATTTGGGTCTCGGGAATTATTCAAATTCCCCAAATCTCCGGACGTTGTGCCGGCGGTGGATTTCAGGTGTTTCAAAAAGAAACCGTTGTGGGTGGGATGAAACGCATAGTCCGGGTGCAATACACGAGACTGATAAATCCCCGACAAAAAACCATCCGCGCCGGGCAGCCGCATAGACGAGGCTGCTTTTTTTACAAACTGCTTGCTTTCGGCATTGTAGGCATATTGAAATTGGTCGGTGACAAGATGTATCCCCTTGTCATTCAACAGGAAGGGGTCGTTCCCCTTAAAAGTCGCTTCCGGGAAAATCAGCCTGTCCTTTGGGGATAATTCCTTGTCGAGGGTAGCCCTGATGATGCCAAAATTGGGGATGTTGATCCACAGGATACCGTCTTTTTCGAGTAGCATCTGGTTGCAAGAACCGGCGATGAGGTTCATTTTCTTTTGAAAATTCCATGCTCCGCCCGACTTCCTGAAGATCGAGATGCCGTTGTAGTTTCCCGTCAACAAATAATCTTGGTAAGGCAAAATCGTCCAGACTCCATCCTGGCCGTTCAGTTTTTCGACAGTGTTCCCGTTGACCAAAAACAAGCCTTTGTCGTGCCCCATGAGCAGGGAGTTGTCTATGTTTTCGAGACTCCATACCTGCCCTTCCGTTCCCGGGATGAGTTGAAATCTGAAAAACTCCAGATTGTCGTTCAAGTCTTCCCATCGGGAACGGTAAAGCCCCTGGTTGGTGCCCAGGTAAAAATTACCGTCTTTGAGCAACGCCGTGTAGCCCGCGCCAAAATCGCCCCTGTAATCATGGAACGTCGTGAAACTGCTTTTCAAATTCAGGGCAGAAACTCCGTAATCCATCCCCAGCCACAGTTTCCCCGACGGGCTATAGTGCAGGGACAATACCGTATTGCTGGGCAATCCCTTGTACTTGTTTACATGGTGAATGATGTTGCCGTCCAAATCGGCAATGTACAGGCCCTTGAGTACCGTGCCGAACGCCAGATACGATGTACCAATTGGCTCAAAATTGAACACTTTGGCGACCTTCAGGTGTTCCGACAGGGCATTGTCCAACCTGCTTAAAATCCCCGACACATAGCGGTAAAAACCAGAGTCCCGGGTGACGATGACAAGGCCTTTTGCATCCTCATAGATGCCCGAAATATGGAGCTTGGCATTTGGAGGATACTCAAACACTTTTTTCAGCACAAAACCATCGAAGGTGTGCAAACCCAGTTTTTCATCGGCAAAATACAAGGCGCCGTTCACCGAAAAACTTTTTGAAAACTTGTTCGGTGCGGGTATTCGAACCAGTTGCTGGCTTTTTTGCACGTAGATATTTTGGGACGACACAAAGACAATATCATCTTTTAGTCGGTGGATCTCCCAAAACTCCTCGTTGACATCTTGTACAACCTCTTGAAAGGGATACAAGGAGGTATAGTGAAATTTTTGATAGTTGTTTTTCCTCCAAACGCCGAAATCAAGGTCGGAGCCGGTGTAAATCAACGAGTCATTGATGACCAACAAGGACCGGGTAAAGCCCTTGCTTCCCTTGAAACTGTTCCAGGTTTTGCCATCGTATTCCAACAACCCCTTGTCGGCTGCCATGTACACAATGCCATTGGGGGCAGTGCAAATATCCCAGATCTTGCCCTTGTTCTGATATTGCGCCGGCGTGAAGTTTTGCAGCAATGGAACCCCTTTCTCGGGAAGTACCTGGGCATAAGCCGCGAGTGCTCCGCAAAAAAGCAGGGAAAAACACGCCGACAATTTCTTCAACGAGTGGAGCATGAGCACAGCAAAGCATGTAGTCCTGAAAAGTGACGGGGTGACTGACAGCCACCCCGTCACGTTAAACGAGCATATCAAGCATTCACCCAAAAGTAGATAAACCCATCAACTATTCCACGACGAGTTTTTTTGTTTGAACAACTCCGTTGGAAAAGCGCATTTTAACAACATAAACTCCGACTTGGTTCATTCCCGCCGTCGGGACGACCGATGTGTTTAGGGCCGAGGAGACCAGTTTGCCAGCAAGATCAAACACCTCGACTTGCGCCGCCACGGCACTCAGCCGAACCTGCTCGCCGATCCGTACTGGATTGGGGGACACCGCAACTTGGTCTTGGCCCGAAACCGGGTCGTTGGTACTGACACCCATGTCGTCGAAGAAGTACACATTGTCCACATAAACCGTGTTCGCCCCGGTAGGCTGACCCACCAGGATGTACTGGGCGATGTGCTCCCGCGTCGTCAGCCCGGTGAACTCGCTCAGCGGAATGTCCAGACTCACCCATTGGCCCTGTGCGGGCGCAGTGAAATTGACTTGGTGCTCCTTGTCGTCGCCGCCGCCGAAGGCGCCATCGGCCCCGAAATCCACCAACTTGACCCCGAAAAAGGTGAAATCGGCCGACCACACGTCAATATGGAAATGCGTCATACCCGTGATGTCCAACTGGTTCGTCACGGTTTCGATGCCCACAAAATCCAGTTGGGAGTATTTCTTGGTCGGATTGCCCTGTATCGCAATATCGTCCAACACAGCAGCCGACCAGGGGGTCCGCCAGGTATCCACCGGCACATCGGTGTACGCACCGCTGAACATGGAGATCACATCGGCCGGATTGCGAGTGGGCGTGGGTGCGGCCGTCGCGGGTTCCGTGGCGACGTTCCCATTGAAAAAGTAAACATTGTCCACATAAACAGTGGTCGTCCCGGTAGGCTGGCCCACCAGGATGTACTGGGCGATATGCTCCCTTGTCGTCAGCCCGGTGAAATCGCTCAGCGGAATGTTCAGGCTAACCCATTGGCCCTGAGCCGGCGCAGTGAAGTTGACCTGGTGCTCCTTGTCGTCGCCGCCGCCGAAGGCCCCATCGGCCCCGAAATCCACCAACTTGACCCCGAAAAAGGTGAAATCGGGCGACCATACATCAATGTGGAAATGCGTCATGCCCGTGATGTCCAACTGGTTGGTCACGGTTTCGATGCCCACAAAATCCAGTTGGGAGTACTTCTTGGTCGGATTGCCCTGTATGGTGATGTCATCCAGCACTGCAGCCGACCAGGGAGTCCGCCAGGTGTCCACCGGCACGTTGGTGTAGGCACCGCTGAACAGGGAGATCACATTGGCCGAATCTCGGGTAGGCGTTGGCGCGGCCATGGTGGGTGCGTTGCCGCCCCCTCCTGCTTGACCAAACGTGATGTTGTCAAAATACACGATGTTGTCTTGAGTTCGCCCGCTCAGATTAAAATCGGGGAAGATAATGATCTGATCGTACGGGCCTTCGGACATGGGCGGGTTTGGAACGCCGGAAAAATTGAACGTAAGTTCTTCCCACTGATTCACCAAGGTATTGGCAACCTTGATCTCCGGCTGCGCCCAACCGGTAGCGGCAGCCAACTTGATGCCTACGTCGCTGATAACAGATTTCCACACCATGATTTTGATGGTGGAATTGGTGGCATCCAGCACAAAAGGCCCAATGTCGGCGCCGTGCATGGACTCGCAGCCTGCCCAGGGATTTCCGCTTTGCAGCGCGGTAAACTTGGCCACGGTGGCCGAGGTGTTGATCCCGCTCGCGTCCGGGTTGGCAATGATCGCCACCGGCGGGTTGGTGCTGTTTTCAAAGACGGTCCAGGTCCAGGTAGCCCCTTGTCCGCCCGATTCAAAATTGATTGGCGCGTTTTGAGCAAAAGTTACTGATGCGACGAGCATCAGAACAACAATCGTACTGTTTTTCATAATTCGACAGTTTGTAAATGTTAGATAATTGTTGGCCTCGCGGGGTAACGTGTGCAGTATGTGTCGCCGAACTCTACACTCGAGCATTGATTACTCATAATGCAAGACCAAAAAACCCGAAAGGGTTGCATGTTTATAGATGAAAAACGAGAAGAGTGGCAACCCTGAAGGGGTTGTATGTCAGAACGTTACCCTAACATAAAACCGCTTCGGGGTTTTCCGGTCTACCAGATTTCAATGCTATAAACATATAGCCCTTTCAGGGCTTAGTCTGTAAATTATGCGTAATCAACGCTTGAGTGTACCGTTCGGCAGCACGTTTCAAAACTTCAGTTTTTCGGATTTATCCCAAATGCCCCAATAGGCCCCCACCTCCCCTTCGGCGCCCACTTTCCAGGATTCGTCAAAGGAGGAAAAATAAAAGACCTCGATGTTTTCATCCATGGCCCACAGTTGCGTGTTGAGAAAGTACTTCATGGCATTCCAGTGGGAGGGGACAGCGTCTCCCAACCTTTCGCCTTGGCTCGGCCAGCCCGTTTCCGTGACAATGACACGTTTCCCTTTTCCCGCCTGAAGGGCCTGCCGGTACATCTGCTGCATGTGTGGGAGCGAATACCGGAAGTCGGTGCCTTCCCAGTATGGGTAGCAGTTGCACAAAATCACATCGCAGGCCTCCGTGATGGCAGGATGTTGCGCAAACTCGTAATAGGCATCCACGTAACCGACCGGCACGTCAGGAATGGCTTTTTTCACCTCGGCGATGTAACTTAGGAGTTCCGCTTCCGACAAATCCTTGCGGTACAGCACTTCGTTGCCCACCGCAGCAATATCCACGAGTCCGTTCCTGGCCAACCGGATCAGGTTTTCAATTTCCTCTCGGTTCTTGTCTGCATCTTTCCCCAACCAGGCACCCACCAAAGTTTTGATTCCCATCTCCTTGGCGACTTGGGGGATCAGTTCGTTCCCTTCGATGCAGGAGAACGACCGCACCCATTGGGTACAGGGTTTCAAAATTTGCATCCGGCGCCTGATTTGCGCCTCCGACACGATATCGCCGGGTTTTTGGCCCTCCTCGTAGAGACTGAAACAGAACCCGTGAACACCGCCATGCAATACTTCCAGAAACAAACTCCGGATGTCAGTCTCGGACTTGTCGTCAAAAAAACTTTCTGTTGGGGTCAGGCCGGATTCCTTGAAGTTCAGGAATTTATCTGCTCTGTACGACATCTTGATACTGGTATGAATGGATGAATAGATGATTGATGTTTCGTCCGACGAATTCGTCGTCGGACGAATGCGTAGCCGCGAGATGCCCGGCGAAAGTTCTGTTCGGCTACGCTACTCGTCCGACGACGAATTCGTCGGACGAGGGGTATACGCAGCTCACAGCTCTCCCCGCCTGCTGACTAATTCATTTTTTATTTCTTTGGCTTTTTCTTCGGTCAGATCATAGCCCCACATCACCCAGATGGCCAGGCCCGCAGTGAGTGCCGGCACGAATATGTCGGCCAAGCGCAGACGCGTCAATGTTTCGGAAGTTTGCACGGCTACGTTTTGGTCAAAACCTACCAACTTCAACACCAATCCGCCCAAGACTAAGGCAAGCCCTTGCCCCAGTTTCACCATCCACCAATAGATGGCGCCAAATGTCCCCTCCTTTCGGGGCATCCCATTGTTCAACTCGTCCAAGTCACAAACGTCCGCCGTCATACTCATCATCAGCGTGAACAAGCCGCCTATACCAAAAACCATCAGCGGGATGGGCATTAGCATAAGCCAAGGATTGTCCGGGCTGAAACCCCACCATTTCAGCAGGTAGCCAATAATGGACAGGACGGTGGACACGATAAAAGCCTTTCTTTTTCCCCATTTATTGGACATCCAGGTGATGGTTGGAATAATCAAAATTGCGGTGACCAGCGCGCTGATGGTGGAAAACCAGGCCGGCCAGGTGCCTGCGCTGCCGTAATCGCCCCGGAACAGGTAGAACACGATGATAAAATAACTGAACGAGGCGACCATCTGAAAGCCGTTGAACACCAGGAAAGTGGCGCCACACAACCGCACAAAAGGTTTGTTCTTGAAGATAAGCACCATGGAGTGCAGGAGGCTCTTCATATTGTTCATCAGGTTTTTCAACGTCAAGTCGTCCCGGTTCGTGAGGTTGGTCTGGTCAATTTCCCTGCAGAACAGGGCCGGCAGCACGCCCAGCACCATACAGGCGACTCCAACGAGGATGGACAGACGTCGAACGCCTTCTGCTTGGGTGGAAAAAAGGTCGGGATCGGCTATGAGCACCCAGAACCAGGGAACAATCATCCAGGCAAACTGCCCCACGGTTTGAGAAAAACCCATCAGCCGCGTGCGTTCGTTGTAGTCGGAACTCATTTCATAGCCCAACCCCATGAGCGGCGTGGAAAACATGGTGTTGCCGGTCAGGAATATCAGGGAAAGGATCAGAAAATACCAGAAGTTATACGTTTGCGAATTCGTAGGATCGAGTTGCCACAACGCAATGAACATCACGCCGCTCCAGATGGCGCCGATCAGGATATACGGCTTTCTGCGCCCGTACTTCGAGGTAGTATTATCGGAAATGTAGCCCATGATCGGGTCGGTAATAGCGTCGTACAAACGCGGCAAGCCTCCGAGCAGACCAGCCAGAAAGGGATCCATGCCAAAGGCCGTGAGCAGGAAAAAGGAGAATACTCCCAAGGCCCCCGGCAATAAATTGTTGACCAGGTGCCCGGCCCCAAAGGCGGCTTTTTGCCCCAAAGGGATCTTGTCTTTTGCTGGTGTTTGTACATCCGACATATGCTATTCTTTAAGTTGGTTGACTGGTTGATTGGTTGACTTGACTTCTTTTGTAGTGACGGGGTGACTGCGAGTCGCCATGTCACTTACGCCTGGCTTCCAGTCGAAAGGGAACCTGGGCAGAATCGCTTCCTGAAACCATCAGTGTTTGAATCGCTTTCCCACTTATGGCGAATTCTATGGATTCTGACCGCAGCGCAAGCCGTATTCCTTTTGTTTGCTCCGAAGGATTGAACACAACGACGGCTATGCTTCCGTCGGGATTTGCAACTGCCGTCACCAAGAGGTCTTTGTCGGCGTGCTCAAACCCGATCCGCACAGCGCCGGGCCTGATGAACCGGCTGAAATGTGCCAAGGTGTAGTACAGCGGCGTGAAATACACCTCGTCCTGTTCTGGGTCCACGATCACGGGCGCTACGCACCAGTTTTTCGCCCAATTGGGACCGCCTTGCCGGTCCAGAACCATGTTCCAGTCCACCCAGCCATCCACCCAGTTGTTGAGGCAGCCGATGATGTCGCCGGCATAGCGAAACACCGGCACATACTTGGGATGCAGGTACTTTTGATCCTCCGGCGCCCAATCCCAGCCCCAGTCCGTGGCCTCTTTCGACCAGTACCAGGCGTCGTCGTTCCACCTCGGAACCTGGGCATCCACGCAGGCCTCCGTCTGGATCAAATGTTTGTCGGGCGCTTTGCGATGGACATATTGCAGCGCGTCGGGGAAGTGGTCGTACGTACTGGCGTACCAATGCACGGCCGTGCCGTCGAAGTAAGCCCGCGCCGCTACATCCCCGAACAGGACATCCACCCATTTTTTCAGTTCCGCGTCGCGATTCTGGTCGAATCCCAGGATTTTCACCTTGTGCCCCTCGGCCTTGAGTTTCGGCCCCAGATGGTTTTTCACGAAATCGGTCATTTCCTGCGGGGTGTAATGCATACTTTCCCAGTTGCTGTCGTTCCCTAAGGGTTCATTTTCTACCGAAATACCCCATATATCAATGCCTTGGGCGCGGTAAGCCTCTAAGTATTTGGAAAAAAACAAAGCCCAGGTGTCGTAGTATTTGGGCAAAAGTTTGCCACCACGCCAGTCGTTGTTGTCCTTCATCCACGGGGGCGCCGTCCAGGGCGAGGAGATGATTTTAAAACCATCGCGTGAAACGGCCCGGGCATCTTTAATCATGGGGATTATGTCGTCGAGGTCTTCCGCAATGGAGAAGTTTTTCAATTCCACATCGTCCGCCACCGGCGCGTAGGAATAGTTTCCCAGGGCGAAATCACAGGAGTTGATGTGCGTACGGGTCAGGGAATACCGGGCGCCCGATGCTCCGAAGTAGGCTTCCAGGATTTTGTCCCGGTTCTCTCGGCTTAGTTTGTTGAGCAGATGGGCGGATGCTTCGGTGAACGATCCGCCAATCCCGGTTATCGTCTGGTATTGCTTTTCGGGCAAAAGGATGATGCGCGCCGGGTTTGCCACTGTGGGGAACTCGGTACGTTTAGCCAGTTTGTTGCCGCTCTCGGATGTTTCGTAAATCTCCACCTGCATCGTAGTCGGGTTGGCACAGCCACTCGCGAGGAGTGCTATGAGCAAGAGCAGAATTGCATGTAGTTGGATAGACTTCATGTTGTGTTTTGTTTTCGGTTCAGGGTATTCATCATTCATCATTCATCATTCTCCTCGGCACTTGCACCGTTTTCATCAGCGCTTCTTTGTCGCCCTGGTGTGTTTTGGTGATGGGCTGGCCGTCGCGCGTCAGGCCCTCGAACACTCCGGCATCCACCAAATCCCAGAGGGCATATTTGGCCTGTGCCTGCAGGTTGAATAGACCGAAATGGTTTTCCGAGCCTCCGGGATTGGCCGCGTCTTTCCACGGTTCGTCGAAGGCTTCGAAGTAGAAGCAGGTGATCCGGGCCTTGTTCGTCCACTCCCGAATCAATCGGTAATAAAGCGCCGATTTGTATTCGTCTACCGCCCGGCTGCCCGCATTGCCATAGAGCTCGTTGCAACTCGTCGCCCAACCGGTTTCGCCGATATGCACGGGTTTGTTGATGCCGAGGCTTTTCATGTAGCGAACCACTTTTTCGTATTGCGCCATCGCATAGTCCCGCGCCCGGAGCATGGCAGCGTCAATTTTTGCGGAGTCCGACAAATTCGCCTCATCGGCCCGCACGCCCCAGAATTCCGGGTTGTAGTGCGTGTCGTGCATGGGGTAGGTATGCATGGAAATATAGTCCACGGCTTCGATGAGCCGGTTCAGGTCGGCTATATGATAGCTGCTGTCGCCGCCGCCCCAGGAGGCGAAGTTGTCGGAGCTGGTGATCCACAAGGTTTCCGGCAATTCCCCCTGCTTTTTCAGGTCTTGCAAATGCCGCACCCACTTCAAAATGACCCCGGGCTGCACATAGTACCGCTCCGCCCATTTCACCATGGCCTCGTTCCCCACTGCAATGATTTTCACGATATCCGGGTACTGTTTGGCCAGCGCCACCGCCCGGTCAATTTCCCCGGCATTTTTTTCGCTTTCCTGACCGTGGTCTGGCGGAAGTTTAGTCCAAGCGTTTTTGCAATCTATCCAAACGCCCAGCATCAGGTACATTTCGTAGCCCGGGTCGTCCTGTTTCAGTTGGCGGATGGCTTCCAATAGGTTGGCCGCCTCGGCATACGTTACGTTGTAGGTACGGAGCAGTTTGATGCCCATGGCCGACAGCAGCCTCAGGTCTTCCTTCAGTTCAGGGATGGTCGGTTGAATATCCCGTGTTTTCTCCCGATACGCCCCGAATGAAATGGCCGGGTAATCCGGGTCGCCCAAGATATCGGCTGCGGTTTTGCCGGCAGTCTTGGGGCCGGAGGCACACGAGGCCGGCAGCATTGTCGCCATAAGTGAGATCAATATTTTACATAAACACTTCATTATCTGTTTTTTAATTTTAATCCCTCCCCTTTTGTCATCTCGTAGAGACCCATCCGATCTACGCTTGTCATCTCGTAGAGAACTGTCCGCTATACGGTGGGCCACGCAACACCCCATGTAGATCTGACGGATCTCTGCGAGATGACAAATGCGGCAACTCATCCCTTCAGCACCGCCTCCCGAACCGAAACCTCTATCCGCTGCACGGCGCCATCCCGCTGAAAAACCCGTTCGCTGGTTTCCATATCCAATTCCGGCGTATCAAAAACCGCCGATCTCCCGTCGGAAAACACGACTTCCAACCGGCTCTCCTCCCCGATGCTATACACCACCGGAACCTGGCAAAACGTGAAGCAAAGGGCGTTTCGCTCGATGCGTATTTGGCGGCGCTCGTGGCGAACATCTACATAATCAAAGGTTTGCGCTTCCCGCAAAAACTCCTCTTTCCGAAGCAGGCAGGGGTTGAACACTAATTTGCCTGCTTGTACAAACACGCCTAATTCCCCAAACCGAACCAAAATGTCTTCTTTCACCTGACCGGTCATGCCGGGCTGCTGGGCGCCCCGGTGCTGGGGCGTGTGCGAATAAGGGTCGGTCGGGAAGGCGCCGTACAACTCGGGGGATTTGTGTACGCCGATGCCGGCGCCTATCTCGTAATAATGCTCCAAGAGCCTGCCCGTTACGACCGGATCGGCATGCTCCCCGATGGCTTTCAGGCAACATTCCTGCACGGCAAGCAGCAGTTTGGATACCATGTGCCAATAAATTGACCCCAAACCCTCATACGAAAAGAAGGTGCCCGACCGGCCGGTGAACGCTTTGTGGTTGAACATCTGCTCGAAAATATCCAGCACGCGCTTCCGGTCCCGGGCCACGAGGTCCTGATAGGGGCTGTCCGACAGCGCAGTCAGAGCATCGTCCAGGTCCTGGGCGTTTTTGAAATTGCCGTTGAAATGAACCCCGCCCAGAACATCCCGCTCGACAATCTGCGTATTCCCGTCGGCAACCAATTTTTGGATCAATACCGAGGCTTGCGCATCGGCAGCCGGGATCGTGTTTTTTTGCAAAAAACCGGGCAAGTCTTTGTTCGGGTACAGGATGTAACTGTACTGGTCGTCGCGGAACAAGGCGCTGCCTTTCAGGGCATCCAACACCTCCAAGGCCTCCGCTGAGCGCAAATAGCCCGAACTCAGCACGGCCACCTGGCCTTCGAGCATCTCGCTCAAATGGGCGCAGGAAATGCCCCTGTCGTGGACGCTCATCAGGTTGTAGGCGTGGTATAATCCGTCGGCGCGCCGGTTGGCGCGAATGGAGTGCTCCACAAAATCGAGGCTCACCTCGACGAACGCCCGCAGCCCCGAGAGCGACACGCTTCGCTTTGTCCCCCAAAAACCGTTCTGGTAGATGCGCTGCCGATAGTCGGAGGCAGCCTTGCCCATGCGATCCAGGATGATTTTCCGCTCTTCATCGCCGATGTTTTTGGCCAACACGTGGCGGTGTTCCAAAAGGGTTTCCCGGACGCGGTGGTAGAACTCCACCAGCTCGCCCGAAAACTTGATGTTTTCTATGTCGGAAGTGTCCAGCGCGTTTTTGAAAAACGTCAGGAAACGGCGCAGGTAATAAAGCGTGACCATCGAAACCCCGTTGCCCACCAGCGCGTTGTTGGCGTCGTTCCATTCGGGCCGCTGGGTGTTCATCCAGATGCCGGCCTCCGGTATCAGGTTCGAGACCTTGGCCAGCACCGTCGCCAATATTTTTTCCAAAAAATTGACGCGGTAGATCTCATCGTTTTCTGCGGTGAGCAGGGCGCCGTCTGCACCGAGCGTCTCGCGCCGGGCACGGATGGCGGCGTCCCACCGGTGGTCAAATTCGATGGTATCCTTGGGGTTTTTCAGGAGTTGATCGTACGGTTTGATGACGTAGGGCACCGCCGCGTACACAAACCACTCCTTGTCGAAACAGTCCTGCAAAGCGCCTGGCTGATACCGCTCCATGATCTCCAACAATTTCTGCAGGTAGATAATCTGGTGGTCGCCCCAATAGCCGATGTACGACCAGGGATTGTCGGGTTCTATGGTTTCCCAGTCAAACCCGCCTTTGGTGACCCGGTAGGGATTGTAGCCGTCGAACGTGGAGGCATTGAGGAACTTGAAGATCATGCCCGTCACAAACCCGGGGTAGGAACAGGCCAACGCCTCCCAGTTTTGGAACAAATCCCGCCAGTTGCCCTCGTAGTCGAGGATTTTGGAGCCGTCCGTTTCATCCTGGGTGTTGATGGTGAAATAATTCCACGGGCGGCTGGGATCGCCGTGCCGGCGGCTGAACTTCAAGGGCAGATACTCCATGCCCAGCCGGGTCAGGTCGGCATCGCCGCTTTCCAACAACCGGTTTTTGAGTTCCGACAGGTTGAACACCTCCGCCAAACGCCCGATGAAATCCTGGTTTCCGGCCACGACCTCGCGGTTGGCCTTTTGGAGGTACCGGACAAAATCGGCCTTTTCGATCCGGTAGTTATCGTCAAAAATGCCCCCGCGCATGATGTTGAACAGCACATTGGAGAAATGACGCGTATCGTTCAGTTTGTCGGAGGTGTCTTGCAGCCCATCCGCGCAGGCTACGAGTTGAATCAGGTTCTGCGTGCCGGCGTCAATATCCGCCTGTATCTGCTGCTCGAGGCCGGTGTTTTCCCGGATGGCCCGGCAAAGGCCGATAATCTGCGCATGGCTTTGATTTACATTGGCCACGATGGCCCATTTCTTTCCGGAATGGCCGGCAAGCAGGATTTCCGTGGAAACGAAGTAGGCGCCTTTTTCGCCTTTTACGTCGCGTTCGCCTTCAACGGGTTGCCGCAGTCGGAAAGCGCCGAGTTGCCGGGAAGCGAGCAGGTATGTGGCGTTTTCCAGGCCAAGAGACCAGGCAACGTTCGCCTTCAGGGCTTCGCTCGGCTCGGCTTTGTCCACGATGATGGCGCTGAGGGCGTACATGCCCACACCGGTAGTCGGCTCCAGTTCGCTTCGTTTGTAGGCATCCACGAGGTTGCTGGTGGTGGCTTGCAGGTCGCTGGGCACGCCGTAAGGCAGGATGTTTTGAATGCCGTCCAAGAGCGTGATCCGGTACTCGGTACCGGATTCGTTGAGCAATTCGGCTTTCCGGACAAATCCGAATGCCTTGCTCGAATTCCACTGGTACCGGAAGGTCAGGCCCAGGTCGCGGTTGATTTCCTCAAAAATGATTTTGTTGCCGTGGATGCTTTTGTACAGGTTCCGGCTGACGGCATACCGATCCGAAAACCGATCCGAAAACGGCTCCCAAACGAGCACCTCTCCCGGCAGGTGTATCTGGAAAACGGACTTGCTCCCGGTGAGGTCGGCGGATTCCGTGACCTTGTCGTCGGTGTAATACGGGAACAAGGCGAACTCGGGGTTTTTGCGCCCGGCGGTGATGCCTCCATTGCTCGACAGGAACATCCAGTGGTTGGAATCGCTCACGATGCTCATGAAGAAAGGGCGCAGGACATCGCAATTGAAAATTTTGAGGTAGTGCTCCTGTTCGTGCACGACCATCGCCATTTCGACCTTTTTGCCTGCTGCATGGGTTGCCTTGTCCGAAGATGCCTGGTTCACGTTGCTTGTTTTATTGGAAATACTTGCGTTGGTCGCCCTTGGAGTTTCCGTTATTCTGTGGTTTTGTCATCTCTATACCGGCGAGCGTTATTGATACACCCGCACATAGTCCACAATCATTTTTTGCGGGAAGGGGGTCTGGTCGGTGGGGAATCCCACATAGTTGCCGCCGACGGCCACATTGAGGATCATAAAAAACGGCTGATCGTACACCCACTCGCCCGGCACGTCTCCGCGTTCGATGCGCTGGTACAGGTAGTCGTCCACGAAAAAGTCAATCTTCGCCGCGTCCCACTCGATGGCAAAGCGGTGGAAGTCGGTATCGAACCGGGCGTTTTGCAAGGCATACCCTTTGGTGATCGGGTTCCCGCCTGAGTACCCCGGTCCATGGAGGGTTCCCTGCATGATGTGGGGTTGCTGCCCCCGGAGTTCCATAATGTCTATTTCGCCACACTGGGGCCAACTTACGGTTTCGATATTGGAGCCTAGCATCCAGAACGCGGGCCACAAGCCCGGCCCGTACGGCGTTTTCAGGCGGGCTTCAAACCGGCCGTATTGTTGAGCAAACAAGCCCTGCGTTTTGATCCGCGCCGAGGTGAAACTGTTGCCGGAACGCAACGCCGTGAGCACGAGGTTGCCCGTGCCGTCCAAGGATACGTTTTCCGGATCGTTCGTATAGGATTGAAGTTCGCTGTTGCCCCAGCCATTTTGGCCGGTGCCCAGGTCGAGCGCCCATTTTGCGGCATCGGGCAATTGGCCGGCAGCACCGTCGAACTCATCGCTCCATACCAACTGCCAATCGCGCTGGGGCAGTTTTTGAAAATCATCGGGCTTGCAGCCCCAAAACATCAACGATAGCAGGAGTGCCGTATGGAGGGTAGCTGTTCTGAGTTTGTGCATTGCAGTCATAATTTAAAAAGTTGTGGGTTATGATGTACCGTCCGGTCTACGTTTGTCAGCTCGCAGAGATAGCAAACGAGGTGGGCGAATCAGTTCCGAAAATAAATATTGTCCAAATAGATGTCGCCATTGCCGTCGAACTTGAGCTGTATCACATTGCTCAGGCTCACCGGCGCGAAGGACGAGAGCGGTATGTCAATACTCGACCAGCCGGTCGTGGGCACATTGAGCGTCACGGGCGTTTCGACCGGCCCCGGACTGATGATGTACACTTTGAGCGAGGTGGAATTGGCCGACCAGAAATCGAGGTGGAGGAAACCCAACGCCGACACATCCTGTGGGCTTCCGAGTTGAATGCCCTGATAGTTGAGTCCGGTGTATTTCAGGGTGTTGTTCCCCTGAATGGGCACCTGTGTCACCACCGTGGCCTGCCCCCAGTTGGGGTTCAAATCCGTACCGGCTATGTTGGTGTAGGCGTTGCTAAATACCGAAATCACGCCGGCAGCGGGATGTGTGGGCGGGGGTGCTGCCGTGGTCGGCGCCGAGGGCGGCATTCCGGCATTGTAGAAATAGACGTTGTCGGCGTAGAAACTGGGGATGTTGTTGTCCTCGTCCACGAAGATGACCTGAAAAAGATTGTTCCTGTTGCTCAGTCCGGCGAAATTCGAGAATGGAATGTCGAGGCTGATCCATTGCTGCGACTGCGCCACCGGGATATTGGTGGTGAAAGCGCCCGTGCCGCCCGTGCCATTGTCAACCACTTCGATCTTGAAACGCGAATTGGCTGGCAAGGTGTTCGGAAGATAGATGTCCACATGCAAGTGCGTCATGGCGGTGGCGTTCACGGTCGGGGAAGAGAATTGAATCCCGACAAAGTTGAAATCGGTGTAGTGCAGGATGTTGTCTCCGTTCACGGTGAAGTCCGCCGACTGCGTGGTCTGGAACGGCGCCCAGTAGCCATTGTAGTAGTCCACCGGTACATTAGTGTAGGCATTGCTGAACAGGGAGATGACATTGGCAGCAGGCCGGGTGGGCATTGGCGCCGGCTGGAAATTGCCCACGGATTGCAGGGTCAGGGAGCCTTTGGCGGGCACTCCGCCCACCGTAGCGGTGATGGTCGCATTGCCCGGCCCGCCTACCACCGACACGACCCCGGAAGCGTTCACCGTGGCGACGGATTCGTTCGAGGAGGCAAACTCAAAATACGCCGGAGTCACGTTCACGGTCTGGTTTATTCCCGAAGGCAGGTTGAACGTCGAACTCAAGCCGCCGATCACCTTGGAAACGCCGAGAAAAGCCGTCTCCACCTGGTCCTGCCCGTTCAAGATGGCGTGTTCCGGGTGGGCCACGGTGCCGAGTTTTTCATACTTCAGTTCGTCAATCCAGAAGGTGTACCCCCGGTCGTCCTCCGGGCCTTCGGAATAAAAAAACATCCCGCGTTCGGCCGTCAGTTTGGAGGGGTTGGGCAGCGGAATGATGTACTTCTGCCAGTTGGTCGTCACGGCCACGTCCGAAATTGATGCCTGGTATTTGTTCGCCCCGAGGTCGTTGCCAAAACCGAGCACATCAATGTTGGCTGGCTGGGAGGCCTTCATCCAAAACGTCAGGGCATCGTAGCCCGACAAATCCCGACCGACACTCGTAAAATAGGTGCCGCCGGCATACGCGCCCCTCGGGTCACCCGCATCGGGCACTTCAAAGCGCATGGACGTCGTGGACGTGCTGGCGTAGGTCACCGAGTTGTCCACGTCAAATGCCGTGGGGACAGAGCCTCCGAATGCGGCATAGTTCAGTCCCGGACTGAAACTGTTGATAAACACTTCGGGATTGGTGGGGTACGAGACCGGTTGCAAATCGTTGAGTTCGCGTTGGCAACCCGACAACAGCAGGACTGCCAGAACCCCGATGGGGGCGTACTTCAACAAACGGGTGCGTATCGTTGTGCTCATGTCGTCGTGCGTTTTATTTGCTAATATTGATGAATAAGTATGTGCGGATTTCCCACTCGTTGCCGTTGTCGAAGCCGATCACATTGGGGTCGGGCACCTGGTTCCCGGCACCGTTGACGGTGGTGGTGGGCGCATAGCGTGGCGAGTACCGGTCGAGCGTGCGGTAGGTGCCGCGAACGCCGAAACGGGTGTCCGGCAGGTTGAACCAATCGGGTTTGCCCAGTGAGACGGACACGTCCGCCATCAACTGGAGCGGAAAGGTGAGGTTGAAGTCGCGGTGATAGTCGTACGGCCCCCAGTCGTTGACCCGTACAAACGACATGACCTTCCATGTTTTGTGTATCACCCGCAGGTCCAGCCCATAACGGCTGATGGTGCGCGTGTCGCTGCCGTTGGCCTGCGCATCGCCGGCGTACAGGTTGGCGATCAGGCCGAAATCACTGCTGATTTTGGACACCAGGCGGGTGTGTACTTCCCATAAATCCTGCGCAGGAGCGGCGCCCGGAAAGGCAAATGTGGTGCGCCCGTCGGGCAAGATACCGATGGCCGCGTCCTGTGTGGTCGGCAAGTGGCGATACACCACGCCGGCGCTGAGGGCCAACTTGGCATCCTCGCTGCGGTCGCTGTCCCAGTTGTACATCCAGGAGCCGGGCGTGGGGTCGTAGGTGAACAGCAGTTCGCCGGCCACCTGTTCCCGGTTGCCCCGCACCACAAACGGGTCTTCGAGTATGTTTCGGGGCCTTCCCGGGGCGGGCACGTTGGCCGGGATGGGGCCTTCTATCGGTTTTTGCCACAAGAAGTTCGGGGCGATCTGGAGCTTGCCCAGCGAGTAGGTAAAGCCGGAGAGGAAATTGTACTGGTTCCCGCTGCCGCTGTCTTTCAGCCGCCAGCCGGTGAAGGTCAGGGTATTGTCCGCGCCGCCATTGGCCACCAAGCCCATGGCCGCCGATTGGGCGTACCAGTTGAAACGCCCGCCGGTGTAGGTCAATTTGATTTTCCCGCCAAAGTTGTCCTGTGTTTTGATTTGATCCTGGTACACCTCGTACCGGCCTTCTTCGCCGCGTACCACCTGGAATACTCGTCCCTGCAGGGGCTGCCCGCCCCAAAGGCCCCCGACATCCACGCCAAACTTGCCAAACGCGCGGTTGACATGCACGGAGAGCCGCCGGGTTTTGGGCTGCGGTATGGCAAAGGAACTC
>Ga0268299_1002504_pt1 | contig 21569 bp, 22 predicted proteins | sample NOBtaG_FD_193484 | JGI IMG/M metagenome (GOLD analysis project Ga0268299, IMG submission 193484) | Activated sludge microbial communities from bioreactor in Nijmegen, Gelderland, Netherland - NOB reactor | ecosystem: Engineered > Bioreactor > Aerobic > Activated sludge | place: Netherlands... | reverse complement strand
CCGAAATCCACGGTCTATAAGCTCGCGCGCCTCGGACAACTGCCGGCGTCCAAAATCGGAAAGCATTGGCGGTTTCTTCGACGCGATATTCACGACTGGATGCACAACCGGACCCAGCAGGGCTGATCTCTTTCTGAGAGAGCATCTGCCGGGGTTCCAGAAGCATGAGCGACCCGGACGGCTTTGTCGTCCGATGCTCGGGCCTATCATCACGGACGGGTAAACGAGGGAATTGATGGCCGACACCAACACGGTAAGAAAAACGGATCTCCCCGCGCCCAAGCTGTCTTCCGACACGTTCAAACAGCTGAGGGATCTGATCTATGAAAAGACCGGCATATTCTTTCAGGACAATAAGACCTATCTGATGGAAAGCCGGCTGCTCCCTCGATTGAAGGCCTGCCACTGTCAGACGTTCGAGAGTTACCTCAACTTCCTGCGGTTCGATGCATACCGGGACCGTGAAGTCACCGAACTCTATACGGTCATCACCACCAATGAGACCTATTTCTTCCGCGACGAGGCTCAGCTCGACAGTTTCATGAAGGTCATGATCCCGGAAGTGATGAAGACGAACGCCGGCACAAAACAGATCCGTATCTGGAGCGCCGCCTGCTCCACCGGCGATGAGCCCTATACCCTTGCCTTGCTGCTGCGGGACTATGCTCCGCTCTCAGGCTGGACCATCGACATCCTGGCAACTGATATCAGTGAAAATGTCCTGAACATCGCGCGGACCGCGACCTACAGTTCCCACTCCCTGCGGAAAGTCCCGCCAGGCATGCTGGCAAAATATTTCACCGGCAAGAAAGAGCAGCAGACGCTCGTGCCTCAGGTGAAGGACATGGTGCGGTTCATGAACGTAAACCTCTACGACCGTCCCAGACTCAAGCTGATCCGCGGCATCGATATCGTGTTCTGTCGCAACTGCCTGATCTATTTCGACGAAAAAGCCAAAGGCCAGATTGTGTCGGACCTGCGCGACGCTTTGCGGCCCAAAGGCTATTTGATGATCGGATTCTCAGAAACACTGCACGACACTAGCGGGCTTTTCAGAACCATTCATGCGGGCCGTTCCGTCATTCATGAGAAACAGTAAGGAGGATGATTCATGCCAGCCGATCCAAATATGAAGATTCTCGTCGTCGATGACATGTCCACCATGCGCCGTATTGTGAAAAATATCCTGAAGCAGCTGGGCTTCAACAATTTGGAAGAAGCCGAAAACGGGCAGGAAGCGCTGACGAAGTTAAAAGCCGACACCTACGGCTTCGTGGTGTCCGACTGGAACATGCCGGTCATGATGGGCATCGACATGCTGCGCGCCATTCGTGCCGACGAGAAGCTGAAGAAAATTCCAGTCCTGATGGTCACCGCCGAAGCACAGAAAGAGAATCTGATGGAGGCCGTCCAGGCCGGCGTCAGCAACTATGTCGTCAAGCCGTTCACCGCCGAGACGATGCAGGAGAAGATCAACAAGATTTTCAAGTAATCGCTCTTAACCGGTGAGGGGCACGATGGCACAACCACAGGCGGCGGCAAAACAGCAGAGTGCGGTCAATGACGATGATCAGGACGAGAAGGCGCCTGACACGAAACTCTACGAGGAGCTGGGAGAACTGGCACGCTTCATCGATACCACGATGAAGACGCTCTCCGAATTCAGCGCCCCGGTCAATGCATCGACGGAACAGTTGCCGCAAGCGCAGACGCACCTACTCAATCTGAAAACCCAGACCGAACAGGGAACACACAGGGTCATGCTAGAAGTGGAGGCCATCCAGGACAACCATGCCCAGATCAGCAAGATGCTGAAGGAGATGACACAGACGCTCCAGCAAGCGAAGGTTTCCCCCGCACTCATACAACAGATGCACACAGTGGGGCAGACCCTCGGGCAGGACGACAAACGACTGCTCGATATTATGACGGCGCTGTCCTTCCAAGACCTGGTGGCGCAGAGCGTCAACAAACTCGTCACGATTCTGGATGAAGTCGAGCATAAACTGCTTCAACTCGTGGTGGTCTTCGGTCCCTATCAAAAACAGGCGGCGAAGACCGATCAGGGCAAAGCCAGCGAAATGTTGAAGCAACTCGAAGCGACGAAGAATACGTCGATGGATCAGGATCTCGCGGACGAAATCTTGAAGCAATTCGGTTTTAACTGAGGTGGGTTATGAGCGATGAAATGCAGGAAATACTGAACGACTTCCTGACCGAATCCAATGAAATGCTGGAAGTCTTGGATCAGCGATTCGTCACCCTGGAATCGGATCCCACTAACACGGACCTTCTGAACGAAATCTTTCGTGCGATGCACAGCATGAAAGGCTCCGCCGGCTTTCTCGGCTTTAATCACCTGGTGGACGTCGCGCATCGCGGAGAGAACATTCTCAACAAGCTGCGCCAGGCCGAAATGGCCGTCAGCCCGGCGATCATCAGCGTTATTCTTGAAACCATCGATGTCATCAAAGCGATCATGGCCGACATTCGCGAGTCGGGTACCGATAACCATGTTGCCACGGCCGCCATTGCGTCCAAACTGGACGATATCCTCAACGGCACAGCACAGAGCGCGCCTCAGGCCCCGGCACATGTTGAACCAACGCCGGCTGCGCCGAAGGTCGAAGCCTCCACACCCGCTCAGGAGGCCCCGGCGGCCCCGGCGCCGACGCTGGGTGAAATTCTGGTGAACGACGGCCTGGCCTCCAAAGAACAGGTCTTCGATGCGCTGACCACCCAACAACATCAGCCGGACCCCAAGACGCCGTTGGGCGAAATTCTGCTCCAGGCGAAAGCCATTACCGAGCGCGCCCTCGATCAGGCGTTGCACAAACAAGAAAAACAGCCGAAACCTGTGGAAGAGGATGCCACCATCCGCGTGGAGACCAAACGTCTCGACAGCGTGATGAACTTGGTCGGAGAGCTGGTCCTGGGACGCAATCGTCTCATCAAGATCGGCACTCAATTGGAGCAGCAGCACGAATCCGATCCGCAGGTCCGTGTGCTCAGCGAAACACTCGCGCAGCTCAACTTGGTGACCACCGACTTGCAGCTGGCCGTCATGAAGACGCGCATGCTGCCGATTAAAAAAGTGTTCGCCAAGTTGCCTCGCATGGTGCGGGACCTTTCGCAAAAGCTCAACAAACAGGTCCATCTGGAAATGCGCGGCGAGGAAACGGAGCTCGACAAGTCGGTCGCCGACGAAATCGGTGACCCGCTCGTGCACTTGGTGCGCAATGCGATCGACCATGGGATCGAAACCCCGGCCGAACGTCAGGCGAAAGGGAAGGCGGGGGAAGGCCATTTGACCATTGCTGCGAGCCAGGAAGGCAACAGCATCGTCATTCGCATCAACGACGACGGGCGCGGGATTCAGGTTGAAAAGGTCAAGGAAAAGGCCCTGGCCAAAGGCCTGATCAGCGAAGCAGAACTCTCGACGATGGAGCACCGTGAAATTCTCAATCTGATTTTCCTGCCGGGATTCAGCACCGCCGAAAAAGTGACGGATGTATCCGGCCGCGGCGTCGGCATGGACGTGGTCCGCACGAACATACGAAAAATCAACGGCAGCGTGGATCTGGAGTCCGAGCCGGGCAAGGGCAGTCAGATCATTATCAAGCTGCCTCTGACAATCGCCATTATTCAGGCCTTGATGGTGGAAGTCGAGCGTTCGATTTTCGCCATCCCATTGAGCACTGTCATTGAAGCGGTCCGAATCTCGCGCTCCGAGATCAAGACGATCAATGGGCGCGAAGTGTTGCACCTGCGCGATCGCGTGCTGCCGCTCATTCGCTTAGCACAGGAATTTGATATCCCGACGGATGCCGATCGCGAGCGGTTTTATGTGGTCGTCGCGGCATTGGGAGACCGTCGAATCGGGGTGGTCGTCGATGAGCTTCGATCCCAGGAGGAAGTGGTGATTAAGTCGATCTGGGATTATCTGGAAACCGTCAAAGGCGTATCCGGCGCCACGATCACCGGCGAAGGCAAGGTGGTGCTCATTCTGGATACTTCGGAGTTGGTTCAAAACGCCCAAGCTTGGCATAACCCGGGTATTGCCGCCTGACCCAAGAGGCGCACGCCACGGCAGGGAAACAGGAAACGGGTGCTCAAAAACAGTCGATGAACAGGGGCCCGCGAGATCGGAGGAAGTATGTCCACACTGATTAATGAAATCGATGCCAGGACCCGGCTGGCCGGCGCAAACCAGATGGAGTTGCTGCTGTTCAAGCTCGGCACGAATGAAATTTTCGGCATCAATGTCTTCAAAGTTCGCGAGGTGATGAAGCTGCCGGAGCTCACGCAGATTCCGGAAGCCGATAGCCGCATTGTCGGCATGGCGAATATCCGGGGAATCATGGTTCCTGTCGTAGGCCTCAAACGCAGTTTGGGCTTGGGCATGGAAACCGACGGGCAGGGCAATGGGGTCCCCGGGGCGAACCCGTATCTGATCGTGTCCGAATATAACGGCAGCTTGCAAGGATTTCTCGTGGCCGGTGTGGATCGCATTATCCGTTTTTCCTGGTCGGCCATTAAGACGCCTCCGGCGATTGTCCGGGAAAACAATAAAGGAGCCGTCACCGCCGTCACGATGCTTGAAGATGGTCGGATGGTCCTGATCCTCGACGTCGAAAAGGTGTTGAACGATATCTGCCCCCGCACAGACGACGATGTGTTTGCCGGTATGACGATCGCGCCGGAGTTGAGATCGAAATGCGTCTTGTTTGCGGACGATTCGTCCGTAGCCCGGATGCAGATTCGCAAAGCCCTGGATCGTCTCTCCATGTCGTATGTGATTGCCACGACCGGCGGGGAAGCCTGGCAAAAGCTGCAGGCCCTGGCCGATCAGGCCACGGCCGAGGGAAAAGAACGAGTGGATCAGATCCAGTGCATTCTCAGTGACATCGAAATGCCCGAGATGGACGGATTCACGTTGACCAAGCACATTCGAGCCGATCCGAGGCTGGCACACCTGCCGGTGATGCTCCACTCCTCCTTGACGGGAGCCTGCAACATGGAAAAGGGGCGGACGGTCGGCGCAACGGACTACATCACGAAGTTTGACGCGAAAATGTTGGGCGAGAAACTGGCGCTCTATATTCAGAATCCCAACCTCCATGTAAAAAAAGCGGCTTGAGTATCGGCCGAGGACACCGTCGTCATGGTGAGCGCTGATTCAAGCTTTTGTTCCGGACGGCCGATGTATCGATAAAGACCCTATGGCACTACCACTCACACAGCCCCAGAGCGTCGCAAACCCGGTTCGCGTCTTGGTCGTCGACGATTCCGCATTCATGCGGAAAAGCCTGACCACGATGTTGGAAGAAGGGAAGCAGATTCAGGTGGTGGGAGTGGCACGTAACGGCGAGGAAGCGGTCCAACAGGTGCAACAGTTAAAGCCCGACGTCGTCACGATGGATGTGGAAATGCCCGGCATGACGGGGCTACAGGCACTTCAGCAGATCATGACCAAGAATCCCGTCCCGGTCATCATGGTGAGCTCGGTGACAGTCGAAGGCGCGCAAGAGACGTTGCAGGCCTTGGAGTGGGGAGCGGTTGATTTCATCCCCAAGCAGTTGGACGGCGTCGCCTCCAAAATTTCAGAGATCCAAAAAATTCTGGTTCCCAAAGTGCTTGCCGCCCGATACGCAGGCAGCAAACTGAAACGGCTGAACGTCACGGGAACACCGAGGGCCGCCGTACCTGTGGCCAAGGCCTTGAGCAGTCGATCCGTCTCCGTGACGCGCGGTACCAAACTGATTGCGATCGGATGCTCCACCGGTGGACCGCAAGCCTTGTTTGAAATTGTCCCGACTCTCCCCGCCGACTGCCCGGCCGGAATCGTCATTGTGCAACATATGCCCAGTTCGTTTACCAAACCGTTCGCCGAACGCCTAAATAACCTGTGTGCGCTGGAAGTGCGCGAAGCGGTCGACGGAGATGAAGTGCGAGCGGGACGGGTGCTGGTGGCTCCGGGCGGAATGCAGTTCCGGATCGTGAAGAAAACCATCACGACCTCGGTGGTCAAATTGTCGCCCAACTACGAAAAGCATCCCCACGCGCCCTCGGTCGACATCATGCTGCAATCCGTCGCCGCGTTGTTCGGGGAACGAAGCATTGGGGTCATTCTGACCGGAATGGGGCATGACGGACTGGAGGGCATGAAGGCCATCAAAGCAGCAGGAGGTCGAACCGTGGCGCAGGACGAAGCATCAAGTGTCGTATACGGCATGCCGAAAGCCGTCGTCGAAGCAGGCTGTGCAGAGAAAGTGGTAGCGCTGTCAAAAGTCATCGGCGAAATCATGAATATGGTGTGAGAGGAATCGTCAATTCAACCGTTCACGCATGGAGAGGGAAGAGGAGGAGTTATGGGGAGCATGATGAAGCATATGTCGATCGGGCCGAAGTTCATTGTCTCTATTTCGCTGGTGGCTTTGATCGTAATCGGGCTGGGGCTGGCGGTTCTGTATCAGCAGGAAGAAAGCAAGATGGACACGATGCTGACGGGGCGCGCCAACATCGTCGCCACGCAGATCATGATCAGCCGCGCCTACATCACACAGAACTACGTCGCCAAAATTAAAAAGTCAAAAGCCGGCAATGAAATTCAGGTCGTCAAAGACCATGCGAGCATGGCCGATGCGATTCCATTTCCTGCCACGGCCGTGCGTGAGATGGGTGAAGAGGCCAGTCGCACAGGACTGTATAACGTCCGGCTGATCAGCCAGAACCCCATGAACCAGTCCAACACCCCCAAGGACAATTTTGAGAACGAAGCCATCCGGGCCATCATGGCCGGAGCCGAATCCTATTCACGCCGGGATGAAGTCAACGGCGTGCAGACGTTCCGCCGGGCGACGGTAGATAAGGCGACCTCCACGGCCTGTTTGAGCTGCCATACCAATAACCAGGTAGGCGACGTGCTGGGCATGCTGAGCATGTCGATGCCGATGACCGAGGCGATTGCGCTCTCGAGTCGCTCCATGTGGCAGACGGGCGGCTTAATGGGCGCCATCGTCGCCATCATCCTTGCCGTCACCTATATGCTCCTCCGCAACATCGTCCTGCAACCGATGGCCAAAATGAGCGAGATCTCCCGCGACATCGCCAAGGGCGAAGGCGATCTCACCAAGCGCGTGCCGGCCGATGGTCATGACGAAATCGCGCAGATGGGCCAATACTTCAACGAATTCATCGAGAAATTGCAGCACATGATCAAGAAGGTGGCTCACGTGACGGATAAGGTCGCGTCCGCCTCGGTCGAGCTGTCGGCCACCGCCGAAGAAATTTCGAAGGGCACCGATACCCTGACGTCTCGTGCCTCCCAAACCGCAGCCGCGGTGGAAGAGATGAACGCCACGGTCGGACAGGTCGCACAGAATTCCGGGAAGGCAGCCAGCCTGGCGCAAGATACCGTGAAAACCGCTCAAGAGGGTGGAACGGTGGTCTCGAGCACCATCTCCGGAATGCAACAGCTGTCCGAGGCGGTGTCGAACTCAGCGACCATCATTTCTGATCTTGGCAAGTCTTCCGATCAAATCGGCGAAATTGTCCGAACGATCGAAGACATCGCCGACCAGACCAACTTGCTGGCCTTGAACGCCGCGATCGAAGCGGCTCGAGCCGGCGAACAGGGGCGTGGATTCGCCGTCGTGGCCGATGAAGTCCGGAAGCTGGCAGAGCGGACGACCAAAGCCACCAAGGAAATCGGCGATATGATCCGCCAGATCCAGCAGGATACGCGGGGAGCCGTCGATTCGATGCAGCAAGGCACGCAGAAAGTCACGGCGGGCGTGGACCTGGTCAACAAGACCGGTGAAGCCCTCTCCCAGATCGTGCGGATGGTCTCGGAAAGCGCCGATATGATCCGACAGATTGCCGTGGCATCGGAAGAGCAGTCGGTCGCGACGCAACAGATCGCGAGCGATATCGAAAACGTGGCGAAGGTCACCAAAGAGTCCTCGTCCGGCGCACATGAGTCGGCGAAGGCCAGTCAGGACCTGAGCCAGTTGGCGGTCGAACTGCAGGGAATCGTGGGTGGATTCAAGCTCTAAGCAGCAACCACGAGAAGGAGCCCAGCATGAGTGCGACTGAACAACAGGTGCAACCTCACATCCAGGCGGCCGCAGACAACTCTGCGGACCGTCTGGCCGAGAAGTCCGCTGATGATCTGCTGCAGTTCGTGATTTGTCTGATCGGGAGCGAAGAGTTCGCGGTGGATGTCCTGAGTGTGCAGGAAATCAACCGGATCGTGGAAGTGACGCGCGTCCCAAAGACGCCTCCCTATGTTGAGGGAGTCATCAATCTGCGGGGCCGCATCATTCCCGTACTGGATCTCAGAAAACTCTTCGGCCTGACCGGGGCCCAACAGACCACACAGACACGTATCGTGGTGGTCTCGGTGCAGGCACGACTGGTCGGATTGATTGTAGATTCCGTGGAAGAGGTCTTGCGGGTGCCGAGAAGCGCCATTGAGCCGCCGCCTTCGGTCGGCACAATGGCCGGGGCCGAATTCACCCAGGGCGTCGGGCGGATCGATGACCGCCTGCTGATCCTGGTGGATCTGAGCCGACTGCTCTTAGCCCGGGAAGCAGCGTAAGAAGCTGCCTGATCATGATGGGTGTGCGGCAGGGGCGTTGTGATCATCCAGGAGTGCGTTAGGAACTCTGGGGGTCGGAAGAGGGTGGCTGGGAGGGTCCGCGACGGCTTCGGGCGTCAAGGACCCTCTCCAGCAACTGCAAGGACTCCGTCAACACATCCGATGCGCAACGCAAGGTGACATGAAACTGTTGCATGGCTTCCGGCCAACGCCCTTCTTTCTGCAGGACCTGAAACTTCCGATGTTGCTCATCGAGAATGGCTTGTTTGGCATCGAGCATCAAGCTATCGGCAGGACCCACAAGAGCACCTCCATACAAGACAATTGTGACTCGATCGCACGCTATCAGAGTGCTTCCGAACGACGCAAGCCCACCATTCTGGGTACGGCGATGCGCTGCGTCCCGAAGCCGTGGTGAGGTAATCGACCCGTGGATATCGCAACAATCTTAGGTGTCGTCATCGCGATCGGCTCCATCCTGGGCGGCCAGGCGCTCGAAGGCGGCCATGTCGGATCAGTCCTCCAGCTGACGGCGTTTATCATCGTCATGGGTGGAACGATCGGAGCCTGTTGCGTGCAGAACCCGCTGTCCGTTGTCTTGAAATCCATCAGCATGGTCTCGCTGGCGCTGACCAATCCGCCTCACGACGTGAAAGGGACGATTACCCAGATCCTCGACCTGGCCAACGTGTCACGCAAGCAGGGATTGCTCGCGTTGGAAGGGAAAATAAAGGACCTGCACGATCCGTTTTTCAAAAAAGGCATCCAGCTGATCGTCGATGGCACCGATCCGAAACTCCTTCAGGAAATCCTGGAGATCGAGGTCGAACACCATGAAGAGGAAGGAGTCCATGCGGCCAAGGTTTGGGAAGCCGCCGGCGGATATGCGCCCACCGTCGGAATTCTTGGCGCCGTGCTCGGGTTGATTCACGTGATGGAAAACCTGGCCGACCCGTCAAAACTCGGCGGCGGTATCGCCGTAGCGTTCGTTGCAACGGTCTATGGCGTCGGCGCCGCGAATCTGTTCTTCCTGCCGATCGGCAACAAGATGAAGTTCAAACTGAAGGAAGAAGCCGGGTTGCGGACCATGGTCATTATGGGGCTCGTCGGACTGGCTCAGGGCGAAAATCCCCGGCTCTTACAGGAAAAGCTCGAGAGTTTCCTCCCTCCGCATGAGCGGAGCAAAGAAGACAAGAAATAACGTCACTCGTCGTGCGGAATCCTATCTCGTAGCCTTGATCTGACACTCCACGTTTCACCTGAAACGATTCACGGGCGCTCGATGGCGAAGAAGAAACACGAAGAACACGAAAACCATGAACGCTGGCTGGTGTCCTATGCGGACTTCATCACGCTGCTGTTCGCCTTTTTCGTCGTCATGTATTCCGTCTCGTCCGTCAACGAAGGCAAGTACCGAACGGTGAGCGACTCGATCAAAGCGGCATTGAATCCGGTGAACAGCACGCCGTCCAGCCGCTTGCCTTTTGCCGTCGGCGACGCGAAGCCGAAGATGATCAATCCTGACATGTCCAGCGCCAACGAGCCGGTCATCCGGCGGATGAAAGAGATCATGAAAAAGATTCATCCGTCGCTCGCGCTGGAAATGCCGGATATCAAAATCATCGAAACCGGCAACGGGACCATCATGATTTCCCTGCCGGAATCGATTCTCTTTACGAGCGGAGAAGCACGGGTGCGTCCTGAGGCTTTGCCGTTTCTGAAATCCCTGGCTCAGATTCTGATCGAGATGGATCGGCATGTCCGCATCCTCGGTCATACCGACAACGTGCCGATCAGGACCGCCCAATTCCCATCGAACTGGGAACTGTCGGCGGTCCGTGCCGTCATGGTCGTCCGGATTTTTTCCGAACTCTATGAAGTGCCGATTTCACACCTCTCCGCCACTGGATTCGCTGACTCAAAGCCTGTCGCCACCAACGACACACCTGAAGGCCGGACGAAAAACCGTCGGGTTGAAATTATTATTCTGGAGAAGAGCCTGACTGAGGAGAATCTCGATTCCATGTTGCCGGGCAATACCCCCCCGGCTCAACCGCTCTGAGAACGGTCGGTATCTCCAGCATACGTGGTGATCGACCGGTACCTTGGGCGTCTACAGTAACACCCTTAAGTGTTAAGAATTGTCCGACAGCGACCGATACATACGTGAGGCGGAGTTCACCTCTCGAAAGGAAGACGTTCATGATCCTCAAGCCGGCTGGTGATTTAACAATTTTCGAAGTCGGTGCGTTGTACGAGGAGATCAAACAGGCGGTCACAGCCCACCCTCAAGTTGAACTGGACCTGTCCGAAGTGGACAAACTCGATGCCTCAGCGATTCAACTGCTTATTGCCGTCCGTCGGTCCGAACGTATTGTGCTGACAGGGGTCACTGATCCGATGCGATCGCGCATGGCGGAATTGGGCGCGTAATCATTGTCCCACACCACGTACGGGAATCAAGCCGATGATGTCATACTTATCAGTCTCCCTGGGAGCCTTCTTCGCCGGGACCTGCGTTGCCTGGATCTGGTGTCAACGCCAGACCGCTTCAGCAAAACGGGCTCTCCAGGCCACCCATGACGCCATGCTGAAAGAGCAGGCGGAACGGACCGCCGCGTGGGAGCAACTCGGACAGTCCACCATTCCCCTGGTCGCGGTTTTAAATGCTCAAATGAAAAGCGTGATCAGCCAGACCGAGCAGGCTGCCACCGATCTGGGGCAGCGATTCAGCATGATCGCGTCGCGCGCCACGGTACAAGCCAAAGAATCGACGCATCTCTTCGGTGACGGCGAGATGAGTCTCGATACGGTCTTGAAGACTACGGACACCATGCTCGAAGGCTTTGTCGGCGACGTCATGAAGTCATCGGAAATGGCGCTGCAGATCGCGACCATTATGGATGAAGTCGAGCGGAGCACCAAGGCGATCACCGGCATGATCGGCGAAATTGAATTTATTGCAGACCAGACCCGCTTGCTGGCCCTCAACGCCGCGATCGAAGCCGCACGAGCCGGGGAACATGGTCGCGGGTTCGCCGTCGTCGCCGATGAAGTGACCAAACTGGCGAACCGTTCAGGACAGGCTGCCAGCAGCATTAACAGCCTCGTCATGGACGTTCAGAAGAGCACCACGTTGGCGATGGGTACAGTGGAAAGCCTGGCGTCTGTTGATCTGAGCAAAACTTTGTCGATCAAACACCGCCTCGACACGCTGACGCGTGATCTCGCCGAACGGAACAATACCCTGAAATCGGCCGTGATGAACTCGAAATCTCACGCGGATGAACTGGCGCGGGACGTCGGTCAAATCATCATGGCACTCCAGTTCCAGGACATCACCAGACAGAAACTGGAACACGTCATCGAACCACTCACCGAAGTTCGCGCGGTGATGGATGCCCTGATCCAGGGATTTCCGCAGGAGCAGGTGGCCGCCAAGATGGACTTCCTCACGAAGCTCGACCGCAGCTACACCATGGAAGACGAGCGCGCGGTGTTCCACCAGGCCGCAACCGGGTATGTTCCCGCGCCATCCCAGGAGAGTGCCCCTTCGGAAGACGCCAATGTCACGTTGTTTTAGGTAACGTCGGTTTATCAGAAGAATGAAGGAGTGCGCCATGGCGAAAACAGTGTTGGTGGTCGACGATTCTCCCACGATGCGACAGATGGTGGCGTTCACCCTGACCAGCGCGGGCTATCAGGTTGTGGAAGCCGGCAACGGCAAAGAGGCGGTCGGCAAAGTGAACGGCGGGGCGAAGCCGGACCTTGTCGTCACCGACCTGAACATGCCCGAGATGGACGGCATCACCCTGATCAAGGAAATCCGGAAGATGCCGGCCCTCAAGTTCACCCCGATCTTGATGCTGACGACCGAAGCCTCCGACGACAAGAAAAAGGCGGGACAGGCCGCCGGAGCCACCGGATGGATCGTGAAGCCGTTCAATCCCGAGCAGATGATGGCCGTCATTAAGAAGGTGCTGCCCGGTTGACTCGCGTCACCCGTCAATGGTCACGCGTCATCCGCAATCGGAACGTGGTAGCGACCAGGTGGGTGTGACTCTTTCATTTCGATTGACGAACGACGATTGACCGATGACGAGGCCCATCACATGAGCACTGATCTCTCACACTTCAAAGACGCCTTTTTCGAAGAGTCCCAGGAACACCTGACGACGATTGAAGAAGGATTGCTCCAGCTCGAACAGCGGCCGGGGGACATCGACCTGCTGAACCGAATTTTTCGCGGGGCCCATTCCATCAAGGGCAACAGCGGCATGTTCGGATTCACCGCCGTCTCCCAATTCACACACAAGATGGAATCGGTGCTGGATCAACTGCGCAGCAGTCAGATGGTCGTGACGGTCGCCATCACCGACCTTCTGTTGCAGTCGCTCGATTGTCTCAAGACATTGATTGATTGTGCGCGCACCGGCGCCGCTCCCGACGAAGCCCATGTGGCCGCACTTGGAGGCAGGCTTGAAGCCTGCCAGGGCACACCGGCTCCAGGCCAAACGACGGCGGTGCCGGCTGCGGATGAACGTTCGCTGCCGCCGAGCACACATCGTTTCACCATCACGTGGGCGCCGCCGAGGTATCTGTTTCAACGTGGGCTCGATCCCGCGCAGTTCCTCAAGGAACTGGCCGGCCTGGGCACCGTCACGCATCTCGCCTTGGATGCCGGACGGTTACCGGTCCTGACGGAGTTAGATCCCGAACAGTGTTATCTCGGCTGGACGCTGGAACTCGAAACCGGCAAAGACCTCAAGGTCATCGACGCAGTCTTCGATTTCGTCCGCGAGGACAGCACCCTGACGATCGTGGATAATCCGCTCGAAACACACGGGACCGCCGCAGTGTCCGACGGGGCGAAGCCATTGGGCGAAATCCTTGTCGAGACCGGGGTGGTGTCACAGTCGCAGTTGAATCAGGCCTTGTCCCAACAGAAGAAGGTCGGGGAAATCCTGGTTGAACAGAAAGTGGCCACTCCGGAGCAAATCTCCGAGGCGCTCAAGAAGCAATCCGAAGGCGCCGTACCGGCAAAGAAGGCTGAAACCCCGTCGATCAGGGTCGATACCGTCAAGATCGATCGCCTCATCAACCTGGTCGGGGAGTTGGTCATTACTCAGTCCATGTTGAGCGATCTGGGGTCTCGTTTCGAAATGAGTCAGCTCCCGGTCCTGCTCGAACGCGTCGCACAATTGGAACGCAATACGCGGGAGATCCAAGAGCGCGTGATGGGGATTCGCATGGTCCCGATCGGGAATGCGTTCAGCCGGTTCCCCCGTCTGGTGCGCGACCTGTCCGGCAAAGCCGGAAAGAAAATTCAACTGATCCTCTCCGGAGAAGAAACCGAACTCGACAAGACTGTGATCGAATCGATCGGCGATCCGTTGACCCATCTGGTGAGGAACTCAGCGGATCATGGGCTGGAACCGCCGGATGAACGCCTGGCCGCGGGAAAGCCGGAACAGGGCATCATCCGCCTCAACGCGTTTCATGAAGGCGGCAGCATCTGCATCACCGTCGAGGACGACGGGCGCGGTCTGAATCGGGACAAGATTCTCGCGAAGGGCATTAAGCAAGGATTGATCGCGGAATCCGACAAACTGTCGGACGAGCAAATCTGGATGCTCATCTTCAAACCCGGGTTCTCCACCGCTGAAAAAGTCACGGATGTGTCCGGCCGAGGTGTCGGCATGGATGTCGTGAAACGCAACATCGAAGGATTAGGCGGCACGGTCAGCATCAAGACCGTCACCGGCAAAGGCACCACGTTCACGCTCAAGCTTCCGCTCACTCTCGCGATCATCGAGGGCATGACGGTCCGGGTCGGTCAGGACACGTACATCGTTCCACTTCTCTCGATCCTGGAGTCGATTCAGCCGAAGCGGGAAATGCTCAAGAGCATCGTCGGCAAAGGGGAGTTGGTCAATGTTCGGGGCACCTACCTTCCTCTCATGCGCCTGTACGACGTGTTTCGGCTGGAACCGGAACTCTCGGATCCTACGAAGGCCATCCTGTTGATTCTGGAAACCGAAGGCGAACGCGTCGCCGTCATGGTCGATGAAATTCTCGGCCAACAGCAGGTGGTGATCAAGAGTATGGAGCAGAACTTTAGGAAAATCGAAGGGGTGGCCGGCGCAACCATTCTGGGCGACGGCACGGTCGGCTTTATTCTGGATGTGCGCGGATTGCTCAATATTGCGCGGCAAGGGACCGCGAAAGCGGCGTAGAGACAGCCTCAGAGACAGAATCGGCGGGGTGAATACCATGAACAGGGCGAGGAGGATACGATGGCGACTCAGGAGTTGACGAGCAAAGATTCGAATCAGCAGATGGGAATTACGACCGACGGCAGTCAATTCCTCACCTTCCAGCTGGGGGAAGAACTGTACGGGGTCGACATTCTCCGGGTTCAGGAAATCAAAGGCTACACGGCAGTGACCCGCATTCCCAATACGCCGGCACACATCAAGGGTGTGCTGAATTTGCGCGGCACCATCGTGCCGATCGTCGAGCTCCGGACGAAGTTCGGTATGCCGACGATTGAGTACACGATGTTTACCGTGATCGTCGTGGTCGTCGTCAAAGAGAAAATTATGGGCCTCGTGGTGGATGCAGTGTCGGATGTCCTGGATATCGACAAGAAAGACATTCAGCCGGCCCCGCAGTTCGGAGCGCAGGTCGACGTGAGCTTCTTGAACGGCATCGGCAAGGCCGGGGACAAGCTGGTGGCGCTACTCGATATGGATCGTCTATTGACCGATGGAGACATGCAAGAAGCGACGAAAGCCGCAGCCTAACTATTCGAACCAAGGGAGAGCAGGACATGGGATTGAACGTCGAATTATTAGAGTCCAGTTTTAAGCTTGTGGCCCCCAAGGGCGAGGCATTGGTGACCCGGTTCTACGAACGGCTGTTCAAGAAGTATCCGGCCGTGAAACCGCTGTTCAAGAAGACCTCCATCAAGGAACAGAAAAAGAAGCTGTTGGCATCCTTGGTTCTCGTGATTCAGAACCTCCGTCACCCGGACAAGCTCACCCCCGTGTTGCAGGATATGGGGGCCAGGCATGTGGGCTACGGAGCCAAGCCGGCTCATTACGATGCGGTCGGAGAAAACCTCCTGGCCGTCCTCGGTGAATTTGCCGGACCGGCATGGACCCCCCAGGTCAAACAAGCCTGGACCGACGCATACGGAGCCATCAAGACCATCATGCTCGCCGGAGCGGAGCGTGCACATTCCACACAAGGAGACAAGACGATGAGTAAGGCAAAGCAGAAGAAGGGCGCGGCGGCTGGAACGGACATGATGGGGTTTTATCTGGGGGCCCTCGATCAGTCGCAGAACAACATTCTGCTCTGCGATCGCAACCTGGTTATCACCTATGCCAACTCGACGGCCAAGAAGACGCTCGTCTCGCTGGAGGCGGAAATCAAGAAGGTGCTGCCGAAATTCAATGCCTCTGCGGTTGTCGGCGTGTGCATCGACGACTTCCACGTGGACCCGAGCAAACAGCGAAGGATCTTGTCGAATCCAGCCAATATGCCGCACCGGGCGGATATTCAGATTGGACCGCTAACCCTCAGCCTCTTGGTGACGGCCATCATGAGCCCGGACGGGGAGTACCTGGGGAACGCCTTGGAGTGGGCCGATGTCACCGAGAAGCGAAGACTTGAGACTGAAATGTCCCGGCTCAAGGCGTCTCTCGACAATGCACGATCCAACGTCCTCGTGTGCGACCGCAGCTACACCATCGTATATGCCAATAACCAGTCGGTCACCACGTTGCGCCGATTAGAATCCGATATCCAAAAAGTGATGCCCAATTTTTCCGTCGCGAAAGTGGTCGGGTCGAACATTGATCAATATCACAAGAATCCTTCCCAACAACGCCGATTGCTCGACAACCCTCAGAACTTGCCGTACCGCACGGAAATCAAGATCGGGCCATTGACGCTCGACCTGGCGGTGGCGGCGATCATGAGCGAAAAGGGAGACTATCTCGGTAACGTCGTGGAGTGGGCGGACGTCAGCGCTCAGAAAAAGGCGCAGATAGAAATTGACAAACTCATCGGCGCGGCAGCAGCCGGACAACTTTCCGAACGGATCAATGCCGAAGAATTCGAGGGCTTCTTCAAGTCGCTCTCGGAAGGCGTCAACAAAATGCTCGATGCGGTCGTCACGCCCCTGCATGAAGCACAAATGGTGCTCACCGCAATGGCGGCAAACGATCTCACCAAGACCATGACCGGTCATTATCAGGGCGAGTTCGAGCAAATGAAGAGTAGCCTGAACGGCGCCATGAACACGTTGAGCTCCGCCATTTCGACAGTCCGGGATGGAGCGGAAAGCGTGACCGCAGGCGCCGAACAGATCACCAAGGGCAATGAGGATCTCTCACAACGCACCTCGGAGCAGGCCAGCGCGTTGGAAGAAACCTCGGCCTCCATGGAAGAGATGACCTCGACCGTGAAGCAAAACGCAGACAACGCGAAACAGGCCAATCAGTTGGCTATCGCAGCGCGCGACATCGCCGACAAAGGCGGGTCCGTCACCGTCCGCGCGGTGGAAGCCATGGGCGAGATCAATAAGAGCAGCAAGAAGATCGCGGACATCATCACCGTGATCGACGAGATCGCGTTCCAGACCAATCTGCTGGCCTTGAATGCCGCGGTGGAAGCGGCCAGGGCAGGGGAACATGGTCGCGGATTTGCAGTCGTGGCCGCCGAAGTGCGTAACCTGGCCCAACGGTCGGCGACGGCCGCGAAGGAGATCAAGGGATTGATCAATGAGTCGATCCAACGCGTGAACGACGGCAGCGAGTTGGTCAATCAATCCGGCAAGACGCTGGAAGAGATCGTCAGCTCGGTCAAACGTGTGACGGACATCATCGCCGAAATCACGGCCGCATCCCAGGAACAGGCCCAGGGCATCGACCAGGTCAACAAGGCCATCATGCAGATGGATGAGACGACCCAGCAGAACGCGGCGTTGGTGGAGGAAACCACGTCGGCCAGTCAGTCGATGAAAGATCAGGCGCAGGAACTCATGCGTCAGGTTGAAGTTTTCAAGGTCGATACGAACGGAGGTCATCGGGAGGCGAATCCACGGCCCTCGACTGGAAAGACCGCAGGCAAATCGGTTGCTGCCGCCCCGAAACCAGCCTTGAAGAAACCGGGCTTCTCGTCCAAGCCGGGCGACGCCAAGGAGCCCGCGGGAGTTGGAGCCGGAAACGGTCACGACCGCCGAAAGAAGGACGACGACTTCGAAGAATTCTAGGTTTCACGCCGCGGGAGTGGGCAAAATCTGCCCACTCCCGCGGCGCTCTTCACTTGTTTGTGCCTACGCTGCTCCTTCCTTCCTCCAGGCCGGAACTCCTCAAGAAACTGATCCTAACGACCGATATATGCAGGTGCGGGTGTACGTAAGCCGGATCAGCGTGAATTGTTCCGGTTGATTCCACCTCTAACCCAGGGACGGATCATGGACCTTAAAACAATTCTCTGGTACCTCGTCCTCTTCAGCCTGACAGTTGCCTATCTGGTTGTGTTGGCCGGTGTGCGAGCCGCCAAGTCGCACGATGTCTCGCATCATTCACATCGCATGATCGTAGGCTGCACGATCGTCGGGATCTGGCTGGTAGCCTACGTCCTCAAACAAGCGATCTTCGGCCGCGAATCGTTCAAAGGCCCTGACAGCGCCTATTGGAGCGTCTATGTGCCGGTGTTCGTCACGCACATGCTGCTCGCAGTCACAACCATAGGTTTGGGCGCCTATAACCTCTATATGGGCCTCCACCGTCTGCGGTACGGAAGCGTCGGGGCCATGGTGGCCGGCATGACGACCCACCGGCGGATGGGCAATGCGCTGGTCTGGACATTCAGCGGCACGATGGTCACCGCATATCTCGTCTATTTGATGTTGTTTGTCTGGTACCGGAGCTAACACGATGGATTATGCCATTACGAAGCAGGAGTATGAGCGGATCCGCACGTTGTTATACGACGAAAGCGGCATCTCACTGGGGGACAGCAAGCAATCCTTGGTGGTGTCCCGTCTTACCAAACGTTTGCGCGATCTCCAAATGGAGGATTTTTCGTCGTACTACGAGTACGTCACTCGAGATGAGAGCGGGGAAGAATTCACGCGGATGCTCGATCTGCTGTCCACGAACAAGACCGACTTTTTCCGCGAACCCAAACATTTCGACTTTCTTCGCGAGCGCATTCTTCCCACGCTGGAACAGGAGAAACGCGTTCGCATCTGGTCTTCCGCCTGCTCGACCGGAGAGGAGCCGTACACCATCGCCATGACGCTGCACGAGGCCGTGAAGAATCCGGCCTTGTGGAACTTTCAGATCCTCGCATCGGACATCTCCACACGCGTGCTCGCCCATGCCGCGAAAGGGCTGTACGCCGAGGAGCGTGTGCGCGAGGTGCCGGCCGACATCGTGAAACGCCATTTCCTCCAGGGACGCGGGGACAGCGCCGGGCTCGTCAAGGTGAAGCCGCACCTCTCCGCCATCATCAAGTTTCGCCGTATGAACCTGATGGACGACCGTTTCCCCATCAAGGCGCCGCTGGATCTCATCTTCTGCCGGAATGTGATGATCTATTTCGATCGTCCGACGCAGGAACGGCTGGTCAACAAGTTCTATCACCATCTCAAACCGGGCGGGTACCTCTTCATCGGCCATTCAGAGAGCCTGCAGTGGGTGTCCCACCCGTTCAAGACCATCGCGCCGACCATTTACTGGAAGGAAGCCTGACCTGCATGGCTCGTATCGACACCGACACCTTTTCCCACATCCGGCGAATGAACGATAACCGTTTCCCGACCGAAGTCGCCTGCATTCTCCCGGGCGAGTTTTTCGTGAGTCGGGAACCCATGGTGGTCTATACCGTGCTCGGTTCCTGCATCTCGGCCTGTGTCCGGGACCCGATCGCGGGAGTCGGTGGCATGAATCATTTCATGCTCCCGGCGCCGAAAGAGCACCAGTCGGGCGATGCCTGGGGAGGCGAATCCACACGCTACGGGTCCTTCGCCATGGAGCAGTTGATCAACGAGATCCTCAAGCGCGGTGGAATGAAGCACCGGCTGGAGGTGAAGTTGTTCGGCGCCGGACGGATTTATGACGGCAATATCGATGTCGGCGCCCGGAATACAGAATGGGTCCTCCAGTATCTCAAAACCGAAGGCTACGCACTCGCGAAGAGTGATCTGGGCGACGTGTTCCCGAGAAAGGTCTACTACTTTACCGATTCAGGCCGCGTGCTGATGAAAAAACTCGAGCGGGTGAAGAATCGGACGATTGTCGATCGGGAAACCGAATACCAGCATCGGATCGAAGTCGAACCGGTTGCACAAGAGAGCAATGTCACACTGTTCTGACATCAGACGAATGGTGGCGGCCGGCGGTAGGCCCTCACCATACAACCAGGAGATTCCTCGCCATGGCTAAGATCCGGGTTCTGACGATCGACGATTCTGCGCTGATGCGACAGGTGCTGGCCGAACTGCTTTCCAAGGATCCTGCCATCGAAGTGATCGGCAGCGCGCCGGATCCCTATGTGGCCAGAGAAAAAATCAAGGCGCTCAACCCCGACGTGCTCACGCTGGACGTGGAAATGCCGAAGATGGACGGGCTGACGTTTCTCGAAAAACTCATGCGCGGGCGTCCCATGCCTGTGATTATGGTGAGTTCGCTGACGGAATCCGGTTGCCAGACCACACTGCGGGCATTGGAACTGGGAGCCGTCGACTTCATTACCAAACCCAAGATCGATCTCCGTGAGGGGATGGACAATCTCGCCGACGATCTGATCGCAAAAGTCAAAGGCGCTGCCACGGCCTGCATCCGGCAGGGGGCCCCGGTGTCCAGCCAGGCCGGCGCCCGGCCGTCGGTCTTGAGTTCGGCCATGATTAAGACCACGGATATGATCATCGCCATCGGCTCTTCGACCGGAGGCACTGAGGCGGTCAAGGAGGTGCTGCAAGTCCTGCCACCCAACACTCCTCCGGTTCTGATCACTCAGCACATGCCGGAGCGGTTCACCAAAACCTGGGCCGACCGGATGAACCAACTCTGCCGCATCTCCGTGAAGGAGGCCGAGGACGGAGACAGCGTCCTGCCGGGGCACGCGCTGATTGCTCCCGGCAATTACCACATGACCCTGGTCCGCAGCGGCGCACGCTACTCGGTCCGCATCAACCAAAACGAACCGGTCAATCGCCATCGCCCGTCGGTCGACGTCATGTTCGACTCCGTCGCGCAATATGCCGGCGGCAACGCGGTGGGTGTGATCCTGACCGGAATGGGCGGAGACGGCGCCAAGGGACTGCTGCGGATGAAAGAAGCCGGCGCCTATACCATCGCGCAAGATGAGGCCTCTTGTGTTGTGTTCGGAATGCCGAAAGAGGCCATCAAGCTCGGGGCCGCCGAGATCGTCCGGCCGCTCAACGATATTGCGACGACTATTTTGAACCATGTCACCCGTGCCTGATCGTTCACCTTTGCGCATAGAGGAGCCATCATGAAAATTTCACAGGAAACAAGTAATAAGAAAGCGACCCTGAGACTCGAAGGAAACTTTACCTACACGCAGCGCAAAGCGTTTCAAGAGGTGCTGAAGACCATCTGCACCGATCAAGTGGAAGAAGTCGTAATCGACCTGTCCCAGGTCGCGTTTCTCGACAGCGCGGCATTGGGGTTGCTGATGATCAGCCACCGGCAATTGGAAGCCGAACGACGCAAACTCTACCTGGCCTATCCTCAGCCGACGGTTCGCCAGATCATCGAACTGGCGAATTTGCACAAGACGATCCCGATGATCGATGCCGGCGTGTCGAGCCTGGCTAGGAAAAGCGCCTAAGATCGGGACTGAGCCCGGGAGAGGAGCCGTGCATGCAGATCACTGAACGCCGTATCGGACAGTCCATCATTCTCGATCTGACGGGAGAACT
>Ga0268299_1002503_pt1 | contig 21571 bp, 20 predicted proteins | sample NOBtaG_FD_193484 | JGI IMG/M metagenome (GOLD analysis project Ga0268299, IMG submission 193484) | Activated sludge microbial communities from bioreactor in Nijmegen, Gelderland, Netherland - NOB reactor | ecosystem: Engineered > Bioreactor > Aerobic > Activated sludge | place: Netherlands... | reverse complement strand
TGGGACTGGCACAGGCATGGCCGGCGGTACGCGATCACCGGCGCACCTGGCGCCGGCACGGCGGCGCGGTCGCCGGGGCGGGCGCGCTATGAGCGTCATCACGAAGATGCTGCGCGACCTGGACGCGCGCGGCGCGGCGCGGCCGGTTGGCGGCGCGGATGGCGGGCTCGCGATCTTGGACGAGGCCACCGCAGCGCCCGCGGCTGCACCGGCGGCAGCGCCTCGCATGCAGGCGCCCGACGGTGGGCCGAGCTTGCGCAATGCGCCTGCCGGTGCCACCGGCGCGCGCGCTTCGGCGGCGCAGGCGGCGCAAGCAGCGGTGCAGGCGGGCTCGCCGCGATTTATGCCCACCAGGCAGCGGCCGCCGCTGCGGCGCCTTGCATTGCTGGTCGCTGCGGGCGCCACCGCCGTCGTCGCTGCCGCGTTCGGGGACTTCGAGATGCCCGGCGCGGCCTGGCACCCCGAGCCGGTTGCGATGGCGGGAGACGCGCCGGCCGAAGAGCCTGGAACCCAAGCCGCGCCAACAGGAGCAACGGCGGCACCGACCGAGACGCCGCCCGAAGCACTGCGAGCGCAAGCACCAGCGCGGCGCGCGCCGGCCGGCCCAGCGACGCCGGTGACTCCGGCCACACCGGCCACACCGGCAACAGCGGCCACACCGGCAGCGCCGGCAGCCCCGCCCGCGACCCCCGCTGCGCCCAGCCGCATCGCCGATGCCGCTCTCGCGCCGCCCACGCCCGCGCGCATCGACAAGCGCCTGCACGCCCTCGACCCCGCGCAGCGCGTGGCGCTGCTGTATCGCCAGATGGTCGACACCGCGCAGACCGGCCAGCGCCAGACGGCGCTGGCACAGGCACGCCAGCTGCTCGACCTGCAGCCGCTGCACCAAGCCACGCGCCTGGTGGCCGCGCAGCTCGAACAGGAAGGCGGCGCGCCCGACCGTGCCCTGGCACTGCTGCGCGAAGGCTTGTCCCTGCAGCCGCGCCAAAGCGCACTCGCGCTGCCCGCCGCGCGCCTGCTCGCGCTGGCCGGCGCGGCCGACGAAGCGATGGCCCTGCTCGACGAACACGGCGTCACCGGCCCCGAAGCCGACGGCCTGCGCGCCGGCGTGCTGGCGCGCCGCGGCGACTTCGCCGCCGCACTCGACTCCTACGAGGCCGCCGCGCGCGCGCAGCCGCTGAACCCGATGTGGTGGCTGGGCCTGGGCGTCGCGCTCGAATCCGTAGGCGAGCCGGCCCGTGCGCGGCTGGCCTTCGCCAAGGCGCAGGCCATCGGCCTGCCGCGCGGGGACCTCACGCATTACGTCGAGCAGCGCCTGCGCGCGCTCGAATGAACTGCAGGCGAACGTTCGAGCAACCCCGCACGCGACGACGCCACACACGACCCTGCACCCGAACGTTCACGCACTCCACCCACCTGCCCGCACTTCCATGGACCGCCCCACCGCCGCCGCCTTCAGCCCGCAGCGCTTCCGCCTCGGCGACGTGCTCGTCAGCAAGGGCCTGGTCAACGCCGAGCAGCTGGCGCAGGCGCTCGAGCTGCAGAAGACCACCGGCCGCAAGCTCGGCCGCGCGCTCACCGAGCTGAAGTTCGTCACCGACGAGCAGATCGCCCAGGTCGTGGCCGACCAGCTCGGCATTCAGTTCGTCGACCTGCGCCACCGCGAGCTCGACGGCACGCTCGTGCGCCGCCTGAGCGAGGCGCAGGCGCGGCGCTTTCGCGCCCTCGTGCTCGAGCAGCAGCCCGATGCGCTGCTCGTGGGCATGGTCGATGCCGGCGACATGCTCAGCTTCGACCAGATCGGCCGCGTGCTCAAGGCCACCGTCCGGCCGGCGGTGGTCACCGAAGAGGCGCTGCTCGGCGCCGTCGAGCGCATCTACCAGCGCAAGGAAGAGCTGGCGGGCCTGGCCAGCCAGGTCGCCGCCGACGTGGGCGAGGTGCTCAACCTGTCGGGCCTGGAGAGCAGCGCCACCGCCGACGACGCGCCCATCGTCAAGCTGCTCAACTCGATCTTCCAGAGCGCGGTGACGCGCGACGTGAGCGACATCCACATCGAGCCGCAGGAGCGCAGCCTGCAGATCCGCTTTCGCATCGACGGCGTGATGCAAGTGCAAAGCAGCCCCGACGCGCGCATCGCCGGCGCCGTGGTGCAGCGGCTCAAGCTGATGGCGAACCTGGACATCAGCGAGAAGCGCCTGCCGCAGGACGGGCGCTTCCGCATCAAGGTGAGCGCCACGACGCTGGACGTGCGCATCTCGACGCTGCCCACGCAGTTCGGCGAGTCGGTGGTGATGCGCCTCCTGGCACAGAACGTCGATCGCATGCGGCTCGATGCGCTGGACATTCCCGAGCCGATCCTCAAACGCCTGCGCGCCACGCTCACGGCCAGCTCGGGCATGGTGCTCGTCACCGGCCCCACCGGCAGCGGCAAGACGACGACGCTGTACGCCGCGCTCGCCGAGCTGAACCGGCCCGCCACCAAGATCATCACCGTCGAGGACCCGGTCGAGTACCGCCAGCCGGGGCTGAACCAGGTGCAGGTCAACGACAAGGTCGACCTCACCTTCTCGCGCGTGCTGCGCGCCTGCCTGCGCCAGGACCCCGACGTCATCCTCGTGGGCGAGATGCGCGACACCGAGACGGCCGAGATCGGCCTGCGTGCCGCGCTCACGGGCCACCTCGTGCTCAGCACGCTGCACACCACCAGCGCCGCCGGCACGCCGATGCGGCTGCGCGACATGGGCGTGGCGCCGTACATGGTGGCGCTGGGCGTGCGCCTGGTGCTGGCGCAGCGGCTGGTGCGGACGCTGTGCGCGCATTGCTCGGTCGAGGCCGAGCCGGCGCCGCACGAGCTGGAGTGGCTCGCCGCCGGGGCGGAGCAGGACGCCGCCGGTCCACCGCTGCGCGCGCGCCGCGGCACCGGCTGCCCGGCCTGCCACGGCAGCGGCTACCGCGGCCGCACCGCTGTCTACGAGATGCTCGAGATGACGCCCGCGCTCGTGCACCTGGCCAACGCCGACGACCCGGCCGGCTTCGCCGCCGAAGCGCGCCGCGCCTTCGCCGCGTTCACGCTGCGCCGCGCCGCGTTGACGCTGGTGCGCGCCGGGCGCACCTCGCTGGCCGAGGCCATGCGCATCGGCTCGGGCCTGTAGCGCCGCCGCGTCCGTTTGCTCGACGTCGTCGCTTCGTTCGCCGCGCAACGCCCCTGACCATGCCGAACTTCCAGTGGAGCGGCCGCGACAGCGAGCGCCGGCCCGCCGGCGGCGTCATCGAGTCGCGCTCGCGCACGCAGGTGGCGCAGATGCTCGCCGGCATGGGCATCGTGCCGGTGTCGATCGAGCCGCTGCAGGAGGTGCAAGACGCCGGCGCGACGTTGGCGCGCTGGCTGCGGCGCGACCGCATCGGCGCACAGGAGCGGCTGATGTTCTCGCGCCAGATGGGCACGCTGCTGCGCGCCGGCGTGCCGATCATGCGCGCGCTGCAGGGGCTGCAGGAATCGGCCACGCACGCCGGCATGCAGCGGCTGCTGGCCGACCTGCGCACCGGGCTGGACAGCGGGCTGGAGCTTTCGCAGGCGATGGCTCGCCACGCCGAGGCCTTCGACCGCTTCTACGTCTCGATGGTGCGCGTGGGCGAGAGCACGGGCCAGCTCGCCGAAATCTTCGACAGCCTGTACGAACACCTCGACTTCCAGCGCCTGATGGGCGAGCAGGTGAAGTCGGCGCTGCGCTACCCGAAGTTCGTGCTCGCCGCGATGGCGGTGGCGCTGGTGATCATCAACATCTACGTCATCCCGGCTTTCGCCAAGGTGTTCGCCGGCATGAAGGTGGAGCTGCCGCTGATGACGCGCGTGCTGCTGGCCAGCTCACGCTTCATGCTCGCGGCCTGGCCGGGGCTGCTGGGCGCAGGCGTGTTCGCCTGGGTGGCCAGCCGCGCGGCGCTGGCGCGGCCGGCCGGGCGCGCCGCCTGGGACCGCTGGAAGCTCCGCTTGCCCATCGCCGGCACGGTGCTGCGCAAGAGCGCACTCTCGCGCGCCTGCCGCAGCCTGGCGCTGGTGCTCAAGAGTGGCGTGCCCGTGCTCGACGGGCTGACGCTGGCCGCCGCGGTGAGCGAGAACGCCTTCATCGAGGCCGCCGTGCTCGGCATGCGCGAAGGCGTGCAGCGCGGCGAGACGGTGCTGATGGCGGCGCGCAAGGCCGGCATCTTCACGCCCATCGTGCTGCAGATGGTGATGGTGGGCGAAGAGTCAGGCACGCTGGAGGCGATGCTCGAGGAGGTGGGCCTCCTGTACCAGCGCGAGGTCGAGTACGAGCTGAAGACGATGTCGCAGCAGATCGAGCCGATCCTCGTGTTCTTCCTCGGCGGCCTGGTGCTGGTGCTGGCGCTGGGGGTGTTCATGCCGATGTGGGACCTGGGCAAGGCGGCGATCAAGTAGTGGTTCGGGTCGTGAGCGATCGGCGGTCGACCAGCGATCGGCTAGCGCCGTGCAGCCCCGGCGGCAAGCGAGTAGTTCACGCGCCGGACGCGCCCGCGCATCCCGGCCTCAAGCCCCGCCGCGCGCGACCGATATGAGCGGGAACAGGCCGAAACAAGCCTCTCTGCATCACCCTCCACATCTCCCCCGAAAGACCTCCATGCAACGCATTCAACGTGGCTTCACCATGGTGGAGCTGATCGTCGTGATCATCATCCTCGGCATCCTCGCCGCCGTGGCGCTGCCGCGCTTCACCAACCTGCAGCGCGACGGCCGCATCGCCAAGCTCAACGCCGCGCGCGGCGCCGCGCAGTCGGCCACCGCCATCGTGCATGGCACGGCCATGGCGCGGCACAACGTCGCGCAGCCGGCCTGCCCGGGCGCGGGCTTCGGCGTCAACCCGCCGGCCATCAACGCCGCCGGCAACGGCAACATGTGCACGGAGAACGGCCGCGTCCAGGTGGCGCTGCTGTACCCGGCTGCGACGCTGGCCGGCATCGTCGCCAGCGCCGGCATCGTGCAGGTCAACGGCACGCCCACCGCGGCGCAGCTGGCCACCGAGGGCTACGCGACGGCCGCCGCCGGTGGTGGCCTGGCCATCCGCGTGGCCGGCGGCAGCAACCCCGCGCAGTGCCAGTTCACCTACACGCCGCCGGCGGCGCTGGGCCAGGCGCCCACGGTCAGCGCCACCACGGTGACCGGCTGCTGATTCAGGCGGCGCAAAGGCGGCCCCCCGGCCGCCTGCTCGAGGCGCCCACCATGGCACGCGGCTTCACGATCGTCGAGATCACGATCGCCATCGTGCTGCTCGGCCTGCTCGGCTCGTTGGCCGCGCCGAGAGTGCTGGACCGCAGCGCGCTGGCCGAGCGGGCCGCCGCCGACGAAGTTCGCGCCCTGCTGCGCACGAGCCGCCAGGTCGCCGTCGCGCAGGAGCGCGATGTCTGCGTGCTGGTGAGCGCACTCGTCGTGAGCGCGGTGTACACCGGTGCCGCGGGCTGCGACGCCACGCGGCCGGTGGCCGGCGCCGGTGGCCAGGGGCCGCTGCGCGTGGCCGCACCTACCGGACTGGCCTTCAGCGGCGACGCGATGCTGCGCTTCGACGCGCGCGGCCGGTTGTTGCCGTCCGCGACGCGGCGCGTGACGCTGGGCACGCGCACCTGGGTGGTGGAGCCGGCCACCGGAGCGGTGTCGTGAGGCGCGCGATGCGCGTGTCGGCCAGGTGCGGCGTCGCTACGGGCGGCGGCGGTTCGAGATCGCGTTCGCGCTTGCCATCTCGCTTGCCATCGCACGCGCGCTTCGGCGGCCGCGGCTTCACGCTCATCGACATGCTGCTCGTCATCAGTCTCACCGGCTTCGTGGCCGGCACGCTGACGGTGTTCTTCTCCGGCCTGGCGGCGCAGAGCAGCCAGGCGCTGCGCGAGCGCGAAGCGGCGATGCTGGCCCACGCGCTGCTGGACGAAGTTCGCGCCATGCCCTTCACCTACTGCGACCCGCAGGATGCGCGCGCCGCCATCGCCACCGCCGCGGTGGTGGGCGGCGCGGGCTGCGCCACGCTGATCGACGCGCTCGGCCCCGAGCCAGGCGAGACCCGCTACAGCCCGGCCAACGGCTTCGACGGCGTCAGCGATTACCACGGCTTCGCGATGCCCGGCCCCGGCTGCGCGAGCCTGTGCGACCGCACCGGCGCGCCGTGGCCGAACGGCGGCCGGCTGACCGGTTGCAGCGCCAGCCTTGCCGCCGCCGCGCAAGCGATGCCGGCACTGCCGGCGCTCGATGCCAACGGCCGGCCGCAGGCGCTGCGCATCGTCGTCACCGTGCGCTGCCCGGGCAGCGCCGACGTGGTAGCCGAAGGGCTGCGGGTGCGCCATGCGCCGAACACGTTCTGACGCGACCTCGCTCGTGAAGGCCGAGGTGAGAGCGCGGCCGAGGTGGCGGCGCGACGAGGTCGTCGTGCGCGAAGGTCGTGGCGCGCCAAGGCCGCCGGGTGCTCGCCTCTGCTCGTGTCCTCTTTCGGCCGCCCGGCTTCGCAGGGCGCCCGAATGCCCCCTTTACCTCGCTGAGGCGAGCACCCGGCGTCCTTGGCGGGCACCAGGGTTTGTCTTCGTCGAGGACTGGCACCGCGGGTGCCGGATCGGGACGATGGGGTGCCCTGCGCAGCGAGGTAAGGGGGGCATTCGGGCGCGCTGCGGAGCTTGCGGAGCAGCGCGGCCGAAAGAGGACACGAGCAGCGCAGGGCACCCCGTCGGCCCGATCCCGACACCGACCGCCCGAGTGCGACCTGCTCGCTCGCCCGCGCTGCCGGAGACAGGCCCGCGCACCGCCCCGCCGCCATGAACACGACGTCACACGCGGCACTTCGCGGCGCCGGCCGCCACGCACGCCGCGGCTTCTCGCTCGTGGAGATGGTGCTGTGCATCGCCCTCATCGGCACGCTGGCGGTGGTGGCCGCGCCGCTGCTGCGCCTGCCGCTGGCGGCCTGGGTCGACGCCTCGCGACGCGCCGAGCTGCTGCAAAGCGCCGACGCGGTGAACACACGGCTTGCGCAGGACCTGCAGCGCGCGTTGCCCGGCAGCGTGCGGCTGCGGACCGTGGGTGCACGCGTCTGGCTGGAGATGCTCGAAGTGCGCGCCGAGGGGCGCTACCGCAGCGGCGCGGGCGGTGGCGGCGTGTGCCCCGTGGCCTGCGCCGCACCGGCCAGCCGCGACGCGCTGCAGACCGGCTGCACCGACACCTGCTTCACGAGCCTCGGTGCCCTGGAAGGCGATGCACCGATGGCCGCCGACTGGGTGGTCGTGATGGGCGCAGCCGGGGCCAACCCCTATCTGGGCGGCAACGTCGCCGTGCCGGGCGGCGTGAAGACACGGCTGGTCGACGCGACCGCCGCGCCGGAGGGCCGGCGCGTTCGCCACGCCGCGCACAACTTCCTCGTCGGCTCGCCGACGGCGCGCTTCTACGTCGTCTCCGCCCCCATCAGCTGGGAGTGCGACCCGGGCGCGGGCACGGGCACCGGCACGCTGAGGCGCGTGGCCGGCTACGCGGTCGCGGCGGTGCAGCCGACGGCCTTCGCCGGCGCCACCTCCAACGTGCTGGTGCACGACGGCGTGGCCGCCTGCCGCATCGTGCTGGCGCCGGGCAACAGCGGCAGCGCCACGGTGCAGCTGCGCCTGCAGCTGCAGCGCTCGAGCCCCGGCGGGCTCGAGGTCGAGCGCTTCGACCTCACGGCGCAGTACGCGGTGCCGCCATGGCGATGACGGTGGCGGCGATGAACACCCGGCTGAACTCGCACCTCATGCGGCCGCGGCGCGGCATGTCCAGCATCCTGATGCTGGCCCTCATCGTGACGCTGGGCACGCTGGCCGTGCACGCCGCGGGCCTGGTGAGCGCGGCAAGCGGCGACGGCACGCGCGCGCTGGCGCAACAGCGCGCCGCCGCCGCCGCGCAGGCCGGCCTCGAATGGGGCCGCCTGCGCGCCAGCGCGATGCCCGCGCCGCTGTGCGCGCCGCTGCAGAACATCACCACGCTGCCCGGCACCTTGCAGCCCTACACGGTGAGCGTGCGCTGCACCGCAGGGCCCGTGCTCAGCGACGGCGGCACCCCGCTGCGCCGCTACGAAGTGCAGGCCACCGCGTGCAACCTCCCCGCCGGCGGCGCCTGCCCGAACGCCGGCACCACCTCGCCGGACTACGTGCAGCGCACCGGGCGCCACGTCGTGCATCGCTGACGATGCGCGCGGCCGCCCGGAGGGCCACGAACTGGCCGAGATTTGTGCTCATCTTCGACGCTTCGGCCAGGCGCGATGCCTCCTAGGATGGCTGCAGGTGCTCCATGACCGACCTCGCCTCCCCGCCCCTGACCCTGCTGCCTCCGGCCGCCGAAGGCTTCGCCTGGCCGACGCCCGAGCTGCCGAACTATCCGCCGCCCGCGGCGGCGATGGCGCCGCTGGCGTGCCAGGTGGAAGGCAACAACGGCAAGGTCATCCCCGGCCGCCTGATGTGGCTGGAAATGGCCCAGGGCCTCATCCAGCTCGCCATGGCCGGCACGCGGTGGAAATCACGCAGGCCGGCCTGCGCCAGGTGCAGGTCAACCCCAAGATCGACTGGACCTTCGCGAAGGCGCTGCGCGCCTTCCTGCGCGCCGACCCGGACGTCATCATGGTCGGCGAGATCCGCGATCAGGAGACGGCGCAGGTGGCCATCGAGGCCTCGCTCACCGGCCACCTCGCGCTCAGCACGCTGCACACCAACAGCGCCGCCGAGACCGTGACGCGCCTGCTCGACATGGGCATGGATCCGTTCAACTTTGCCGATGCGCTGCTCGCTGTGCTCGCGCAGCGCCTCGTGCGGCGCCTGTGCTCGAACTGCCGCATCAGCGAGCCCGCGAGCGCCGAGTGGCGCGACGAGCTGCTGACGACTACCGCCACGTGCTGCAGGGCGCGTAAGGCGAACCCGGCGAGGACACCGTGCTCGCCGGCTGGATGCAGCGCCATGGCGGCGGCGAAGGCCGGCTGCTGAAGTACCGCTGCACCGGCTGCGAACAATGCGGCGGCAGCGGCCTGCGCAGGCCGGCTCGGCTTGCGCGAGCTCCAACTCCACTCCAACTCCAGTCCTCACCGCGTTGGCCGAGGTGCCCACACGATCAACCTGTCTTGGACGGGAGTGACTTGCCCCATAGGCGCCCATAGGTGTTGGTCCGCACCCGCTCATTGGCCAAAGCGGGGCGGGTGATGTAGCGGCACAGTTGCTCCAGCGCCTGGCGGTCGTCTGCGCCGCAACGCGCAGCGTCAGCCCGCCGCCAGCGCCGAGCGCACCCGTCGCAGCGTGCCGGCGAAGAACGCAGCGCCGATGGCCAACAGCGCCAGCAGCGTCGGCCACACCATCTCGATCCCCGCGCCGCGGTAGAGGATGGCCTGGGCCAGGCTCACGAAGTGCGTCGTCGGCGCCGCCAGCATGACGTGGCGCAGCAGTTCGGGCATGCTTTCGCGCGGCGTGGCGCCGCCGGACAGCATCTGCAGCGGCAGCAGCACGAGGATGATCAGCAGCGCGAGTTGCGGCATCGAGCGGGCCACGGCGCCGAAGTAGATGCCCATCGAGGTGGTGGCAAACAGATGCAGCGCCACGCCGGCCATGAACAGCGCCCCCGAACCGGCGATCGGCAGCGCGAGCACGCCGCCCACCACGAGGTACAAGGAAAGCAGGCAGGCCACGAAGACGACGGCGCCCATGGCCAGCACCTTCGCGAGCATGACCTCCACCGGCCGCAGCGGCAGCGTCATCAGGTGCTCCAGCGTGCCCTGCTCGCGCTCGCGGATCAGCGCCGCGCCGGCCAGGATGATCGACAGCATGGTGACCATGTTGATCAGCTCCATCACGGCCGCGAAGCGCGCGCTGTCCGAGCTGGGGTTGAAGCGCATGCGATAGGCCAGCTCCACCGGCGTGCGCTGCGGTACCCGCTCGCGCGCCAGGAACTCCTGGACCTCCTGCTGCAGGATCGCCTGCACTTGCCCGGCGCCCAGAAACGACTGGCGCATCTGCGTGGCATCGACGTTGAGCTGCAATGCAGGCCGCCGCCCGGCCAGCATGTCCCGTTGGAAACCCGGCGGGATGTCGAGCACGAAGCTGTAGCGGCCGGTGTCCAGGCCGGCGTCCATCTCCGCCAGCGAGATGAGCGTCGGCGGCAGGAAGTCCGGCGGGTAGAACGCGCCGACGAGCCGCTGCGACAGCGCCGTGCCGTCTTCGTCCACCACGGCGATCGGCACGCGCACCAGACGGTCCGGCACCACCTTGGCCGCGACGACGACGGCGCCGCTGAAAGCCCAGACCACGAACACCAGCAGCAGCCGGTCGCGCCACAGGCTGCGCAACTCCTTCAGCGCCAGCTGCGCCACCGCGCGCCACGACGGCAGGGGCGAGGTCCTCAACGCTCCCATCACCGCTCCTGCTTGCGCAGCAGCAGCACGCTGGCGCCGAGCAGCACCGGGCCCGACAGGACGAGCGGCCAGAACAGCGCGGCAAGGTCCGCGAAGCCGAGCGCCTTGGAAAACGTGCCGCGGCTGATGGTGACGAACGACGCGGTCGGATAGACCTGCGCGATCAGTGCCGAGGCCCCTTCGAGGGACGACACCGGATTGAGGATGCCGGAGAACTGGATGGCCGGCAGCATCGTGGCCAGCGCCGTGCCGAACAGCGCCGCAAGCTGGCTGCGCGTGAACGAGGACATCAGCAGACCCAGCGCCGTGGCCCCGAAGACATAGAGCAGCGCCGCCAGCGTGAACGTAGCGAGACTGCCGGTGAATGGCACGCCGAACACGGTGACGGCCATCGCGGTCAGCATCGCGAAGTTGACCATGCCGGCGCCGACGTAGGGCAACTGCTTGCCGAGCATGAACTCGAGCTTGGTGACCGGCGTGACGTGGAGATTGGTGATCGAACCCAACTCCTTCTCGCGCACCACCGCCAGCGCCGGCAGCATCGACGGGATGAAGATCAGCAGGATCGGGATCACCGCCGGCACCATCGACACGATGCTGCGCACGCCGGGGTTGTAGCGGTAGCGCACTTCCACGCTGGCGGGGGGCCGGGTGTCGATGCCGGCCTCGGCCGCGCGCTGGGCCACGAAGCCGGCATGCAGCGCCTGCACGTAGCCGGCGACGATCTCCGCGCGCATCGGCATCGCGCCGTCGATCCAGACACCCACCGTGGTCGGCCGCCGGCGCGCGAGGTCGGCCTCGAATCCGGGCGGGATCTCGACCGCCAGCGCGAGTTCGCCGCTGCGCATGCGCCGGTCGATGTCGGCATGGCCGCCCAGCGCGGGCTGCTCGAGGAAATAGGGCGAACCGGACAGTTCGAGCGCGTAGGCGCGGCTCGACGGGCTGTGGTCGCGGTCGAGCACGGCAAAACGCAGGTCCTCGACATCCAGGCTGATCCCGTAGCCCATGATCAGCATCAGCAGCACCGAGCCGATCAGCGACATCGCCAGCCGGATGGGGTCGCGCAGCAGTTCCAGGGTTTCGCGGCGCGCGCAGCTGAGCATGCGGTGGCGGCTGAAGCGCCGCCGCGTGCGGGCCTCGGCCTTGGCCGCCGCACCGGCCGCAGGCACAGACGATGGGGCCACCGCCGAGGCTTCACCTCGCTGCTCCGCCGCGAGCCGGCCGACAAAGCTGTCTTCGAGCGTGCCCCCGGCGCTGGCGCGCGCCAGGTCTGCCGGCGATCCCTCGGCCAGCACGCGCCCGGCGTGCATCAGCGACACACGATCGCAGCGCTCGGCCTCGTCCATGAAGTGCGTGGACAGGAAGATCGTCACGCCGTCGCGGCGCGACAGTTCGATGAGCACCGCCCAGAAGGCATCGCGCGCCACCGGGTCCACGCCCGAGGTCGGCTCGTCGAGGATCAGCAGCTCCGGCCCGTGCACCAGCGCCGCGGCCAGCTGCAGGCGCTGGCGCATGCCGAGTGGCAGCGTCATCGGCAGCGACGCGGCGGCGCCGTCCAGGCCGAAGCGCTGCAGCAGCGCATCGACGCGACCGGCGATGGCCTGCCGGTCCATGCCGAACAATTGCGCCTGCAGCTCGAGGTTCTGACGCGCCGTCAGGTCTCGGTACAGCGAAAACCCCTGCGACATGTAGCCCACGCGCCTTCGCACCGCCAGGTCCGCAGCGTCCAGCGGCCGGCCGAACAGCCGCACGCTGCCGGCGCTGGCCGGCAGCAGGCCCGTCAGCATCTTCATCGTCGTCGTCTTGCCGCAGCCGTTGGAGCCGAGGAAGCCGAAGATCTCGCCGCGGCCGATGCGAAAGCTCACGCGGTCCACCGCCGTGAAGGCGCCGAAACGGCAGGTCAGACCTTCGGCCTCGATCGCGGCATCTTCCGCCTGCGCCGCACGCGGCGGCAGCACCGGCGCGCGGTGCTGCTCGCGCCTTTCCTGCGGCAGCAGCGCAATGAAGGCGGCCTGGAGCGTGGCGCAGCCTGTTCGTTCGAGCAGATCGGCCGGCTTGCCGGTGGCGAGCACATGCCCGTCGTCCATGGCCACGAGTTGGGCGAAGCGGCCCGCCTCCTCCATGTACGCCGTGGCCACCAGCACCGTCATCCCCGGCCGGCGCTCACGGATGCCGCCCACCAGTTCCCAGAACTGGCGGCGCGACAGCGGATCCACGCCCGTGGTCGGTTCGTCCAGGATCAGCAGGTCCGGATCGTGGATCAGCGCGCAGCACAGGCCGAGCTTCTGCATCATGCCGCCCGAGAGCTTGCCCACCGGCCGCGCGGCGAAAGGCAGCAGCCCGGTGCTGCCGAGCAACTCGCCGATGCGCGCCGAACGCTCGCGCGCGCCATGCCCGAACAGGCGGCCGAAGTAGTCCAGGTTCTCGCGCACCGAGAGCGTCGGGTACAGGTTGCGGCCGAGGCCCTGCGGGTTGTAGGCGATGCGCGGACAGATGTGCCGCCGGTGCGAGGCCTTGCGCATGTCGCCACCCAGGACCGTGATCTCGCCATCCTGGATGCGACGCGCCCCTGCGACCAGCGACAGCAGCGTCGACTTGCCGACGCCATCAGGGCCGATGAACCCGGTGACGGCTCCCGCCGAGACGTCCAGGTCGATGCGCTCCAGCGCAAGCGTGCCGCCGAAGCGGTGCGCCACCCCGCGCAGCCGGATCGCAGGTTCGTCGCGTGTCATCGCGCGGCGGAAGCGGCGGCGCCAGGCAAGGCCGCGGCGGCAGGCGCGGACGTGGCCGATGCGGCGGGCACCGGCAGGGTGACCGCCAACCGTACCGGCCAGGGCTCCTCGCCGATGCGCACATAGGCCATGCCCGGCAGCCCCGTCTTCACCTGGTCGCGGTAGCGCTCCAGCAACTCGGGGGCAACACGAGCCTGCACCTTGAACACCATCTTCTGGCGCTCCGACTCCGTCTCCACCGTCTTGGGCGTGAACTGCGCGACGCTGGCGACGAAGTCCACCCTGGCCGGGATCACGACGCCGGGGGCGGCATCGAGGACCAGGCGTGCTTCCGAGCCGATGGCCACACGGCCCGCCGCGCGCTCGGGAAGAAAGAAGCTCATCGTCACGTCGGTCAGGTCGACCAGCGTCGCCACCCGCCCCCCGGGCGCCAGCACCTCGCCGGCATGCGCCAACACCGTCTGCACGCGGCCGGCACGCGGCGCGCGCAGCACCGCGTCGGCGATCTCCACCTGCACGCGCTCGACCGCGGCCCGAGCCGACTCGATCGCGGCGTTGGCTTCAGCCAGCTGCGAGCGTGTGGCCGCCACGGCCGCCTCCGCCTCGAGGCGCTGTGAACGAACCGCCTCCAGCGCGGCGCGGCTCGCGCGCACGCGCGACTCGGCGGCATCGAGCTGCTGCGGCGAGATGAAGTTCTGCGCCACCAGCTCGGAAACGCGCCGCAACTCACGCTCGGCCAGCGCCGCTTCGGCCGCGCGCTGGGTTGCCAGGGCCTCGACCGTGCGCACCGCCTGCTCGCGCTGGCGCACCACCGACGCCAGCGTCGCCACCGCGGCTTGCGCCTGCCGCGACTGCGCCTGCGCGCTGCGCAGTTGCGCCTCCAGCGTCTGCGTGTCGATGCGGCCGACCTCGTCGCCCGCGGCGACCGTGTCGCCTTCGCGCACGTTCACAGCGAGCAGCCTGCCGCCGCTCTTGGTCGCGATGTCGATGGACTCCGCTTCCAGGCGGCCGTTGCCGGCGGCGATCGATGGCGGCAACTCGTCGTCGCCCCACCGGCCCCAGGCGACGGCGAGAATCACGGCCACCACCGCCACTGGGGCAAGCAGTGTCAGTCGGGGGCGCATGTCGGTCCATTTCATCGGTTGGTCGCATCGGACTTCGAATGACCCAGCGCCACCACGTCCGCCTTCCGCACTCGACGATCGCAGCTTTCCGGAGCGGGAGGCTTGATGAAGATCATGTTCGTCGGCGCGGCCCACCACGAAGCAGGCCACCGGAGGGCTCGAGCATCCGCTTCACCAAGTGCGTTGAACGAGTCGATGGTACTCAACCGGCCCAAGGCGGGTGGCATCGTCAATGCCGCCAGCGGCATGTGCGACGCGGGGCGCATCAAAGCACCACCTGCGACACAGCCTCTGCCGCCCGGAATGGGCAATCGTGATCATCGGTGTTCGGGCCGAGGGAACGCTCGGTCAGCGTCTGGTCAATGGCGAGAAGCAGGTGCGACTGTTTGGTGAGGAACAACCCGTGGGCGCCGGCGTGCACACGATCGGCGGGCTGTTCGCGCACGCTGACCGCGACGCGCTGCTCGGCTGGCTGCGCCGCCAGCGTCACCTGCCGCAGCGGACCTTCGTGGTGCACGGCGAAGCAGCGACCGCCTGTGGCCTTGCCGACCGCATCGCCGATGATTTCGGCTGGACCACGGAAGCGCCAGTCGCGCTCGGCAACGTGGACGTCAGCCACTGTCCGCTTCGGCGAGGCGAGCGCGCATGGCTTCGAGCTCACTGGCGTAGCGCTGCGCATCGCCATTGTCGAAGAACTGCTCATAGCGATCGTGGGGCCCGCTCAGCCGGCGCGCGTGCTTGATCGGGCACCAGTATTGCTCGGTGCGGGCGATGATCTCTCGGCCATAGGCCATCGAGCCGTTCGCATAGGAGCAGTACAAGCAATTGAATTGCTCGATGCGGTTCAGGTATGGCAGCAGCACACGGTCGACCACAAAGCGGTCGCGCGTGGCAAGCCACACCATTGATCTCAATACCCAGCTCGCCGCAACGCTGGCGATCTGGCATCGCTTCAATGCGCGACCCTGCCGCCGGTGTCAGTCGGTCGTACACGGTTGCCCCAAGCGACGCTGCTCCAATGCACGCTCACAGGCGAATCTCCGATGCGCATGCACACCGCGCCGAAGAGCCGCCTTCTGCACCGTCGTCGGGCGCTTCCCTTCCCGGTGCTCGAATGCAACGAGACGCTCGCACGCGCCCATCTGCGACAGCGCGGACGCGCTGACGTCTGTTTCGCCTTGCACCAGCGGACCATCAGTCGCCTGCCGCGTCGTTGCCGACCTGGAACGCCTGACCGGTCTGGCGCGGCTGGCCACTTCGTGCTCCTTCATGCTCGTTTGGAAATCGACGACTCATGCTCTCGCGCGAACGGCCCGCGTCAACCCGGATTGTCGGGCTTGGGCAGCGACGGCATCGGCTGATCGGTCTCCCAGACCCAGGCGTCCTGCGCGGCTTGCTCGATAGCCCGCCGCTTGGCCGCGCGGCTGCGCTCGTCCATGTATGGGCTGATCAGGTGCAAGAGACAGGGTCGGGCCCCGACATCCACGAGCAGCGCATTGGCGAACGCTTCGACGTTGGTCGCGTCGTAGCGCAGAGGCTTGATGAAGCGGCGCCCCTCCCGCACCAGCGCATCGATCAGCGGCAGCTCGTGCACACCCTCCGCGGGGATCCACTGGTCGCTGGTCATCATCAGGCTGGCGGCGTCGATCTCGTAGGTGAGTTCGCGCCGCGCCTTGATCAGTGCGGCGATCACCAGGCGCACACGAAGGCCGGTGTCCGCGTCCCTTGCCTCGAACAGGGGCGCGTAGCTCCGGGCGAACCGAGCCCAGAGTCGACCTTCGATGAGCAACGGCGCGTCGGGCATGTGCCGGATCCAGATCCTCCGCCCCTCCTCCACCACCTCTATCGCCTTGAACTCTCCTATCACGAGCGCAAGCGGTGTCGCACCGTCGCGGGGTCTGAGCACGGCCAGCTTCTCTCGGCGCCGGCGCGCAGCCTCCACCTTCGCTGATTCGCTGAAGGTCTCGGGGACGAACAGCCGATCGGCGAGCGGGCTGCTGGCCACATCGATCGACTCGGCGGCCTCCAGCAGGTACTTTCGGACGACAGCCTGGTTGCGGCGCCCGGCCATCGCGGGCGTCCAGCGATTGAAGCCAGCCCGCTCGAACAGGAAGTGCAACACCGCGCGCAGGCTCATACGCCGGGCCGTTGCACCGACCTGACCGGGGTTCGCGATGATGTCGTGCGCCGCACTCCGGCCGGGTCTCCTCGTCCACGGAAAGTCCACGCGAACTTCCGTCCGCCCGGTTTCGAGCTCACGGATCGCGCCGCCCGCCAACGGTCCGAGCCCCGACATTGCGCTCTCGGGCTCGAACGAGACGCAGCGGGGATGGTGCCGACTGCCGCCGTTCGGTAGGCGCTTGACGACGTAGTGCCGCAGGTGCGCGACGTACATCTCGACGCCGCCAGGCACGCAGAGGCAGCGGGGTCTCTCGGGCGTCCCGTGGATAGCAGCCAGCGCCTCTTGGAGCCCCGCGTCGCCACCCAGCCAGACCCTGCCTCGGATCGCGAGGCTTTGACCTTCCGACTCAGCACGAGTTTGCGTCGCAGCCTCCACGGTCACACCAGCTCGTCGGTCAGCTCATCGAGCGAGGGCAGCCGCCTCGGAAACATCTCGCGGACCGCTGCACGCTCGCTGATGCCGAGCAACACGCCCACCTGCATCTCGTCAGCTCCACGCGCGTAGAGCCGATCGGCCACGGTGTGACGAACGGCCAGAGTCGTCAGGCTCCTGAATCCAGCGTTGCGCCAGATCGCCCGATACGTCTCCTGAATGGCGCGACACCGAAAGCGACGCTGGCCTTCCGCGCCGTAGGCAAGAATTTCGAAGCCCTTTCCGGTCGGGGAGAGAAACAGCCTGCTCAGCGGATCGAGGCCTCTGTACTGCCCATCCGGCCCAATGCCATGCTTCAGGTGCACTCGACCAGCCAGGTACTCACCGATGGCGGCGTTCAGCCTTCCGCTGCGAAAGTGCAGCGGACGTGATCGACCGGTAATCGCCACGTCGGCACGAAGCTCGGATGCAGTCCTCACCGAACCATCCGGCGCAAGGTAGTCGAACACCCTCAGCCGTGCAATCTCGAGCGGCCGCGCCCCCGTCGCCAGCATCAGGTAGTACAAAGCGAGATCCTCCTGAGCATGCAGGCTTCGTGTGCGCAAACGGGTCGCACCAACCGCTATCTCGTCCTCGCTCAGGATACGAATCCGGCAGGGCGCAATCGCAGGCGCGTCGTTGTCGACACCGAGACTGGCGAGCGCTGCAAGCACTGCCTCTCGATTCGCGCGAAGCCTGCGCACGAATGAGACGCCGTCGACGTTCAGGCCGGCAATCGACACGCTCGCCGCGGCTCGCGCCGCGAGAGACTTGATCCTGCGCTCGACCCCGGTTCGAGTGATCCCGTGTCTGGAGGCGACCACGTCGTACGTGTCCCCAGCCAGCACTTCTCGCAGCATGGCCTCCGCATCGTCTGCTCGGGAGCACGCGGGGCTTGTCACGGACTCCTCGTCCGGTCGAGGATCGACCACTTGCCACCTTCCTTGCCCGCGCTCAAGTTCCTCCGATTTTCTCCACGCGGTCGCCTCGACGCTGGGCGAAAGCGCCCGCAAAGTGCGGAGGTTTCAGACTCAGGTCCACAAGTGACGCATGGTCACCAAGTCGGCGCGCCCGCGCCATTGTCCCCATGCGTCGACAGCACCAGGATGGGCGGCGTCGGCCGTTCGGCCTAGCTAGACCTGCCGCACCAGACCCACGTCGCTGCGCCCGAGCATGGCAAGGTCGGGCGATGGTCGAGCCAGGCGGGCCTGAGCAGGGCCTGGGGCTCTACTCGCCGAGTAGGTCACCGCCGTGGACGTCGATCCGGCGGTCCTGGGTTCCCATGCCCGCACCGGCCTCGCGCGCTTCAATGCTTCGCAGCACCGCGGAGAGCTTCCTGCACGCGCTGGACTGCGACACCTTGGTCGTTCGCCCGCCCAGGTAGCCGAGACACGGCGCTCGACCACATCGGCCTGCGGATTGACCGGGCCTGCCACTCGACGTGCGCTAGACCCTTCCGGCGATCCAATGATGAATCTCCTCGGCGCGCCAAGCCGTCACGCCGGCCGACAAGCGTATGGGCGCGGGAAAGTCTCCCGCCTTGACTCGTCTCCACAGAGTCGACTTCGAAAACGGAACAATGCGCAACAACAGTCGCTGCCGCACGAACCCGGTTTGCGGAAGGATGATGTCGCTGTCGGATCGCCTGGCAGTGCCAGCGACAAGGCTCGCGCCTAGTTCGGCGGCGGTTTGGGCTTTGGGCATGATCAAGCCTCGAGCCTGGCAGCGTGCCAGGCGGTTGGATGGGCATGACCCTCTCAGTCTCGACCACGCGCGGTCACAGGTGCGTTGATCGATCAGGAACGCGCGAACTCTTGATCTGCTGCCGGCGTTCCATCGGGGCGGCAGATGTGAGTAGAAGCAGAAGTTTGGAGGCCCATCCGCTTCGGGGCCTGCGGCAGGTCGTTCCGACGGTCTCGGGCGACTTGCCGACGCAAGTCGCGATGCAGGTGACGACTGCGACGCACCGGTCGGGTGGATGAGCCTTCGACGGCTCGCACACAGCCTATCTCGCGTTGACGCCAGTCTCAAGCAGCCACGCGGGGTCACCCAGAAGAGCCCCAGGGCATGCCGTCGCTCTTGCGTGACGACGCATGCGCCGGTGGTCGTTGGGTTGCTCTCAGGTCGGCGTTGCGCTCAGCGCCGGGCTGGCGCTTGGAGTGGCAAGCTCTACGACATCAACCGTGGATGTCGCATCGCCACGGGCATCGCCGTTGCTCTCATGCGGTGACAAACCGCCATCGGGCTCCTCCGCCGCCCCCATCTCGCCGCTCGCGACGGTGCCCGCTCTATCCGAAAGCGTCAATGAACGCCGTTCGTCGAACGTATTCATCACCCGACGCATGCGTGTCGCCAAGCTTCTCGCTCCGTTTGCCACATCGCGAACCTTGCGCTTCAGTCCCGCGCGCTCGATGTCCACTACCTGCGTCGTGATGATCCTGAAGATCTCGAGAGTCTGCAGCATCGGCATCGCCTGATCCAACTTCTGCAGCAGTTCGAGGTAGCGAAGTCCGAACGACGAGAGGACGCCGACTTCGACCTCGAGGGGCAACGTGTCGTACGTCGCAGGAGCGGCGATGCCATGGGCAGAGAACAGCGCCTCGGCGCCATCGATGGCTTTGTCGAGCGCCGCGCCCACCTTGTCCATCTGCTCCTGCATCACGGCTTCGACTCTCGCGACATCGGCATGGTCGACACGCGTCCGGGCGATGACCGAGATGAAGTGCGCGCTGAGCTGCAGCGTGTTGAAGTAGCGGACGAACATGCGCTTACCCTCCGCGCTACGGAACGTCGCCTTCATCTTGACGCTCGCGGCTTCGATGCGCCTGAAGTCGGCCTTGTTCTCCTTCGCCAGGATCCTGGCGTTCACGCCCCCTTGGTCGTGCCTCACGATGTCTGCTTCCGCCATGATCGTCCTCAGCGGTATCACCCGCGCTCCAACGATCTTCGAGTCCGCCCTCCGGACTCGCCACGCGAAACGGACCTTGGATAGCGTCGCTTTCGGGTTTGGATGCGCGTGCAACGCGGTGAGCCGTTGACGCATGGCGTCGCCGCCGATACCTTGCCGGCAAGCGGTTGCTGGCCCGCTACCGAACCATGCCAGCCCTGGAGTTCCGTCGCGTGCTGGCTTTCGTGGAGAGGTTGGACAGCCTCTGACCGCGCCTCCCCGCCAAAGCCTTCTCCGACCGGTCGCTGACATACCGGCCCGTGCAGCCCACGCTGCACGTTCAAGTCAGCCCTAGAGCACATCGTCTGCGCGACACGCCGTCGCCGGATCTGACCCATTCCACCCCACGGGGCACTCGCCCCGCAGGAGGAGCGTGGCCCTCTTTTCCAGGAGACCACGATGCTGGGACACCATCCTGTTTCCGAAGCCCATCGCCCGCGCTTCGCATGCTCTGACCCGTTGTACGCGGCGACATGGCTGCCGCAGCGGGATAGCCAACCGCAGCCCGCGCATGGCGCTGAGCCTGATCGCCATGCCGCCGAGGCAGTGGACCTCGACGACGCAGCCACCGAGTGGAGCGAGGAGGACGTCGTCCACCTCCATTGGCGCCTGCTTCAAGAGGTGAATCGCCTGGCCGACCCGGCGACACCGATCGAAGAGAAGTTCGACACGCTGCGCTGGGTGTTCACGGAGCCCACCAAGGACGGCTTGCCGTTCTCGTTCGCTTCGTGCCTGCGCGTGGTCGGCTGTAGTCCGATGTCGCCGATCCCCTATTGCGGACTGGTCGATGTCGACGAAGTGCGTGAGCGGATTCGCCTGTCGCTGCGGTGCTGGCTGCCGGCCACGCTGCTTCGCTACCCCCCGTGGGTTCGCGATGCCGTCATCGACAACCCCGAGTGGGTTCAAGCGCGACTCGAGCGGAACCCGCAGTGGATCAACGAGCAGCTCAAGCGCATGGCCGACGAGGGTGACCTCTTCGCCTGACTCAACCACCTGTGGCCTCGCAATCGCATGCGAGGCCGCAACTGTTCAAGGAACCGATCATGTCCAACGTTCGCGTCGCTCTCTACGTGGTCGCCTTGCTGGCGACCTACGCCCTCGCCGCAAAGCTCGACGAGCCGGAGGGCTCTCCCGCAGATCGCACCGCGCGGCAGTCACCTGCCGCTGGCTGCTGAGGAGCGACCATGCAAGCCATTCCACTCCTTCGAAGCACCGCGCCGCTGCAACGCGTAGGCCGCATCGAAGACCTCGAGTTCCTGGTCAAGGAGAGCGAGGTCATCACCGGCCGCAGCCGCCGACGGTTTGTGATCGCGAGCGCAGACCGCCTGCACTACTTGGTGCATTGGCGTTCGCCGGCCCTCGTTGTCGAACGCATCGATGACAACGGGCTCGTCTGTGATCGCCAGCTCCTGCTCCCATGGGAGTTCGAGCACCACCCGTTGGCCGAGGCGATGAACTCGCAGCAACTGTTCGCAACCGCCGTCGGGCCTGAGCCTGGAGAAGGGGCGAACCATGCACGATCATGAGTACGCCGCGCGCGTGGAAGCGGTCAAGCAGCGCGCCTATGGGCGCTGGACCGAGATCCTGGCGAACCTCGGCGTCGACGAACGCATTCTGAAGCGGCGGCCGTTGCCGTGCCCGGTGTGCAGCAGCGGCGTCGATCGCTTCCAGTACACCGACCGCTTCGGCCAGGGCAACTACCACTGCCGCAAGTGCGGCCCCGGCGGCGGCTTCAAGCTGCTGCAGGCGGTGCGCGGCATCGACTTCAACACCGC
>Ga0268299_1002502_pt1 | contig 21583 bp, 20 predicted proteins | sample NOBtaG_FD_193484 | JGI IMG/M metagenome (GOLD analysis project Ga0268299, IMG submission 193484) | Activated sludge microbial communities from bioreactor in Nijmegen, Gelderland, Netherland - NOB reactor | ecosystem: Engineered > Bioreactor > Aerobic > Activated sludge | place: Netherlands... | reverse complement strand
CCCGTCGGGCCGCGGTCCACCGCGCTCGCGAGCAGGACGTCGCGGAGCCGCTCCGCCGACACGGTCGCGCCGCCCGGGACCCCGAGCAGCAATGCCGCGACGCCGCTCACGTGCGCGGCCGCCATCGACGTGCCCTGGAGCAGCGCGTAGTCGGCGGCGTCCGGAAGCCGCGTGCTGAGGATGCCGTCCGGTCGTCCGTCGGCATCGCGGTCGCGGCGCGTGTCGCCGCCCGGCGCGGCGAGATCGACGGCGGCGCCGAAGCTCGAGTACCGCGCCGGAGCCCCGAGGCGATCGGTCGCGGCGACGCTGAGCGCGTTCTCGAAGACCGCCGGACTGAGGACGTTGTCGCGTCCGGTGTTGCCGGCCGCGACGACGACGAGCGCACCGGCCTCGGTCGCGGCATCCACGGCGTCGCGGAGGACGGGGTCGTCGCCGCTCGCCGTCAGGCTGAGATTGATGATGCGCGCCGGGTCGCGCGGCAGCGTCTCCGAGGCGTTCGGCAGCCCGGCCGCGAAGCGTACCGCCTGCGCGACGTCGAAGATCGTACCGCCTCCGATCCCGAGCACCCGGAGCGGCATGATGGAGGTCCGCCACGTGACCCCGGCGACGCCGCGGCCGTTGTCGGTCGCCGCGGCGATCGTGCCCGCGACGTGTGTTCCGTGGAAGCTGCCGCCGAGCGACGACGAGGGCGCATCGCCCGGATCGAACGGGTCGTCGTCGAGCCCGTCGCCGTCGTTCGCCCGGGAGGGGCTGCTGATGAAGTCGAACCCGGCCACGAGCCGCCGGGCGAGGTCGGGATGATCCGTCCGGATCCCGGTGTCGACGACCGCGACGGTCGTCGCCGGCGATCCGATCGTCGTGTTCCACGCGGTCGGGAGTCCGATGACGTCGTAGTGCCATTGCTGGGAGAGCAGGGGGTCGTTCGGAAGGCGCATCGCGCGGACGAGGCGGTTCGGGCGCGCGTGGAGCACGCCGGGACTCCTCGCGAGCGTCGCCGCGACGGCGACCGTCCGCGCACGGGCCGCGGCCCGTGCGCGCTTGGTCGCGGCGGTCGTTCCCGGGGTGCCGCCCGCTCCCTCCGCCGCCGCCGTGAGCTCGGGGAGCGCGACGAGCATGGTGCCGTCGGGTGCGACGACCTCGGCCGACATCCCGTCGGGAATCCCCGCCGCGTCGATCGCGGACGCGAGCACCCGGGTGAGGGTATCGGTCCGAGCCCGTGCGGAGCGGGCGCTCGTGCGGTCGGCCGCGGCGAGCTCCATCTGGAGCACGATCTCACCGGGCACGATCGCCGCCGTCTCGCCGCGATAGACCGCCGGCTCGAGATCGAGCGGCGCGTCGGCGCCCGCGCCGGCGGTGACGCCGGGCCCGGTCGAGCCGGGCATGGCCGAGACGGTCACGGTGTACGCCGCGGGCGCCGAGCCGTGTGCCGGCGCGACGACGACGTCGAATGCTCGCGAGCCGGCGGCGCCGATCGACACGCGACACTGCTCGTGGCCCGGCGACGTGCTCTCGCACGTCGCGCTCCTGCCGGCGCGGTCGTCGACGAGGAGGTCGAGGTCGACGCCCGCATCCGCGGAAAACGCGAGCGAGAGCTCGAGCGTCAGATCGTCGTATGCCACGAACGTCCAGGCGTCGAAGGGATCGTCGGGGCCGAGCGCGCCAGCGAACCGTCGCGTATGCCCAGGTGCCACGGCGCCGGCGACGGTCGCGGTGCCGGGACCGTCGTTCGGCTCGACCTCGCGCGCGGCGGCCGTCGTGTCGGACGCCGGCGGGACGAGGAGACGTCCCGTGATCGTCGCTCCGCCGCAGCGATCCTCGATCGGAAGGTCGGCGGCGCGGCGGAGCGCGAGCACGCCGTCGCGCAGCGTCAGCGCGCCGTCACGATCGACGTCGCAGCCGTCGCTCGCGCAGTCGGCGATGCCGGCGTTCGCCGTGACGAGCCGCAGGATCTGGACGCCGTCGCGCGTCGTGACGTTGCCGTCACCGTCGGCGTCGCCGCACACCGCGGCGCCCGCGGTGCCGGCCGACACCAGCATCACCCAGACGGCGAAGAGGACGGTGCGCGACCGCCGCGTCAGAGCAGCGGGCGAACCAGACGGGTACGGCGATTCAGGGTGAACGGTTTGACCTGCCCATTCCGGAGCTGCACGCGCACGTCGAGCTCGCTGCCGACGACGAACGTGATGAGGATGGAGTCGATGGTCCCGCCGTCGGCGTCGGCGAGATCGATCAACAGATCGCCGTCGCGCGGCGAGCCGCCGATGAGGAGCACGCGGGTGAAGCGCAAGGTGAACGACCCGCGCGCACTGGAGTCGACCTCGAGCGTGCCGCTCGCCCGCTTGCCCTCTTGCGAGCTGGTGACGGCGAGCTGACCGGAGAACGCGAGCGATCGTCCCGTCTTGATGCGCGTGATCGTGAACGCGTCGAAGGCGAGGACCTCGCCCTGGCCGAAGATGACCCGGGAAACCGCGCCGTCGAGGACGATGCCGCCGATTTCGCAGTTCACGAACGCCGCGACGGCCTGCGCCCCGTTCGACTGGACGTCGACGGTACCGTCGTTCTCGCAATCGGTCGTGCCCGCGGCCTCGGCGCCGCCGAACCCGGGGATCTTGCCGATCGCGTCGAAGATGCCGGTCGAGGGCGCAACCACTTCGTTCGTTTCCTCGCCGGTGAACTGGCACGCGGCCGTGAACGAGAGGCCGGCGGCTTTGCGGAGGATGTTGACGCCGTCGGTCACGCTGATGCTGCCGCTGCCGTCGACGTCGCAGCCCTCACCGCAGGTGGAGCTCAAGGAGGCGGCGGCGCGGAGCGCCTGCACGCCGTCGGTGACGGAGACCGCGTCGTCGTCGTTGGCGTCGCCGCAGGTCTGCGCGAACGCGGGTGGCGTCAGTCCGAGCGCGGCGACGATGGTCAGCAGAATCACGATGCGCATGAAGCCCCTCCCTTTTCTCCCCACCACATCAGAGGAAGCACTGGCCGGACGGACGGGCGTCGAACGTGTACGCGCCGCCTTGCGAGCCGTCGGCGTCGAGCACGAAGGTGACCGTGGTCCCGGGATCCAGGAGCCGGAGGATGCGCTCACGGGTCGTGCCGTCCGCGCACCCGACGTTGTTGTCGAAGCACGTGTCCTGGATCGGACCGCTGTCGCCCGGACAGAGGCCGTCTCCGAACGTCAGCTCGGAGTTGAAGCTCGTGCCGCACGTCGAGAATTCCCAGCAGCCCGCCGTGTCGGGCGTGAACTGGAAAACCGACTCGGGGCCCGGCGCGATGCACGGGCCATTGAAGCTGCCGGCGCCGGCCGTTCGGCCGTGGATCTGGATGCGGCCGCTCGGGGGCACGACCAGCGGGCTGGCGCACGTGCCGGCGCCGCGGGTGCACGGGCCGCACGGGACACACACGAACGTCACGTCCCGAGCGACGATGCCCTGCGTCTGGTCATTGTCGTCGCAGCCCTGGACGCCGGCCTGCCCGCAGCTCCGGCCGGCGACGACGACGCCGTCGACCTGGAGCTCGGCGCGGAACGTGTAGCCGCTTCCCGGCAGCGTGTTCTCGACCACGAATTCGAAGAGGTTGTCGCCGCAGGTGAGCCCGTCGACCTGCACGAAGCCGGTGTCCTGCGTGGCGTTGGGCCCGGTCGATTGCGCCTGGAGGACCTGTTTGCCGTTCAAGAAGGCGGTGATGCGGTCGTCGATGTTGGAGAGCCGGACCCGCGCGACGGGCGGTGCATCGACCGGCGTGAGCGTGTCGGCGTCGGAATCGTAGATGAAGTCCTGGGTCGATTGATCGTCGAAGGTGAGGACGACGGGCAAGTTGGTGCCCCCGGTCAGCGTGACCCGGATCCCGGCGACGTCGTCGAGGTCGGCATCGGTCGTGTCGAAGACGATGTCGCCCGCGAGCGTCTGGCCGTCGCTGTCGCTCAGAACCTGCTGGAAGAGGATCGAGTAGGAGCCGAGGAGGAGGGACTCTCCGGCGAGGAATCCGGATACCTGCGAATTTCCCTGCACCTGCGTGACGTTGAGCGTGCCCAGGAGGCTGAGGACGTCGCCCCGGCGTGCGACCGAGAGACCGTCGAAGCCGAGGGTGGCGCCCCCGCGCGAGAGAAATCCTTGGAACGTGACGCCGTCGATCACGCAATCGTCGAACGTGAAACCGCTGACGCTTTCCTGGAACCCGCCCTCGGGATTGTCGCACGGGGACAGCGAGCCTTGCGGGGTCACGGCCTCCGCCGCGCCGGCGCCGAATGCGCCGACCTTCGTGAGCGGACCGAAGAGGTCGACGGTGTTGCCGATGATCGACGCCGTGGGGTCGCCGGCGGGGCAGGCTTCGACGATGGCGAGCCCGGCGGCTTTGCGGAGGATGTTGACGCCGTCGGTGACGCTGACGGCGCCGTTGCCGTCGACGTCGCAGGCCGTGTTGCAGATGCTCGGGAGGTCGGCGGCGGCACGGAGCGCCTGGACGCCGTCGCTCACCGACACCCGGCCGTCCCCGTTGGCGTCGCCGCACACCTGGGCCTCCGCGGCCGTGGCGGCGAAGCCCACGACGACGACGACGGCGGCGAGTGCCGAAAGGATCCCACGGTTCGGGACTCGCCGCCGCATGGCGATGGTCAGTTCGAGACCGGCGTCAGCTCGCCGGAGATCGTGTCGAAGTTGAACTGGAGCTCCGAGCCGTCGGTGAGGAGGACGTCGACCAGCGCATCGGGCGATCGCGAGAAGGTCAGGCGAATCGCCTCGATGTCACTCAGCTCCCCGTTGTCGACCGCGAAGGCGAGCGACCCGCCGACGAAATTCCCGTCGGTGTCGGTGACGAGCTCGTCGAACTCGACGTCGAACGCTCCGAAGGTCGATTCGAGGCCGAAAAAGCCCGAAACGATGAAGTCGTCAGCCACTTGCCGCGCGCTCAGCGATCCGAACAAGGACTCGCTGGCGCCGGTCGTCACGTCGGTGAACGTGATGTCGAAGTCGAAGGTATTGGGACCGAAGGCGAAGAACCCGTCGTAGTTGAACGCGCCGAGCGTGCAATCGAAGAACTCGAGGTCGCCGGTCTCGTCGTCGATGACGAGCAAGCCGCCGTTGTCGCACACCTGTTCGGCCGCCGCCCGAGCGCCTTGGACCGCTCCGAGCTTGGTCATCTCGCCGAAGATCGGCAGCGTGCCCTGGAGGAGATCCTGCACCTGCGATTGCGTGTTGCCGGGGCAGTTCTCCGTGATCGGGAGTGCCGCGGCCTTGCGGAGGATGTTGACGCCGTCGGTGACGCTGATGCTGCCGTTGCCGTCGACGTCGCATCGCGCGGCGGTGCAGGTGGTGGAGAGGGCGGCGGCGGCCCGCAGCGCTTGCACGCCGTCGGTGACGGAAACCTGCCCGTTGCCGTCGGCGTCGCCGCAGACCTGCGCGGACGCCGGAACGCTGAAGAGAACGAGGGCGCAAAGGGCGCCCAGGAACAGCCTCGACGAAGACGACATGTGTTTCCTCCGAAAGCTCAGATGTCGGTCGCGCGACGCGAAGTAGGCGGAAGGGGGAGCGCCGCGCGCTCGATGACCCGCCCAGCTCGTAACAACCCCGAATGCGCATTGTCAATGCGGAGTCGATCTCCTATCGTCGCGATACCGCAATGGGATTCCCCACGCATCGCGCACGGCGACTGCGCCGCACGGCGACGCTCCGACGGTTGGTCGCCGAAACGCGGCCCACCGTCGACGGCTTGATGCTGCCGCTGTTCGTGGTGCCCGGGACCGGCGTGGCGAACCCGATCGCGTCCATGCCGGGTGTAGCGCAGTTGTCGGTCGATCGGCTGGTGGAAGAGTGCCGAGAGGCCTCGGACCTCGGAATTCCAGCGGTGATCCTCTTCGGCATCCCGGAGCACAAGGACGCGTACGGCTCGGCCGCGTGGTCGGATGGGGGTGTGGTTCCGCGTGCGATTCGCGCCATCAAAGAGGCGGTGCCGGACCTCCTGGTCGCGACCGACGTCTGCCTCTGCGAGTACACCGACCACGGGCACTGCGGGGTGATCGAGAAGGGGGAGGTCCAGAACGACCCGACCCTGGCGCTGCTCGTGAAGGAGGCGCTCGCGCACGCCCGGGCCGGTGCCGACCTCGTCGCGCCGTCCGACATGATGGACGGACGGGTCGGCGCGATCCGCGCCGGGCTCGACGCCGAGGGCTTCGTCGACGTGCCCATCATGGCCTACGCGGCCAAGTACGCGTCGGCGTTCTACGGGCCGTTCCGCGACGCGGCGCAATCGACGCCCCAGTTCGGCGACCGGCGCGGCTACCAGATGGACCCGGCGAACGCGCGCGAGGCGCTCCGCGAGGTGGCGCTCGACGTCGAGGAGGGCGCCGACATCGTGATGGTGAAGCCCGCGCTCGCCTACCTCGACGTGATCGCGAAGGTGCGCGCGGCGGTCGACGTCCCGGTCGCGGCGTACGCCGTGAGCGGCGAGTACGCGATGATCAAGGCCGCCGCCGCGGCGGGCATGCTCGACGAAGAGCGCGCCATGCTCGAGTCGCACACGGCGATCGTGCGCGCGGGGGCGGGCATCGTGCTCACGTATTTCGCCAAGGCGCTGGCACGCCGCCTGGGTCGTTGAGCCGCGGGCGGTCGACCCCGCACGTCGGCCGCGCTCACCCCACGAAGTAGAGCACGATCTCGAATACGATCAGCAGGATGATCGTGAGCTCGAGGAGCTCCGCGCGCGTCGTCGCCGCCCGGTCGCCGAGCACGTCGGCGATCTTCTGGACGAGCTCGAGCTTGCCGTCGACGCTCCGTTGCCATTCGCCGAGGTGCAGGCGGTCCGCGGTACGGGCGTAGATCTTCGTGAGGTAGAGGTCGCCGACGAGCTTCACCGCGTTCACGAGGCGTTCGCGGAGCGTCGCCGTATCGAGGCGGAGCTCGGAGAGCTCCTGGACGCGGACGACCTCGCGGCGGAACGAGCGCAACCGGCGGGGTTGGCCGACGTGCTCGTAGAGCGCGCCGATCCGCCGGTCGAGCATGGCGTCGAGGAACCGCAGCTCGAGGAGCTGGACGTTCAGGAGCTCGAGCACGTCGAGCGCGTCCTCCCATTCCTCGTCGAACACGAGCGCCACGTTCCAGTCGGTCACGACGAGGTCGTGCGGCCGGTAGGTCACCGCGGTTCGGAGGACTTCGTCCGTCTCGCTCGGGCTCAAGGCGTGGGGCTCGCAATGCACGATGCGGGCGAGGAGCTCGCGGTGCGTTCCGAGCAGCGTGGCGGCGTCGATCGCGGCATCGAAGCGCGACACCTGGAGGACGTAGTAGTCCTCGACCACGTGTACGGCGTCGGGTGCCGGCCGGACGATCGCGTGCGCGAGCTCGGGGAGGCGTGCGCGCAGCACCTCGCGCGCCTCGCTCTCGAGCGTGGTGGCGCTCGTGAGCGCGGCGGTCAGCGCGGGAAGGCCGTCGCACTCGACGTCGTCGAACGGCACGGCGAACACGACGCTGACCACGCCGAACTCGTGCGCGCGGAGCGTGACCTCGGCGCGGAGGCTGCGGTCGAGGATCGTGAGGGGGCGGTCGCCCCCCGGGATTGCGATCGCCGGCGACGAGAACTGCACGCGCGGGGGCACGCTCTTCCGGGCGCCGTTCGACGCCGGTTCCTTGGCATCCAAATACGCCGGCCGCAGCCGCGCGACGTCGATCTCGTACCCGACGTCGAACGAGAACATCGCGAACAAGCGGCCCTCGACGATGCGCATCACCGTGATATTCGCGCGCGCCCGCGGCCGTCGCAAACCGCATGCGACTCGTGAGCCGTGACGGACGCACCGTTATTTTGATGCCGCTCGCTCGGGCGGACGCGCCGCAAATCTCCTGCGCACGTGCGTACGCCGATGCCGACGGGGGTGGCACCTCGCTTGCTCCTCTGCCGGACGGATGGATCACACGTCATCGATTCGAGGCCACCGGAGCGCCGGAGTGCGACGTGGGGCGACGCGGCGACGCTGCCAACACGTCGGGTCCCCGTACGAGCGCCCGCGTTTGCGTTTGGTGTCGTCGCGCCGGCCGGCGCCGCTGCCGTTCGGCATCCACCCGGCCCTGCCGTCGACGCTGGCCCTGGCGGCGCTGACCGTGACGGCGCTCGCGGTCGCGACGGTCGTCGACGTCGCGAATGCGGTCGCGCGGACCGCGCTCACCGTCGGCACGCAGCTCCGGGCGGCGCGGCTCTCGTAGCGATCGGCTACCGCTTGCGCTTGGCCGCGGGCTTCGGCGCGTGCCGGGTGCCGCCGCCCTTCAGGCCGGCGAGGAACGCGTCCACCGGCCGCGTATTGAGCACGTCGTCCGCGGTCGCCCATCCGCGCCGCGCTTGACCGATGCCGTAATCCTCGGGGAACGCGAGCTGCGCGACCGCGTGCGCGTCCGAATCGATGACGATCTTCAGGCCGGCGTCGATGACCTTCCGGACGTGGTCGTCCTTCAGGTCGAGACGGTCGGGATAGGCGTCGAGCTCGAGGATCGTGCCGGTCTCGCGCGCGCACGCGATCACGGCGTCGAGGTCGAGGTCGATCGGCTCGCGCGCGCCGACTTTCCGCCCGGTCGGATGGAAGAGGATGTCGGCGTGCGGGTTCCGCATGGCGCGCAGCACGCGCTCGGTCATCTCGGCGCGCGGCAGGTTGAAGTGCGAGTGGACGGCGATCCCCACACAATCGAGCTCGGCGAGGCAGTCGTCGGCGATGTCGAGCGTCCCGTCCTTCCGGATGTTGACCTCGGCGCCCTTCAGCACGCGAAAGCCCTTGAGGCGCTTGTTGAGGCCGTCGATGGCTTTTCCTTGCAGTCGAATCTTCGCTTCGTCGCTGCCGCCGGTCATCGCGAGGTCGCGGGTGTGGTCGGTGATCGCCATGTACTCGAGGCCGCGGCGCTGCGCCTCGGCGACCATGTCCTCCAGCGTGTCGGCGCCGTCGGTCCACGAGGTCTGGGTCTGGAGGTCGCCGCGGAGCGATCCCGGCTCGATGAGCGCCGGCAGCCGGCCGGCACGGGCGGCATCGATCTCGCCCTGGTCCTCGCGGAGCTCGGGCGGGATGTACGGCAGATCGAGCGCGGCAAAGATCTCCTCCTCGGTGGCGCCCGCGATCGCGGTCTCGCCGCGAAAGAGGCCGTACTCGTTCAGCTTCAACTGCTTCTTGATCGCGAGCTGGCGCATCAGGACGTTGTGCGCCTTCGAGCCCGTGAAGTAGTGCAGCGCCGCTCCGAAGCTTTCGCGCGGCACGACGCGGACGTCGAGCTGGATGCCCGTCGCGAGCTTCACCGAGATCTTGGTGTCGCCGGCCGCGACCGTACGCGCGACCTCGGGCATCGCGGCGACGAACTCCATGACCGGCGGCGCCTTCTTCGCGATCACGAGCAGGTCGGCGTCGCCGACGGTCTCGCGCCGGCGTCGAATGGAGCCGGCGATCACGACGCGCTCGACGCCCTTCTGCGCGGCGACCCGCGCCTCGATCTGTCGGAGGAGCGGCAGCACGTTGCCGATCGGAAACCGGCCCGAGCTCGACTTCGCGAACGCGATGCCGCGGAGGATCTTTTCCTCGCTCTTGGCGCCGAAGCGCGGCAAGCCGCGGATGCGCCCCGCGGCGGCGGCCGCTTCGAGCGTCGCGAGATCCGTGACGCCGAGCTCTTGATAGAGCACGCGAACGGCCTTCGGTCCGACGCCCTCGACGGTCGTCAGCGCCGCGATGTCGACCGGGGTCTTGGCGTAGAGCTCCTCGCGGTAGGTCATCTGGCCGGTCGCGAGCAGCTCCCCGATTTTTTCCGCGATGCTCTTGCCGATGCCGGGGATGGTCGCGAGCGCCTTGACGCCACCGGCGGCGAACAACGCCGCGCACGATTGCTCGGCGACCTCGACCGACTCCGCCGCCTTCTCGTACGCACGCGGCTTGAAGGGCTCGTCCTCCATCGAGAGGAAGAGCGCGATTTCGCGCAGCACCGCGGCGACGTCGGCGTTCCGGAGGGGTGCGGTCATGGTCTCAATGGAAGATGGTGGTGACGTCGAAGAAGAGCAACTGCTCCTCCTCGCACGCGTCGCATTCGAGTCGGACGAAGCGGAAGCGACGATGCTCGACCTGGCGCGCACCCTCGCCGATCGTGTGCACGCCGGCGCCGCAATGACAGCGCCGCTTGGCCACGGTCGCGTCGATCGCGTCGAACGACGTGACCGGCAACGCCTCGGCGAGCGAGGTCCCCGGCCCTTGTTTGAGGCTCGCGCGCGCGCGGCGTGCCCGGACGCCGCGCATCACCCACACGGCGGACGCCACGAGGACGACGCCCGCGAAGATCAACCCTTCCATCGCGGGGCGGCCCGGATCAGGCCGGCAGGCGCCCCGGCCGGAAGAGGACCTTCTTGTCGGTGACGACGAGCTGCTCGTTCAGCACGAGCTGGAGCGCCTGCGACAGCACCTTGCCTTCGAGGGCCTGGCCGCGCTCCTTCACTTCGTCGAGCGAGTCCTCGCCGACCCGGATGTGAAAGACGTCCTGGAGGATCACTGGTCCCTGGTCGAGCTGCTCGGTGACGAAGTGGGCCGTGCACCCCGACACCCGCACACCTTCCTCGAACGCCTGCTTGTAGGCGTTCGCGCCCGGATAGTACGGCAGCAGCGACGGGTGGATGTTGATGATGCGGCTCGGATAGGCGCGCACGACGTCGCCCGTCAGCACCTGCATGTAGCGCGCGAGGACGACGAAGTCGGCGCGCGCCTCACGGAGTTTCGCCAACAGGAACGCCTCGTGGGCCGGCTTGTCGGTCGATGGGCACGATTCGAACGGCAGTCCGGCGCGCTCCGCGATCGGCCGTAGGACCTCGTGATTCGAGAGCACGGTCACGAGGTCCCCGTTCAAGAGGCCCGCCGCACGGTCGGCGACGAGCTGCTCGAGACAGTGCGGCTCCTTGCTCACCAGCACGGCGACGCGTTTGCGTTCGCGCGCGCTGTGCAGGCGCACGCTCACGTCCATGTGCATCTCCTCGCCGATCTTCTTGAGGCCGAGGATCATCTCGTCGAGCGACTGCGAAAGGTCGGTGAGATCGACCCGCATCGTCATGATGAAGAGGCCTTCCATCACGCGCTGCTCGATGTCCTCGATGTTGATGTTGCAGCCGGCGAGATACGTAGAGACCCGCGCGACGACGCCTTTCTGGTCGCGCCCGACGACGGAGACGATGGCGAGATTCTTTTCGATACCCATGCGTAGTGCCGTTCGCGGTACCGCAGAAGGCGCGTGAATTCAACGCGCTGCGGGCGGCAGCGCCAGCGAGGATGCGATGGCGGACGAGTCAGCGCGCGCGTTCCGGGCCTCGTCCGCCGGCAACTTTCGTCTTGTATAGCGCCGGTCGGCGCTTTACTTTTTGCCGTGCGCTGCGAAGGGGCTCGTCTCGAGCCGCCCCGCTGCGCCAAGGAGGATCCCCTTCATGGCCTCGAAGCAAGCGGACGTCCTGGTTGGCCGACGCTACCTCTCGCGCGGCTACCTCGACCAAGCGCTCGAGCTCTTCGCCCGCAACGCCGACATCGTCGCCCTCGCCGACTGGAGTCTCCTCCGGGACAAGCTGCTCGACCGCGGCCGCATCCAGGACATGGTCCGCGTGTGCGAGCTCGGTCACGTGCCCATTCCGAGCGAGCAGCTCGTCGTGCGCGGCGACAAGGCGCTCAAGACGAAGGACATCGATCTCGCGATCGATCTGTTCGAGCTCGCGGGTGCCGATCGCGAGCGCTGGGAGAAGGTGGTCGACGTCCTCATCGAGATGCCGGACCGCAAGCGGCAGGCGGTCGCGATCGCGGACAAGTATCTCGTCGATCACAGCGAGGCGCCGGCCGTGACCCGCCCGGGTCCGATCCCGCTGAAGAAAGCCCAGTCCGCGCAGTGATGCGCGCCCCGCGGCGTGGGACTCGGCGCCGCTTGCGTCGCCGAGCGATTCGTAATCACTTGCGCCGGTGACTTCGAGTCGCGTCCGTCCGATCGTCGAGCGGATGCACGCGTACGTCCCCGGCGAGCAGCCGCAGGGCGGTCGCGTCGTCAAGCTCAACACCAACGAAAACCCGTACCCGCCCGCACCCGCCGTCGTCGCGGCCGTGCAGGCGGCGGCGACCGCCGACCTCCGGCTCTACCCGGAGCCGAGTGCGAAGCCGCTCCGCGAGGAAGCGGCACGCGTGTACGGCGTCCGCCCGGAGCAGGTGCTCGCGGGGAACGGATCGGACGAGATCCTGACCATGCTGATGCGGGCGCTCGTCGGCCCCGACGACATCGTCGTCTATCCCGAGCCGACCTATTCGCTCTACGACACGCTGGTCACGATCCAGGAAGGCCGGTCGCTGACGATCCCATTCCCGGCCGACTTCACGTTGCCGCCGGCGCTCTTCGCGGCCGAAGGGCGGCTCATGATGATCTGCAATCCGAACGCGCCGTCGGGAAGTCTCACGCCGATCGCGACCATCGCCGAGCTGGCGAGCGCGTTCGACGGCGTGGTCGTCGTCGACGAGGCGTACGTCGACTTCGCGCCCGAGGGCTCGACGGCGCTGCCGCTCCTCGCGAGCCACGACAACGTCGTCGTGCTGCGGACGTTCTCGAAGTCGTTCTCGCTCGCCGGCATGCGGATCGGGCTCGCGTTCGGCCACCCCGATCTGCTGGGCGAGATCGCCAAGGTGAAGGACTCGTACAACCTCAGCCGGGTCGCGATCGCGGCCGGCACGGCGGCGCTCGAGGCGATCGACTGGATGCACGAGAACGTCGCCCGCGTCGTCGCGACCCGCGCGCGGCTCACCGAACGGCTCTCCGCGCTCGGCTACGACGTCCTCCCGTCGGCGACGAACTTCGTGTTCGCGCGGCGCGCGGGGGAGGATCAGGCACCCGTCCAGAAGGCGCTCCGCGATCAGGGCATCCTCGTGCGCCATTTCGCGACCGATCGTCTCCGCGACGCCCTTCGCATCTCGGTCGGCACCGAAGAGGAGACCGACCGGCTCCTCGCCGCGCTCGCGACCATCCGCGGCTGACGGCGCCGAGCGCTCGCGCTCCGTTCAGCGCGTGTAGACGTAGCGCGGCGTCGCGACCCGGATCGTGGCGGTCGCGGGATCGAGCGTCGTGCGCTGGATCAGGATCCCGACGCTCGTGACGTCGGGCCGCGCCGCGAGAATCGCGCGGCCGACGTCCTCGGGGTCGCGGAGCGTGCCGAGCGCGGCGCGCTCGACGCGGAAGCGATCGAGGTCGCGGCGGACCCAGACCGGCAACGCGGCTTCGTCGATCACGGTCGTGCCGCTCGTCGTCGTCCCGACGACGGCGACCAGCACCGGCAAGTTCGGGGTCGCGTACATGGCGAAGGCGCCGAGCTTCCACGGATCGATGCCGTAGCGCGCGACGAGCACTCGGTGCGCGACCGGCCAGAGCGCGACGATCGCGAGCAGCGCCGCGATCGCGTTGCGCTTCGCGGTCACCACAGATGCCACGCGCGCACGAGCGCGCTTCCCGGAAGGATGCCGAGCGCGGCGAGGACGATGCCGCCGAACGCCGCGAGCGAGGTCGCCGCGACTCCCTTCGCGAGCGGCGCGGGCGCGAAGAGGGCGAGCAGATTCAGGTAGAGGAAGGCGAAGCCGGCTTCCCGCGCGCCGAGTTGGAGCGCCGCGACGAAGGCCATCGCGGCGACGGTCGCGACCGTCCGCGTCCGCGCGGCGAGCACGCCGGCCGGCAACGCGAGCTCGGCGATCCACACGAGGTTCGACATCAGCACGAAGGGAACGCTCGCGACCCGGTACGGTCCGGAACCGCCGCGGAACGCGTCGTAGCTCCCGAGCCGCGCGATCTCGTCCGCCGGCAGCACCCACGCGAAGAGGTCCGCGAAGCGGTCGCCGCGTCCGACCATGAACGCGAGAAAGTCGCCGTGCCGGTAGTGACCGTAGGCGAGCTTCTGGCAGCCGGTCACGAAGAGCACGATCGCGGTCAGCCAGCGGAGCCCGGCGAGCACGAGCGCGTCGGCCGCTCCGGCCCGGTCGGCGAAGGCGAGAAGGGCCGTCGCCCATACCTCCAGGAAGAAATGGTTCGGGGTGAGCGGAAAGGTGAGGGCGAGCTGCGCGAGCAACGCGGGGAGGGCGACGCGGCTCGCGAGCGTCTCGAGGCGCGGCACCCACGCGAGCCCGAGCGCCACGACGAGCAGCGCGAGGGACGCGGCGAGCACGCTCGGATCGAGCGGCGCATCGAGCGTCGTCCAGACGACCGTCCGGGCGACGCCCCACGCGACGAGCGCGCGGCGGAACCAGCGGAGTCGCTCGCGGGCGCCGGTGTCTCCGTCCACGGGGTCGCCCGCGAGAGCGAGCACGCGATCGATCGGGTCGCGGGCGGGCTCGAGTGGCCGTGCGGCCGTCGTACCCGACGGCTGCGGGCGTGGGCGTCCGCGCTTCTCAGGCACCGGCCGGTGGGAACATCCGGCCGTAGTCGATCTGCGCCGCCTTGATCACCGCCCGCGCCTCGGCGGCATCGTAGACCGGGTCGACGGTGATCGTCGTCGGCGTGTCGCCGGGGATCGTCTTGTAGGTGAGGAAGTAGTGGCGGAGGCGGTCGACGACCGCGCGCGGCAACTGGCGCACGTCGGCCAGCTCGCCGAAGGTCGGGTCGCCGATCAGGACCGCGATGATCTTGTCGTCGGCCTCGCCGGCCTCGACCATCCGAAGACCCCCGATCGGGCGGGCTTCCAGGAGAATCTCGCCGCGCGCGATTGCCCGATCGGTCAGCACGCAGACGTCGAGCGGGTCGCCGTCGCCGCTGGTGACCGCCGGGCCGCCGGGAATCGCGTGGGCCGCGACCGCGTCGCCGCAATAGGTGCGGGGGATGAAGCCATAGAGCGTCGGGCAGACCACCGAGAAACGCTGCGGCCGGTCGACCTTCAGGTACCCCGAGTGCTTGTCGATCTCGTACTTCACGCCGTCGGTCGGGACGATCTCGATGTACGCCGTCACGACCTCGGGGCAGCGCGGTCCGGGGTCGAGGCCGTGCCAGGGGTGCGGTCGGAAGGCGAGGGGCGTCGTCACGCGGGCAACATCGTCCGAGGCGCGCGCGAAAATCAAACCGCCAAAACCAATCGCATGGCGTGCAGATTTCAGGTTGTCGCGGGCGGGTCACTTCGCTTATGAAGGGCACGGTGCGACGCGCGCGTTTCCTCGGTGGTTGGGTGGCGATGGTGGTGGGTGCGGCGCTCGTGATCGGCGGGGTGATGCCCGGCGGTGCGCGGGCCGGGGACCTCGCTACCGCTCCGCTTCCGCGTCCCGAGGTGCTCGATCAGGCCCTTGCCGCGTACTACCGCGTCGAGCGCGCGGGGCTCCGCCGGACCACGATTCTCTCGGTCATCGATTACTCGCTGCCGTCGTCGGAGCGGCGCCTCTGGGTGTTCGACCTCGCGCGGCCGCTGCGCCTGCTCTTCCACGAGTACGTCGCGCACGGGCGCGGCTCGACGACCGACGACGAGCCCGACCGTGCGATCCGCTTCGGCAACGAGGAGGCGAGCCTGAGGTCGAGCCTCGGCACGTTCCTGACCGGCAGGACCTACGAGGGCCAGCACGGGCGCTCGCTCGAGCTCTACGGCCTCGAGCCCGGCGTCAACGACAACGCGTTCCTCCGACGGATCGTCATCCATCCGGCCGACTACATGAGCGCGGCGTTTCGCGCCGAGCACGGCCGGGTCGGCCGCAGCTTCGGCTGTCCCGCGCTCGACCCCGCGATCGCAGCGGCCGTCATCGACCGCATCCGCGACGGCAGTGTGATCTACGTCGGCGGCGGCGCGCCGACGCAATTCGCGGCCGCCACCACGACCGCCCGCTAGCGGCGGCTCATTCGGCGCGCGCTCAGTCGATCAGCGCCGCGCGCCGCATCTGCGCGAGCGCGCTGATGGCGTCGACGCGGCGGAGCGCGTCCCGGATCTCGTTCGCGAAGCGCTGCCGGCGCTCGGCGACGTCGGGGCCGGGATCGACGAGCTTCCGGTTCTTCGCGAGCCGGAGCGCGGTCGCGAACAGTACCTTCGACACCGATTCGCCCGAGTGGACCCGCTTCTGGAGCTGGTACTGCTGGGCGAGCGCCAGGCAGCTCGCGATGAACGCCGGCTCGTCGAACGCGGCGGCCGGGTCCCGGCGCGCGAGGCCGTCGGCGACGACGCGATAGGACTCGAGGAACGGGCGCAGCACGCGGTGCGCGCTGAAGGGGCGGATCCGCCTGACGAGCAGCTCGATCGCGCTGCGCCCGCGCGCGAGCGCGTGCTCCCAGTCCGGATCGTGCAGCCGGAGCTCGCGATCGACCTCGGTGCGGAACTGGTCCTTCTCCGCGAAGAAGAACTCGAACTTGAGGAGATCGCGGAGCGCCATCGCGGCGTCCCAGAAACGGGCACGCGGCTCGCCCTCGCGCTCGGCGGCCTCCAGGAGCGCCAGCTCGGCGATCGCGCCGTTGACGAAGAAATGAATGATGGTGTTGCGGTAGTAGGCGGCGGTCGGCTCCTGCTCGGGCGCGATCTGGTAGACGGTATCGAGGCCGGCGGCGTACGAGGTCACGACTTTGCTCTCGGCGAGGGCGTCGAGCGTTCGTTGCAGGCCTTCCGCGGTGTCGAGCCCGAGGTCGCCGGTCGTGGGCAAGTTCCGGCGCCGAACGTACGAGAGCAGATTCGTCATCCCGCGCAGGATCTCCGGCACCGTGAATGCGCGCCCGCCGCCGCCGAGGAGGGACATCGTGACGAGCGACGTCGGCGTGATCGGCGTCACGTGGTTGATGCGGTTCGCGACCTCGAACGCGAGCTTCTGGAGCTGGAGGCTCTGCTCGTCGTCGTTCGGCTCGCTGCCCGGCTCCGGCGGGCCGATCTGCGCCTGGAGCGACACCGGCTCGCCGAAGTTGATGTGGATGTCGCCGTAACGGCGGCGCAACTGCCGCACGACGCCGAGGAACCACCCGAAGCTCTCGTGCGACTTGGCGCCGCCGCGCTGCTCGGCGACGTACGAGCCGACGTCCTGGATCTGGTCGTACGCGATCGCGACCGGGATGAGATACACGTCCTCGCTCTTGCCGCGCCGGTACGCGTCCACCACGTAGTGCAGCATCCCGAACATCGGCGGTAGCAGCTTCCCGGAGCGCGAGCGGCCGCCCTCGATGTACCACTCGAGCGAGAAGCGCTTCTCGATCAGGTAGTCGATGTATTGCCGGAGCACGAACTTGTAGACCGCGTTGTCCTTGAAGCTCCGGCGGATGAAGAACACGCCGCTCCGCCGCACGAGCGGCCCCACCGGAAAGAAGTTCATGTTGATGCCGCCCGCGGTGTGGTTCGGAGGGTGGCCGTTTTCGTGGAGCGCGTATTGGAGCACGAGGTGGTCGAGGTTCGACTTGTGCGACGGCAGGAAGACGACCGGGTGGCGCTGCGCGAGCGCATAGAGCTGCTCGAGCTTGGCGTGGTCGTAGTGCAGCGCCTCGCCGTAGCCGCGGGTGTAGAGCAGGTGGATCAGGTGCGCGGTGAGATCGATGACGTACGGGCTGTGCGTCGCGGCGATCTCCCGGAGATACCCGAGCGCCTCCGCGGCGACCTTCTCCTCGCGCTTCCCGAGCTCGCGGGCGAGGCGCGCGACGCCGCCGCGAAAGCTCGGCCGCGCGGCGATGTTCTCGCCGACGAAGCGCGGCACCTTGTAGCGCGTGCCGCGGAGCTTCCGCTCGGCGCGCTCGAGTGCCAGCGTCGCCTGGAGCGCCACGAAGTCCGCGAGGCCCGTCGTTTGCGCCGCGTCGGTGCCGCACGCGACCTGCCAGCGCTCGCGGAGCTGCGAGAGCGGCGCCGGCTCGCCGGCGACGATGCGGCAGCGGTCCGGATTCCGCCGCATCACCCACCACTGGCGGAGGCGTCCCGGGTCGCGCGGATCACCCGTCGAGAGCAGGTCGCGGAGGCGCGTCCGGTGGACGCCGTCGATCTCGGGCGGCTGCCACGCGACGCGGAGCGGCGCCATCAGCGGATCGTCCCCGATCGCGAGCCGGGCCTCGAGCTTCGGATCGAGGCGGCCGCGCCGCCGGCTCCCGCGGGCCGCCGGGATCGGGATCATCTCGACGCCGTCGGCCTTCGCGCCGTCGGGTTGGTGCTCCTTGATCCAGCGCTCGAGCGCCCGGCGTTCGAGCCCGCTCGCCGCGTCGAGCAGGAACACGATCGGGCGCCGCTCCGCCCCCGGCCACGCCGGATCCTCGGGCGGGGGCTGCGCTAGTCTCGGTGTTGCCATGGGAGGAGCCGGCGCCCTTCATCCCGCAACCGCTCGACGCTTTGCAAGCATGTTCCGTGACGCGAAGCGTTCTGGCTGCCGTCGAGCGGACCGACGGCCTTGCCGCGCCGGCTCCGCGGCAGGCCACGGTTACTTAGACTCGAGACATCCGGTGAGCGCGAATTCCGCCGATGCGTTGGTGTCCACACCGGCCCCGATGGCGCCCACCTGAAACAGGGGAACCTGCCCTTCGAAGACGTATCCGGTCACCGCCTGGCTCCACCGCACGAGTTGTCGCGTGCCGGAGCTGATCGTCTGAATCTGGGGAAGGATCTGGATCCGGACGCTGTTCGCATCGAACCCTCCGGTGCGCAAGGTGCCCGAGAAACCGAACCCGGCCAGCAACACCATGGATCCGGAGATCTGTTGGACGAGCAACCGCTTGCCCTTCGGAAGCGCCGGCAGCTGGACGTCGCAGCCGAAAGCCGAGCACCGGCTGTCGCCGCCGCTCACGAAGATCAGCGCCTGGTAGACCTTGCACTTCGCCTGCGCCTCGGTTGCGCCGGACGCGAGCACGAGACAGACCACGGCAAGCACGAGACTCGAACGCATGGGGATCCCCTTTCGACGAGCGGCAGCTCGAAAGCGGGGAGTCTAGATTTCGACGGGGCCGAAGGCGAGCGCTCGGTGGACCGTCGACGCGCCGCCGGAGTATGGAGATCGCGTGACGACTCCGACGTCTCCGGACTTCTCTCGCCTCGGCGACGCGCGCATCTTCATCGACCCCAAGGCGTACGCGGACCCCGAGGGCTGGCACGCGGCGGCGGCCCGGCTCCGTGCGAACGACCCGCTGCCGTTGATCGAGGTCGAAGGCTACGTTCCGTTTCGTGCGGTCACGCGGCACGCCGACCTCGCCGAGGTCGAACGGAACCACACCCTCTTCTGGAACACGCGCGACTCGGTGCTGCTACCGCGCGCCGAGATCGAGAAGGCGCGCGCGCTCGGCATCGACATCAAGACGCTCATTCACATGGACGGGGCGGAGCACCGTGCCTATCGCCTGGTGACCAACGACTGGTTCAAGCCGGGCAACCTGCGGCGCGAGGTCGGCGCCAAGTTGCCCGTGCTCGCGAAGCGCTTCGTCGATCGCATGCTCGAGCACGACGGCGAGTGCGACTTCGTGAAGGACATCGCGCTCTACTACCCGCTGCACGTGATCCTCAGCATCCTCGGCGTGCCCGAGACCGACGAGCCGCGCATGCTCGCGCTCACGCAAAAGATCTTCGGCGGAGAGGATCCCGACGTCGGCGGCGTCGAGGGCCTCGATCCCGTCCAGGTCTTCATGCAGGCGCTCCAGGAGATGGCGATCTACTTCCACGGCATCACGATGGACCGCCGCGCGCATCCGCGCTCGGACGTCGCCTCGACGGTCGCCAACGGCACGATCGACGGCCAGCCGCTCGGCGACCTCGAGACGGCCGGCTACTACTCGATCATCGCCACGGCCGGGCACGACACGACGTCGAGCTCGGTCGCGGGCGGGCTCGAGGCGCTGATCCGGAACCCGGAGCAAATGCAGGCGCTGAAGGACGATCCGGCGAAGATCCCGAACGCGGTGAACGAGATCATCCGCTGGGTGACGCCGGTCCGGCACTTCATGCGGCAGGCGCAGGGCGACTACCGGCTCGGCGACGTCGACCTGAAGGCCGGCGACTGGCTCCTGATGTCGTATCTGTCGGCCAACCGCGACGAGACCGTCTTTCCCGACGCGATGCGCTTCGACATCGCGCGCAAGAACGCCGACGAGCACCTCGCGTTCGGGATCGGCGTGCACTTCTGCCTCGGCGCGCACCTCGCGCGCATGGAGCTCGAAGCCTTCTTCCGCGAGCTGCTCCCGCGTCTCGACCGCATCGAGCTCGCCGGTGAGCCCGAGTCGATGGCGACGACGTTCGTCGGTGGGCCGAAGAGGATGCCTGTGCGTTACAAGCTCCGCGCGTCGTGACCGACGGCAATCGCCTTCGGCGCTACGGCGCGAACCTGTTGTTCCAGTACGGTGTGGACGGGCAGCGGGTCGCGCGGGCCCTCTGCGAGAAGCGCATCGTCGTGATCGAGGCGCGAACGCCGAGCGGAGCGCTGCGGAAGGCGAAGCGTTGCGGGCGGGCCGCGGAGCTTTCGTACCGCAACGCGGACGGAGACCGCTTCCGCATTCGCTTTCTCGGCCTCGTGGATCTGGTGGAGCTGGTCGACGCGGACGAGTCCTACTACGCGATGTTCCGCACGTCCCGACCGGCGAAACACCTGCCCGGCGACGACCGCCTCTCGGTCTTTCGTACGGAAGCCGAAACCATGGAGTCAGCGTGGTGGGCCGTGCCGCGCTGGGCCGTTGCACGGTCGGCCAAGCGCGCGTCGAAGCCGGTGCGGGCGCGTCCACCCCAGGCAAGGTCGAGGTCTAAGCGGTAGCGGGACTCGACTAGCCCGAGTCGCGTTGCGAAGGTCGTCGCATGGCGGCGCGTGCGGCGACTCTCGCGAGAGACGCGGACGGCCGTCGGCGCGGGCCGCGCGCCGTGCCTGGGCGCTCGTCGGCGGCCCGTGCGAGTGCGCTCCGCTGCCGGCGAAAGTTCCTCCGGTACTTCCCGGAGGGCTTCGCCGACGAAACGCACGTCGCGTGGGAGCGCGACTACAAATGGCGCGCGCATCTCGCGTGGCACGAGCAGCTGTCGAAATCGGAGCACGCCGCGTTACTGCGAGCGGGGAGGGCCGCGGACGTCGCGGCGCGCGCCGTGCGGATCGAGTCACGCACGAACCTGATCTTCTCGTTCGAGAAGATGGCGCTCCGCGACGCCGTCCGGTCGCCACGCGGCGCGCACACGTTCGCCGAGGGTCTCTACGAGCTGCTGTACGGTCGCGCGTCGCTCGAACGGCGGTTCGAATATTGGATCGAGGCCGTTGCCGCCCTGCCGCGGAAGCAGACGCGCGTCCTCACGTGGCCCATCCTGACCGTCTTCGGCTTCATTGCGCAGCCGGACACGCACGTGTTCCTGAAGCCCAACGTTACGCGCATCGCGGCGACCGAGTACGGCTTCGACTTCCGCTACGCGTCCCGCCCCGCATGGCCGACGTACGCGAGCCTCCTCGCCTTCGCCGCGACGGTCGCACGCGACGTCGCCGACCTCCGCCCGCGTGACACGATCGACGTGCAGTCGTTCATCTGGGTGCAGGGCTCGGACGAGTATCCGTAGAGCGTCGGCGCCGCGCGCCGTCGCTGCCGCAGCAGCAAGGGGTGGGCTATCTCCGCTTGGGGCGCGAAAGCGGCTCTTCTTGTCGATCTGAAGTGTCAGGGTTCTGAAGTGCTCTCTCCCTCGCCACCCCCGTCAGCCATTGTCGGATTGGAGCTAGCGC
>Ga0268299_1002501_pt1 | contig 21597 bp, 22 predicted proteins | sample NOBtaG_FD_193484 | JGI IMG/M metagenome (GOLD analysis project Ga0268299, IMG submission 193484) | Activated sludge microbial communities from bioreactor in Nijmegen, Gelderland, Netherland - NOB reactor | ecosystem: Engineered > Bioreactor > Aerobic > Activated sludge | place: Netherlands... | reverse complement strand
ACGGCATTGAAATGCCTGGGGCGAATCGATCTCGCGATCCGGCGTGTCGGACGACTCCGTTCGCTGCGCTCACTCCGTCGCCCGACACGCCGGGGTGACGCAGAGGCACATCATCGGAGCCAATGCCCTCAAAGGGAAGATACAAGGGCCAACGATGGTAGCCAGAGGCTTCAGCCTCTGGAACACGAGGCCGTCTTTCATTTTTTGGCCCGGCAGGGCCGACGAAGGCGCGACCTCGCGAGCCTCGACGATGCGATAAACCCCACGCCCCGAACGCCCTGCCGGGCGGAAAATCAGAAAAATCACGGCTCCCGGTGGCTAAAGCCACCGGCTGCCATCGTGCGCCCTGCCAGGCGAGAGATCCCCCGATAAATGTGTAGATTCCATTGGCTTCAAGCAGTGCGAGCGCGGGAGGACGCACCTGGTAGATGCACTTCTTGAAGCAGTGACACGCTTCATTCGTACGTTGAAAGGGGCGTTGCTCAAAATTACGCAGCGTTCACACTGATTTGCGAAGATGCAGACACTCTGTCAAATCGGAATCAAATAGCCGGCCGCAGCGACGCCGGCGCCGACGGCCGCGGACAACCCCAGGATCTGAAACGCCTTGCGCCGGTCTTCGCGTCGAAACGCCACTTGCTCGACGCTGTCGGTCGACCCGACCGAGAGTCCGACATTGAGCAGGCCGAGCAGCCCGAAGGCCGCACAGAAATGCCACGCCGCTTGAAGCAGGCCCACCGCCGCCATGGCCGCTGGGAAAAAGAGCGTCAGCCGCCAAAGGGGCTTGATGCCCAGAAAAATGAACCCCGCCCACAGCGCGATGGTCAAGGCAACACCCAGCCAACCCATGCGCCGGCGCAGCCGCTGCTCGCCGGGCCCGATGTTGCATACGCCCGGGATGTAGGCGGAAGGCCCGGTCGTATCGTCGGCAGCAGGCATAACGCGTCCACCCGCGCGATGGGAAAGCGCCGCATTGCAACGACGTCCCGCGCGAACTTACATCGTCGTCGCTTTCTTCTTCGCCGAACTCAGGATTTCATCGGCCAGCGCGCCCGCGCCGTACAGGTCGCGCATCGACTGGATGATCGCCCGCGCATCGACGCAGACGGCCCGCGCCGTGACATCGGTATAGGCGATGTCCCAGACCAGTCCGTCGAGATTTCCGTCGAACACGATCCCGATCACCTCGCCGGCCTTGTTGATGACCGGGCTGCCCGAGTTGCCGCCGATGATGTCGGCAGTGCAGATGAAGTTGTAAGGCGTCTTCAAATTGACCTTTGACTTTTCATTCTCCCACCGCGGCGGCAGGTTGAATGGAAACTCGCCCTTACGCTCGGCATGCCGCTGATAGAGTCCGGCGAAGTCGGTGAACGCCGGCACGGTCGTGTCGCCTGTCTTGAAGCCCTTGATCGGGCCGAAGGCGAATCGCAGGGTGAACGTCGCGTCGGGATAGGCGTCCTCGCCGTGAATGGCGAAAGAGGCTGCCGCGATCTTCGCATAATTCTCGCGCTCGACGCTTTCCACCTCGTCTTCGTAGCGCTTGCGCAAGGCCCGGCCCTCGGGATCGACCAGGGCGGCGAACTTGATCATGGGGTCGGTCGATTCGGCCAGCGCCTTGGCGCCACCGTCGGCCAGTTTGCGACGGGCGTCCACATTCTTCAGCGTGGTGCCGCTGACCAGCGCCTGTGCCCGCGCCCGGGGAGACTGGCCGTCGAGCAGTTTCACAACCAGCGGATCGTCGCCGCCGAACCGCTCGACCAGGAACGAAAGCCCGCTCGCCAGCCGGTCGACCTCCAGGGCGTCATAGACCGGCGCCGTTGAATACAGGCGTAGATAGACCGAATCGAGATCGGCGTCGTGATAACCGGTCAGGCGATCGGCGTCGGGCTTGGGCTTTTCAGCGGCCAGCCGGACGATGGTGCGTGCAAAGCCATACAAGTCGCTTCCAAAGATCGGGCGGCCCTCCAGCGCGGAGTATCGCAGGGCAAATGTCGCGTACTTCTTCTCGGCCTCGGCGATCTTGTCCCAGGCCCCGCCCCACTTCGACTTGTAGGCGGGATTCGCATCCACCGCGGCCCGCAAGTCGCGCTCGGCCTTTTCCTTCGCGGCCATCACGGCGGGATCCTGCAGACCGGCCAGCACGCCGGTGATCGCCTTGCGGCTGTTCTGCACGCCGTGAACATCGTTCTGGGAAATGCGCTCGTTCTCCGCGCCGCGGGCGCTGAAGCCGAGCAACTGCACCTCGCGCCGCCAGAGCTGCTGCAATCGCATCGGATACATCACGTCGCGCAACACGCGGAGATGATCCATCGTGAAGAGCCGCTGTGTCCGGCCGGGATGGCCGCAGATGAAGGTCAGATCGCCCTCGCTCGCGCCGACCTCGGACCAACGCAGGTAGTGCTCGGGCTTGAGCGGCTTGTCGTTTTCGTAAATCCGGAAGAAGCAGACGTCGAGATTGAATCGCGGATATTCAAAGTTGTCGTTGTCGCCGCCGAAGAAGGCGATCTGCGACTCGGGGGCGAAGACGAGGCGGATGTCAGTGTAGCGTTTATACAGGTACAGGTGATATCGGGCGCCGTGGTAGAGCGTCACGACCTGGGCCTGAAGGCCGGCGTTTTCCTTGGCCTCTTTCTCGATCGCGGCGATCTTCTTGCGCTTCGCCGCGCCGGCATCGGCCGCCGACATGTTCGCCGTGACCGCGCCCTCCACGTCCTTGGTGACGTCGCGAATGGTCCACAGGATGTCCAGTTCGAGGTTGTCGCACTTCAACTCATCGGCTTGCGTCTTCGCGTAGTAGCCGTCCTTGAGCAGATCGCGCTCGGGCGTGCTGAGATCGCCGATCTGATCCGAGCCGACATGGTGATTGGTCATCACCAAGCCGTCAGACGAAATCAACGAGCCCGAGCCGCCGCTGGAAAACCGCACGCACGACTTCTGCACGTGCTCGAGCCACTGGGCATCCGGCTCAAAGTTGTATTTGTCTTTCAGGATCTTGGTGGGCGGACGCGTGAACAACCACATGCCTTCGTCTGCCCGAACGGCGTGCGACATCCACATCCCAACCAGCAGCCCGACGATCAGAATCATTTGCATTCGAGGTAACATCGTTTCACTCCGGTGACTGAAAAGTGCGCGACCCCCTCCGGCGGCCGCCCGTGGACCCGCCCGTGAACCTCGCGGGCCGTGCATCGTAACCCCAACTCCGACGCTCTGAGAACGCCGACCCCGTCGCAATCTGCGTACATTTTGCGCCAGACGCTCGTCGTGACGGCCAGCCGATTGCCTCGTTGTAGTAGAATGCCGACCGGGAACGATTTGCAATGGCGCTGATTCTAAACCTGCTGATTCCGGGGACCGGGCTCATCGTGCGGGGCCGACACTGGCTGGGCTTCGCCATCGCCCTGCTCTTCGCGTTCTCATTGAACGTCGCCATTGCCGGGTGGCTGGTCGCGCCGCTTGCGATTCCCCCGGCGTACACCTGGGCAGGCACCCTCATCGCCGGCGCGACCTGGGTGCTGGCGCAGGTCTCGCTGTTTCGAGTTTCGGCGTCGGCCGTCGCCGAATAGCCGCGCCGCGCAAGTCTGTCGCACGTCCGCAAACGACGCCGACGCCAACACTTCTGAACCGTCCGCTGAATCTGCGCAGACGCGGACCCACATCGGGCATCATCACGCTGGAAACCGCGTTTCAATTCGACCGGACGCACGCCGCAACCGATACCATTCAGGGGCGCGGTGTGCCCCGGGTTCATTGCCTGACCCGATAACGAGGACTAGAATGGGTGTGGAATCCCGGCGCGGTTCCAAGACGATTGTGAAAACGAACCGGTGATGCTGGAAGTGCGTCATTTATAGGACAGGACCGTTCCCGGACCTGTGCCTCGTACGACCGGCAGTCGGGATCGAGGGGATTACCCGGCGAAGGACCACGGATCAAAGCGGGCGCATCGGCCCGAAACGCGGTGTTCGCAGAAAGGCGCGAAGACATGTTCGAACGATTCACGGATCGGGCACGCAAGGTCATGGCCCTGGCCAACCAGGAAGCGCAGCGCTTCAACCACGAATACATCGGGACCGAGCACATCCTGCTCGGCCTCGTCAAAGAGGGCAGCGGCGTCGGCGCCAACGTCCTGAAGAATCTCGACGTCGATCTGCGCAAGGTCCGGCTTGAGGTCGAGAAGCTCGTCAAGAGCGGCCCCGACATGGTTACCATGGGCAAGTTGCCGCAGACCCCGCGGGCCAAGAAGGTCATCGAATACGCCATCGAGGAAGCCCGTAACCTGAATCACAACTACGTCGGCACCGAGCACCTGTTGCTCGGCCTGCTCCGCGAGCAGGACGGCGTCGCCGCACAGGTGCTGATGAACCTCAGCATCAAGCTTGAAGAAGTGCGCGAAGAGGTTCTGAACCTCCTCGGCGCCGGCACCGAGTCCGAAGAGGCGCAGCAGGCGCCGTCCGGCGGTGGTGGCGGCGGGGGCGAGGGCACCGGTCGCAAGACCAAGAGCAAGACGCCGGCCCTCGACTCCTTTGGTCGCGACCTGACCGAAATGGCGACAAACGGCAAATTGGATCCGGTCATCGGCCGGGCCAACGAGATCGAACGGCTGCTGGTCGTGCTCTGCCGCCGCTACAAGAACAACCCCGTGCTGCTCGGCGAGGCCGGCGTCGGCAAGACCGCCATCGTCGAGGGCCTGGCCCAGCGCATCGTTTCGGGCGAAGTCCCCGAGATTCTGGCAGACAAGCGCATCGTCGTGCTCGACCTGGCGATGATGGTGGCCGGCACGAAGTATCGCGGACAGTTTGAAGAGCGCATCAAGGCGGTCATGAATGAAGTCCGCCGGGCCCGAAACGTCATCCTGTTCATTGACGAATTGCACACCCTGGTCGGCGCCGGCGGCGCGGAAGGCGCGATCGACGCGTCCAACGTGCTCAAGCCCGCCCTCAGCCGCGGCGAGATGCAGTGCATCGGCGCCACGACGCTGGATGAGTATCGCAAGTACATCGAAAAAGACGGCGCACTCGAACGCCGCTTCCAGCAAATCATCGTCGAGCCGCCGAGCCGCGAGCAGACCCACGAGATCCTCAAGGGTCTGCGCGACCGCTACGAGGCCCACCACCGCGTGCAGATCACCGACGAGGCCCTCCTCGCCGCGGTCGATCTCTCCATGCGGTACATCCCCGGACGCGTCCTGCCCGACAAGGCCATCGACGTCATCGACGAGGCCGGCGCTCGCGTGCGGCTCAAGAGCATGACCAAGCCGCCGGATCTGTCCGACATCGAGGTGCAGATCAAGAAGCTCAACACTGAGAAGGAAGAGTCGGTCAAGAATGCCGACTACGAGCGGGCGGCCGCCCTGCGCGATCAGGCGATCACCCTAGACCAGAAGAAGGACCAGATCACCCGCGAGTGGCAGGAACGCCGCAACGAGATCGAAGGCGTGGTCGATGGCGAGATCATCGCCGAGGTCGTCAGCAAGATGACCGGCGTGCCGCTGACCCGCCTCGAGAAGGAAGAGGCCGAGCGGTTGCTCGAGCTCGAGGCCGAGTTGCATCGCCGCGTCATCAGCCAGGAAGAGGCCATCAGCGCCGTGGCGCGGAGCGTTCGCCGCTCACGCAGCGGTCTGAAGGACCCCAACCGGCCGATGGGCAGCTTCATCTTCATTGGTCCGTCGGGCGTCGGTAAGACCCTGCTGGCCAAGACCCTCGCCGAGTTCATGTTCGGCGACGAGGAAGCGCTGATCTCGATCGACATGTCCGAGTACATGGAGAAGCACAACGTCAGCCGGCTGATCGGCGCGCCTCCGGGCTACGTCGGTTACGAAGAGGGCGGACAGTTGACCGAGCGGATTCGCCGCCGGCCCTACAGCGTGGTGCTGCTCGACGAAATCGAGAAGGCCCATCCGGACTGCTTCAACATGCTCCTGCAGATCATGGAAGAAGGCCGGCTGACCGACTCGTTCGGACGCCATGTCGACTTCCGCAACGTCGTGCTGATCATGACCAGCAACATCGGCGCCGACAAGATCACGCATCAGACCACGTTCGGCTTCGAGAAGCGCGACGAGAACATCACCTACGAGAAGATGAAGAACACCCTGAAGGTCGAGCTGGAGAATTACTTCCGGCCCGAGTTCCTCAACCGCGTGGACGAGGTGGTGGTCTTCCACAAGCTCTCGCGGAAGGAGCTGGTCAACATCGTCGAACTCGAGATCAAGAAGGTCTCCAAGCGGCTGGTCGAGCATGGCCTCACCATGGAGCTGACCGACGCCGCCAAGGACTTCCTCCTGGACAAGGGCACCGACGAGAAGTTCGGCGCGCGTCCGCTCCGCCGGGCCATCGAGCAATACCTCGAAGACCCGCTCAGCGAGAACATCCTGCGACGGAAGTACAAGGGCAAGAGCAAGGTCACTGTGGACGCCGGCGATGTCGACGGCGAAAAGAAGCTCACCTTCGAAGCCTCCGGCGGCACAACCGAGCCGGAACTGGCCGGCGCGGGGGCAGGCGAGGCGACGTAAGCCACAAGCTGGTCTTGCAAACTGATTTGAATCACCCGGCCCCGCGAGCAACCCTCGCGGGGCCGGCTTTTTTTGCTGCGATCACCCGTATTAGACAATGGGTGATAGAATAGAGAGCACTGCGATTCCAGATTAGGATGCAAACGCCTATGACGATCATAAATGGACACTTCAATGGAACCGAGATCATTCTGAACGAACCCGTACCTCAGGGAATCAAGCCGGACACCCCTGTTCGAGTGCTCTTCCAGGATTCGGATGCGGAGTTTGAATTAGATAGGAATTCCGGCACGGTCGATGCTCCCGCTGTGCGGGATCAGGAATTCAATGAACTCGCAATTACAAGTGAGGCGTGCGCCGGGCACACGCTAGTCCGCGAGGACTTCAGCGATTGGGAAGGCAAGGATGCCAAAGATTGACCAAGGCGACATTTGGTGGGCGGACCTACCGGATCCGACCGGCCGCCGACCAGTGTTGGTCCTTACCCGAACCGATGCCATTCCATCACTCGCCAATGTCACAGTGGCCCCGCTCACGCGGACCATTCGGGGGATACCGTCGGAAGTCCGAATCACCACCCAAGACGGGGTGCCCACGGAATGCGCAATCTCTCTCGACAACATCCTGACGATTCGAATCAAGACTCTCGACAAGCCCATTGCGCAACTATCGCGCCAGCGCATGGAAGAAGTCTTTCAGGCGGTCCGATTCGCGTTCGCAATGCCCAAATAATCTTGCAGAGGTTGCGGCCTTGTGCACGTTGAATTCGACCGATCAAGGATCCAATCGTTTAACGGTCAACTCATAAGGAATTCCGGGAAACACAAGCGAAGCGTCTCGATCTCCGCAGAACACCGCCTCCGTCTCAAACATATGCGCCACAGCCCCCTCGCCGCCGAACCAGGGGCGGCCGCGTTTGGCGAAGATGAGCAGGTGTTCGTCCGTTCCAACAGCCGCGAAGTCGTCGGTTTGCGAGCCGCCAAAGACGTTCAGGCCCCATTCGCGGTGCGCCGCATTGACCGCCTCGGCCACGTCGTCGACCACGATGCCGATCTCACTGGCATACAAGATGTCGTGCGAAGTAAACGCGCCCGGAGCGGCGTTGTTCAGATTGTGACGGGCGATGAACTCCAGAATGTTCCCGGCCGGATCGAAGGAATAGACGGCGTGGGCATTCCAGGATTGAAAGTCGAAAATCTCGGAGCCGTCCGGCTCGCGGTGAATCGGAGCCCGCGGGCGCAGCCACTCGATGGCTGCGTCGAGCTTGTTCTCGGGAATGTTGAAGGCGAAGTGGTATATGGGGTCACCCTGTGCGGACTCGACAAACGTCAACTCGGTGCCGCCCGCCTGAAAGGTGATCGAGCCGCGATCCTCACGCGTCACGACAAGCCCCAGCCGATCGACATAGAACGGACGAAGCGTGCCAATGTCGCGCGTCTGAAGCCCCAGTTTCACAATGCCGATGCCTGGCATTCGCCGATCCTTCCAAAAATCCCCGATTCCACCGCAAAAGTCCGGGTGTCCATCCACACCCTGGAATTCAGCCATAAGTCACGCTGACGCCCGACCTTGTGAAATATGGCTTATCGACATCGGCCTTTCAGTGTGCAACCGGGCACGCGCATGCCCCGGCGGACACTTCTATTTCGTCGATTTTCCAGTGCCCTTTCGCGTCGATTTGCTTGTTTGCCGGGCCGGCCTGCCCGTATCATATCAGGCAACAGCCGCCCAGCGCGGCTCGCGTCCGCGGTTGGCCCCAAGCGACCGGTGGACGCGCTTCGGAGAGGGTTTCAAAATGAGACGTTTGACCATTTGCGTCGCCGCCGTCGCCGCATCGCTGGCCATGCCGCATGCAGCCCGTGCCGGCTCGGTCGACCTGTGCAACGGCGCCGCCGGCTGGACCGCGTCCTGGGATGCATCGCTGGACGGCCTCGTTCAGATTATCGCTGCCGACTGCTCGCAACTTGCCAACGGCCGCGTCTTCATTGAGAAGAGCGCCGAGTTCACCCAGGGGCCCAACGGCGGCGTCTTCCCCAGCATCGCCATCACGTTTACACCGGCCGCCGTCACCAACGTCTTGCGAATCATCATTGAAGACGAGATCGTCACAAACTCCACCGGTGCACCGTGGACCGGCTTTCGAATGGATGTCATGTCCATTGCAGCGACCACCTTCGATACGGCTGCGACTGCCGCCAGCGGCGGGCCGCTGCCGATCGGATTCTCAATCGCCCCCTTCACCGCCGCGGCATTTTCGAATGGTAACACCCGATTGGACATTTCCGGCGGAGTCGTTGCCAATGGTGCCCAGTGGTTCCCCGGCGGCGGCGCTACCGACGGCGAACTGCACATCGTTCAAGCCATTGGTGGCCCGCCGATTTCCCCGTTTACGCTGATCGAGACACCGCTCCCCGAACCGTCAGCGCTCACGCTGCTGGCATTCGGAATCTGCGGTCTGATCGCCCGGCGACGACGCTGATTCCATCACGCGCCTCGCAGCGGATTCGCTTTCGCGGGATTCGTACTTGATCTATTGGATGCACAATTGCGACGTGCGTGTCACGGCACCGTCGCAGGCGCCGGCGTCTTAGCGTCGCTCACCCGGACGTACTCGATAAACCCCTCGACGAATCCCTCCCACTCCTGAAGCGATTCATCCAGTTCGTACTTGAGCATGTCCGCCAGCAGCACCAGATCGTTGCACTCGACGGCCGACTTGATTTCGCGCAATCGATCCACCAGCGACGCCAGCCACGCCTGAACGGAACGCTCGCGAATCAGCAGAGTCTCGAAGTCGATCCGCATGAGCTGCCCGCCCTTGACGATCGCCTCATGCACCTGGCCCCACGACTTGATGCACGCAATCAGCACGGTCATCGCCTCGGCGCCGTCTCCGCTGGTCAACTTGGCCGACGCATCCTGCACCAGTTCAAACGACTGGCCGAGGCAGGATCGAGCATGCATCAGAATGTCTTCGACCACCCGCGCCGGCCGGTCGGACGTCAATTCCAGACGGTCAAACCGCGAGAGCGGCTCGACCAGCAGCGCATCCAATTGATCCGGGCTGACGTCGTTCTCATCGCATCGCAAACCGATGAGCATCCGACCCGACCCGGCCAGAGACTGCCGCGCCGACTCAATGAACTCGGCAATGGTCGAAGTCGGACCAATGCCAATCGTATAAGGACGTGCGTCAAGAAATGCTGACATAGGCATGTAGTACTCGCGTCGTTAAATCTCGCGCGCCGACGCTCATTGGCAATTCAATGGAGGCGGGCGCAAGCGGCCCCACTCAGCGCCCCTCGACACCTCAACACCTTGTCACCTCGACACCTGTTTACCTGGCCGTCAAAACACCATCCGCATGATCCAGAAGAACGCCAGACCGAACACGGCCGTGCCGCACGCGGTCGACAGCATCAACTCCCATCGGAATCGGCCGGGCATGCCGTCCGTGCGATTGGGGTCGGCGAATGGGTCTCCGGGCTTCCAGGTGAGCCGGGGCTGAATCAACTTGCCGCCGCCGATGCGCTTGGGGGTTTCATGGGCTTTTCGCGCCGACTTCGCGGCATGCGCGGCGGCGGCCTCCGAAATCGACGCCACGATGTTGGGGATGCTCGCCGGCGGCGGGAGTATTGAAGCCGAGGCAATCGATGCCGATGCCGCAACACTTGGCGCCGGTGCCGGTGCGGGCGATTCAATGATGGCAGCGGGCGCTCGATCGGTGATCGTGCGCGTGGGCGTACTCGCGGTCATCATCCTGGGCGCCGACGTGATAAGCGCCGGGATCTCCGGGGTTCGCTGAATTCTTGCATCGCCGGCAAACTGAGCGCCGACCTTCTGAGCCACGGCCGCGATCTCGCCCGGACGTGGAAGCGTCGGCATGGGTCGGCGCTGCGCCACATCCGACGACGTTGGCCGTGCTCCGCAGGCCGTCGGCGACGAAATCAGATCCGATGCGTAGTGCCCCTCGAGCGACTCGGAACTCCGCTCGGCGTTGTCTTCGTCCTTGGTAGCATCGACTTCGCCTAGCCAGGGCCAGGTGTCGGCCGCATCATCGGCGGCTTCGGCAGTCGCCTCGACCGGCGCCAGTTCGATTAGACCAACATCGTCATCCGCGTCGTCATCGCCATGCACCAGCGACAGGCGCGGCTGGCCGGATTTCATCAGCAGATCCACCGGGCTGTCCGACTCGTCGCCGGTGTCCGGCTCCTCTTCGCGATCGGCGAAGAGCGCGTAGGAATGCGGCATTGAGTCGCCTGACGGCTCGATGTCCGCGCTTGTGCGGAAGGCCGCGGCGTCCAGTTCGACGTCAGACGCCGTCAATTCGTTGTCGCGCAGGTCAATACGATCATCCATGCCAAGACTCCTCGCAGAAGCTCCTAAATGGGCCAATCGAGTTATCGGCGGATGAGGGGCGCGACTTTATCGGAAGCATTACGTCATAAGTGCCGATAAAATAGGATGTTAATGCTGCCAGCAGGCGAAGATTGCCGATGATCGGCAAAGAAATCAACTGGTGGGGCGGGTTCTCCCGGCGTCCCGGTCGCAGCACATGCCGGTCTATTGAGACTCGATCGGAAAGTGCGCCGCGAATACGGCCGCGGCGGCGATGGCGGCGGTCTCGATCCTCAGCACAGAGCGCGCCCATGATGCCGGTAGCACACCTGCTTCGTCGAGGATGCGGCACTCTTCGGGCGTGAATCCGCCCTCTGGTCCGATCAGGATCGCGAGGGATCCAAGTGGCGGCGACCCCTCGGTGAGTTTTGACAAGCGGTCAATCAAAGCGGGCGCCCCGCCTTGCGTGACGCCGAAAAGGCAGGTCGACTCCCCGAGACCGTTGAGAAACGTACCCAACGGCATCGGCTCGCGAATCGCCATCGATCGCGCCGTGCCAGACTGCTTTGCCGCCGACAACGCCAGGCGACGCCATCGTTCGAGTTTGCCCATGCCAGGTTCAACCACTGACCGGGCAAAGTGGATCGGCTGCAACACGGCGACGCCCAATTCGGCACATTTCTCGACCATCCAATCGGCGCGGGGCCCTTTGGGAATCGCCGTCGCCAGCGTCAACTCGATGCCTACCGTCGATGATGTATCGCCCCGCGCGGTGATGGAGACCACCATCGACGCTCCATCAATCGCCTGGATGACACCATCGCATTGTCCGCCCTGTCCGTCGAACAGTTGCACGGCGTCGCCGACGCCCAGCCGCAGGACCGATGCAGCATGCCGCGCCTCCGGACCGGTCACGGTGACGTTGTCGCCTGCGAGATTTGAAACGTGAAAGCGGTGTGGACGCATGGCGGCATGTTGCACCCGCAACGTTTGCCCCACAAGGCCGGCGTCAATCACCATACAGCCTCGCGCCACGCCGCTCCGATAGGTAGAACAGGTCGCCAAACCGTGCCGAGGAATCCGCGCGCATGCCAGAACCGGAGTCACAACCCATTCCGCCCGACGCGCTGGACGGCGACGTTGATCGGCTGCTGCGCGAAGCCGAGGCCCTCACTCGGGAAGTCGCGCGGGAGACCGGCACGCCGGTTCGGGATGCGGACACGCTGCTGGCCGGGGAACTGCCCGTTCAGGGCGATCCGCAGGCGGCAGTCGATGCCGCGGCCTCAAATGTGATGTCGCTGGAGGACCTGCTGGGCGAACTGGGCCCCGCGGCGTCGCCCGAAACCGCGCCGCCGTCGCCTGCGGCACCGTTTTCCAGGCTCCGAGCGAATTCGAACCCCGCGACATCTCAATCACCAAGCGTCCCCTCGACAAGCGATCCCGCGACAAGATCGAAACGCGTCGAATTGGCGACACACGCGCGGGGTCCGCGCGTCGAGCACATGCCGACCCAGGAAAGTGAGGCCGCGGGCGCGCCTCCGATCGAAGGTGAGTCTCATGACGACGCCGCAGGCACTCAGCCTGCCGGCGAAAGCTCACCCAACAGAACAGAGCCATCGCGACCGCCGAGTCCGCCGCTGCATCGACGCCTGCTCAATGTGGCAAGGACAATTGTCGGCACATGTCGATGGGTGATCCTGTTGTTGATGCGCGACGTGCCGGTGGGCCTGCTGAGCTGGTTTGATCTGCCGTTTAGACGCACGCCGCGATCCATCAAGAATGCAATCGGCATCATCGGCGGAATCACGCTCATCATGGGTGTGCTGGCCTGGGCGCTGCCGGGCATGGTGTGGACCCAGCGCGTGTCTCCGGCAGCAAGCACCGAGCCTCCCGCGACTTCCAAATAGCAGTAGCCATTATTATTTTCGACGATTCGACTTGGCCGACGACTTCGCCTGCGCGCTGCGCAATTCGCGAAGCTCCGCGGTCAGGGCATCGAGCTGCGCCTGCATCTGACGAACCGCATCATTCGACGAAGTCTGCGACGCGGGTGGCTCCGGCGCGCGCGGCGCGGGCTGCTCTTCGGCCGCAGGCCGTGGTGCCAGACCGCCGGTCATGAAACTCCGCGCCCATTCCATGGGCGCGGTCGGCGAGATGAACGCCCGTCCGGCCTGTCGCATAAAGTCATCGAAGCGCTGCTGGGAGTCGACAAATGCATTCATGGCACGGGCGAAGTACTGGTCGATGAATCCGCGCACGACCTGCTGATTCGCCTGAATGGTCTGGTGCAGCAGCGACGCGGGGAACAGCTCCAACTTCGGCGGATCGTGCTCCAGAATGATCTGGGTCAGCACGATGTGCGTGATGTCGTCGCCGGTCTTGGAATCGGTGACGTGAATCTGCCGTCCGTTTCGGACCTGCTCGTACAGGTCGGCCAGGGTGACGTGCTTTTTTCGGGTCGCGTCGTAAAAGCGGCGATTGGGGTACTTCTTGACTTCCAGGATTTCCTCATTGCCGGATTCCGTCATGACTCCCTCCAACGCAACTGCACAAGTTTCCTTGCGACATCGCACAACATATCCGACGCACTAGACTGTAAAACATTATATTACAAAAACTTACGGTGAGTCAAAAAACTTTGTGCGTTTGCACAAAAAACGCTTGCCAAACCGCGAAACAGCCGATATATTACCTGCATCAACACGGGAAGACCCGGTATCACGGAAACCTGACTTTTTTGCAAGGAGCATTCTCATGGCCAACCCCACCCCCGACAACAAGAACACCAACACGAACACAACCCGCAACACCAACATGTTCGAGCAGGCTGCCGACAGCATCAAGACCACGCTGGACGCCAGCCTCAAGCTCCAGCAGGACGCCTTCAAGAACATGATGGGCTGCTTCACCGGCTTTGATCGCTTTGACGACATCCGCCAGCGCGTCGAGTCGGTCACCAACGAGACCGTCGGCATGATCCGCAAGAACGCCGAGCGGACCCAGAAGCTCTTCGACGAGCAGTGCCGCACCGGCACCGAGATGATGACCAAGTCCTTCGATTCGATGAAGGGTGGCAAGATCCAGAACGGCAACGTGACCGAGCAGTGCCGCAGCGCGTGGAAGAACGGCTTCGAGGCGATGTGCTCGGGTATCGACGCGATGGCCAAGGCCAACGTGCAGGTGGTCGAGAATTGGGCGAGCCTTTTCGACAAGACCATGGCCACGTGCGAGCCGACGACGACCAAGTAATTGGCATCGTCTGAGAACATCCACGATACCGGGTACTGACACCGGCGCGACTTGCATCTGGCCGCACCCTGACCGACACCATGATGAAGCGACGCGGCTCTACTGACGACACGACAAACCGCCGGTGACTTTCTTGCGAAAGGCCACGGGCGCGGCGAGAGCCGCGCCCGTGGCCTTCGCCTTATGTAGCGTCCTCCCTCCGTGGAGGACGACGTCTAACCTGCGATTCACCGGCCCCCGCGGAGGGGGGCCGCTACCGAGAACGCCCATGTCGAATGGAACATCCGGACAAGGCCCCACCGACCCCTTCACCAAGGCGTGGACGGACCTGTTCGCCAAGATGACGACGCCGGCCGGTCAGGCGCAGTCACCGCAGCAGCCCGCATGGCCTGACGAGACCGTCAAGCAAATGCAGCGGACCATGTTCGATGCGATGGCCAAGCAGGCCGACGAATACCTCCGCTCTCCGCAGTTCCTGACGATGATGAAGCAGATGATGGACCAGTCGATCGCCTTCAAGCAGCAGATCGACCGTTTCATCACCGAGGCCTACCGCGGTGTGCAGGCGCCGGCACAAGCGGACATGCAGGACCTGGCTGGCACGTTGCGAGGGATCGAAGAGCGACTGATGACCCGCATTGAGGAACTCGAGCGTCGCCTGGAGGACGCCGAGGACTCGAAGCACGGCTCGGCCGATAAACCGAAAGCCAAACCCGCGGGCCGCTCCGGCGGAAAGCGGGCCTAAACTAATAGACAGAGTGACTGCGGTGCCTGCCAGCAGCATCGCCGCAAAACACCGCGAGAGACCATGATGACCGCGACGATGCAGAACCCGTTCTTTCCCGCGATGGGCCAGATCCCGTCGTTCATGCCCGACTATGAGGCGTTCTCAGCGCGGCTGGCCGCCATGCCCCGTGTCATGGAAATCGCCCAAAACGTCCGCGTCGGCACGACGCCGTCGGAAGTCGTTTACCGCGAAGACAAACTGAAACTCCTGCGATACGTGCCGGAAGTCGAACAGCGACACCGCCCGGCCCTGCTCATCGCATTCGCCCTCGTCAACCGCCCATACATCCTCGACCTCATGCCGCACAAGAGTGTCGTGCGACAGTTCCTCCGCGCCGGATTCGACGTCTATCTCATCGACTGGGGCGTGCCGACGCCGAACGACCGGCACCTGACCCTCGATCACTACGTCAATCGCTACATGCTGAACGTGGTCAATCACATTCGGCAGGAGACCGGCGACGATCAGATTTCGCTCATGGGATACTGCATGGGCGGCACCATGAGCGCGATGTTCACCTCCCTGCATCAGGAGTTGATCCGCAATTTCATTCTCATGGCCGCGCCGATCGACTGGTCCAACAAAGAGAGCCTGCTGCAGGTCTGGTCCGACGAGAAGTACTTCGACGTCGACAAGGTCGTGGACACCTTCGGCAACGCCCCGCCGCAGTGGCTGCAATCCAATTTCGCGTTGCTCAAGCCCGTCACCAACATGGTGGAAAAGTACCTCGGCTTCTACGAGAAGATGACCGACGAGAAGTTCGTCGAGGAGTTCTTCGCCATGGAGACGTGGGCCAACGACAACATTCCGGTCGCCGGCGAGACCTTCCGGCAGTTCATGAAGGACCTGTATCAAAAAAACCTGCTTGTGCAGGGCAAACTGCGGCTCGGCAGCAAGCGGGTCGATTTGAAGAACATCACCTGCCCGATCCTGAACCTGACCGCGACTGGCGATCACCTCGTGCCCTGCGGACAGAGCCAGCCGTTCAACGATCTGGTGGGTTCGAGCGATCGAAAGAGCATCAACTTCCCGGCAGGCCACATCGGATTGGCCGTCGGCTCAAAGGCGCAGCGCGATCTGTGGCCCAAGGCGGCCGAGTGGCTCGCCGAGCGCAGCGACGAGGTTTAACCGCGGCCCAAAGGGACCGCGATTGGAATATCTGTAACGTGCGCCGGGCAGGGTCCGGCGCCTGGGAAACCCGAAACGGAATTCGGTCAAATCGGGGGAGGACAAACAATGGAACTGAAAGGAAAAGTAGGCGTCATCACCGGCGCGGCCAGCGGCATTGGTCTGGCCACCTGCGAGGCGCTTGTGGATGCTGGATTGGTCGGAATCGCCTGCGTGGATCGAAGCGCGGCGGTCAACGATGCGTGCCAGAAAATCAATCAGCGGGTCGGCCGCGAGGCCACGTTCCCGTTTGTGGGCGATGTCACGTCCGACGCATTCCGGCGCGACGTCTTCCGCGACATGAAGACACGCTTCGGCGTGGTTCACATCTGCGTGCCCGCCGCCGGCATCACCCGCGACCGGCTCGCCATGAAGATCGACAGGGACACCGGCAAGGCTGACATCTATCCGATCGAGGACCTGCGCGGACTGCTCGACATCAACCTCATCGCCCCGATCTATTGGGCCATCGAGACGATTGCGAGCGTCGCCGAAGACCGGCACCGCCGCGGCATGGGCCGCTGGGATCCGTCCGAGGGCAACATGGGAAGCGTCGTGCTCATCGGCTCGGTCTCATCGACCGGCAACCGCGGGCAGATTTCCTATGCGACGGCCAAGGCCGGCCTCGAAGGCGCCCAGGCGACCCTTGCCAAGGAGGCAATCTTCCACGGCATGCGCTGCGCGATCATCCACCCCGGCTACACCGACACCCCGATGGTGCGCGCGCTGGGTGAGGACTTCATCAAGGAGCAGATCCTGCCGCACACACAATTGCGGCGATTGTGTCGACCGTCCGAAATTGCCGACGCAATCGTGTTCATGCTGCGGAACTCCGCGGTCAGCGGCACGCTCTGGGTCGACGGCGGCTGGCATCCGGCGGCATAGCGATATCGCTTCGCGTGGCTTGAGAAGACTCGGATTGGGTGGAAGCAGGTGTGCCACTGCTCTGTGAGCAGTGCATCCACCCGGTGCGTCGACTCTCGCAAACACCGCTCACAGAGCGGTGGCAAACAAGGGGGACTTGAGCGCCCCTCTCGATTTAGCAATTCATATACTTCCAATTCCGCGGCTTGCCCTGCGAGAGCCACTCGATCGTCGTTGCGAGGCGTTTGTCGCGCGTCGCCTCGGTCTTGGCTTCGGCGATCCACTCGGCGTATTCCTTCTTGTGGCTGTACGGAAACGCGTCAAACGTGGCTTGTGCCTTCTTGTTCTTCTTGAGTGCGGCGGTCAGCTCCTTCGGCACCACCAGCGGCGCCTTAGGCTTCTTTTGAATCTTGATCTTCACGCCGTCTTCATTCAGCTTGACCGCCTTCTTCACCAGAGCCATCAGTTCCTTCTTCGGCGGCAGGTCCTTGACGCTGGTGATGCGGCCGAAGTTGCCCATCGCCTCCTCGTCCTTGTTGGCGTTGGGGTTGGACTTGTCCACCATCAACGAGTGCTTCCAGAATCCGAAGGTGCAGTGCGCCTTGAACGCCGCCATGCCGCAGACGATGCCCTTGTGCATGAACGACGGCATGCCCCACTTCAGCGTCTCCTCGATGTCCGGGTCGGCCTTGTGAACCGCCTCGCGAATGTGGATCAGAATGGGCTTGGCAAAATCGGCGGCCTTGGCGATGTAGGCATCCACACGGGGGTCGATGGTCGGCATGATGATGGCTCCAGTGTGTCAATATGTTATGAAGCGGGTGGATTTCTTGCAATGCACCGCGAAGTCGGTGTGCCACTGCTCTGTGAGCAGTGTAATACGCCATGCAACGCTCTCGCGCGCACTCACTGCTCACAGAGCAGTGGCACACGATTCGAGCGTGCATCGCTTCAAGTCAGGGTTCGCAGAATCGCCCGCACCGGACTGCCGTCGAAGCCGACGAGCTTGAGCGGCAACGCGATCAACTCATAGTCACCCTCGGGCACGTCCTTGAGCACCAGCCCTTCGAGAATCGCCATGTCGTTGGCGAGAAACCGATTGTGTGCCGGCAGGTCCTTCGACGTGAACAGATCCACGCTCGGGGCATCGGTGCCGATGAGCCGCACGCCGCGAGCGCTAAGCGCGTCCACCAGCGACGGCTCCAGCCCGGCAAAGTCCTCGTTGAAATGATTCGGATCGGGATACGTGCCCGTGGCAATCAGCACGCGCGGCGGCAATGTCCCAATCGGCAGCGACAACTGCTCCAGGGCGGCGTCGAACGCCTCAATCGACACCCGCGTATTTCGCGAAGTCGGCACGGACACAACTCTGCACGGCCCGATGTAGTAGTCGAGCGACCGCTGATCGATGGCCGGTGCATCCTTGCCATAATGATTCGGCCCATCGGCATGTGCACCGAGGTGCACCGTGGCATGCAATGTCGACAACGTGATATTCGCGCCGTCCTTCATGTCGCACAGCACCTGTCGCGAAGGCGGCGTATCGCCGGGCCACACGGCGAGTGCAGGAGAAATCGGTGGCGTAATATCGTAGAGCATTGCGTCTTTCGCTGTTTCTAGGGCGCGGAATCGAGGAACCTCACAAGATCTGCGACGATATTCTGCAATCCAGCGGCAGTCGCGCCGATTTCCGCCTTGCGCAGCGTCTCCCAGTCATCGGCATCGCCTGTCTGCCGCTTCGTCTGATAGTCGTTGATTTCAATGCGCGTAAAGGGCACGACGCCGGTGCGAACATCCAGCATCACCGCCTCCACCCGGCAGTAACCGTGAAACTCGTCCGGGCCCCAGACTTTGCTCTGCCGAAAGTACTCATGACTCGACGAATAGATCAGGAGTTCGTCGATTTGACAGCGAGCCGCTGTCTCGCGAAATGTCGAAATTGTGCGCTTCTCGGGCAGCATCAAGCGCGGAATCAGCATCGCATCTTTGACGCGTGTGCAGCCCTTGAGCGTTGCAATCAGTTCGTCCGTCTTGGCGCGGTCCAGGCGCATCACATTCTCAGAGCGCGACCAATAAGCGTCATAACCGTCCACCCGTAAAAGGCCGATCCGCGCCGGCCGGGGCAGACTGACCGTTCCGTTCAGAATCGCCGCTAGGGACTCATTGTCTATTTCTTTCTGATCCGCCGGAAAAAGACTTCCAAGCAAGTCTGACGGACGTCTGTCATAGAGTCCACTCGCGACGAACGACGACGAAGGCATATCCATGCTTGCAACGGGACTTGAACATCCACTCAAGCCGACGAGTAAGGCGATCGCGACAACCAATCGCAATGACATGTTGAATCTCCGCTTCCGACATCCCAGAACGCGCGTCACAGCTGATGGCGAATGGCCCACAAATCCGCGAACACCGGCTTGAACAACGAGCGCTTGAGGAACTCCACACCGGCTGAGCCGCCGGTGCCGCCCTTGTTGCCGATGGTGCGCATCACCAGCATCACGTGGCGATAGCGCCATTCCTGCAGACCTTCGTCAAAATCGGTCATCAGTTCGAACAGAATCGCCAGTTCCGGGCGCGACTTGTACAGGCGCAGCAGACCTGCCTGAACCGTTTCATCGGGCACGTTGCTCAGTGTCACATCCCGCCGCTTCAGCGTCTCGGGGACATCCACCCCATTGGCCGAGAGAAAATAGTAGAAAAAATCGACCAGGCTTCGCTCATGCAATCGCCGCTGCACCGCCGCGTAACCGGTCGTGGTCGCGCCGTAGAGCGCCGCGAAGTCCATGTCCGTTCGCTTGTAGCCCAGCAGGAACTCCAGCTCGCGAAACTGCGACGATTGAAAGCCCGACGCCGTCTCCAACCGGTCGCGAAAACTCCCGAACGACATCGGCGTCATGGTCTCCAGCACGTCCACCTGGTTGACAAGCGTCTTGAGAATCGTGCGCACCCGCTTGAAGGTGTGCACCGCGGCCCAGAGGTTGTTCTCCAGAAAGTCCTGCTTCACTTTGTCCAATTCATGCAGCACCTGCTTGAACCACAGTTCGTAGGTCTGGTGAATGATGATGAAGAGCGTCTCGTCGTGCTCAGCCGGTTCGGAGCGGGGCCGCTGGAGCGTGAGGAGTTTCTCAAGATCGAGGTAATCGGTGTAGGTCAGGGCCATGTGTGCCTCCGGGATGCCGGCGAAACGGCGCTAGAAGAGCCATTTGAGCAGCATCACTAGAAACAGAATGATCATCACCGTTACGGACAGAACGACGCGATCCTGCATTCGCGCGCGGCGCACGGCGTCCGCATAGGGCGTGCGGCTGAACGTGACCATGCCGTAAAGCGGCAAATACCAATTCGGGAATACTTTGTGCAGCAGTTTCTCGCTCTTCTTGCGCATCAAGAACAGCCGCGAGCCGGTCTTGTCGCGCATCTCGACAAAGTTCTCGATTGCCAGATTCGCCAGCGCGTCGGCGTGCTCCTTGCGCTTGAGATAGAAGTCGGCCAGCGCCGCCGCGCGATCATTGGGCCGCGCTGCCAGACACTCCATCAGCACCACACAATCCTCGAACGACGCATTCGCCCCCTGTCCGTAGAACGGCACCACCGCATGGGCCGCATCGCCGAGCAGAATCGCCTTGTCCTTGTAATTCCACGGCCCGCAGCGGACCGTCACCAGGCTGCCGACCGGGTTGTGCTGAAAGTCCTCCACCAGGGTCGGCATGAGCGGCACGGCGTCGCGGAAATGCTCGTTGAAATAACTGCGAATGTCGCTCTCCGTCCGCAGGGCCGCGAAGCCGTTGGGCCCCTCAAAGGGCCAGAACAGCGTGCAGGTGAATGACCCGTCGCGGTTGGGCAGGGCGATCATCATGTACGAATGCCGCGGCCAGATGTGCAGGGCGTTCTTCTCGATGAGAAACGCGCCGTTCGGCCCGGCGGGAATGGACAGTTCCTTGTAGCCATGCTCCAGATAACTCTGCGAGTATTCGAAGCGATCCTGCTTCTGCATCACGCCGCGCACCGCCGAGAAGGCCCCGTCGGCGCTGATGATCCAGTCCGACTGGGCCTGGACGATCGAACCGTCCGGCCGTTCGTAGTCGACCTTCGCGGTGTCGAGATCGACATTGACGCAGCGATGATCGAAGTGAATTCGCAGATTCTCGCGGCGCAGGGCCGCGTTGATCAGCGCGATGTTCAGCCCCAGCCGCGATACGCTGTTGATCGCGTCGCCCTCGTCCACGCCATAGGGTTGAAACAGCGTCTCGCCCGCAGGCGAGTGGATCATGCGCCCTCGCATCGGCACGGCGACGTCGAGGATGTCCTTCTCCAGGCCGATCTGTCGCAGGGCATGCAATCCGCGCAGGCTGATGGCGAGATTGATGGACCGGCCGGCCGCCACGCCGCCGGCGCGGGGATCGGGACGACGTTCGTAGATATCGACGCGGTGCCCGGCATTGGCCAGGGCCGTGCCGATCAGCGCGCCACCGAGTCCGGCGCCGACGATGGATACATGGGACTTGCTCACGCGGGCATTGTACGATCAGATCGCGAAGATTGAATCGGGTGTGCCACTGCTCTGTGAGTGCTCCGTAGAAACCCTTTCTGTGCGTAGAGAATCATGAGGTTGTGGACGAGGACTCGCATGAGGCACTCGGCAAGTCTGGTGTGGTCGGTGCGTGCGGTCAGTGCC
>Ga0268299_1002500_pt1 | contig 21630 bp, 21 predicted proteins | sample NOBtaG_FD_193484 | JGI IMG/M metagenome (GOLD analysis project Ga0268299, IMG submission 193484) | Activated sludge microbial communities from bioreactor in Nijmegen, Gelderland, Netherland - NOB reactor | ecosystem: Engineered > Bioreactor > Aerobic > Activated sludge | place: Netherlands... | reverse complement strand
CATGCCGGTGACGATATGCCATCCGGTCGAGCCGTCGCCGAAAAGAAAATTCGGAAGCATGAATAAGGTGAGGCCGGCGATGAAAATGAAGAGCATGTCGCCGGCGTCCGGCAGCGGCGATCGTACCGCTTTGGCCGATTCCGGAAGCGAGTCATGCATTGAATCCAGAACGGACTCAGGATTTGGGTCAGGCATAGATTCAGTCAACGAATGCTCGCCTTCTGTCTAAGAACTTAGGAGAACGATTGTGTATTCAACCAGCCGCGAACCTGCAAGGACTCTGCCATTTTGCACATGCCGGTAAGCTCGTCATACATAGCGACGGCCAGTTGGTGCATGGAAATTTGTCCGCTGGAAAGCAGATATTCGCCTACTTGCAATGATTGCATTTGCGTATCGGTAACGTAGCCTGCGCTCAAAACCAGCTCCTTGAGCGGGATTTCCGGCGCGATTGCCATCTGGTTCTTGAGGGCTTGCACTTCTGCCGGTCCGATAACTCGGCAAGCTTTGAGCATGTCGATGAGCAAGGGAAGCTTTTCTTCCATCGGCACCGTAATTGCTTGCGGCTTCGGAAGTGGCGTCGTCGGTTGAGCGACTGGAATCGCTTCCGGCTCGAGCGAACCATCTTCGCCGATGGCTTTCTGTTCGATGAGCCAGGTTCTAACGGCAACAAGATCGTGGCTGAGCCGCAATCTTGGTTTTCTCAGTATGTAACCGGCGTCGAGCAAGCGGTAATAATCTTCGCGGCGTTCGCGCGGCGACGACACGCGCAGGAAATTGCGGACGGCGCGCAGATAGCCGGACAGTACTGCCGTCTGCGAAACATCGCATTGTAAGCCGAGCAAGGGATAGAGGCTGGAAGCGTTTTTCTCGCCGTCCGTGCGCGGAGGCGGAAGCAAATCCGGGAAGAGCTGGTAAAGCTGGCGAACGACGGTAAGGACGCCTTTCACGTCATTGATGGCCCAACTCTGACGCAGGGATGCGCAAAGAATTTGGCTTTCTAATTCTATGCGGTTGGCGCCACCAGAGGTCTCTGCCATCTAATCCCCGAAGATTCTACCTGTAAGCTTGTCTAGCCGCTCTTTTAACTAGTACCCTTTTTTTCCCGATCTGAGAAGGCTAATTCTCAATTTCGAAAGTCAGTTCGGTATGTCCGACTCTGATTTTGTCGCCTGCCGAAAGGACTTGCCGTTTTACAACGGGGTGCCCGTTCAGCAAAGTACCGTTTGTCGATCCCAGGTCTTCGAGCCAGAAGTCGCTCTCTTCATAGGAAATCCAGGCATGGTGGCGGGAAGTGAAAGTGTCGTCGGGTATTACTACCTGATTGGACGGATCTCTTCCGATTTTGACCTTGCGGTTTTTCAGCGGGACTTTTTGTCCCGTTTTTTGAACAACCACTATTACCTGCTTCGGCAGCTCAGACTCTTCGCCCTCAGCGGCCTTCATGTAATCGAGCTGAAGGCTTTTGAGATCGAGATCGGTCACAGTTGCGCAATAAACGCATCTGGTTCCGACTGGAGTTGGGCGTCCGCAGCTAGGGCAGGGTTCGGTATTGTCGGTCATTTATCCACTGGAGAACTATTTGTTTACTCAGAGATCGTTCCGGACGTTGAGACGTCAGATCTTGAAAGGGTACGCTCTGACCATATTATAGAGGACTTCGGAAACACGACCTGGCAATAGATTCACAATTTTTTTGATTGAGAAAAACTCGTAATCGCTCGTCAACCGGGCGTTCTTGGCATCCACGCTTGTTTGGTTGCAAAGCAAAGCCCGCCAGCTTGATACTGTGCGCTTTTGGCGACTATGAGCGCATTATTTCAGGGGGCACTAAAGACGTGTCCTCTTTTCAAGCCTGTTGTGTTATGTGAAGAACGAAACGCTGCAGGCCCAGGACATGAAAAGGGCGTGGCGGCGTCCGTGAATGTACTATGTTTCGTCTTGAGTCTCAGACGGTGGCGACTTCGACGTCTCGGTCGTTGGGAGTGTCTGCTGGAGATTGTCCTTCGAGTTTTTTTGTGCGAAAGCAATAGCTGCAGTAGACCGGGCGATAGCCTTTCGGTTGGAAGGGGACTCTTGTCGGCGATCCGCATTCTGCGCAATTTACTTCTGCAGTGCGGCCGGGGTCTTCCCCGTTGCGCTGGACCCTCATCAAGATGCGGCAATTTGGGCACCTTTTAGGCTCATTCACCAAGCCTTTGGCGCTGAAAAATTCTTGCTCGCCTGCTGAGAAGACAAATGTTTTGCCGCAATCGCGACAAGTGAGATCTTTATTCGAAAATTCCATATACGAGAAACCTAACTGCCCCGGGGATTTCCACATATCGCCCGCTCTCAAGGAGCTTAAGATTCGGGCTGCTCTGCTTGCTGACAACGGCAGACTAGCCCATGCTATCACGCGGGACAGCGCTGCGGAAGGCTAAACGCTGGTTCTCTGGGGAAATTGCCATACAAATATGGTAATCACCATAGCCAAAGCAGCGACTGGTCAGGGCCTCTCGTATATATTGCCGAACCGGTTGATCGCAAGGGGCTGCCTAATCTCTTGCAATCCGCACTGGCTGCCGGGAATACGCGCCGACGTTTAATTTCGCGTCTTCGCCATGGAAAAAAGCCGCTGCTGCAACCATTGCAGCATTGTCGGTGCAGAGATGATGGTTGGGCGAATATATCGTATAACCGCTTGCCTCCTGGAATTTCTCGCGCAGCTCTCGGTTCGCCGCCACTCCACCAGCCAGGGCAATAGTCTTCAGATTCAATTCATCAGCGGCTTTGAGCGTTTTCTTAACCAACACTCGCGTGACCGCCTCCTGAAAAGATGCGCACAAATCTTCGACTGGTAATGGTTCTTCGGCCTTTGACAATTTTTCAACCTGTCGCAAAACAGCAGTTTTCAAGCCGCTGAAGCTGAAGTCGTAGCCTTTGACGACGCCCTCGGGAAATTTGAAAGCAGCGGGGTTTCCCCCGGCAGCAAGCTTGTCTATGACGGGACCGCCTGGATAGCCCAAACCCAAGAGCCTGCCAACTTTGTCGTACGCTTCGCCGGCGGCATCGTCGAGCGTCTCGCCCAGAATCTCGACGTCGTTAAAATTCTTGAAATGCAGTATCTGAGTGTGTCCGCCGGAAACTAGAAGAGCAACGAAGGGCGGCTCCAGATCGGTATCGATGAAATTGGCGCATACATGCGCAAACAGGTGATCCACGGTCTTGAGCGGCAGATTCCATGACCATGACAGCGCTTTTGCAGCCGACAGCCCGATAAGCAAGGTGCCGATCAATCCAGGACCTCGGGTGCAGGCGATGCCGTCCAGATCGGAATGTTTGAGATTGGCCTTTTGCAGGGCTTCATCAATCATCAAATTGATCGTCTGAACATGGCTTCGCGCCGCCACTTCCGGCACGACTCCGCCGAATTTTTGATGAATGGGAGTTTGCGAGACCAGGCAACTGGACAAAAGTTGCCGGCCGTCCTTGACGATGGCGGCGGCGGTTTCATCGCAACTTGTCTCCAAACCGAGTAAGACAGTCATTTTTTGCTCTAAATAGGAGATCTAATCTTACACTTTTAAGATGGAAGCTGTGAAATGCAGGCGATGCGCTAATTTACAGTTTGCCGCAGGTGCCCGGTCAGACTTATGATGGAAGGATTATCGGCAGTTCCGCCTACCCCAAAATTACAGGCTGATGTCGCCCGCAACCCTATTGACAAGCGCTCTTGAGAAGAGTAGTATTCTGCCATCTATGCCCTTTTCGCCCATGCATTTTGCGGGCACATTATAAAAGGGTTGAACCTTCAGGTTCGCTGAGGCTTTCGGGCTCTCAGAAATCGATTCAGAAAATCGACATAGATTCGGTGGATTTCTCCATCGGTTGTGAGTAATCACAAACCCTTACTAAACAAAATTTGTCGGACTCCCAATCAACGGGTCTTAACACATGAAGAAGCTGCAGCATTTCGCATTTGCATTTGGAGTCGCACTATTTGCGTCTGCCGTATGCGCTCCGGTTTTTGCACAGAGCTCCAATCTCGATTTCGGCAGGGGCAATTCGATAACCGTGGGCAATAACGGCACCACATTTGGTTTCAACGGCAACACCGTGCAAATGGGCAATTATGGCGGCCGCATCAGCGGTCCCAACGGCAACTTCAGTTGGGGCAACGGCTCTCAAAATTCCAGCATGGGTCGCACCTACGATCTCGATCCTGCCTATCCGTCTCACGGTATGCGTTATGTAGAACCGCCGGGTGGAGCATTCGGACCGGGAGCGGGCGGCAATCAGTTCAATTCTTCCGGCACGCAAGGCGTCATGGGCAGAGGCTCGCGGCGTGAATCCGGCGACCTTGCCGATCGTGTCGGCTTTAAGCACGACTACTCCGGAGACACCGATCCGACACAAACACCGGTATCCGGTGGTGGTCTGCCCGAGACTCACATGAGAGTAGAAAGTCTCAGAAATTATGATTTCGGAATGACGCAAATTCCTTCCGGACAATTTAGATATGGTTTCTCAAACACCGGGCGCGCCATGATGATTTCGCCGACGCGTCTTATGAATCAAGGTTTGGGCGGCTTGCAATTCCTGCCTCAAACCTCGACCGGCTCACTGGACATCAACACAGTCGATCGCTAGAAGTTTCCTTTCGAATCCGGCACGCACTCAGCGTTTACATCAATCCAAAGGTTTATTCAAATGATAAGACAAGCGGCAATAGCAGCAGCCATCCTCACCACAGTCTTGACCCTGCCGGGCTTCGCGCAATCTGCAGGCACACAGGGCTCCGGCGGACGTGAGACTTCGTCCACTGGTTCTCAGGGGATGATGCCGGATCAATCCAGAATTATCACCGGTCCTCAAAACGAGACCCGGCCCAATATGGGTTTCAGATCGGGTCCCGGTTTCAACCTGCCTCCAACGGGCATGGGCATCGGCAGCGGCTTGCAAGGGATGGCGAGAATTCGCGGACCGCGCGGGCGCAATGGTTTGCCGCCGACAAGATTGGACAGCTTCGTCAAAGAATCCGGCGGACACGCCTGGCATATCTATGGTGATGAAGGCACCTACAGCATTCCGCCGTTTTTCGAATTTACACCCGTACACAGAATCGAGCGCGGCATCACTGGTGGACGCGCGGCCGGTCTGACTACATCGCACGGCAGCGCCCTGCCTCCCGCATGGGGTGGTGACGAGTTCGTCGACACGGAAGGCTTCACGCAATCAGGTGCGTCTTACCAGCAAATTCCTCCCATGTTCAACCTCAGCCCGCCCGACCGCGGATTGGGAGTGAACACCACAGGTGGCAATTCCAATTTCAACTTCAACGTGAACGGCGCTCCCGTCAACGGCAACGTTAACGGCGGCGGATTTAGCGGCAGCGTCAACACCGGACTCGGCACATTCGGCGGCACCTATAACCCGGGGACGGGTCAAGGAAGTGTCCGCGTACCGGGCGGCAGAACATTCGATTGGCCGTAAGTGTCCGTCTAATTTAGTTGAAACCCAGGAAGCTCAAAGTCTGCTTCTGGAAGAACATTGCGGTTACTGTGCCCAGTGCAATCGCCAGTCCAAGGGGAATGCGTTTCTTTCTTGCTTCCGTGAGTTTTTCAGAATCGACTTTGGGCGGGACTAATTTGCCGCCCAGGGCGACTGCAAAGAATGCGTTGAAAACTTGCTTCCAGGGAATCAGCCTGGCCAGTTGAAATACTGAGATAGCGCCCCAATAAAGCGCGAAATAGAAAAAGGCGACCAGCACGGTTGTGGTTCCCAGAAAAGAACCCATGCAGGCCATGAGCTTTGCATCGCCCATGCCGATTTTGTCTCCGTCATCATATTTCGGACCGATTGGTAAGTATATGAAGAATAAAGTGACTGCAGCGCCGACCAGCCAGCCTGTCACCGCCTGTAGTGCACCATCGGTCCCCTTGTCCAAGTAGTTGAGCAGGATGCCTGCTGCAGATGCAGGGAAAGTTAGCAGATTGGGAATCTTAGATGTGCGCCAGTCTATGACCAGGGCGATGAAGACCACGATGATTGCTAAAGCTTGAGAAATTGTCGTCAGTTGAGTCACGATTCTTACTTCTTTCCGGATGCCAAATTATGCCAGCCCTAAAAAACAGTTTTACAAAACGGCGATGCAGTCTATCTCGACACCTACGTCTCGGGGCAGTTTTGCCACTTGCACTGTAGCGCGTGCCGGTTTGTGATCGGGGAAATGACTGCCGTAAACTTCATTCATTTCCTGGAAGTCGCCCATGTCTTTCAGGTAAACGGTTGTTTTGACGACTTTGTCGAGACCGGCGCCGGCAGCTTCTAAAATCGCTGAGAGATTGGACATGACCTGGCGCGTTTGTTCGGCTATCGGGCCTTCCACAAGATTTCCATTGGCCGGATTGATGGGAATCTGTCCGGATACAAAAACCATTCCGTTCGTTACTATTGCTTGTGAGTAAGGACCGATTGCTTTCGGTGCGGACTCTGTGGCTACGACTTTCATGCTCGCGTTCTATCCCCTTGAGGTTCGCCGACGTCAACTAGATTTTATTAGTAAACGGCTTCCGCCTAGTCTTTGATTCCACTCGGCAATTGCTTCTAAGCGGGAATGAAATTCTTTTACGCTGCCGCCTGCCGAGATACTACGTCACCAAGAGTGGTGCCCGTTTTCTTCACCGTGCCGGCTGGAAGCTCGAGGCAGGACTTGGCTTTGCCAAAGATCTTAGAGAGCTTGCCGGGAGCGAAGTTTTCCAAAACGCCGACAACGACGCCGTTTTTGTCGAGGAAGACAGCATCGATGGCAAATCGCATTCCGAACATGTGAATGGACTGGCAGCTAGTAAGCAGCAGCCCTTCTCCTTCTTCGAGCGAAGTTCTGTCGAGCAAGCCAATCAAACGGCTGAAGAATGAATCAGCCAGTTTTGCATGGTCTGCAAGAACTGTATTTTTCGTGTCGTTCTGAAATCTGAAGGTGGCTCTTATTTGCCCAATCCACCGACGATCGGACCCAGAGCGTTGACGATCGTTACGACGGCTGGTCCAAGCATCGGAGCCAGGATCAACGGCATAACGAAGATCATGATTACAGGCACCATCTTAACCGGCACTTTGGCTGCTTCTTCTTCTTTCTTTCTCTTCAGCCTGTCGCGCAATGCTTCAGCTTGTTGCTTGAGCGGGTAAGCGATGTCCGAACCTTTTTGTTCTGCAGCGATAAGAGCTGATGCCATGTTGATCAATTCGTCGACCTGGCAGCGTTCGCCCATTTCGCGCAGGGCGATGGGAACCGATTTTGCGAAGATTTTGACGTCGCTTATCAGTTGGCGCATTTCTTCAGCCAAAATCGGGCAGGAATCACCGATTTCTTTCGATACTTTGTCTACTCCCATCATCAAGCCCAGACCGGCTTGGGCGCAAACGATGAGCAAGTCGATAATGGTCGGCAGCTCACGCAAAATAAGCGCCTGTCTTTTCTTGACTCGACCGGCAAGGAAGAAGTTCGGGAGCATCCAACCTAGCAATGCTGTCGGGATGGAAAGAACGAGGTTGAAAGCGTTGCCTGTGGAGGCGATCAAACCAAGGAATACAGCGCCTGCAGCAATAAGCGATCTAATACCTATATAAATCGCCAAGTGTTGAGGTGTTCTGTAGTTGCCCGCAGTGAGAAGTTCGACTGTGCGTCTGTCGGCGCAAGCCGGCACCACGCTCAAAACAAGTTCGCCGATGGTGCGGCAAACTTGAGTGATTGTCGAGTCTTTCGGACCGTTTTCGCCCTCTGCGTCTTTTTCTTTAGGGCGAACTCTTACTGCATATTGGTCAACGTACTGAGTGAAGAGCGGCTGCATGACGAGGAGTCCGAAGATTATGCAACCTCCGAACGTCAGCATGCCTATAAACATTGGGGACATTGCTATACCTCGAAAGTCGTCATCTTGATGAGGATCCAGAAGCCGATCCCTTCCCAGATGATGAGACCGATAAGAACGATTCTTGCGATCGGGTGATTCAAGAACGGAATGATATAACCGGGTGAAGCGATGTACGTCATGAGCGTGATGCCGTAAGGCAAGCAGCCGATGAATGTCGCCGTCGCTTTACCCTGCGCGGTCAAGGAGTTCATGAAGTCGCGCAGTTTGAATCTTTCCCGGATAGCTTCTGCAATACAAGCAACAACGTCAGCGAGGTTGCCCCCTACGTCCTGACTGATGAAGATTGCTTTGGTCAAAAGCATGAAGTCGGGAGTACGGATACGAGTAGCCATTTCTCCCATGCAGTCTCTGAAAGGTTTACCGAGTTGCAATGACACCAGACCTCGCTTGAACTCAGCGCGGATGGGATCGGGAGCAACTTCGGACAACACTTTGAACACTTCCATAACCGGCGAACCGGCTCTCAGTGCTGACACCATCGTTTCAAGAACTTGCGGCAATTGCGCGGTCATTTTGTCCTGGCGCTGTTTTGCAACAAAGCCGAGATATTGAATGTAGCCGCCCATTCCAAGCGGAACGCCCAGGATGAACGCTGGAATCGACATTTCCGGCAGACCGCTGACCACCGCGATGATGGCGAGGACGCCGCCGGACGCGATGGAGGTCACGATCCATTGCATTTTGATCTGGTCGTATTTGGATTCCAGACCGGCTTGCGACAGGATGCGCGACAAGTAGTCGGTGCGCTGCTTGAGGAAGATGTCGATTTCGACGGCTTCCTGGTTTTTCTCAAGCATTTTGCGCTGGTGCTTGCCGAGCCTTGAAAGTTCGTCAGCCCATTGACTTCTAGTGGCGGCCATGATGATAAGGCCGGCCAATAGAACGAAAACAAAGACTATTCCGCCTACGCTCATTCTTCTTACCTATTTATCTTGAACTCGGTGAACACTGATCGAGAAGTATATAGAGCCAATTTTATCTGAGCCATTCGAGTTTGAACGGCACAGCTTCTTGTTCCAATTGCTCGAGGAATTTCGGTGGCAGACCGGAGCCCACGTGGCGGCATTTGAAGAAGCCTCTCGGATCTCTTCCTTCCCGTTCCAGGTGGAACATCGTGGAGATGGCGATGGTGTCGCCTTCCATACCGGTTATCTCCGATACTTCAGTAACGCGACGAGTTCCATCTTCCAGACGTCGAATCTGAATGATCAATTGAACGGCGGACGCGATCAATTCGCGTGCCGCTTTCAAAGGCATTTCAGCAGCGCCCATGAGAATCATGTTCTCGAGACGCTTCGTGCAGTCTCTTGGTGAGTTGGCGTGGATTGTGGTCATTGATCCACCGTGACCGGTGTTCATTGCCTGGAGCATGTCGAACGCTTCTTCACCCCGGCATTCCCCGAGGATGATACGGTCGGGGCGCATCCGCAGGCAGTTGATTACGAGCATGCGCTGTGTAATCTGACCTTTTCCTTCCGTGTTCATCGGACGGGTTTCCATCCGCACCCAGTGCTCGTGTTGCAGTCTCAACTCGGCGGCGTCCTCGATGGTGATGATGCGTTCGCGCGGGTTGATGTGTGCCGAGAGTGCATTGAGAAGAGTGGTTTTACCGGAACCTGTACCACCAGAGATGATGGCGTTGATTCTGCCCTTGACGCAAGCCTTCAAGACTTCCGCCATCTGTACGGACATGGCGCCTTTCTCAACCAATTGACCGAGTGACATGATCGACGTACCGAAGCATCGGATCGTGATCGTGGGACCGTCGATGGTTACCGGCGGAATGGTTGCGTTAACCCGGGATCCGTTGGGAAGACGGGCGTCAACCATCGGTGAGTTATCGTCAAGTCTTCTGCCGAGAGGCTGAATGATCTTGTCGATCGTTTGACGTAAGTGACGTTCGTTTTCAAAAACTACGTTGGTTTTTTCCAGTCGACCGTGGCGTTCCACGTAGACCATGGTTACGTTGTTGACGCAAATATCGCCGACGCTCGGGTCACGCAGAAGAGGACCGAGCGGACCGAAACCGAATACTTCGTCGAGCACGTTCTGGAGAAGGATACCCTTTTCCATCATCGTCAGCGGCGCCGGGTCGGAGTTGACGATTTCTCTGATACGGGCACGAACTTGTGCTTGAGTATCTTCGGAAATATTGGTCAAACGCGAAGTATCCAGCTCACGTCTGAGCTGGTCGATAATTACCTTTTCGCGTTCGCGGATAAGTTGCTGGTTGGCTGAGAACTTGGCGCCCAGATCGCCGGCGGGAGACTGAACTTCAACAGGTCTGTGACCGTAGTCTGTTTCGTCGCGTGCATCAATGCGCTCGATGTCCGCACGAGAAGGTTGCGCACCTTCTGCAGCAGGCAAGCCGCCTGGTTTGGCTGCTCCGCCCTGTCCCTGTACGCCGGTGGCTGGTCCAGCCGAGCGATTCATGCCCGATCCGCCGGGCGGAGGAGCTGCGCCCTTAGCGCCGCCTACTCCGGTTTGTTGGCCTTGAGAAGCTACATTTGTTTGTTGTTGTTGAGCAGGCGCCACTTCTGAAGCCTGTCTTTGTCGCACCAATTGTCCCATCAACGATGACGCAGGACGTGCGGGTAAATTTTGATCCTTTCTTTCGTCGCCCATTTAACAGCTCACCACCTTTTGTTTATCGCTTGGAGAAGATAGCAGGCAGTTTGAATCCACCCTTCTTCTCTCCGTCCTTCGTCGTAAGTAACAGTTGCTCTCCTCCAGCGAGGCGGCGAGCTAGTGAATCAAGTGCTTTTCCGAGCGCGGTGTGTCCGGGGGCGATTTGTCCCTGGTTGTTGACCCATTTTGCGGTCTTGGTGTCGTTCGGAATTTCATGGAACACAGGATAGTTAAGGTTCGCTCGGCACTCACTCAAAACGTCTTGCGGAAGCCATTCGGAGCGGTTGATTACGAGAAGCAGTTTTTCCTGGTTGTAGTGAGCTTTAAATGTATCGAGGCACTTGCGTGCGTTCAAGATGGATGCCCAGTTGTACTCGGTTAGTACGAGCACGTGGTCGGCCAGGTCGAGAGTCGCGATGGCGCGCTCGTCGAGCAAGTTTTTCGGAAGGTCGACGCAGGTAAATCTGAATTCCTGCTTCGCTGTATAAAGGATTTCTTGTACCTGGGCTGCATAAATGTCGCCGATATCTTCCAGCTCGGGCGGTGCTGCCAGGATGCTCAACTTGTCGTCGTATCTGGTCATCAAGTTACGCAGGTACGTGGCGTCGAAGTTGGTGTGCGAGAAGTCGATCGTACTCAAACTGAACGAAGGTTCGAGGTTGAGATAGTGGCTCACCATGCCGAATTGCAAGTCGAGGTCGACGATGCAAGCTTCACCGTACTTGCCGAGATAACCGGCCAGGTTGGTGCAGATGGTGGTGGCACCGATACCGCCTGTCGGGCTGAAGATAGCGACGACTTTACCGGCGGCAGTCGAGACGGACTCGGACTGGTGCTTGAGTTGAATTGATTGAACAGCAGCGGGCAAGTCTGTGCGCCAGCGTTCGGCGTCCAGGAAGTCCGATGCGCCCAGTCGGTATGCAGTACGGATCAATTCCGGATCCGGTACTTCATAACTGACAAAGAAGTAGAGCTGCGGGAAAGTTTCCCGCAGCTCTGCTAACAATGACAGTCCACGCACGGGAGCAGGGCTTAGCTCGATCCAGACCAACTTCGGATGCAAACTTCCGATTTGCTCGCGCGCCATGCTGCCGGAGACTGTGCTCACGAGCGCCAATGACGGCTGGCTGTGAATCAGATCCTCGATTGTTTGACGCTTGTCCAAACCAGCGTCGCATACAAGAAGTGTGGTCAGTTTCATAGTTTAAGCGTTCTCCTCCAACCAACAGCCCCATCTAATAGTTGTACCCATCAGATAGGTGATGTCCACTCGTTCCTAAGAGTGACTAGCTCTTCGGTACCGAAAGTACATCTTTTTTGCTGCCGGACCAAATTTCGATTTCATGCAGTGGTGGTGGTGGCGGTGGTGCCGCAGGCAGTCCTGCTCCTGGTCCGCCGGGTCCGAGATCCGGAGCGCCGGGAAGCGGAGGCGGAGGAAGGGCTGACGGCGGGGGAAGCGCAGCTAAGTCAGCAGCTGGCTTCGCCGGTTTAGGGAAAAGGCTGGTTACATCCACCGTAGCGATAGGTGAGTGATCCTTTTCGTTTCTCAAGGTCAAGTACAGCTTGCTAGCTACGATTGCCTTGATCAGCTTCTGCGCATCTTCCGGGCTGACTGCTACAGTCACGGAGCTGGCAGGTACTGCATTGGTAGTTCCCGGTTGCTTCTGGTAAACCTGACCGCAAGCAATTACTTCTACATCCGAGAGGATGCAGCTTGCTTTCGTGTCAACACCAGCACCAACCGAGGCATAGACGTCTACATGGCTTTCCGGCTGAACAAAACCAGCAACGCCGGTGTTGTTATCAACTGCGAAAGTCACGGCGCGCATACCTTCTTTCAGTCTGGATTCAAAGCCAAGCGTCATCCCTTGCGGAGCCAAGTCGTGTTGCGACACGATTTGTCCCGAAGCGATACCGTATTTGGCGATGCGTCCTGCAGCCAGACTGGCCGAAGTGATAGCGTCTTGCGGAATCTTCGCTTGTTCGAGTTCCCGCTCTTCGAGACCTTCGGTAGGAATGGTTTGACCTTCAGGAATGTCCTTGATGGCGTAGACCACTTTACCTTTGGCTTCGGCTTTGCGCTTCATCTCTTCGACTTGTTGCGCATACTTAGTCTCTGACTCGCTTACCTTCCCGGTGACCATCATGGTGACGACCACGGCGAGACCGATGATGATCAGGAGCATCACCGCTGGAGGCATTCGAGAGAGGCTTAAAAACAACGCACGTAATGGGTTCATTACGGTTCCCCCTTCTGTCTATCTCTTAAGAGAAAGATTAACCAATTACTATTAACGCACATCGGGGGAACAAGAACAACGGCTGCTCTGTCGCACCCATTAAGTCCTTACCCGACGGCGCGATTTCTAAACACACCTGATCTTACCGATACTGGCAACAAATCAGGCAAATCAAGAGGTTGGGTTTCTTGCTCTGTCGCGAAAAACTTACAAAAACTAGGATGCCGAGTGGGTTTCAAACTAACGCCTTACCGTCTCATAACAATAGTCGCTAATGACAACTTATCACACGTGATGCTTTCGCCGCTTTTCAAGCCGGCAAAAATGGAAAATTTTTTTGAAAATGTAGTCGCTGTGTAGCTTTTTGTTGCGAGATTGTCAAATTTATCGGTCGAGAGAGAGTTAAAAAGGCTCTTGGCGACAAAGTTTTCAACTCTCACACAAATTTCACACGCGACTGATAAAAGAGGCTGATCTTCCTCATCTATCAGCGAAATCATTGTCGTGGCTTCGCTGTTCATTCGCCATTCGCTTCCCGCACCAAGCGTTTAGTGCCACCACGCGTAGTTCACTGCTTCTCGTCTCAAACGGCCCAAAAGAAAGACGGGAGCCGTGAAGCTCCCGCCTAAACTTTTCTGTCTGCCTTAGGCGATTGCTCGCTTGAGGCAAACCACTGATTGACGCGACTCGGTTACGAGGCGGATCCAGCGGCGGACGACAGGTTGTTCAATTGGCTGATAACAGCCGAGAAAGCGGCCGAAATAGCGGACGTCAAAGCGCCTTTGGTGATACTGAACACGAGCGCTACGAGAATCGCGACGAATGCGAGAATCGCGCCATATTCTGTAATACCTTGACCTGATTCGTCCCGAACGAAACGCTTCAACATGCATACCTCCTTATGTAGTCCCTTGCTTAAGAGAGAAAGATACACCAACCAGAACTTTTGCCAAGCCTGCCAGCGTAAAGACCTATTCTAAGGGTGGACTACGTTTTTGTCGAAAATTTAGTAACACATCTGTCTAAAATATTGGCCTAAATCCACACCGTATGTTATCTGACTTCGCTCACCTCCTGAAAACTGCCAACACTCGTGGCTTTTCGGTATTTATGCCCAGGTTTTCTCCTGCGCCACATAACCATCTTACCTTGGCAGCCTCACAACCGGAAGAGGTTTTGGAATAAGTTGTCAAATTAATTTCTCGACCCGGCGCCGGTGGGATTCTCCGGGGTAGTCCCGCGGGAACGCCAGCCCCTTTGACGGCAAATTTCTTTCCTATAGATAGGAAAATGAGAATAATATATAGATTCTCGATCGATTGGTCTTAACAATCTGATTTTTCTCGTTACATATCAGGCGACTAAATGGCGAAAACAGAAAAGTTCAAAAGCAAAGGGGCGGATAACACTAAAGCCGCAGCGAAACCGAACCTCGCTTCCATTCAACCAGTACTTTTGAAAGCCGATGAGTATATTCAGAAGTCGTTCAAAAATGGTGGCTGGGCATACAAAGCCGCTGATACAGCCTGTATCGAGCCGACGGCCTTTTGTGCGATCGCGCGGCGCAAAGATGCCTCCATGCGCAAGCAAGTAATAGATTTTCTTGTCACCAATCAGAATGCCGACGGTGGTTGGTCTACTTCGCCCGGGCTGGGCAAGTCCGATTGGACGAGCGGGCTGGCTCTTCTGGCGTTGCGCATCTTGCTCAAAGAAGAACACAGCGAAGGGGCGCACGCCGCTTCAGTCGATAAAGCCGTTGCCTATTTATTCGAAGCGCGCACTGAGTTCTATGGTGCACTGGCGAAAATCTTGTTGCAGATTTCCAAAGGCGACGAGGGGCTAAATTATCCGCGTGGTTGGCCGTGGTCTCCAGGATGTTTTCACTGGGTCGAACCGACCGCCTACGCTCTTCTTGCGCTCAAGATTCCGTCCCCTGCGCAAAAAGCCGATAGCCAGCGGGTTGTTAGCAGGGCCGATAATTTTCTGCTCGAGCACGCGTGCAAGGACGGCGGCTGGAATCATGGAAATGATTTGTGCCTCAATGTTTATCTGCCGCCATTCGCGGTGACTACGGCTGAAGCGTTGATTGCTTTGCAGGATCAAAAAAATGCCAATGCGGTGCAGCATGCTTTCCACAATCTCAAAAACACAATCGGTTACAACGGCTCGGCAATGTCTGCCGCCTGGACTGCAATTGCCCAGCTGTCATACGGTAGAGATGCGACCGAATCGATCCACAATTTGATCGCTCGCCAGCATGCGGATGGCTCCTTCGGGCCGAACCTCATGGTTACTGCATTGTCTGTGTTGGCAATTCAGGCTCATCAAGGTGACAACGCGTTGAAAATTTCCTGAGCTGAGGTGATTTTGTGACGGCGGCGAGCATAATGTGAATGGAATGTTTTCGCATTGCCAGAGTTTCCCGAAGTTTTTAGAAGTCGAAAGTGGATCACAAGGAAAAACGTTGCCCGAAGACAGGACGAATAATCGCTCGGGCAAGCGAGACGTCCGGCGATCGTAATTGCAATTCGCCCGCTGACGCTCCCCGCTCCCCCGGCATAGCAAGACGTACTTTCATCGCCGGTTCGGTGGCGACTGTGGCAACGTTTTCCATGACCGGATGCGGCGGCAAGACACTGACCGGCAAGCCGCTGCCGAAGCCGACTGCCGAGCAGGCGGCGCGCAAAAGAAAAACGCCCTCGTCTGTAGCGCTTGTGCCGTGCGCATCGTATGAAGACGATCCGATGCCTGAATTGAAAAAGTATGCAAAGGAACTGAAGCTGCCGGATCTGACAGGCAAGACGGTTTTACTGAAACCAAATATGGTGGAATTTCATCCCGGCAGTCCTGTGACGACTAATCCGCATGCACTGAAGGCTGCCTTCGACCTGGCCGATTATCTTGGCGCCAAGGACATTATCATCGGTGAAGGTCCTGGGCACATGCGCGATACGGAGTTTCTGCTCGAGGCTACCGGTCTGGGCGCCATGGTGAAAAAACTCGGTGCGCGTTTTGTCGATCTGAATTTGGATGATCTGGAAGCGCTTGAATTGAAAGATGGCTTTTCCGGTTTGAAACAGTTTTTCCTGCCGCGCACGCTCATGAATGCGGATGTGGTTGTCAGCGTTCCCAAAATGAAAACGCACCATTGGGTCGGAATGACGGCTTCGATGAAGAATTTTTTCGGTGCGGTGCCCGGTCGTAAATACGGATGGCCCAAAAATCTTTTGCACATGCGCGGCATTCCTCAGTGCATCCTCGATCTGCAAGACCTCATCAAACCTCGCTTCGCGCTGGTCGACGGTGTCGTCGCCATGGAAGGCGACGGCCCGATAAACGGCACGGCGAAGGAAATGGGTTTTTACGTCATCGGCGACGATCTTGCCGCAGTCGATGCCACTTGCGCGCGCACCATGGGGTTCGATCCTTATGAACTCGACTATATAAAGATCGCCGGCGAAGTCGTAGGCAATGTCAATGCCGATGCTATCACCGTGCTCGGCCTGGACATCGAAAGGGTGAAGCAGAAGTTCGAGCGCCCGGTAACTTTTAAAAACAAGAAGCTCATGGAGCAATCAGCCAATCAGGCAAGCTGAGCGCGCACCATTCATGGTGACAGTCGAGATTTATCAAACCGGCTGAAGATGTTCCTTATACAGAGAATGCAAATGCGAGGATTGTCTGTACCAATCCACCATCTTCTCAAGTCCATCCTCGAAGCTGTGTTGGGGGCGCCAGCCAAGTTCTGCAGTTATCTTCTCGTGATTTGCCACCCAGACTTCGTGATCCCATGAGCGATTGGGCATCGATCCGAAGACGGGCTTTGCTTCGATATTCATTAAAGGTGCGGCAATTTGCACCACTTCCTTGAGCGTCGTCTGCTTGCCGGTCCCTACATTGTATATGGCTCCGGGATCACATTTTGCCGTGAGTTTTCTTTGCGCTGCGCGCACATACGCCTCGACGGCGTCGGCAACATAGACGAAATCGTGAGCGCAATTTTCATCCACGAGTTTGGGCCAGCGGTTTTCAAAACCGCAAGCAACCAGGTTGGTCATCAATCTATTAGGCTGTTCGAATGGACCGAAGCAGCTATATAACCGCAGCGTCGGCATGTTGATGTTGTGCTCGCCGGCCATGTATCGGCAAAGATGCGTGGCACCTGCTTTGGTGGCGGCATAGTAACTGACGGGATTGAGCGGCTCGTCTTCTTTGGGCGCGTGATCTTTTTGACCGTACTCGGAAGAAGTTCCGGTATTCACCAGCGATTCACACTTGTGCTTAACAGCCGCGTCCAATAATCGGCTCGTGAGAATGTAATTCGACTCCAAAATTTGCGCGGTGTCTTGCTGCCACGAATATGCGCCATGCGCAGCCAGATGAAACACCCACTGTGGTTTTATATCGGCAAAAACACGGTCGATAGAGCCCGCTTCGGCGGGCACGTAGTAATCGAGTTTTACTCGACCGCCCATTTCTCTAACACGCCATGGAATCTCGCGCGCTGCCTCAGAAGTCGAAACCTTGCCTTGCTGAGTGTTCTTATCGCGCAGCAATAAATGCACATCGTGCCCATCGGCAGCCAGTCTGAGAGCGACATTGGCGCCGACAAATCCGGTGGCGCCCGTCACAAGCACAACTTTTCTTTGGCAAGATTCAGACATAAGCGGATGTTATCTCGCCGCCAGATTGAGGCTGTTCACTACAGTTTCGGTGATGCACTGTGAAGAGATACCGAGGCGATCCTGCATATACTTTTCCGAACCGACGAGGCCATGCGGATTGTGGCGAACTGCCAGACGTGTAAGGCGAGCGTTCAATCCGTTTTCGGAAATCACTTCCGACACCATCGAACCAAGAGCGCCGTTTATGTAGTGAGACTCGACAGTGAAAACGTGGCGGTGGCGTGAGATTGTTTCAATCAAATGCTCTTCGGGACTGGGGCTCATCGAAGAAACGAGAGCGACGGTCGCATTGATACCTTTGTGGCTCAAGTTGCTTTCCGCTTTTGCCGCTTCCTGTGCGGAGTTGCCCATGGCGATGATGAGCGCGTCCGGACCGCTCGCTATCAGATCTAATTTGCCGGTTTCGAACTTGCCGTTGAGATTGGGGATGGTGACGCCTTCATTCTTGCTCAGGCGGTAGTATGCCGGACCAGGCGCGTTATAAGTTTTTTCGAGGGCTGTCTTGAGCTGATCGGAATCGCACGGCGTGATGATCGAAAGTCCCGGCTGAACTCTCAGCGCCCCTACATCATCCAGTCCGAAGTGAGTCGGTCCGTGATGCGAGTATTCGACGCCGCCGCCGATGCCGACGATTTTTACGGGCAGATTGTGCAAAACCGGACCGTTGCGAATGAATTCGTAAGGACGCAGAGTGGCGAAGGTGGCGATCGAGTAAACAAAAGGAATCAAGCCGGCTTCAGCCATGCCGGTAGCGGTGCCCATCATATTTTGCTCGGCTACTCCGGCATTGATAAACCGTTCGGGGAAGCGCTCGGCAAACGGCTCTACGACAAAGAAGCCGAGGTCGCCTGTAAGCAAATAGATGCGGGAATCTTTTTGCGCCAGTTCAATCAGTTTTTGGATAAAGGCTTTGCGCATCGTTTAGCCCTCGATCTCCATTTTTTCAATTTCGGTAAGGGCTTGCTCATATTGCTCGTCGGTCATCGGCAGGTAGTGCCAGGCGATCTTGCTTTCCATGTACGAAACGCCCTTGCCGAAAGTAGTTTGGGCGACAAGCACGTGCGGAGCACCGTTGGCGAAGTCGAGCTTATTGACTGTGTCGATTATCTGTCTGCAATTGTGACCTTCGACTACGTGCGTGTCCCAATTGAAGGCGCTGAATTTTTTCTCGACTGAACTAGTGTCCAGCACGTCCTTGGTATAGCCGAGAGCCTGTTGTCCATTGAGGTCTATGAGGACGGTCAAGTTGGAAAGCTGGTGATGTCCGGCAAAGAGAATTGCCTCCCAGAGCGAACCTTCATTGAGTTCGGCATCGCTTATCACAACGAAAATCCTGCGCTGTGAATTGGTTTTCTTGGCCGCCATAGCTGCGCCGACGCCGAAGGAAAGTCCCATGCCCAGCGAGCCTGTGGCAAAGTCGACACCGGGAACTTCAACTTCCGGGTGTCCGCAAAGGATTGTTCCGTCGTCACAAAATGTGCCGAGTTCTTCGCGGCTGATAAAACCTTTGAGCTGCAAAGCCGCATAGAGCGCCAATGCGGCATGTCCTTTGGAGAGGATGAAACGGTCGCGTTCGGGATCGTCGGGCGATTTGATGTTCAAAACGCTGCTGTAGAGCGAACCCACGATTTCGGCTATAGATAGAGACGAGCCGATATGCCCCACGCCGGCGCGTTTCGATTCAACGAGAACCAGGCGCCTGATTTCGTTGGAGAACTTATAAGGATTGAGACCGGGTTTCGCCCGTTGAGCTGCCGTCACTGTAAGTGCCACGTCCGGCTTCCAAGATGGAGTTCTAGGTCGCTAGTGTACTAAGAGTGCCGAATTGGGGGATGACAGGCATGTAATCTTGCTCGCCCGAACGGTCGGGCTGCTGGTCGATTTCCTTCAAAGCATGCCCCTTAGTTCTGTCTCATTCAGGCGGACTGGCTAGAAAGCGTATTGCGGGACGACCGAAGCTCGCAGGGTTGTCATTTGCATGCTCCCCTATGTGGTTTCAAAAACTGAGGACCGGCGTATCAACGCCTGCGCGCCATTTAGATCCCGCTGACGGCATGCGGCACGTAAGCGTCTTCTAGGGCGGCGACATCTTCGGCGCTTAGTTTCAACTCGACAGCCTTGGCTGCATCTTCCAGGTGATGCTCTTTTGTCGCGCCGACGATGGGTGAAACAATTCCCGGCTTTTGCAGCAGCCAGGCGAGGGCAACTTGCGCGCGTGGCGCGCCGATGCGTTTTGAAACTTCGCCCAGGCGCTCGACGACTTTTCTATCTGCGTCGACTTGCACTGCATAAAGTTTTTTGCCGAACTCGTCTGTTTGTGAGCGTTCCGTTTGATCGTCCCAGTCGCGCGTCAATCTTCCACGCGCCAGAGGGCTCCATGGAATTACGCCCACGCCTTCGTCTGCGCACAGAGGAAGCATCTCGCGCTCTTCCTCGCGATAGAGCAAGTTGAGATAGTTTTGCATGCTGATGAACCGCGCCCAGCCGTTTACTTCGGAAACTTTCAATGCCTTGGCGAACTGCCAGGCGTACATGCTCGAGGCGCCGATGTAGCGAACTTTTCCGGATTTGACCAGGTCGTTCAATGCGTCCAGTGTTTCTTCAATTGGCGTGGTGGCATCCCATCTGTGTATCTGGTAGAGGTCGATATAATCGGTATTTAGACGGAACAAACTTTGATCTACTTCGTGCATGATTGCTTTGCGCGAGAGACCGACTCCGTTCGGCGTCTCACGCATGCGAGCGTTGACCTTGGTGGCGATAATGACGTCTTCACGGGCGACGAAGTCGTTGAGCGCGGTGCCGACGATTTCTTCGCTCGTGCCGTCCGAATAAACGTTCGCCGTGTCGAAGAAGTTGATGCCCAGATCGAGCGCTTGCTTGATGAATTCGCGGCTTTCGTGCTCGGGCAGAGTCCAACTGTGATTGCCTCTGTCCGGCGCTCCGAAGCTCATGCAGCCGACGCAAATGCGCGAGACTTTCAGTCCGGTACGGCCTAGATTTGCGTATTCCATATAATTTCGAAGACTCCTGACAAAAGCGCAAATTGAAACGAATTCAGAAGATCTTAGCCTGTTGAGATCGGACTTTTTGCCTGTTGAAATCTCAATTGTCGAGCAGGTTTTTGAATTAAGGCGCCGGTTTTCTCACGAGAAAAACGCCGACATCATCTTTGCATTTCACTTCCCAATCTTTGCGCTGAGAGAGTACTTGGGCAAGCTGTGCTTCTTTGGGAACCATTACCCATGTGAAGTTCCGCTTGTTGAAAATCTCTTCCCAATTGTCCTGCGTCAGGAGGATTTTCAAATATTCCTCGATAAATTCCGGCGGCAGGAAGTCTGCCCAATCGTCGATGTAGACGGTTCGCTTCAACTTGAAGTAAATGTAGCCGCCCCAGTTGTCGTAGTTAAAGCCCAGCCCGGGCGGGTTTTCCTTAGCCAGGCATTCGACTAGCTTGACTGGGATACGCGTCGGATCGAAGTCTTTGACCTTGCAGTAATCTAGCGAGAGAAAAGCGATGCCCATGATAATGGTGGCAACTATATAGAGCAGAGCTGGTTTCCACCCTTTGGGCTCCGAGCTTTCTATGCCTGATTCGACTTTCGCAAGTTTCGCAAGCCCCTTCGTGAGCGGGTTTGTCTGTTCTCTGACCAGCAATTTTGGTCTCAACAATTGCCAGTACGGTGCAAGAAATGGGATGACCATCAGCGCGCAATATGGCACGAAGCGCATGCTGATTATGCTGGCTACAAAGAAAACGCACATCACGGCTGTCTCGTGGAAGGTCAAACCGCCTTTCGTTTTCCAAATTGCGTAAATTGTTATGCCCGCCAGAACAAGGAAGAACCAGGCTCCAACACCGGCCGTGATATCAAACGATCGCCACTCATCGGTTTTGCTCAGCACGACCGGGTTGGACATGTATGTGAAAATCGTGTTGTAAAACGCCATTCCGCGCGGGTTGAGAGCGGTGGCAATGCCGCCGCATGCGGCTAATATAGCGAGATTGGAAACTGGTTTGAGGCGTCCTTCAACTCCGGGTTGCCGCCTGTATCCTTCAATGCATGGCAGCTTCACGTCTGCTTTTGCCAGCAATCCGCCGATGGCGGCGGCGCCCATGCTGACGGCGAGCATGACCACGCCCACTGTATAGCTGCCGTG
>Ga0268299_1002499_pt1 | contig 21633 bp, 22 predicted proteins | sample NOBtaG_FD_193484 | JGI IMG/M metagenome (GOLD analysis project Ga0268299, IMG submission 193484) | Activated sludge microbial communities from bioreactor in Nijmegen, Gelderland, Netherland - NOB reactor | ecosystem: Engineered > Bioreactor > Aerobic > Activated sludge | place: Netherlands... | reverse complement strand
GCGTGGAAAATTCGGCGCGATTTACTGCTTTACCTCACTCACTTGGAGCAGGATTGGGAACCCTCCAGTTCGCCTTCTCCTTTCCCAGCAACAATTGAGTGACTTTTACAGCGGTAGAAAAAAAACAAGCGATTCGGTACAATTTTGCACAGGCGCGCGTTGACCTATATTGGCTACTACTGCATTATCCTGCCGTTTATGAATCCCACTCTTGCTGAATCCGTGACCTTGCGCCCGGGACAACCTGACGACGAAGCCTTTTTGTTCCAGCTTTACCGCGATACGCGCGCCGAAGAAATGGCTGCCTGGGGATGGAACGAAGCCCAGCAGCAGGCGTTTCTGAGCATGCAGTTCCGCGCCAGAAACCTTTCGTACTCTGCTTATCCAAACACTGAACACAGCATTATTCTGGACGTCGAACGTCCGATTGGCCGGTTGTTGATTTCCCAAATGGAAGACGAAATTCGGCTGGTGGACATTGCGCTGCTAAGTGAACTCCGCGGGCAAGGCATTGGTGCAAGACTGATTTCCGATCTGCTTGCCATAGCGGCAAGAGGAGCCAGGCCGATCCGATTGCACGTTGAAAAATTCAATCGCGCGCTTGGACTTTATCAGCGTCTGGGATTTCAAGTTCTGGAAGACACGGGGACGCAATTTTTTATGGAATGGCGAGGCTGAACTCGCAATCAGGAGACGACAGATGCTCGACACTTTGCATTACGAAGATTTTCTTCCGCACATCGGCTCGAAGTTCAAAGCGCCGATCACTGACAACCTGACAGTCGAATTTGAACTGATCACCGCCGAAAACAAACCGCCTTCGCCGCAGCAGGAACAGTTCATTTTGAATTTCCGTTTGTCGAAATCCTTCCCGATTCGCCACGTGCAATTTATGTTTACTTTGCAGCACGAAATCCTGGGAGAAGGCGTCATGTTTCTGGTCCCCATTGAACAAAGCGCCGACAGCGTAACATACGAAGCCGTCTTCAACCGTCCAATCGAAGCCTGACTCCATGAACGAAATCATCATTTCTCCGAACATCAAACTCCGTGCGGTTCAGCCGGAAGACGAAGCGTTTTTGATTTCTGTGTATGGCAGTTCGCGCGAACAGGAACTGGCCATGGTTCCCTGGACAGATGAACAGCGCCGAGCCTTCGTCAAATTTCAATACACTGCACAGTTGAATTTTTACCAGACTGAATTTCCGAACTCGGAGCATTGGGTGATTGTCGCCGATGGCGAACCTGTGGGCAGGCTGTTCCTTGATCGCCGCGAGGCTCAAATTCGCATTTTGGATATTACGATTTTGACTCCGCACCGAGGCAAGGGAATCGGGCTGCCGGTTATTCGATATGTGATGGACGAAGCTGCTGCCGGCGGGAAATCCGTTGGCATCAATCTGGATTTGTTCAGTACCTCTCAGCCAACATTCGAACGGTTGGGGTTCAAGCCAACAGAAAAAACAGACAGTCACACGCTTTATGTCTGGCAGATTGGTGAACGACAATGACCAAACTCAAACGGCATCTTGTTTATCGCCAATCAAGCGGCTAAAATCCGCGATCAATCAATAAAGATGCTGTTAAACATCGAACCGTCAAGCGAGGTCAAAGAGCATAATCCGGGATCGAAGAAACTTTACTCACGCCCTGCTCATACATTCTCCTGCTCGCAAAAGACGGCTTACTTTGGAGACACCGAAACTTAAATGGATAATCAGAAGCTGGCAATCAACATTGAAGACGAAATGCGGCGTAGCTATTTGGATTACGCCATGTCTGTCATCATCGGGCGAGCCTTGCCCGATGTCCGCGATGGACTCAAGCCGGTTCATCGCCGGATTTTGTATTCGATGAACGAAAAAGGTTTGGTTCCGGGCAAACCATACAAGAAGTCAGCCAACGTCGTCGGAGACGTGCTTGGCGGTTATCACCCGCATGGTGATTCGGCGGTTTACGATTCGATGGTGCGAATGGCGCAGGACTTTTCCTTGCGTTATCCGCTGATTGACGGTCAGGGAAACTGGGGCAGCATTGATGGCGACAGCGCCGCGGCTTACCGATACACCGAAGCGCGACTGGAACGCATAGCCACCGAAATGCTGGCCGACATCGAAAAAGAAACCGTCAAGTTCGTTCCCAACTATGACGAATCGCGGCAGGAACCAACCGTTCTGCCAACGCGAATTCCGAACCTGCTCATCAATGGCTCGGACGGTATCGCCGTCGGGATGGCGACGAAAATTCCGCCGCACAACCTGAACGAGATCATAGAAGCGACGGTTCAACTGGTGCAGCATCCAAAAACGACTGTAGCCGAGTTGATGAAGATCGTTCCGGGTCCGGATTTCCCGACCGGTGGGTTCATTTATGGCCGCGAAGGCATCAAGCAGGCTTACGAAACCGGACGCGGCGTTATGCAGCTACGCGCCCGCGCAGCGATTGACCGCATAGGGCGTGGCGCTCAGGAACGCGACGCCATCGTCATCACGGAAATTCCTTTTCAGGTCAACAAGTCCAAACTGATCGAACAGATCGCCGATCTGGTCAATGAAAAGCGCGTCGAAGGCATCAGCGAAATTCGCGACGAAAGCGACCGCGAATCCACAGCTCAGAAAAAAGTCCGCATCGTCATTGAACTCAAGCGCGACGCCATTCCGCAGATCATTCTGAACAAGCTTTACAAGCTGACGCAGATGCAGATTTCCTTCGGCGTCATCAATCTGTCCATCGTCAACGGCCAGCCAAAAATCCTGACGCTGGTTGAAACGCTCACTGAATTTGTCGCCTTCCGCCGAGAAGTCGTGCGCAACCGCACGATGTACGAACTGAAAAAAGCCAGGTTGCGCGCGCACATCTTGGAAGGCTTGATGAAGGCGATTGACATCATTGACGAGATCATCAAGCACATTCGCGGATCGAAATCCGCCGAAGACGCCAAAGGCGGCCTGATCGCCAAGTTCAAGTTCAGCGACATTCAGGCGCAGGCGATTCTGGACATGCAGCTTCGCCGGTTGGCGGCGCTGGAACGCCAGAAACTGATTGATGAATACGAAGAACTCATCAAGCTGATCGCCGAACTGGAAGAAATTCTGAACAGCGAAACGGCGCTGCGCCGCGTGATTATCAAGGAACTGCGCGAAGTCCAGAAGGCGTATGCCGATCCACGCCGGACGCAGATCATTGACAGCGGTGTCGAATTAACACTGGAAGACTTGATCGCCGATGAAGACGTGGTTATCACCTTGACGCATTCGGGGTATGTCAAACGCACGCCGCTGACGACTTACAAGTCTCAACGTCGTGGCGGAACCGGGCGCAAAGGCATGAGCACCAAGTCCGAAGACGTGGTGTCGCATTTGTTTATTGCTTCAACGCATAGCTACCTGATGGTCTTCACGACGCAGGGGCAGGTTTACAAGCTGAAAGTTCACGAAATTCCGGATTCACAAGCCGCTGGCCGAGGCAAGGCGATGGTCAACCTGATCAATCTGCCCAGCAGCGAAAAGATTGCAGGCGTTATTCCCGTCCGCGAATTCGCCCAGGGGCAGTACGCCGTGATGGTTACGCGCAAAGGCGTCATCAAAAAGACTGAGCTTTCCGAATTCGCCAACATTCGCTCGAACGGCATCATCGCCATCGGCGTGGACGAAGGCGACGAATTGATTTCTGTCGAAATGACCGATGGCAAGAAGAAAATCTTTCTGGCTACGCACGAGGGGCAGGCGATTTGTTTTGAAGAAGACGAAGTCCGCGATATGGGACGGCAGGCTCGCGGCGTGCGCGGCATCACTTTGCGCGACGAGGATTATGTTGTCGGCGTTGTCGCGGTGTCAGGCGACCAGCAGATGCTCAGCGTGACCGAAAACGGCTTCGGCAAACAGACTCGATTGAGTGAATATCGTGTCACAGGGCGAGGCGGCAAAGGCGTCATCAATCTCAAAGTCACTGAAAAAACCGGCAAGGTCGTTTCGGTCATGCCCGTCACCAAAGACAGCGAAATTTTGATCATCACCAGCAACGGCAAACTGATTCGCCTGGAAGCCGAAAAAATTCGCGCCACCGGTCGCAGCGCACAAGGCGTCAAGCTGATTGACGCTTCGGACGACGATTCGGTCGCCAGCGCGTCGCTGGTGGAACAGCAGACCGGCGAGGTGGGCGATGACGCGGCATAGCGGAAATCGAGACGGAGAGACGGAGAGACGGAGAGACGTGGAGATAAATTCCCGCTGTCTCGCCGCCTCTCTGCCCCTCCTTCTTTTGCTGTTCGCACTGATCGTTTCAGTCGCATGTTCGCGAAAGGCGCAGTTGGAAAGCGCACAATCGGCTTGGGACAGCGGCGATTACGCCACAGCGGCGGAGCGGTACGAGGAGTTTCTCAAACAAAATCCGCAAGGCGACAAAACCGCATTTGCCCGCTTGCAAGCGGCGACGGTTTGCCGCCGGGATTTGAAACAATACGACCGTGCCATTCAGCATTATCTGCACTTCATTGAAGATTTTCCGAAATCGCCGGATTTGTATCAGGCTCGTTTGAATCTGGCCGAATGTTATACGGCGACGCAGAAACTGCGCGAAGCGATCAGCGAATACGAAAGCGCGTTGCCCGCGGCGGCTGACACCAAGGAAAAACGCCGCATCCGGTTGAAAATCGCCGATCTGTATTACGACCTGAAAGACCTGGGGCAGGCGATGGCCGAATACAAGAAAGTCACCGATGACGCCGCCTACGACGAACTGTGCGAAAAGGCCAATCTGCAAATCGGTGGCATTCATCTGCTGCGCGACGAATTCGACGAAGCCATTCCGTCGTATCGGGCCGTTGTTCAATATACGCAAGACCCTCCATTGCGACGCACGGCGCGCATTCGTCTGGCGGATTGTTACGAACGCACCTTCGCTTACGAACAGGCGATTCAGACGTTGAAAGAAACCGAAGTTGATCCTGCTTCGCCGGATTACATCCCGCAACGCATCGCTTCGATTCAGGAACAACAACGTCAACGCAACATTTCTCCACAGGCAACTTTGAACTGGAAGAAGAAGTAATCCATAACATCCCAAGAGGAGTTTTTATGCCAATTTTCAATAACCGCGGCCCATCTAAAAAACGTCATTCCGGCTCCGGTTCTGGTTCTGGTACTGGATCGGGTCGGTCTGGTGGTGGCAGGTCTGGCGGCGGCAGCGGCGGTGGCAGGTCTGGCGGTGGCAGCGGCAGCGGTGGTGGCAGGTCTGGCGGTGGAAGCCGGTTTGGCGGCGGCAGACCCGGTGGAAAACCCGGTGGCAAACCAGGAGGAAAACCGTTCGGCAAACCGTTTGGCAAAAAGAAAGCAGTCAAAAAGAAAAAAGCAAAGAAGATAGTGAAGAAGCCAACGTTCCCGAACATTGAAAACACTGGGATGGAGGGTTGGTACTTCAAACAACTGATCGAAACCGAGCAGTTGGTGGCTGTCAAAGTGAAAAATGGCGACCTTGTAGAAGGCTACGTTCGTTATTACGACAAGGACACCATCAGTATAGGCCCGGCGGATGGCAGCCCGAAAATGTTCCTTCGCAAAGACGGCATCAATTACCTGTATGAACTTGAGGACGACCAGCGCGCGTAAGGAATGGCTTTCGCGCGTTGAATGGTAAATCTGGCAATGGCTTATGCGGCTTTGGCTTCGCATTCGCCATCGCCTTTGGTTTACGGCATTGAAGCCATAGAAGCAAAATCGTCTGTACAGAGTCTTGACAGCTTTGCGAGCCGTTTGCTATTTTGCCCGCTCGTTAAAGCTCATTTGACAATGACATGCAGGCTCTTAGCTCAGGGGTAGAGCACTACCTTGACACGGTAGGGGTCAGCGGTTCAAATCCGCTAGAGCCTATGATTTTTCAGTTTGGCACACGCCAAAACAGTTCAACGTCAGCTCCGAAAGAGTTGCCACAATTATGCAAAACCGATTTACCAATCGAACTAATTAGCTGCGATGATTGAAGCGCCCCCGGCGCGTTTGTCGCAGCCATTTTGCATTGGCAACCGCTGACGTAGGACCTTACCTAAAGCAATTATCCGGTTTCTATACCTAACCTGAGCTTTAAGCTTTTGGGATTGTCCGCATCAGTAAACTATCAGGTTTGGAGTTCATGACTTTCGGGTTGTGGATTCCAGGCGGCAGAAATCCCATCTGTCTTGCTTTAAGTTAGGGGTACAGCAGTGAGCGAAAACAACAATCAATCAGATTTGAAATCATCTGCGGAAGTGTCAGGTGCTGTTTCAGCGTTCGACCTGTTGAAACAGCAAGACCGCGAAAGCGCTAAAAAAGCGATTGCCGTCCGTCTATTTCGAGACGGCGTGCAGCAGGAAGAGCCGTTTGATCTGAGTTATCAGCCGAAACCCGGTGAGCGCGTGGAAGCTGTTACGCCGGAATCGCCTGAAGCGCTGGAAGTGTATCGCCATTCGACTGCACATTTGCTGGCGGCTGCGGTTCTGGATTTGTATCCGGGAACGAAACTCGGCATTGGACCGGCGTTGCTGGATGATCCCAAGGGCGGTTTCTTTTACGATTTTGTGCGCCCCGATGATGGTCGCTTTACACCTGACGATTTGCCAAAAATCGAAAAGCGGATGAAGGATTTGGTCAAGCGCAACCTGGAATATCGGCGGGTCGAAATGCCCAAAGCCGAAGCCGAAAAGAAGTTTGCGGATTTGGGTGAACCTCTCAAATGCGAATTGATTGAAGAAAAAGCGGGCGAAGTCGTCAGTTGTTACACGATTGAAGGAACGCCGTTCATTGATTTTTGTCTTGGTCCGCACATTCCTTCGACGGGCAAGATCAAGGCGATCAAGCTGCTTTCCATCGCTGGCGCGCATTGGAAAGGCGACGAAAAGCGCGACCAGATGCAGCGCATTTACGGCACGTCGTTCTTTTCGCAGGAAGAACTCGACGCTTGGATCAAGCAAAAAGAAGAAGCTGAAAAGCGAGATCATCGCCGATTGGGACCGGAACTGGATTTGTTCAGTTTCAGCGATGCGATTGGGCCGGGATTGGTGCTGTGGCATCCGAACGGCGCGCTGATTCGCAAAGTCATCGAACAGTTTTTGAATGACGAGTTGTATCGGCGTGGTTACAGCTTTGTGAACACTCCGCACGTCACGCAATCTGAATTGTTCAGGATTTCAGGCCACCTCGAAAATTATCAGGAAGGTCTGTATCCACCAATGACGGACAAGGAGAACGAACAGATTGAATATCGGATGAAACCGATGAACTGTCCGTTCCATATCCAGATTTACAAATCCAGACAGCGTTCTTACCGCGATTTGCCGCAGCGTTATGCCGAATATGGAATGGTTTATCGGTATGAACGTTCGGGCGTGACGCATGGTTTGATGCGCGCTCGCGGATTCACACAGGACGACGCGCATCTGTTTTGCAAGCCTGAACAGTTGGTCGGCGAAGTGATTGCCTGTCTCGATCTGGTTGATTTCGTGATGAAGGCTTTCGGGTTTGAATACAAAGCCGAATTGTCTTTGCGCCATCCGACGGATCATTCCAAGTATCTGGGTTCGGACGATGTCTGGACGATGGCTGAAAAAGCCTTGACCGAGGCGCTGGATCAATACGGGTTGCCATACGTGCGAATGGAAGACGAAGCAGCGTTTTACGGCCCGAAGATTGACTTCAAAGTCGTGGACGCGATCAAACGCACGTGGCAGCTTTCGACTATTCAGGTGGATTTCAATCTGCCTCAACGCTTCGGTATTGAATTCATCGGATCGGACAACAAGCCGCATCAACCGATCATGGTTCACCGTGCGATTCTGGGGTCGTTCGAGCGGTTTTTCGGAATTCTGATCGAACATTACGCCGGAGCGTTTCCGGCCTGGCTGGCTCCGACACAGGCCATAGTGCTGCCGATTTCGGATCGCTTCAATGACAAAGCCGCCGAAGTCGAGCGCGAATTGCTGGCGGCGGGGCATCGCGTGCAGGCCGATCTTCGCAGCGAAAAAATCGGGGCGAAGATCCGAGACGCTCAATTGAAGAAGATTCCCTTTATGCTCGTGCTCGGCGAACGTGAAGCCGAAGCCGGGCTGGTCGCGGTACGCGACCGCGTCAAAGGCGATATGGGCGCTGTGCCGGTCGCCGAATTCAGCGCGCAGTTAAAAGCGTTAGTCAGTTCGCGCGCGCTGCATACATAAACGATTGCTGACACGAGATTGCGGCCTCACAAGGTTTTCAAGCCGAAACTGCTTACGCCTTGTCGGTATCCACGGTCCGCAACCTGACATCGACAATCAACAAATCTCGGAGGTGTTTTTATTAGCAACGGGTATCAAGGCGGTGGTTATAGAGGGCGGCGCGACCAGCGAACTCCGTCCGTGCGCGTCAACGAGCGAATTCGCACGAAGGAAGTTCGCGTGATTGATGAAGAAGGGGAGCAGCTTGGAATTATGACGCCGCAGGAAGCGCTGAAAACCGCTCGCGCGCGCGGATACGATCTGGTCGAAGTCGCGCCGCAGGCTCAGCCGCCGGTCTGCCGCATTGTGGATTTCGGCAAGTACCAGTACGAACAGAAAAAGCGTGCTCACGAAGCCAAGAAAAAGCAGGTCGTCATAGAGGTGAAGGAAATCAAGTTTCGCCCGGCGACCGATGAGCACGATTACAATTTCAAGATGAAGCACGCCAGAGAAATTCTGGATGACGGCAACAAGGTCAAGGCGACCGTACGGTTTCGCGGACGCGAAATCACACATAAGGAACTGGGGCAAAGGTTGCTGGAACGGTTGGAGCAGGATTTGGCTGAACACGGCGTTCCGGAGAACCGCCCCCGCCTGGAAGGAATGCAATTTATCGTCATCTTTGGACCGAAGAAATCATAACGGAGGAATTATGCCTAAACTCAAAACTCACAAAGGGGCGGCGAAGCGATTTCGCACTACCGCCACCGGCAAAATCAAACGCGGCCATTCGCACGCGCGTCACATTCTGACCAAGAAGACCGCCAAGCGGAAACGCCTGCTGGATATTGACGTGCTGGTTTCTGAAAGCGATCAGGCGCGCGTCGAGGCAATGCTGCCTTACGGCAGAAAGTAGTTTTGGATTCCTGATTTTGAATTTTGAATTTCGCCGAACAAAGTCAATGCACGACAATTCAAGATTCATCATTCACCATTCATCATTTTTAGATTAAGTAAGGAGGGCTTATGCCTCGAGCAAAACGTGGTCCGAAGCGCGTAGAGAAGCGCAAAAAGCTGGAGAAACTGTCGAAAGGTTATCGTGGGACGAAAAGCAAGCTGTATCGTTCGATGAAAGAATCAGTGCAGCGCGCGCTGAAGTTCGCCTACGTTGGCCGCAAGATCAAAAAACGCGATTATCGTTCATTGTGGATCATTCGCATCGGCGCTGCTGCGCGATTGCACGGATTGAACTACAGCCAGTTTATGCATGGCCTGACGCTGGCCGAAATCGAACTGGATCGCAAAATTCTGGCTGACCTGGCCGTCAATCAACCCGAAGCCTTTGCCGACCTTGCAAGTTCGGTGAAAAAGGCTTTGGAATCTGCCGGGAAGCTGAAACCCGTTGCGGCTTAACTTGATTTGATCGCCAGCTCACGGCTGGCCAGCAAACACCAAAGACCCAAGACCGGATGCCCTGTAAGCTTCCAACAGTCTTGGGTCTTTGTTTGAATGAGTAGTCGGTGTGGTTTCTGCCGTTTACCGACTACTGACTGCCGACTAACTGCTTTATGCCAGATCGGATCACACAACTTAAAACAGATTTCAGCGGGGAATTGGCGGCGGCAACGACTGAAACCGACGCGACCGCCTTGCGCGACCGCTGGGTTGGACGCAAAAGCGGCCTGTTGACCGCCGAGATGAAAACGCTCGGCAAACTCTCGCCCGATGAACGCAAAATCGCCGGAGCCGAACTCAATGAATTGAAGAATCACGTTGAGTCTGCGATTGAAACCTTGCTCGGCAGCTTTGCCGCCAAACGCGAAGCCGAACAGTTGGCCAAAGAACGCATTGACGTGACCTTGCCCGGTCGGCGAATTCAAGCCGGCCACCTGCACCCAATCACCTTGCTGCGACAAAAGATCGAAGACATTTTTGTTTCGATGGGGTACGAAATCGAAGACGGCCCCGAAATCGAAACACATTTCTATAACTTCGAAGCTTTGAACATCCCGGAAAACCATCCGGCGCGCAGCCCGCAGGATACGTTTTATCTTGCCGGTGAACGGACTACGGAGCTTGCTCTGCGGTCGCAGACTTCGACGATGCAGATTCACGCGATGCAAAAGCGCACGCCGCCTTTGCGCGTGGCTGCGCCAGGCAGAGTCTTTCGCCGCGACACGCCCGACGCCACGCACAACCCTATGTTTTATCAGGTCGAAGGTTTGTTGATTGATCGCGGCATCACGCTCGGCGATTTGAAGGGCACGGTCGAAGAATTCGTTCGCCGGTTGTTCGGCCCGGATACCAAAACGCGCTTCCGACCTTCGTACTTCCCGTTCGTCGAACCCGGAGCCGAGATTGATTACACCTGCTTCAAATGCGGGGGCAGCGGATGTCGCGTCTGCAAAGGCTCCGGCTGGATCGAAATGGGCGGTTCGGGCATGGTGCATCCGAACGTTTTGCGCGTGGTAGGCATTGATCCCGAAGAATTCACCGGCTTCGCGTTCGGACTGGGACTGGATCGGTTGTGCGCCTTGATGTACGGACTGGACGACATTCGTTTGCTTTACGAAAACGATGTCAGGTTTTTGGAGCAGTTCGCTTAAGTCAATTTCCTGAAAAAAGCCATGCAAAGGAGGTTGCCATGCCTTGGATGGGTATTGCGAAAAGAGCCAAATCGTTCGACAGACTTTGTTGGACAGTGTTGATAGCGTTCGGATTGGCAGCGGTTGTTTCAGCGCAGGAGCCGCCGCCGGACGCCAAAATGCGATTGACCAAAATCGAGTTTGAAGGTCTGCAGGTTCAAACCCGCGACAAGATGACACCTGTCGTTCAATTGCAGGTCGGCCAGACGGTTGATATGGAAATTGTCAAAGCCGCCGCTCAGCGTCTGACGCAAACCGGATTGTTCGACAAGGTCGCTTATCGTTATCGCTTCAATTCGGAGATCATCGAACTGACCTTTGAGCTTGAGGAGAAAACGGCAGGCAAGCGACCATGTTTGTTCGACAACTTCGTCTGGTTCACCGATCAGGAACTGCTGGCCGGCATCAAACGCGACTTGCCGGATTTCGACGGCTCGATGGTAGTCAGCGATTTCACCGCCGAAGAGATCAAAAAGTCTCTGACGCGGCTTTTGCGCGAAAAGAAAAACTCTGGCGAAGTAGGCTACGAGATGGATGCTAGCCTGGCTTACGTTTTCAAGGTGAAAGACGCCAAGCTGAAAATTTGCGAAGCCAGATTTGTCGGCGTGCGATTAAATTTGCTGGGGCCATTGCGCGAAGCCGTGTCGCCATTGATCAAAACCGAGTATTCCAGATTGGAAGCCAGGCTTTACACCGGAGCGGCTCTGGTTCCGGTATATCGCCAGCGCGGATTTTTGAAGGTCAGCTTCGGTCAAGCTCAGGCGGAATTGAGCGCCAGCGGCGAATGCGCCAATGCCGTAATCATCACCCTGCCGGTTGAGGAAGGGTTGCAATATCGCTGGGACAACGTCACCTGGGCTGGCAATCAGGCGTTTACGGCTTCGCAACTGGAAAAAGGTCTGAAGCTGAAATCCGGCGATGTGGCCAACCAGATGATGATTGATGCCGGGTGGAACGCGGTTGAAAATATCTATGGCGGACGCGGATACATCGCCGTGCAGTTGAAAACCGACCGAACGTTCGATGACGCGCGCCAGCTTGTCAGTTATAAGGTTACGGTCATCGAAGGCACGCAGTACAAAATGGGCGAAGTGACGTTTGAAGGCGTGACCGACGCCGACGCCAGAAAGCTCAAAGACGCCTGGCAATTGAAGTCAGGGGACGTTTTCGACAACGAATACGCCGGAGTCTTTCTGAACATCGTCAAGCGCCAAAACCTGGTCAGGTTCAAGGACGCGAGTCTGGACTTGAAACGCGACGATGAAAAACTGACCGCCAATCCGGTTTTGAAGTTTGAGCGATAGCTTCGAGCGAAAACTATGAAACGCAAAGTCTCGGAATTCGCATACGGTTTTGTTCTGACGCACGAACTTGTGCGCGGCTACGGGTTTTGGCCGACGGACGTTCCTTTGCCCGGAACCGAGAAGAAGCGCAAAAAAGCGAAAGCTGAAGACGAGCCGGAAGCGATTCCGCAGGGCTATCCGCTGTTTCTCCAATTCAAAGCCAGCGAATACATGAAGCGCAGGAACGCTGGCGAATCGAAGCTGGTTGGGTTGCCGTATTTTCGCTTTCCGATTTACCGCAAGACGCAATCGAATCAGCAACAGCTTCTGGCCGGATTGGAACGACGTGGTTATCTGGTTTATTACGCGACTCCGAAAATGCACGAAGCCGTAAATTTGAACGGAGCTTTTTTTGATGGGCGAGTCGTCGAGCATTCTGTGTTCATCAGTCCGGGCGAAATCGGCGAAATGCCGGATAATCAAAACCATCGTGTGGTGTTCAGCGCCACAAACAAAGACGTGTACTTCTGCCCGAAACCACGCCGATTGGAACAGGCGATTCACGGCGAAGATTTTGCCGAAACGATTCAAGAGCTTCTTGCGAAGCGCGAACCTGAACAACTTGACGATGCATGTTTTCACCGCTTGGCCAGCGAAATGGTTTCGCTGGTTTCGCCGAACCGCCGCATCTTCGATGAACTTTCGCGCGGCAAATTCGAAATGACCCCGGCGACTTTTGCCAACTATCTGGCTCGGACACTGTTCGATTGCGAATTGCTGGTGATTCCGGTGAAGACTGAGGGATAAGACTAAAATTCTGCTTTTATGAAAATCAGCTACAACTGGCTAAAAGAATTTGTGGATCACGATTTGTCGCCGCGCGAGTTGGCGGCGAAGTTGACGATGGTGGGATTGGCTGTGGATGCCGTTGAAGAGCACGGCGAAGATTCGGTGCTCGAAATTGACCTGACCTCCAATCGGCCAGATTGTTTGTCGCACCTGGGCGTGGCGCGCGAAGTCGCCGCCATCAGCGGCAAAACTTTGCAGATGCCGGATGTCGTCACCGGAAAATTGAGCGCAGGCGCGATCAACGTCGGCGATGTGACTTCGGTGGAAATTCTGAATCCCGAACTCTGCCCGCGTTATTCGGCGCGAATCATCAAAGGCGTCAAAGTCGGCCCTTCGCCGGAATGGTTGGTCAAACGTCTGGAAGTGATGGGACAACGCAGCGTCAACAATGTTGCTGACATTACCAACTACGTGATGTTGGAATTGGGACAGCCGCTTCACGCTTTTGACCTGGCGATGCTGAAAGGCCAGCGAATCATCGTTCGCGCCGCCCGCGAAGGCGAGAAGATGACGACACTCGATGGCGAAGAGCGCGAACTGACTTCGCGTATGCTGGTAATCGCCGACGCCGAACGCGCAGTTGCCCTGGGCGGTATCAAGGGCGGGGAAGATTCTGGTATCACCGAAACGACGGTTGATGTGTTGTTGGAAGCGGCGTATTTCACTCCGGCACAGATTCGCGCAACGTCCAAAGCTCTGGGCTTGGCGACCGAAGCTTCATATCGTTTTGAGCGTGGAACCGATCCTGAAATCGTGCCTGTGGCTTCGGCTCGCGCAGCGGCGATGATTGCCGAAATCGCTGGCGGAGAAATCCTCAGCGGCATAGTGGATGTTTATCCGTTGAAGTCTGAGCGCAAGCCAATTTCCATGCGGCGCAAACGTTACGAGCAATTGACCGGTCTGAAATTCGATGTTGCCGAAGCCAAGCGAATTTTGGATGCGCTTGGCTTTGAAGCCGAAATCAGCCCTGACAAAACGGCGTTGAAGACATTGGCTCCGACCTGGCGCATTGACGCCGCCATCGAAGAAGACCTGGTCGAGGAAGTTGCGCGCATTTCCGGTTACGATAATTTGAAAACCACGTTGCCGGGCAGCGCCGGAGCCGGAGCTTATCTGCCGGGCGAAGGCGGTCGTCGCGCGACGCGCAGCGCTCTGAGCCATCTTGGTTACAACGAAGCCGTCAGTTTCAGTTTCGTCAACGCCGAAGCCGATGCTTTGCTGACCGAAGCCGCCGCTGGCGCGCGGTTGGAATTGCAAAATCCGATTGATGAAACCGCCGGATTCATGCGAACGACTTTGCTGGGCGGATTGTTGAAGGCGTTGGAACACAACTTCAATCACGGTTCGCGCAACGTGCGAATGTTCGAGATTGGCAAATGCTTCCTGAACGTCGAAGCCGAACGCCCTGAAGAAATCGAACGACTGGCGCTTGTGGCCACAGGCGCGAGCAACGAATTCAACTGGCAGGCGGCCAACGCGCGCATTGATTTCTTCGACGTGAAAGGCGCGATTGAATCCATCACCGAAAGTCTGGGGTTGCCGCCAGTGAGCTTTTCAGCGATCGAAACCATTTCGCATTTGCATCCCGGACGCGCGGCTGTGATTTCGCTCGACGGAGTTTCGCTGGGCAGAATCGGCCAGCTTCATCCGCGCATTGCCGCTGGCTACAAATTCAAACAGCCTGTGTTCGTCGCCGAACTGGATTTCGGAGCAATGCTCAACGCCCGACGCGCCGAAGTTCGTTACCAGCCGTTGCCGAAATATCCTACGGTCGTGCGCGACCTGGCGTTGTTGATTGACACCAGCGTGTCGCTGGCGGCGATTGAAAAAGCTGTTGACGAATTGGCGATTTCGGAACTGGTTGGATTCCGGCTGTTTGATTTGTACGCGGGCAAGGAGCTTCCGTCTGGCAAACATTCGATCGCGTTGTCGTTGCGGTATCGCGCCGCCGACCGAACTCTGACCGACGAAGAAATCAATGCCATGCACGAACGCATCGTCAACAAACTGACTCAGGAATTTTCGGCAGAAGTGAGATAAAAGTGTCGGGACTGGAAAAGTACTCACATTTGGAAGACAAGATTCACCGCGCGATTGAGTTGTGCAAATCGCTGCGTCAGGAAAAGGCGCAACTCGAAGCCGAGTTGGAACGTGTGCGGCGGGACGTTATCGCCGAGCAGGAAGATAAAGTCAGGCTTCGCGCGCAATTGGCGCTTCTGCTGGAAGATAGAGATGGCATGCGGTTGAAAGTCGAAGCGATTTTGGACGCCATCACCATGCTGGAACTGGAAGCAGATTCGACAAAGAAGTGATATGGAAACTCCTTCGCAGACGGTCAACGTCAAAATCTACAATCAAACGTATCCGATTCGCGTCGGCCACGGCGACGTGGAGCGCACCATGCGGTTGGCGGCCATTGTGGATCAGCGAATGCGCGAAATCGCAGGAGGCAGTTTGACCGCCGATTCGTTGAAGCTGGCCGTGCTGGCCGCGATTTACATCGCCGACGAACTGGATGCCGCACACGCTAAATACGAAGAGTTGAATAACGAACTGGCGACTCGCAGCGCCGAATGCGCTGAATTGCTGGATCAGATTTTGAAAGTCGGCAAATGAATCCGATTGCCCTTCAACAGAATTGCACTGACCAAATCTCCCAAATACAGACCGAGTTGATCGAGCGGTTGGAATTCGCGCTCGCAACTTTTTGACTGGAGGAAAAGTGAAACGATTCATCTTGATAAGTTTGCTGCTGATTGCTGCTCTGGCGGTTTCGCAACCGGCCACCCAGGCGCAGAGCAAAAAAGACAAAAACAATCCACCGAAAGTTTCGCTTTCGGCAGAAAAATCGGGTGACAAGGCGGCTGCCGAATTCGGCAACGTCGAAGGCATCACAGCCGCGCAGATCAAAGACTTTTTGACCTTCATCGCTGCGGATGAACTGGAAGGCCGCGACACGCCTTCGCGCGGATTGGACATCGCCGCCAAATTCATCGCGTTCAATCTGTCACGCTGGGGATATAAACCGGCGGGAGACAATGGCACGTTTTTTCAAAATTTCGGTTTGCGACGCGGCCAGGTTGACAAAGACCAGAGCAAGGTTGATCTGGCCGGGCAAGCGTTCAAAGCGGGCGACGATTTTATTCCGCGCCCGACGGCTAAATCGGCTTCCGGCCAGTTGGTGTTTGTCGGACACGGCTGGGTTATCAAATCGAAAAGCATCAACGCCTACGAAGGCATGGATGTGAAAGACAAGATTCTTGTCGTTTCTGCCGGACTGCCAAAAGGCGTTCAGCAAAACGAATTGACAGGCAAGCTCGGCGAAGATTACGAATCCGTGTACAGCTACGCTGCCAAACACGGCGCGAAAGGAATCGTCAACATCCCGCGTTCAATTCAATTGACCAGTTGGGATGCCAGCGCGCGCCAGGCGTTCAGCGGCGGGCGCATCATGCTGGAAACCGGCAAAACCGACGACGCGCTGCCGGAAATCGTAGCTTCAGCGAAATTGCTCAACGCCATTTTCCAGGGCGAAGCCATTGACGGCGCAGAAGCCTTGAAACAATCCGATTCGCGTGAATTCGCCGCGTCTTTCGCTCTGAAATCCGACAAGAAGATCACGCTCGACATCAAGGGCAATGTCGAAACCTTGCCGACGCAAAACGTCGTCGCCATCTGGGAAGGCTCTGATCCGGCATTGAAAGATGAATATCTGGCCATTGGTTGCCATTACGATCACGTAGGTCTTCGCCCGGAATCTGATAACGGCAAAGTTGACGGCTGGTCGCGTTACAAGGCGTTTCTGCAATCCGCAGGACGTTTGGGCGGAACCGACAGGATTTGGAATGGAGCCGACGACGATGGATCGGGAACGGTTGCCGTGATGGCGATTGCAGAAGCTCTGGCCAAAGGACCGCGTCCGAAACGTTCTGTCTTGCTGGTCTGGCATGCTGGCGAAGAAAAAGGATTGTGGGGATCGGATTTCGTGACGGATCATCCGCCTGTGCCTGCCAAACAGATCATAGCGCAATTGAACATTGACATGATCGGGCGCAGCAAAAAGGCAGGCGATTCAAATTCGCGCAACGCCAATCTGACCGGGCCGGATGAAATTTACGTCATCGGATCGAAGATGATGAGTTCGTATCTGGCCGAAGTTAGCGAACAGGTCAACAAGGCGTACCTCAATCTGAACTTCAATTACAAATACGACGACCCGAACGACAAAGAGCGGTTCTTTTATCGCAGCGACCATTTCAACTATGCGCGAAAGGGAATTCCGATCATCTTCTATTTCGACGGCGTCCATGAGGATTACCATGGAGTCGGCGATCATTGGGACAAGATTGATTACCAGAAAATGGAAAAAGTGACGCGGACGGTGTTTGCCACGATGTGGAGGCTGACCAATTCGGCGACACGCCCGAAGGTGGATCAGCCGCTGCCGCCACAGTTGAGAGGCAATTAGCCAGAAGACAGGGTGAAGGGAGGGGAGAAGGGGTGAAAAGGAGAAAGGGTGCTGTGTTGTTGAAGTATCTTTTCACCCCATCACCCGCTCACCCCGTCACATCATTTCCGCTCTTTCCCGCTGACGACCGCAGTGCCTTCCGCCTTGCTCCATTCCGAAAACGAAGCGTCATACATCGAAACGTCATAACCCAAATACTTCAGCGTGAAGTAGGCGTGAGATGCCTGCATGCCTGTGTTGCAGTACGTGACGACTTTCTGGCCGGGCTTCAAACCCGCTTCGGCAAACATCTTTTGCAATTCGCTGGCGGGTTTCAGAGTCAAATCGCTGGCGCTGGTCAGGTGCTTCATCCAAAACACATTGGCCGCGCCGGGAATGTGGCCGGTGCGCGTGTCGGCTGCGCCTGCATATTGTTCTTCTGGTCGAGCATCCAGGATGCCGACATTGCTGTCCGCGACGTTGGCCGCCACCCACGAAAGGTCGCGCATCGCAGACAATTTGACCAATACTTCGGGGCGCAATCGCGGCGTGAAGCTTGCCGCCGTCGTAGCCGCCGCTTGCGTTTGCAACTCGCGCTTTTCGGCTTTCCATTTTTCCAACCCGCCATCTAGCAAGGCCGCGCGGTTTCCATGCCCCAGATAATCCAGCGTGAAAAACGCTCGCGCCGCCGCCAAACCGTTGTTGTCGCCGTACAAGACAATCTTGCCTTCGTTGCCAATGCCTATGGCTGCAAACACTTTTTGTAACTGTTCGACCGGCGGCAATTCATTGGCCAGGCCTTCGCGCGTCGCCAGCAACTCGCCCAGATTGAGAAACCGCGCGCCGGGAATGTGTCCGGCTTCGTATGTTTTTTGATTGCTCGTCACGTGCAGCACGAAGACGTTCTTGTTGGATAAATTCCTGGCCAGCCAGTCCGTCGAAACGATCAGTTCCGAACGAACTTTCGGCGCAGCAGGTTTGGTTTGAGCCGTTGCCGTCAGCACAATCCCTCCACACAAACAGATTGCCAGCAGTGGCAACCCGCAAATTCGCATCATGAGTTTCATCGTTGTTTCTCCTCTTACTTTTTCAATAATCCCTGCAAGGATTGCCCCTGTGTCAAAATAAAAGCTCTTCCAGCCAAACATCTCAATCTTGGCAGATTGAGCTACCGTTGTTGCGCGGCAACGTTGCCGGTCGGATTATTGAGATTGATGGCATGCAACTTAATCTTATTGTGGTGACAAGAGCAAGCAATTCGATCAAGCGTCAAGCGGGCTGCGAACTCCCAAGCCGCCGCGATTCAAAACGTGTGTGTAAATCATCGTCGTGCTGACGTCTTCGTGACCGAGCAATTCCTGCACCGTGCGAATGTCGTAACCGGACTCCAACAGGTGAGTGGCGAAGCTGTGGCGAAAAGTATGACAACTTCCATGTTTAGTAACTCCGGCTTTACGCATGGCTTCCTTGACGGCTTTTTGTAATACGGACGGATCAAGATGATGCCTTCGTTCGATCTTCGTGCGCGGGCAAATCGAACGTTTCGGAGCGACGAACACGTATTGCCATTTCCATTCTCGTTCGGCTTGCGGATACTTTTTGTCGAGCGCGAAAGGGAGTTCAACATTCCCGAACCCTTCCAGCAGATCTATTTCGTGAGCCTGTCTGACCTTTTTCAGGTGTTCGCGCAAAGGCTCTTTCAAGCTCAAAGGCAACATGGTCACGCGGTCTTTGCCGCCTTTGCCTTGCCGGACGGTGATTTGGTTTTTCTGGAAATCAATGTCTTTCACCCTCAGCCGCAGCAACTCGTTCAATCGCACCCCTGTCCCATAAAGCAGGCTGGCCATCAACCACTTCTTACCTTCCATCTGCGACAAAATTTTCTGCGCTTCTTCACGTGTGAAAACTTCAGGTAGGCGAGGCTGATTTTTCACCGGCATCAGGCCGATGCGCGGTAATTCAATTAACAAGACTTCGCGGTATAAAAACAAAATCGAGTGCAAAGCCAGATTCTGAGTCGAAGCAGACACTTTTTTGTTGTTGACCAGATCGGCCAGAAAGGCTTCGATTTCCGGCGCGCCCATTTCTTTGGGGTGACGCTTGTTGTGGAATAGGATGAATCGTTTGATCCAATCGCAATAAGTCTGTTCTGTTCTGTAGCTCATCCGCCTCATTCTGATGGCAGTGCGAACTTGATCAAGCAGTCTTGGCGGTTGTGGCGGCTGATCGGACATAAACAAATCTCCGTGTAAATGAGCGGGAAATTGATTGCTTGGGATGGCGGCGCGAATTATACTCCGCGCCGTCTTGCAGTAAAGCCACTCGGCGACATCAACTTCAAAACGAATCAGGAGCCTCAACGATGCAAGCGCGATCGAAGCTCAAACCGGGACAGAAAGGAACCAGAAAGCTGGTCGAGCTTTACGGTTCTCGCCTGGTTTGCGTTCGTTATCGTTACGACGAACAAAGTCGTAAACGTTTCAAGACTGTGGAGTTGATCGTTGAAGAGTCCCAGTGGACGCCACCACCGATCAAACCCGATAAGCTTGTTGGAGTGCGCGTCGAGCTGAACGAGACTGAACTGCAACGCAAAGTAAAACTCGCAGGCGGCAAGTGGTTTCCGTAGCATAAGGTCTGGCGCTTGCGCTACGATCAGGCTGTGGCGCTCGGTCTGGAAGCCCGGATCGAACACCGAAAGGTTTCCAATACTACAAACCTGAAAAAAGCGAAAAGTTTGTAATAGTAGAAGCCAAAAGGTTTCCAATACTACAAGCACGGTTTCTAGTATTACAAACAAGCATCTAATAGTAGATGCTTCAGGTGCGCCGTCTAATTCATGTTAGGCGTCACCAAACAACTGCGCGGGCCGCCCTCCAAGAGCGCTGGCCGAAGCTCCTACTACGATTTGAGATCGGAATGAATGTCCACGATGTCCACTGGCACGACGCTCAGATTCTTGAGGTTCGGCTTTCCACCGCAGATGACACCCTGAGGATGAGACTTTCGTATCCTGTTGACTGGGAGAATGACTTGTACGAAGAACGTGTGGTCGAATTCTTGGACTACTACGCCTATCAGGAGCATGAAGGGCCATTCTTGGACTGCCCGACCATTCTGGAGGTGAATGTCGAGGATCGCGAGAATGGAGTCTCGCACTGGCGAGTCGACACCAACGCTGGGTATCGCGAGTTCTGGTGCAGAGAGTTCCGCATGGAGAGCCCAAGCGAAAATGGGGCGAGAGGTCCAACTGAACACACGAGCCCGCAGAAGTGACGCCTAACCCTTCGGTCGAGGCGAGGCCCAACGGCAGGCCGCCTCACCTCAAACGTTAGGCTGGTTCTCTGTTGGCAATATATCAAAGTCCCTTGACGGCAATTAAGATTGTGATTACAATGTGATCACTATGAAGGCGAAAATAATAAAAATTGGAAACTCTCAGGGTGTTCGTATTCCGAAGCTGATTCTTGAACAGGTGGGTTTGGGCGAAGAAGTTGAGATAGAGGCAGAAGATGATCGAATAATCATTAAACCCGCAACCTATCCGAGGCAAGGATGGGACGAAGCGTTTGAAAACATGTCGAAGAATGCTGACGATAAATTGCTGGATGCGGACCTGACAGGCCAGGAAGATTGGGACCAGAAAGAGTGGCAATGGTGATCGATCGATTCGATATATATCTTGTCAACTTAGACCCAACAATTGGAAGTGAGATTAAGAAGACTCGGCCAAGTGTGGTGATCTCGCCAAATGAGATGAATCATCATATTAATACCGTTATTATCGCCCCGATGACTACCAAAAGTAGGAGTTATCCGACGAGAATAGGCTGCAGGTTCCAAGGTAAACAAGGTCAGATAGTGCTCGACCAAATAAGGACAGTTGATAAGAGAAGATTGATAAAGAAGATTGGTCGTTTGGAATCAAAGACTCAAACGAAGTTGTTGGTAATGTTGATTGAAATGTTTTCGCCTTAAAACCAGCCTAACCCGCGTTGCAGCGGAGCCGCCGCCCGGCATTCTTTATTCGCTCTGTCGGAGGGGCGGCGGCCCGCTGAATTTATTCGTTAGGTCGCAAAAACACTCAATGACTCAAAGACGGAAAACGATTAGAAGGTAAAATTATGGGTTCTTTAGGAACTTGCGTGGTTCCATCTATATCTTGTGGTCTTTGAGACTCAAGTAAACTGTGGCAGGCTTTCATCTCGATCAATATTGAGGAGACAAGCAATGCCAGCAAATATCGAATTC
>Ga0268299_1002498_pt1 | contig 21665 bp, 19 predicted proteins | sample NOBtaG_FD_193484 | JGI IMG/M metagenome (GOLD analysis project Ga0268299, IMG submission 193484) | Activated sludge microbial communities from bioreactor in Nijmegen, Gelderland, Netherland - NOB reactor | ecosystem: Engineered > Bioreactor > Aerobic > Activated sludge | place: Netherlands... | reverse complement strand
ACAGGGGGGCCGACTTCAAATCGGAATCGGTGGCCGGATTGCTCCGGAACGGGTGGCCGGCTTCGCGGCGGAATCAGTGGCCGACTTCAAATCGGAATCGGTGGCCGACTTCCTCCGGAATCCGCACGCCAAGACGCCGGGAAGCGTTTGGGAGGCAGCATGTCGATGTTCGAGGATCCGTTCGACCCCAGGTCGTTGCTGGCGCGTTGCTCGTGCGGCGGCGATCACAGAGCAGCCGATCACGCCCGCCTGACGGCGCAGGCCGTGCCGTCGCCGGCCGGCGAGGAGGCGCAGTGGAACCGGGTCGTCGATGCAGCCGTGCTGCGCGCCACCTTCCCCGTCGATGCGCAGCGTCGCCGGTTCCTGAAGACGGTGGGCTCGGCGACGGCGCTGGCGGCGATCTCGAGCGTGTTTCCTCTGGCGGCAGCACGCGAGGCGTTTGCCCAGGGCGGCGCGCCGGAGAAGAAGGATCTCAAGGTCGGCTTCATCCCGATCACCTGCGCCACGCCGATCATCATGGCCCATCCGATGGGCTTCTATTCCAAGCAGGGGCTGAACGTCGAGGTGGTCAAGACGGCGGGCTGGGCGGTGATCCGCGACAAGTCGCTGGCCAAGGAATACGACGCCGCCCACATGCTCTCGCCGATGCCGCTCGCCATCTCGCTCGGCATCGGCTCGAACCCGGTGCCGTGGACCATGCCGGCGATCGAGAACATCAACGGCCAGGCGATCACCTTGGCCATCAAGCACAAGGACAAGCGCAACCCGAAGGACTGGAAGGGCTTCCGCTTCGCCGTGCCGTTCGACTACTCGATGCACAACTACCTGCTGCGCTACTACGTGGCCGAGCACGGGCTCGATCCCGACAAGGACATCTCGATCCGCTCGGTGCCGCCGCCCGAGATGGTGGCCAACCTCAGGGCCGACAACATCGACGGCTATCTCGGGCCCGATCCGTTCAACCAGCGCGCCGTCTATGACGGCATCGGCTTCATCCATCTGCTGACCAGGGAGCTATGGGACGGCCATCCGTGCTGCGCCTTCACCGTCAGCAAGGAGTTCGCGAGCCAGAATCCCAACGCCTATCGCGCGCTCCTCAAGGCGATCATCGACGCCACCGCCTACGCCTCGAAGGCCGAGAACCGCAAGGAGATCGCCAAGGCGATCGCGCCGCAGAACTACCTGAACCAGCCCGAGACGGTGCTGGAGCAGATCCTGACCGGCACCTATGCCGATGGTCTCGGCGCGGTGAAGAAGGATCCCAACCGCATCGATTTCGATCCCTTCCCGTGGAACCAGTTCGCCGTCTGGATCCTGAGCCAGATGAAACGCTGGGGGCAGCTCAAGGCCGACATCGACTACGCCAAGGTCGCGGCCGAGGTGTACCTCGCCACGGACACCGCCGGCATGATGAAGGAGATGGGGCTCACCCCGCCCGACCCGTCGAAGAAGTCGATCGTGGTCATGGGCAAGCCGTTCGACGCGGCCAAGCCGGACGAGTACGTCAAGAGCTTCGCGATCAGGCGGAGCTGAGCGCCGTGCCGTCGCTCGGCAAGTCGCTCGGCGTGCGGGCCGCCCTGCTGTCGCTGCTGATCTTCGCCGCCATCGTGGCGCTGTGGCAGATCGCGGCCCAGCCGGTCGCCGGCAGCGGCCCGGCGGTCGATCCCGAATACGCCAAGCTGGTCGGCGCCGCGGCGGCCACCGGGGCCAAGTCGGCGATGCCGACCCCGGCCGACATCGGCGCCACCATCTGGAAGCACCTCGCCGACCCGTTCTACGTGCGCGGCTCGAACGACAAGGGCATCGGCATCCAGCTCGCCTACTCGCTCGGCCGCGTGCTGCTGGGCTTCGCCCTGGCGGCGCTGGTCGCGGTGCCGCTCGGTTTCGTCATCGGCATGTCACCGCTGGTCTACCGCGCGCTCGACCCCTTCATCCAGATCCTGAAGCCGGTGTCGCCGCTCGCCTGGATGCCGCTCGCCCTCTACACCATCAAGGACAGCGCCATCTCGTCGATCTTCGTGATCTTCATCTGCTCGGTCTGGCCGATGCTGATCAACACCGCGTTCGGCGTGGCGAGCGTGCGGCGCGAATGGCTGAACGTGGCGCGCACGCTCGAGGTCGGGCCGCTGCGCACCGCCTTCAGGGTCATCCTGCCGGCGGCGGCGCCCACCATCATGACCGGGATGCGCATCTCGATCGGCATCGCCTGGCTGGTGATCGTGGCGGCCGAGATGCTGGTCGGCGGCACCGGCATCGGCTACTTCGTGTGGAACGAGTGGAACAACCTCTCGATCGCCAACATCGTCACGGCGATCCTGCTGATCGGCCTGGTCGGCCTCCTTCTGGACCAGGCGCTGGCGCGTCTCGCCAGGCTCGTCACCTATCCCGAGTAGCCGCCATGGAACGTCCCCTCATCTCGGTCGAAGGGCTGGCGCGCCGCTTCGGCGACAGCGCCCAGCCGGCAGTGTTCGAGGACATCTGGTTCGGCGTCGAGCGCGGCGAGTTCGTCTGCCTGATCGGCCATTCGGGCTGCGGCAAGACGACCATCCTGAACGTGCTGGCCGGCCTCGACCAGCCGAGCGGCGGCGCCGTCATCGTCGACAACCGCGAGATCGACGGGCCGAGCCTCGACCGTGCCGTGATCTTCCAGGGCCATGCCCTGCTGCCCTGGCTCACCGTCATGGGCAACATCGCCTTCGCGGTCTCCTCGCGCTGGCCGTCGTGGGACCGCGCCCGGGTGCAGGACCATGCGCGCAAGTTCATCGAGCTGGTCGGCCTGAAAGGTGCCGAGGCCAAGCGGCCGGCCCAGCTCTCGGGCGGCATGAAGCAGCGGGTCGGCATCGCCCGCGCGCTCTCGATCCAGCCCAAGATGCTGCTGATGGACGAGCCGTTCAGCGCGCTCGATGCGCTGACCCGCGGAATGCTTCAGGACGAGGTGCTGCGCATCTGCGCCGACACAAACCAGACCGTGTTCATGATAACCCACGACGTCGACGAGGCGATCCTGCTCGCCGACAGGATCGTGCTGATGACCAACGGTCCGGGCGCGAAGATCGCCGAGATCGTGGTCAACACGATGCCGCGCGCCGAGCGCCATCGCAACGACCTGCATCGGCATCCGCAGTACTACGCCATCCGCAATCACCTGGTGGAGTTCCTGGTCAACCGCTCGAGGGCGTTCGACAAGGAGATCGCCGGGACAGCCTACGATCCGCGCCGCGTGAAGCTCGTGAAGCCGGGCCTCGCGGCGATCAACCCATCGGCCGAGATCGTGCCTCTGACAACCGGGAGAAGACAGAATGAAGCGGGCTGACGTCACCGAGAAGATCCTGAGCGCCAAGCGCATGAAGGAGCTGACCTGGGAGGAGATCGCCAAGAAGATCGGCGGCGCCTCCAAGATCGTCGTGACGGCCGCCTGCATGGGCCAGATGAGGATGACGAAGGAGCAGGCGACCAAGGCCGCCAGGCTGTTCGGGCTCGGCAAGGAGGAGACGCTGCTCCTGCAGGAGGTGCCCTATCGTGGCTCGCTGCCCCAGGTGCCGCCGACCGACCCGCTGATCTACCGCTTCTACGAGCTGGTGCAGGTCTACGGCACGACCTGGAAGGAGCTGATCCAGGAGGAGTTCGGCGACGGCATCATGAGCGCCATCGACTTCGACATGACCATGGAGCGCCTGCCCGACCAGAAGGGCGACCGGGTCAAGATCGGCATGACCGGCAAGTTCCTGGGATACAAGACGTATTGAGCCGTCTGCGCGGCGCCATGGCGCGAGGGCGCGTTTCGCGATCGTCAGGGTCGAACGCCGGCGAGCCGGTGTCGTCGTTCGGCGCAGGCGCCTCGCTCTGCCGCTGTCGACTGGTCGTTCCCGACGTCTTTGCCGGGGGCCTGATCCGCCCGTCGCGGAGATGAAGGAGCTCGACTTGCTCGATGCGATGACTGAGATGAAAGAGGCGTATGGTCGACGTGGCGATGGTCGAGTCGAGGACGCTTCAAGTTGCGAAAACACCGCTCTACGACGCTTCGCTGTCCACCGGTCCGCGGATGACCCCCTTCTCGGCAAGCTCGTCCAGCTCGCGGTCGTCGAGACCGATCTCGCGCAGGACTTCCTTGGTGTGCTGACCGAGCATCGGCGATGGGCTGGCGATCCGCCCGGGTGTGTCCGAGAGCTTGATGGGCACGCCGACGACCTGCAGCTCGGGAATCCTCGGGTGCGGCAGGCCCACGACCAGCTCCTGGTCGCGGACCTGTTCGTCCTTCAGGACCTCGGCGATGTTCTGGATCAGGCTGGCGGGCACGCCCCACTCGTCCATCAAGTCAACCCAGCCGGCGGCCGGGCGCGTACCGAACAGCGCTGCCAGCGACGCCACCAGCTCGCTGCGGTTGGCAATGCGGGCCGCGTTCGTGGCGTAGCGCGGATCGTCGATCCAGTCGGTTCGCTCGATCGCCCGACAGAAGCGTCGCCAGAGCCCGTCATTCCCGACGGCCAGCAGGAAATGGCGGTCCGCGGCCATGAACGCCTGATAGGGGGCCACGGCGCCCGTCACGTGGCCCATCGGCTTGGGCGGCACGCCGGTCGCCTGGGTCGCGACCGCGAAGTAGCTCATGGTCGCAATCTGGCCGGCCAGCAGCGACGACTGCACGTGCTGACCGCGGCCCGTCCTCTCGCGCGCCCACAGCGCGGTCATGATTCCGCCGTAGGCGAGCAGGCCGGCGGTGATGTCGGCGGAAGGATAGCCGATGCGCACGGGCTCGCCGTCGGGCGTCCCGGTGATGCTCATCACGCCGCCATAGCCTTGCATGATGAAATCGTACGCCGCCTTGTGGGCGACCGGGCCCGAGCGGCCGAAGCCGGAAACCGAGCAATAGACGATGCGGGGATTGCGCGCCGAGACCTGCTCGTAGCCGAGGCCGAGGCGCTCGACGGTGCCTGTCCGGAAGTTCTCGATCAGCACGTCGCTGCGATCGGCCAGCCGCAGCACGATCTCCCGTCCCGCGTCGGACTTGAGGTCGACCGCGACGCTCTTCTTGTTGCGATTGACCGCGAGGTAGATCGCGCCTTCCCCGTTCCAGAGGGGCGCCATGGCGCGCGTCTCGTCACCTCGCTCCGGCTCCTCGATCTTGATGATTTCGGCCCCCATGTCGGCGAGCGTCATCGAGCAGAACGGGCCTGCGATGGTTCGCGCCAACTCGAGGACGCGCACGCCTTGCAGCGGCAGGGACATGGCAATGCGATCTCCTCCGCTCACGCGCGGTCCGGGTTGTAGACCCGCAGGGGGCGGTGGGTCTTGTAGGCCGATTTCTGGTCGGCCCACATGACGCCCGTGGCGCCGCCGCCATCGACCACGATGGCCTGGCCGGTGACGAAGCCCGAGCGGTCGCTCGCCAGGAACAGCGCCATCTGCGCGATGTCGTCCGGCCGGCCGGGGCGCGGGATTGGCTGCAGGTCGGCATAGCCCGAGATGCGTTCCTCGATGAGCGAATCGGGCCGGCCCACAGTGTTGGCCGAGAGCGGCGTCGCGATGGCGCCCGGGCAGATGCAGTTGACGCGGATCGAAGCCTCGCCGAGCGGCATCGCGGCCGCCTTGGTCATGTGGATGACCGCTGCCTTGGCGGCCGAATAGACGATCGGTCCCCGGCCGGCGGTCACCCCGGCAATCGAGCCGGTGTTGATGATCGAGCCGCCGCCCTGCCGGCGCATCACCGGCGTCGCGTGCTTCATGCCGAGAAAGACGCCCCGGACCAGGACGTCGAAGGTCATGTCGAACTCGTCGGTCGGGATGTCCTCGAGCGGTCCGAGCGCGCCGCCGAAGCCGGCATTGTTGAACATGCAGTCGAGCCGCCCCCATCGGTCGACCGCCGTATCGACGGCGGCCTTCACCTGGTCCTCCTGCCGCACCTCGCAGGCAACGAAGGCTGCGCTGGCGCCGAGCGACTCGGCCAGCGCCGCCCCCCGCTCGCGCTGCATGTCCGCGATGACCACGCGGGCGCCCTCGTGCACGAAGAGACGCGCCGTCGCCTCGCCGATCCCGCTGGCGCCGCCCGTGATGACGGCGACCTTGCCTTCCAGTTCTGCCACGGCTGTTCTCCCTTGGGGCGCGTCACGAAGTTAGTGCTTCATCTCACTGGACGACTGCACGCAGCAAGTTGTCATCGCGAGCTCTGCGAGGGACCTTTGAGGCAACCAAGGGTCCTTCGCTGCACTCGGGACGACAGAACTGGTGTTACAACTGGAGCGCTTGTTTCGTGACAGCCTCGTTGACCTTTCCCTCCAGGCGGTAGGGCGCCATCGACCTCTGCGCCGCCTCTCGCCTGTCGTGCCAGCGTTGGCCACCGCCGTAGTAGGCGAGGCTGCCCGGCTTCGCCTTGCCGTCGCCGTTGTAGTAGGAGATGCAGTCGCGCAGCGGTGCCGACAGCACATCCATCTCGGCGCAGTGCTTGGCGTACTCCTCCTCGGCTTCCCGGGTCACGTCGATGGTCGCCGCGCCGCGCGCCTTCACGGCTTGCAGCGCCCAGACGATGTAGTGGGCGTGCATCTCGGCGACGCGGGTGAAGTTGAACTGGCCGCCGCCGCCCTGCGGGCCGTTCATGATGAGGAGGTTGGGGAAGCCGGCCGAATGCATGCCGAGGAACGTCTTCGTGCCTTCGGCTTCCCACTTCTCCTTCAGCGTCCGTCCGCCCAGGCCGCGAATCATGTTGAAGGAGCCGGTGCCCATCCATTCGAACCCGGTGGCGTAGATCAGCACGTCGAGCGGATACTCCACGCCGTCGTGCACGATGCCGCGCCGGTTGATCAGCTTCACGCCCGTCGGCGCCGTGTCGACCAGGTGGACGTGGTCGAGGTTGAACGCCGACAGGAACTCGTCGTGGAAGGTCGGCCGCTTGCAGCCGTAGGGATAGTAGGGCTTCAACGCCGCCGCCGTTCTCGGATCCTTCACGACCGCGTCCACCCGGCCGCGAATCTGCTCCATGATGCGGAAGTTGCTGTTGAGCTGGGCGCGGATCATCTCCTCGGGCGACAGCGCGCGCTCGTGCTGCCTGGCGCGCTTGTACTGCTCGACCTTGCCCGACAGGAAGTCGTCGTTGCCCTGCAGGGCGGTGCGGCCGGCGGAGATGAGGGCCAGGCGTTCCCGCCGCTTTACAGCCCAGTCCCGCTCGTGCGGCCAGGTCGCGTATTCCTCCGCTGTCGTGGCGCGCTGGTCGCGGACATCGATGGACGAGGGCGTGCGCTGGAAGACGTGAAGCGACTTCACCACCTTCGCGATCTCGGGCACGACCTGCACCGCCGTGGCGCCGGTGCCGATGATGCCGACCCGCTTGCCCGCCAGGTCGATGTTGTAGTTCCAGCGCGAGGTGTGGAAGGACTCGCCTCCGAAGGTTTCCATCCCCTCGATCCTGGCAAGTCGCGGGGTCGTCAGGATGCCGTTGGCCAGGACGACGAAGCGGGCGCGCATGGCGTCGCCCCGGTCGGTCCTGACGATCCAGCGCTTGGCCTGGTCGTCCCACGCCGTCTCCTCGACCGTGGTGTGGAACAGGCAGCGGTCGTAGAAGCCGAACCGCTCCGCCATGAGCTGGCAGTACTCCAGGATCTCGAAGCCCGAGGCGAACTTCATCGACGGGATGTGGCCCATCTCCTCGAGCAGCGGCAGGTAGCTGTAGCTCTCGACGTCGCAGGCGATGCCGGGATAGCGGTTCCAGTACCAGGTGCCGCCGACGTCGCCACCCTTCTCGCAGAAGCGCACGTCGGTGAAGCCGGCTTTCATCAGCCGGTACCACAGCAGAAGAGCGCCGAAGCCGGCCCCGATCACCAGGATCTCGCACGCGTCGTCGAGCGCCTCGCGCGGCACCGGCGCATCGGAATAGACGTCTTCCAGGTAGCGGGCGAACTCGCCTTCCATGCGGATGTAGTCGGCGGCGCCGGCGCGGGCTTCCTTGAACTTCCGGTACTTCGCCTGCTCCTCGGCGTCGAAGACCGCGCCGGGAGGTGGCGGCGGCAGGGACTTGAGGGCCTCGTCCTCGACGATCGAGTAACCCTTTCCCGCGATCTTGTCCGTCGCCTTGGCGGCGCGGGTGGCGAACAGCTTGCGGCCGGTCGCGGAGTCCAGGCGGATGGCCTGGCTCGTCTGCGCAACTCCGTTCGGCGTGTCCCCCGGCATCGAGCCAACCTCCGTCCTGGTCAGTGTCTTGCCTCACTGTAGGAGACGGGACGCAGCCGGGTAAGACGAGAATTCGGCACGCCGGCTTCCGCCACGTGGAAGCCACTGGCGGGCGTGGCGCGCCACGGGCGTCGCCGGGTTCTTCAGAACGGCGCGCCGTCTCTCTGTACGTCGATCGTCCGCATCGCAATGTCGCGCATCAGCCCGATCTCGGACATGTCGCGTCCTTCGGCGAGCGCCCGGGCGACGATCGCCAGATCGGGCCAGCACAGATCGCCGTCGGGAGACGCCGCATGCAGCCACAGGGCGGTGCGCAGCGTCATGTCGGCCCACTTTCGGCGCTGCCGCACGAAGACGGTGCTCAGGAGATAGGCGGCGAGCTTCTGACGACTGACGCCGGGGGCCCGCTCGATCGCCTGGGCGATCTCCGGTCCGTCCTCGAACCAGGAGTGCGAGATGCGCTCGAGGTCGACCAGCTGGTCGCTCCTCTGAAGGATCGAGGTGACCGCCGCCGGTCGACGCATCGCCTCGGGCACCTCGCCGATCAGGTCGGCGAGCGTCTGCTCGAAGGGCATTAGCGAGGGCTGCCAGTCCGCCCCGCCGATCGTCTCGGCGACCTGCAGCAGCCCGACAGGCGGGAGGCCTCCATCCAGCAGCCCCAGCGCCAGCTGATGGGCCACGACGCGGTCGAGGTACGCGCGCGATACGGCCAGCGTCGGAATGTCTCTCCGCGCTTCAGTGATCTGTCGATCGACAGCGCGGCGTGCCTCCGGCGGGTGGCTCCAGGCATCCGCGATCCCGTCCTTCGCCATCAGCGACGACAGTCGCGCCTTCCGTCCGCTCGGCGACGCCATGAAGAAGAGCTGGGTTCCAGAGCCGTCGATGCCGCTGGCGTCGATCGACTGCGCGCCGCCCTCGTCCCATGGCGCGCAGTCGACCCCGGCCGCCCGTGCCTTGCGCACGATCGCGTCCACGCCTTCACGCTCGCTTTCCGGTCGCCAACTGCGCATCGAGATCAGCCGTCGCACATCGGTCGAGATCAGCGACGCGGCGACCTCGTCGAGTGCCTCGCCAATCGTGCTGCGAACGGACGCTGCCGGGTCGAGCAGGAACAGGACCGCGGCGCTGCGCGCCGGCGCACTGCCGCCGAGCGCCATGGCGCCCGCCACGGCGCTGCGCGCCTCGGTCGGCATGGCGTGGCTGCCCTTCATCAGCGCGACAATGGTCTCGAACGGATCGTCGCCGCAGGCCTCGAGAATCTCGTCGAAGGCGGCGCGAAGGTCGGGCGGCGTGTCGTCGTCGTCCAGCTCGACAGGCTGCTCGACCACCAGCGCGGCGAGCTCCGGCGACGCCGGGATCTTCGACTGGTGCAGCGCATCGCCGACGGCGGAGAGCACGTCGGCATCGACCTTCCCCGATCGCACCTGCCGGACGACCTCGGATTGAAATTCGTCGATCAGCTCGGCCGCGTCGGCATAGCCGCGGTCGGCACGGTAGCGCAGGGTCTCGAGCATCCTCTGCAGGACCATCAGGTAGCCGACGGCAAGGGACTCGTCGTCGTCCGCCTGAGGCAGGTGCAGCGCGAGGCCGGCGAAGGCGACGAGGACCTCGCGCGGCGCGCTTTCGCAGTGCCGCTCGAGCTCGGCGTCGAGCGGCAGCGGTTGGCCCTTGGCCAACGCCCGCGAGATGCGTCTGGCATACTCGTCCGTCTGCGTCCGTTTCGGTCGGCCTCGGCCCATCGCGCTCGCTCCTTCTCGCGCGATGGTATCGGGACGCCGCGGTGCAGTCCTGTGGATCGCCGGAGCGGCGCCATCTCGTCTTAGGCGGGCGGCATCCCGAGTCTTCTGATTCTCGATTGCGCGATTGAACTGATATAGCCTCTAGGCTATATTGATCTCGATGCCGTGGATCATCGAGTTCCACGATCTGTTTGCGCCGGAGTTTCGAAGCTGGCGGCATGACGTTCAGAGGGCTGCGGCGACGGCAATCGCGACGCTCCAGATCATTGGGCCGACCTTGGGTCGGCCCCACGCCGATACGCTGAAGGGATCGAGACATCGCAACATGAAGGAGTTGCGGTTCAGTGTCGGCGATGGCGAGTGGCGCATTGCCTATGCCTTTGATCCGCGTCGACAAGGCATCTTGTTGGTCGGCGCGACGAAGTCCGGCGTGGCGTCGGATCGATTCTATCGGCGTTTGATTGCAACCGCCGACCTTCGGCTCGATGCCCATCTTGAAGAATTGCGCGCTAGGAGGAGATAGCGATGCCCGTGGCGTTTGAAGACATGATGAAGGAACTCTTTTCGCCGAAGGAGCGTGCCACTATCCGGCGCACGGCGACTGCAGTTGCGAAACGTCACTTGGCGCTCAGGGAGTTGCGTGAGGCCCGCAACCGCACCCAGGTGGCGGTAGCCCGGCGGCTGGGCGTGAAACAGGTCAACATCTCGCGACTGGAAGGCCGCGAAGACCTGCGCCTGTCGACACTCAGCAAGTACATCGATGCGATTGGCGGACGGCTTCATCTGATCGTCGAGTTTCCGGAACAGGAACCTGTCGTGTTGAGTGGCATCGGTCGCGACCGCCCGAAGCTGAAGAAGAAGGCCGCCTGAGCCGGAGTTAGGCAGTCAGTGCCAGACGCGCCGCGCGGTCTCCAGGATCACCTCGAGCTTGCGCCATTGCTGGTCGTGGTCGAGATCGTTGCCGGACATGCCTGACGCGAAGCCGCATTGTGGGCTCAGCGCGAGCTGGCCGACATCGATGAAACGGCTCGCCTCCTCGATGCGGCGTTGCAGGGCATCGACCGTCTCGACCTCGCCGGTCTTGGTGGTGACCAGGCCCAGCACGACGATCGGGGCCGCGCCGGCCGGGCCCTTGGGCACGAAGCGCAGCGGCTCGAAGCCGCCGGCGCGGGCGGTGTCGTACTCGAGCAGCAGGCGATCGAAGCGCAGGGTGGCGAACAGCTCCTCGGCGATGCCGTCGTAGGTTCCTTCACGATGCCACATACTGGCGCGGTTGCCGCGGCAGATGTGGAGGCCGAACACCGCCTTGCCGGCATGCCCGGCGACCACGGCGTTAGATGCCGCGATGGCGCGCCGGAGGTTGGCCATCGGATCCTCGCCTGCGGCGCGCATGCGCTCCAGGGTCGCGCGGTCGACATAGCCGGTGTAGCTCGGCTCATCGAGCTGAACGTAGGGGCAACCCGCCTCGACCAGCTCGCCGACCATGCGACTCTGCACGGCGACGACATCGGCCAGGAAGGCCTCGGCGCTTTCGTAGGTCGCCCTGGAGGCGGGCAGGTCGCACATCTGCGAGACCCGGTCGGGGCCCATCAGCATCGCCTTGCCCGGTAACGTGGCGATAGAGGCGAGGCGGCGGTATTCGGCGAGCGGGAAATTGCTCAGCAGACCGAGCTTCGCGGTGGCCGGGGTCTTGTAGCTTTGCACGGCATCGGCGCCCATCGTGTTGGCGCGCTCGTGCTCGTGCCGCATCGCCGGGTTGGCGAGGAAGGAGCGCCACGATGCCTCGTCGAGCGCCCAGCCGTCGATCCTGCTGAAGCTCACGTGCCAGTTGATGCGGCCGAACTCGCCGTCGGTGACGATCGGGAAGCCGATCGCCTGCTGCCTGGCGACGACATCGCGCACGGCCCGCTCGACCAGCTCGTCGAGGGCGTCGCGCCCGAGCGCGCCCTTGGCGCAGGCGAGAAAGGCGTCGATCAGCGATCGCGGCCGCAGCAGGCTGCCGACCTGGTCGACGCGCAGCGCGAGAAGGTCGGCCCGGCGTGCCATGGCGTGCAGCGCTACTCGGCCGCCAGCCTGCGTGCCGCCCGCGGGTCGCGCGTGATCATGCCGTCGGCGAGGTCGCGCTCGATCATCGCGTCGGGCCGCTCGGCGAGGCGGCCGAAGCCGCCGCCGCCGCCCACGAACATCTCGACGATGTCGCCCTTGGCGAGATCGACGGCGGCCTTGCTGCGCAGCTCCTCGACCGTGCCGTCGGCGCGCAGGATGCGGCAGTAGCCGCGCTGGCCGGGCTCGCCGCCCTGCAGCCCCTCGGGTGCCAGGCGGAAGCGGTCGGAGTAGATGGCGAGCTGCACGTCGTCCCGCAGGATCTCGCAGCGGCGGAAGAAGCCGGCGCCGCCGCGCCGCGCGCCCAGGCCGAACGAGTCGGGCGCCAGCTCGTAGCCGACGATGCGGAAGAAGTCGTAGTCGATGTCGAGCGATTCGACCGGGGCGTTCGAGCAGTTGCTGAGCGGAGAGTCGACGGCGTCGCAGCCGTCGGCGTCCCGGGAGGCGCCGTAGCCGCCGCCGAAGATCTCGAGATAGACGCTGTAGCCCCTGTCGCCGAGATGGGAGAGGCAGAGCGCCGTCGTGCTGTCGAAGCCTGTGGCGATCACCCGGTCGGGCAGCGCCTGCGCCAGCGCCTTCATCACCGCGTTGAAGGCGCGGTAGGCCGGGATCATGCGCGCCCGCACCGGCGCCGGCGGCCGCGGGTTGAGCAGCGAGCCGTACGGCACCTTGATCTTGATGGGCCGCGCCATGCCCTCGTTGTAGGGAATGTCAGGGCTGGTCAGCACCGACTTCACGCAGGACAGCGCGGCAGAGAGCGTGCTGGAGTAGGGGCAGTTGAGGTTGCGCTTGACCTGCCCGCAGGTGCCCTCGAAGTCGATCTCGACCTCGGCGTCGCTGATCGTCACCTTGGCCTTGACGACCAGCGGCTCGTCGGTGAGGCCGTCGTCGTCGACCGCGTCCTCGCCGTAGAAGGTGCCCTTGGGCGCCTGGGCGATGGCGGCTCGCACGCGACGCTCGGAGTAGTCCTGCATCTCTGTCATCGCCGCTTCGACCTTGTCGGCGCCGTAGCGTTCGCACAGCTGCTTCACCCGCAACACGCCGATAGCGTTGGCGGCGAACTGCGCATTGAAGTCGCCGATCGTCAGGTCGGGCACGCGCACGTTGGCAGTCACCAGGCGCTCGAAGCTGCCGCCGTTCCAGTCGCGCTGGAAGTCGTACTTGCTGGGCGGGAAGCGCAGGCCTTCCTGGTAGACGTCCGAGGCATGGATGTTGAGGCCGGGCGCGCCGCCGCCGAGATCGAGATGGTGCGCCACCGAGGCGCCGAAGCCCACCACGCGGCCGGCGACGAAGATCGGCGTGAAGATGAACACGTCGGGGATGTGCTGGCCGCCCTCGAACGGGTCGTTGTTGATCAGGAAGTCGCCTTCCTCGAGCGTGTCGACCGGATGGCGCCTGAGGCAGGCGCGCAAGGTCTCGCCGATCGGTCCGAGCTGCATGGGGATCAGCTCGGCCTGGGCGATGGTGTTGCCGTGGCGATCCATCAGGCCGGCCGAGCCGTCGCGCGCCTCGCGCAGGATGGTCGAGTATGCCGAGCGGATCAGCTTCACGCCCATCTCGCGGGCGGCGGCGATCAGCGCCTGGCTGATGACGGCATAATCGAGGGGGCTCAACTGGCTCATGGCGATCTCCGCAGGATCATATTGTCCGCTGCATCGAGGGTCGCTGTCCATCCGGGCGGCACCCAGGTGGTGGCGGTGTAGCCTTCGACGACGGCCGGCCCGATGATGACCTGGCCGGCGGCGAGCGATTCCGCCGCGTGGCGGGCGCAGTCGATCCAGGCCTCGCCGTGGAAGATGCGCGTGGTGTCGGCGCCGCGGCTCGCCGCGGTCTCGCGGTCGAGGCGCGGCGCGGTGCCGATCGGCAGGGTGGCGCCGACGCGCAGGGTGACGATCTCGACCGGCCGGTCGAGCGTGGCGCCGTGCATGAAAGTGCGGTGATGGGCGTCGGCGAACAAGCCGGCGAGGTAGGCCGCGTCGAGCGCGCCCAGGCGGCTCGCCGGGATCTCGACGCCGACCTCGAAGGCCTGGCCGACGAAGCGCATGTCGAGCGTGTGGGTGTAGACGAGCTCGCCCGGCAGCTTCATGTCGGCGAACTGCTCGGCGAGCCGCGTCCGCATCTCGGCGAAGACGCGGCCGGCTTCCGCCGCGGCCGCATCGTCGAGCTTCATCTTGCGCGTCACCGCGTCGAACTTGATGTAGTCCGACGCCACCAGGCCGTAGGCCGAGATCACGCCGGCGCTGGGCGGCACGACGATGGTCGAGATGCCGAGCTCCTCGGCGATGCGCGCGGCATGCAGCGGGCCGGCGCCGCCGAACGGCACCAGCGCGTAGTCGCGCGGATCGCGGCCGCGCTCGGTCGAGACGAGCTGGATGGCGCGCACGATGTTGGCGTCGGCGAGCTGCAGGGCCGACGACGCGGCCTGCTCTACGCCGAGGCCGAAGCGCGCCGCCAGCGGCTCGAAGGCACTCCGTGCCGTCGCGCCGTCGAGCGTCATGCGGCCGCCCAGAAAGGCGCCAGGGCGGATCGTGCCGATCACGATATGGGCGTCGGTGGTCGTGGGCTCGGTGCCGCCCTTGCCGTAGCAGGCCGGGCCGGGATCGGCCCCGGCGCTCTGCGGGCCGACGCGCAGCATGCCGCCGTCATCGACCCACGCGATCGAGCCGCCGCCGGCCCCGACCGAGACGATGTCGAGCACCGGCGTGCGGATCGGCAGGCCGTCGATCTCGCTCTCCGAGGCGAGCGATGGCCGGCCCTCCTGCACCAGGCAGACGTCGGTCGAGGTGCCGCCCATGTCGAAGGTGATCAGGTTGTCGAAGCCCGAGCGCGCCGCCTGGCGCGTCGCCCCGACCACGCCCGCGGCCGGCCCGGAATAGAGCGCCGTGATGGCGCTCTGGCGCATCGCCTCGGCGGGCAGGCGCCCGCCGTTGGACTGCATCACCGTGAAGCGGCCGCGAAAGCCCGATTGCGCGAGCTTGCTCTCGAAACGGTGCAGGTAGCCGTCGATCACCGGCTGGACGTAGGCCGAGAGCAGCGTCGTCGAGGCGCGCTCGAACTCGCGGAACTCGCGCGCCACCTGGTGGCTGGCGGTGACCAGCACGTCAGGCAGCGCCTCGCCGATCAGCGCGGCCAGGCGCTGCTCGTGCGCCGGGTTGGCATAGGCATTGAGCAGGCAGATCGCCACGGCACGATAGCCGCCGGTCTTCAGTGCCGGGATCAGCCCGTTCCGGACGGCCGACTCGTCGAGCGGCGTGTCGATCGTGCCGTCGGCCGCGATGCGTTCCGGCACCTCGAAGCAATCCTTGCGGCGCACCGGCGGCGCCGGCTTGGCATAGAACAGGTCGTAGATGTTGCGCCGGTCATGGCGCTGCATGAAGAGAAGATCGCGGAAGCCGCGGGTGGCGACGAAAGCGACGGCCGCGCCCTTGCGCTCCAGCACCGCGTTGGTGGCGACGGTCGAGCCGTGGCCGAGATCTTCGATGCGCGCGAGATCGATACCGGCGGCCGTCAGCGCGGCGAACGCCCCGATGTCGGGGCTGCGCGGCGTGCTCGGCACCTTGGTGACGACAACCCGGCCATCCTCGACCGCCACCAGATCGGTGAACGTTCCCCCGACCTCGACTCCGACGCGCATGCTGAAAGGCCCTCCCTAGGAAGCTATGCTACGAGGCTGCAAGCCTGTATGCCAGCCGCGTGGAGGGGGCCGCCCCGAAGAAGCTCGATGATTGTGCGTCTCATCAGAGAGTATGTGCCTTCTGGGTCATGACTGATTCCGGCAAGCCGCCAGTCGATTGGCAGTGACGCACCAGAAATAGCCCTATCGCTCACGCCCCCCCAAGTGCGGCTCGAACCTCGACGGCACCACATTGCCACGGACGCGCAGGCCTTTGCGATGTCTGGTCAGTGTCCATCAGTGTTTGCAGGCTGCGCTTGGCTGATGCGCCCCGCGACGTGCGGCATCACCTCGTCCAGCAGAGCCAGGCAGTCGCGATAGCCTGCTGGACCAAGTTCATAGGGGTCGGGGATACCGCCTCGATGCTCGTTCGCGACGATGACGTGTGTCTTGTCTACGCAAAGGAGGGAACGGACCTGGTCGGCCTCGTCGTGTCCGACACAAACTATCCATTGGTACTGGTCGAGATCCAGGTCCCCGACCCAGCGGCTGACATGGATGCTCAAATCGACTCCGCGTTCCTTCATACACGAAACTGCGCGGCCATTTGCGGGACGGCCTGCCAACTCCTTACGCACACCTGCACTTTCTACCAGGAAGGCAGCCCGAGGTGCTGCTGTAGCACCGCCCTCATCATCGGGCTGCGGCTGATGTTGCCAGCGCAGACACACAGAACCTTTTTCATCGCTCGATGCTAACCCGAGGGGCTTTGCCGTCAAAGGCGCGAGATAGATCGCGAGCCGTTATCAGAATCCGCGATCTGAATGCGGCCACAGCGGCTCTCGCATGCCGCCTCGGCCATTCAAGCCATATGAGCGTTGGCTGATGGATGGACGAACTCACCTCACCAGGGTCCGCCTCAGGAAATCGTCGAACATCGGCACGGTGAAATCGATGTCGCCGTGAGCCGGGCTGTAAATCATGCCCTTGGAAATGATCTTGGAGCGGCGCGGCCCGAGAGCGGTAATCGCTTCTCCCAGCTTGTCGGCCACGTCGGCCGATCTGTAAGGCCCTTTACCCAGCTGAGCCATGGCGACGACGTATTCGCGTTCCTTGGGAGTCAGACGATCGAGGCGCACCTTGAAAAATCCATCGTCCAGCCGTCGTAGTGCCGACCGGGATGCACGCTCGACATCCTCGGCTTGAATTGGCGACTGGTCCGCAATGTTCCACGCTTGATAGCCCCATTCCTGCAAGAAGTAGGGATAGCCTTTGGTCTTCTCCACGATGAGCGCCAACGCTTCCTCGGAAATGGATTCTTCCTCGGTCTCTATTGGCTGCCGTATGGCCGCCCTCGCTGAAGCGTCGTCGAGGGCGCCAACGGGTGGATAATCGAACAAACGCTCGGCGTACGATTTCGCCTCACCGGACAGCGCGGCGATTTGCGGCAGCCCGGCCCCGAAGAACATCACGGGCAGTTGCTTCTGATTGACGCGGTGAATGGCGACGATCAGCGCCGCAAGTTCCTTTTCGGATAGATACTGAACTTCGTCGATCAGCAGGGTCCAAGCTTTGCCGGCTGCCTTCGCCGCTTCGCCCACACGCACGAAGAGGTCGGTGAGGTCGAATTCGAGATTGCCGCTATCGGCGACGCCTTTCTCAGGATCGACCGAGATCGAGACATCGCCGACAGAAATCTTGAATGCGCTGGCAAATCCGCGCAGTGCCCTCGTGGCTCGGTGCGCTGCGGACTTCGCGCTTTGCACTGCCGAGAGCTTGCGAAGGGCTTGGTAGACTTTCGGATAAAGAAGGGCTGCCAACGCACGGCCTTCGGGGGCTTCGATGAAGGAGGTTACGTGGCCAAATGACTCAGCCAGCTCCTCGATCTTGTTGAGGAGGACTGTCTTACCTGTCCCTCGCAACCCCAGGAGGATCTGAGATTTGTCATGTCTCCCTTGGAGAACACGCTGCAGCGCGACGCTTGCCGCATGGATGATCTCGTCTCGACCAGCAAGCTCGGGAGGTTGCGTGCCGGCGCCTGGAGCAAAGGGGTTTCGAACTGGGTCCATGGCGCCGTATACTTGTTTTATCAATTTATATCAACTAAGTGGTATAACACCTCCTAAATTGGTCCACGAAAGCCCGAACCCGTCCCTAAACCTCCGGCGAGATGCCGGCACCCGATGGCGCGGCCTCGATCGCCGCATCGCTGCCCGCGAGCTTCGCCTGCAGCTCGGCGATCTGCTTCCTCAATTCCTCGTTCTCCTCGCGCGCCTTGGCGGCCATCGCCTTGACGGCGTCGAACTCGTCGCGCCGCGGAATGTCCATGCCGTCGAGGATCTTGACGATCTGGTCGCGGAAGCGCGCCTCGACCTCGTCCTTCATGCCGGTCAGCGCGCCCATGGCGCCGTTGGCCATCTTGGTCAGGTCGTCGATGAAGGGATTGCGGGTCTGCATGAATTGTCTCCTGGTGCGGCGAGTATGGTCGGCTGCTCGAGCATATTCCGTCCGGCTGGAACAGCCGGACGGAATGTGCCTGTCGCAGCAAGCACTTACAGTGCGCGCATTTCCGGGCCGATGGAACCGCTTGCGGTTCCATCGGCCCGGAAATCGCTCTAGCATCCGGCGCAACATTCACCGGAGGGCGTCGTGGGCCTGGTCAAAGTCGAGTCGAGCGAAGGCATCACCACCATCACCATGACCCGGGCGGACAAGCGCAATGCGCTGAACCAGGGCCTGTGCGACGCCCTCTACGACGCCTACTGCGCCTTCGAGGCAGGTGGCGATCAGGTCGCCGTCCTGCAAGCCGACGGGCCGGCTTTCTGCGTCGGCGCCGATCTCAAGGAGCCGCCGGCGGCGATGTGGAAGGCGGTGCCCGACGTCAGCCACAAGCTCACCAAGCCGGTGATCGCCTGCACCCAGGGCTGGGTGATCGGCGGCGCGATCTGCATGGTGATGACTTGCGATCTCATGGTCTCGGCGGACACCACCAAGTTCATGTATCCGGAGGCCAAGGTCGGCGTGTTCGGCGGGCTGATGCCGGGCATCGTCTCGCGCATGCCGCACAAGGTGGCGATGGAACTGCTGCTGCTGGGCGAGGAAGTGTCCGTGAAGCGCGCCTACGATGTCGGCTTCGTCAACAAGGTGGTGCCGCTCGGCGAGGAGCGCGCGGAGGCGCGCCGCATGGCCGGGATCATTGCCGGCTCGGCGCCGCTGGTGATCCGCACCCTGCGCGACTTCGCCAACCAGACTCTGCCGCGCGGCCCGGCCGAGATCTTCGTGCCGGAACGCTACAAGCTCGAGCGCATTGCGACCAGCGAGGATCGCAAGGAGGGCGCCGCCGCCTTCCGCGAGAAGCGCCCGGCGCGCTTCAAGGGCCGATAGGCCGACAAGACAAAGAAGACCGGGAAACGAGGGGATTGGCCATGGGCAAGCTGATGCTGGTCGGATGCGGCAAGATGGGCGGCGCCATGCTGGAAGGCTGGCTGGCCCGCGGCCTTGCACCTGCGGACATCGTCGTCGCCGAGCCGGTCGAGGCGCTGCGGCCGCGGCGCGACGGCATGCGCTGCGTCGCCTCGACCTCGGAGATCGCCGAGACGCCTGAGATCGTCGTGCTGGCCGTCAAGCCTCAGTCGATGGACGGCGTGCTGCCCGACCTGCGACGCTTTGCCGACGCCGGCGCGGTGTTCCTGTCGATCGCGGCCGGCAAGACCATCAAGTATTTCGCCGCCCATCTCGGCAGCGCGGCCAAGATCGTGCGCTCGATGCCCAACACGCCCGCGGCGGTGCGCCAGGGCATCACCGTCGCGACAGCGGTCGGTGGCGTCTCGGCGGCCGAGAAGAAGCGCTGCCACGATCTCCTCGAGGCGGTCGGCCAGGTATTGTGGGTCGACGACGAGGCGCTGATGGATCCGGTGACGGCGCTCTCAGGCAGCGGCCCGGCCTATGTCTTCCTCTTGGTCGAGGCGATGGCGGCGGCCGGCGCCAAGCTCGGCCTCGCGCCCGACATGGCGATGCAGCTCGCCCGCGCCACTGTCGCCGGCAGCGGCGAGCTGCTGCGCCAGTCGGGCGAGCCGGCGTCGCAGCTGCGCGTCAACGTCACCAGCCCGGGCGGCACCACCGCCGAGGCGCTCAAGGTCCTGATGGCGCCCGAGGGCATCCAGCCGGTGTTCGACGCGGCCCTGGCCGCCGCCTCGCGCCGCTCGAAGGAACTCGCCGGATGACCGACGCGCCCGACGCCGCGCTCGAAGCCTTCCTCGGCCTGGTCGCCGAGAAGGGCTATGCCGACGTCGCCCTGCGCGACGTCGCGGCGCGCGCCGGCCTCGGGCTGGCCGAGCTTTATCGCCGCTATCCCGACAAGGTGGCGCTGGTCGCGGGCTTCCTGGCACGCATCGACGCCGAGGTGATCGCCGGGACGCCGGCCACCAGAGATCCCGAGGAGACGGTGCGCGACCGGCTGTTCGACGTGCTGATGCGCCGCTTCGACGCCCTGCGCCCGCACCGCGCGGCGGTCCAGGCGATCCGCCGCGCCGGCTTGCGCGATCCGCTGCTGGCGCTGTCTCTCGGCCCCGCGGTGCGGCGCTCGATGGCGGCCATGCTCGAGGCGGCCGGCGTGCCGAGCGACGGGGTCCCGGGTGCGCTGCGGCAAAGCGGCCTGCTGGTGATCTACCACGCTGTCTCGCAGGTCTTCGAGCGCGACGAAACGACCGACTCGTCGAAGACGATGGCGGCCCTCGACAGCCGCCTCAAGCGAGCGGAGAGGTGGGTCCAATTTGTTGATAAATATACGAAAAGGCGGGAAGAAAAGCCACCGGAACCGCCCCCGGAGCAGGCCTCTGCGTAGAATCTTTGTGCAGTGCACAAAATGATTCCTTGACTCGCCGGGCCGGGCGCCTACATTCCCGCTCGTTGTGCACCGCAGCATTTGCGGTTCCCTCGCTGCCCCGAACGCCTCAATCGCCCCAAGGAGACCGCCATGTACGGCAACGGCGCCTTCAAGAATCCCTTCACCGACTTCGACTTCACCAAGCTCACGGCCGACTTCAAGATGCCGGTCGTCAACGTCGAGACCATGGTCGAGGCGACGCGCAAGAACTTCGCGGCCATGACCAGCGTCAACACCGCTGCCGTCGAGACGATCAAGACGATCGCCCAGCGCCAGGGCGACATGGTCCGCGCCGCGATGGAAGACCTGTCCAAGCACGGCAGCGAGGTGCTCGCCGCGGCGACCTTCGAGGAGAAGGCGATCAAGCAGATCGACTTCGCCAAGAAGAGCTACGAGACCGCCTTTGCCAACGGCAAGGAGTTGGCCGACCTCTATGGCAAGGCCCAGTCGGATGCGCTCGCCGCGCTGAGCGCGCGCGTCAGCGAGATCACCGACGAGGTGAAGGCGGCGATCGCCAAGAAGTAGGTCTGCCGTCGGCGGCCCGCCGAAACCCGGCAAAGATGGGTTAAGTTGGGCCGATGACCACGATCACTTACGAAGACTTCTCCAGGGTCGACATCCGCGTCGGCACCATCGTCGACGCGGCAATCCTGGAGGGCGTGCGCAAGCCCGCCATCAGGCTGTCGATCGATTTCGGGCCGGAGATCGGCGTCAGGAAATCATCGGCACAGCTCACCGTCCATTACGCGCCGCAAGCGCTGGTCGGCCGTCAGGTCGCCGCGGTGGTGAACTTTCCGCCGCGCCAGATCGGCAAGTTCATGTCGGAGGTCCTGACGCTCGGCTTCCCGATGGCCGACGGCAGCGTCGTCCTCGTGGTGCCCGACAAGAGCGTGCCCGACGGCGGCAAGCTGTTTTGATGGCTAGCGGCTCTTGAACGTGGACGTTCGAGCATAGGTTCGAGTTTCCTGTCGTCCTGAGCGAAGCGAAGGACCTCATCGCCGCCTGCCAGAGCGTACTTTGGAGCTTCTGGTGATGAGATCCTTACGCTCAGATTCTATGTAGCGACGAGAGGCCGAGAGGTAGGTTTGGAAGTGTTCAAGAACCGAACCTACGGAGGAAGTTATGACTTCACATCTCTTCGACACCCCCGCCGCCGGGGCCAAGATTGGCA